>Ga0105248_10005000_pt1 | contig 14646 bp, 14 predicted proteins | sample KBSS34metaG_FD_81524 | JGI IMG/M metagenome (GOLD analysis project Ga0105248, IMG submission 81524) | Switchgrass rhizosphere microbial communities from Kellogg Biological Station, Michigan, USA - KBS S3-4 metaG | ecosystem: Host-associated > Plants > Roots > Rhizosphere > Soil | place...
GATCGTGAGCAGCACATAAGTTACGCCAGCGTCGCGCAGCGCTTCGATCATCCCTGCGATCTCGTCGGGCGTGCCAAAGAGCGCGTTTTCTTCCGTCGCGCCCGCTTTGTCGGCATAAGCGAGCACGTGCGAGCCGGTCTTGCCATCGGGCATGCGGGCCACGTTGATCGTCCGGCGCGTATACTCAGCCTGCCGTATCAGCGCGGCCTCCTTGTCGGCCTTGTCCTTCGCCACATAGAGCTGGCGAGCAGCCGTCACCTGCATCGGGTCGAACGCCAGTCCGTTGGACTCACGCTCAGCTTTATAGATGGCAATGCGCTCGCCGAGTGCCGTAGCCGATGCATATTGATCGAGGATGAGATTGAAGCCGCGCGCGGCGGCGCGGCGAATCGAGTGCGGATTTCCGGCAGCGACCCACAGCGGCGGATGCGGGCGTTGCACGGGCGGCGGCTCGACGATGATGTCTTCGAAATGCCAGAACCGGCCCTTGTGCGAAAAACGCTCGCGTGTCGTCCACGCGCGCGTCATGACCTCGACCGCCTCGTCGAAACGCGCCTCGGCCTCGTCCGGCGGAATCTGAAAGCCCTTGAATTCGCTGTGGCGGTAGCCCTTGCCGATGCCGAGATCGAGACGGCCGTGCGAGAGAAGATCGAGTGTGGCGGCCTCTTCGGCAAGCAGCACCGGGTTGTGCCATGGCGGCACGATCACAGCGGTGCCCAGGCGCAATGTCCTGGTGCGCATCGCAAGCGCGCTGAGCAGCATCAGTGTCGAGGACACCTGGTTCCAGCCGCTGAAATGATGCTCCACCGAGAAGCTTGAATGAAAACCCAACGCCTCGGCCTCGACATTGAACTCGAGATAGTCGAAGAATCCGCGTCCGGTCTCGGGACGAAATCCGGGAGCATCGGCTTTGGGGGAGCAGAACAGGCCGAAACGCATCACTAGAACCTCGGAATATCGGGGAATGGCAACCGGCCGGCATGAACGTGCAGGCGGCCGAGCTCCGCGCAGCGGTGCAATTGCGGGAAAACTTTTCCGGGATTGAGCAGGCCCTTGGCGTCGAATGCGCACTTGACCCGTTGCTGCTGATTGAGGTCGATCTCGGAAAACATTGTCGGCATCAGGTCACGCTTCTCCACGCCGACGCCGTGTTCGCCGGTAAGCACGCCGCCGACCTCGACGCACAGCTTGAGAATCTCGGCGCCGAATTCCTCTGTCTTCGACAGTTCGCCCGGAACATTGGCGTCATAAAGAATGAGCGGATGCAGATTGCCGTCGCCGGCATGGAAAACATTGGCGACGCGCAGCCCATATTTCGCCGACATCTCCCTTATGCGTTTGAGCACCAGCGGCAGCTGGGCACGCGGAATGGTGCCATCCATGCAGTAATAGTCGGGCGAGATGCGTCCGACCGCCGGAAATGCGGCCTTGCGGCCGGCCCAGAACAGCAAACGCTCCTCTTCCGAGCGTGAGGCCTTGCAGGAAGCCGCACGGCAATCGCGCGCGATTTTCTCGACGCGCTCGATCAAATGATCGACCTCCGCCGGAGGCCCGTCGAGCTCCACGATCAGGAGCGCTTCGACATCGAGCGGATAGCCGGCGTGGACATATTGCTCGACCGCCGCAATTGCCGGCCCATCCATGATTTCCATGCCGCCCGGAATGATTCCAGCGCCGATGATACGTGACACGCATTCACCCGCATCTTCTGACGACGGGAAGCCAACCAGCAGTGCGCGCGCCGTTTCCGGTCTTTTCAGGATGCGCACCGTCACTTCCGTTACCACGCCCAGCAATCCTTCCGAACCGGTGATCAATCCGAGGAGGTCGTATCCCGCTGCGTCGAGATGCTTGCCGCCGATGCGCAGCACTTCGCCGGTTATGAGCACGATCTCGCATCCCAGCAGGTTGTTGGTCGTCATGCCGTATTTCAGGCAGTGCACGCCGCCGGAATTCTCTGCCACGTTGCCGCCGATCGTGCAGGCGATCTGCGAGGACGGGTCCGGTGCGTAGTAGAAGCCCGCATGAGCAACGGCGTTGGTGACGGCAAGATTGGTGACGCCGGGCTCGACCACGGCGACGCGGTTCTCGAAATCGATTTCGCGGATTTTGTTGAATTTGGCCATGCCAAGCAGCACGCCATCGCCCAACGGCAGCGCGCCTCCGGATAGTGACGTGCCGGCTCCGCGCGGGACGACTTTGATGCCCTCGTCGTGACAATACCGGAGCACCTCGGCGACTTGCTGCGTGGTCTCCGGCAGCACGACAACCATGGGAAGCTGCCGATAGGCGGTCAGGCCGTCGGTTTCATAGGGCCGCATCTCGCGCTCACCTGCGATGACCCCCTCGCCCGGAACGATACCGCGCAAGGCGGCCACGATGCGGTCGCGGCGCGCCAGGATCCCGGCATCGAGTTCGGGCATACGCACCGACATTCCATGCAACTCCGTTATGTCCAAACAACGATATCAGCCATTTGACGGCTTACACATAGGGCTGGCAAAAACCAATGGAAACCGGGCGGTGGCACGGGCGTTTTTCCTCGTGGGGCGGCTGCCAAGCTCACAAAGGGAGCAGGAAAATGAAGTCGGTATTTGCTGCGGCCATGTTCATGACCGCGATGATTCAGGTTGCGCACGCACAGGATGTGGCCGCGGGGGAGCAATCGTTCAAAAAATGCTTCCCGTGCCACTCGATCGGCGAAGGCGCCAAGAACAAAGTCGGGCCCGAACTCAATGGCCTCGACGGACGCCATTCCGGCAGCGCACCCGACTATAACTACTCCGACTCCAACAAGAATTCCGGCATCACCTGGAATGAGGCGACTTTTAAGGACTACATCAAGGATCCACGCGCCAAGATTCCGAACACCAAGATGATCTTCCCCGGCATCAAGAATGAAAAGGAAGCCGGCGACCTTTGGGCCTACCTCAAGCAATTCGATGCCGGCGGCAAGAAGAAATAGGTTTCGGATATTGTGACCGGCGTTTGACCTTCGTCAAAATGGGGCTGAAGGTCTCCGCTATCATGACGAAATCAGGAGATTTTGCATCATGATCAAAGATATTGTCGTTAATCTGGGCCTTGGAGCGAGCGACCCCGCAGGCGACTACGCCGTTTCAATCGCCGAAGCTTTCGGAGCGCATGTGCTTGGTGTTGCGGTTTCCTACGACCCCGTCATACCCGGCACGGTGATGGGCGGCGTCCCTCCGGAGGTGATCGAAAGTCAGCGCGCCGAATCAAACAAGAAGGCGCGGACCGCCATCGCCCGTTTCGAGCAGGCGGCCAAACGCGCGGGGGTTTCGTTGGAGACGCGGGTTCTCAATACGAGTGTTTCCGGCGCTGCCGACAGATCGGGCGCATCGGAAGGCGCTTCGATCTCGTCGTTGTCGGTCAGCCGCAACGCAAGAATTCCTTGCCGGATGAAGTGGTCGATGAAGGTGTGCTGTTCGAATCCGGCCGGCCGGTGATCTTCGTGCCCTACATCCAGAAAGGCGGCTTGAAGACAGACCGCATCATGGTGTGCTGGGACGGCGGCCGGGCCGCCAGCCGCGCGGTTGCCGATGCAATGCCGTTCCTGAAAAAGGCGAAACAGGTCGAAATCGTGATCATTTCGGACAAACCGGCCAAGGACAACGAGGTGCCCGGCGCCGATCTCGGCCAACATCTTGCTCGGCACGGACTTAAGGTTGACATCAAGCGCATCACCTCGCCCGACAACGACGTACCCTCAACGATCTTGTCTCACGCCGCGGACTCTTCCGCCGATATGATCGTCATGGGAGGCTATGGCCATTCGCGCCTGCGCGAATTCGTGCTCGGCGGGGCTACGCGCGGGCTGCTTGAATCAATGACGGTGCCGGTGCTGATGTCGCACTAGGATTTTCCGGCAGCGGGCACTGGGCGACGAGCCCTCTGGCGCGAGCATCAACCACGCCAAGTGCGCGGAGTGACAGCAGCGTGACGGTCTGCACGGCCTCGCGCACATTGCTGCCGGGCGATGCGAGGGGACCAATCAAACCCTCAATCAGCGCACCGACAATGGCAGGGGCGGCGGCGCGGGCATCCTGATCGGGCAGATGCTGGCCACTGATCGCGACGCTGATCCGCCATGCCAGTTCGCTTGCGATCGCGCGGCGGAATTCGACGCGCAGCGCATCGATATTGGCATCGACCGGCTCCGCCAGCACGGCCCAGGTCAATCGCCGGTCGTTCAACGCACGCACCGCAAACGTGGCAATGCAGGCGGCAAGCGCCGAAAGCGGCCCCGGCGCAGCATCGGCCGCCGCCCGCATGGCGGCAAGCTCGCGCCCGGCAGCCGATGCGATTACCTCGGCGATCAGGTTATTTTTGGACGGGAAATAGCGATAAACGGTGCCGGCGGCAATGTCGGCTCGGTGGGCGACCGGTGCAATCTGCACGGCGCCCATTCCGCTTTCCGATGCAATCGATTGTGCCGCATCGAGGATCGTTTGCTCGCGCTCGGCAAGCCGGCGGACGACATTTTCGGTCCGGCGATAGGGCATGGAACAACTCAACGCAGATTCAGGGCGGCGTGGCAAGTGTGGAAAAAAGACTCAACTCCTTTTCCCACCGCCCCCGGTGAGCGACTTTTCGCGAATAGCTGAAAGCGTTGTGGCCGGAGTAATCGCCTCGGGATCGATCTTGAGATGAACGATCGACGGTTTGCCCGAGGCACGCGCGGCGGTAAAGGCGGCGGGGAAATCCGCGGTTTTCTCCACCACCGCGCCGTAGCCGCCGAATGCCACTGCATAGGCCACGAAATCCGGATTGCGCAGGTCGGTCGCAACAACACGGCCCGGATACTCGCGCTCCTGGTGCATCCGGATGGTGCCATAGATGCCGTTGTCGGCGACCAGGACAATGACCGGAAGCTTGTATTGGACGGCAGTCGCAAAATCCTGACCGGTCATGAGGAAATCGCCGTCACCGGCAACGCAGACAACGGTGCGATCGGGATGAATCGTCTGCATTGCCAATGCAGCAGGCAAGCCATAACCCATCGAGCCCGACGTTGCGCCGACCAGCCCGCCGAATTTGCGCACCCGATAGAAGCGATGGACCCAGCCGGAAAAGTTGCCGGCTCCCTGCGTGATGATTGCATCGGCCGGCAAATTGTTACGCAACCACACCATGACCTCGCCGAGATTGACGGCGCCGGGCACCTTCGTTGCGTTCTCGCCCCACGCAAGAAAATCGGCGTGCGCGGTGTCGCTGTCGCCGCGCCAGGCGATTTCTTTCGGCGGCTGCAGGCCGTTCAACGCCGCACAAAATGCGGTCGGCGTCGCGTTGATGGCAAGACGCGGATGATAGACGCGGCCGAGCTCGTCGGCGCCGGGATGAACGTGCACGAGCTTGGTCTGCGGTTCGGGAATATCGAACACGCTGTAACTTTGTGAGGGCATTTCGCCGAAGCGCCCACCGATCAGCAGAACAAGGTCGGCACCCTTCACCCGCGCCAGCATTTTTGGATTTGGCCCGATGCCGAAGTCGCCGGCGTAGCAGGGATGCATGGCATCAACCAGGTGACCGCGCCGGAATGTGGTCGCAACCGGCAGTGCAAATTGCTCGGCAAAACGCATCAAGTTGATGCTCGCCTGCTCGCTCCAGCGGCTGCCGCCGATCAGCACGACCGGGTGCTTTGCGTCTCGCAACAAAGCCTGCAGCCGGTCCATCTCGGATTGGCCGGGCGAAGTTTCCACCGGTTCGAACTTTGAGGCGTCAGACACCGCGACGCGCTCGGTCAACATGTCTTCGGGCAGCGCGATCACCACCGGGCCAGGCCGCCCGTTGCAGGCAGTATGGAAGGCGCGCGAGACGATCTCCGGGATACGCGCCGGATCGTCGATCTCCGTGGCCCATTTCGCCATCGTGCCAAAAACGGCCCGGTAATCGAGCTCCTGGAATGCCTCGCGGTCGCGCATGTCGCGGCCGACCTGGCCGACAAACATGATCATGGGCGAGGAATCCTGCCGCGCAATGTGGATTCCGGCCGATGCATTGCTGGCGCCCGGCCCGCGCGTGACAAAACAGATGCCGGGCCGGCCGGTCATCTTGCCCACAGCTTCCGCCATGATGGCTGCGGTGCTCTCGTGACGGCAGACCGTGAGCTTGATGTCGCTTCCGTAAAAAGCATCGAGCGCGGCAAGATAACTTTCGCCCGGCACGCAAAACACGTCACGCACCCCATGAATCGACAACTGGTCGATCAGGATTTCGCCGCCGGAACGTGCGTTGTCCTTGCCGCGCATCGATTACTTCACGATTTTTGCAGGCGGGATTTTCGGCGCAAATGGAACGGGCGTCGTCAGCCAGTTGTTCTGTTCGATAATGTGTCCCGCTTTCGCGTTTTCCGCCAAATAGGTTTTCCAGTCCGGATCCTGCGCCATCTTGGCGCGGGTTTGCTCGCGTTGTGCGGCGCTCTCGTAGATCCAACCATGTATCAGCGTGTTGAGCTGACCCGTTTCGGTCGTGAGATAGTAATGCGGCTCGCCCATGTAGCGAAGCTGCACCGGATACCCCAGCTTGCTATAGAGCTCGAGTTGTGCGGGCAGCCTGCCCGGCAGAGTCCGATAAACCCTGTGATCGATAATCACTAAACACCTCCCTTGGACATTGACGCGGTCAGGCGGGCACTTTCCCGGCAAGGCGAGCAACGGTCAATAGACTTGGGGCTTGCATGCGAGCATCCCGTTTTTTCGCCTCGAATTGATACATAGTCATTTGGACGACAATGCCTGCGGGCCGCGAATGAATGACGAAACCCAACAATCGGTGATCGATTTTCTGGGCGACGCGGCCAACCATGGCAGCGCCCCGGTCAAGCGCATCGATACCCACGCCGCAGTGGTCTTTCTGGCCGGCGACCGCGTGCTCAAGATCAAGCGCGCCGTGCGCTTCCCATTTCTCGATTTTTCCACGCTCGGCAAACGCAGGGCCGCCTGCGAAGCCGAGATCAAGGTCAACCGCGCATTCGCGCCCGCCCTCTACCGCAGCGTCGTGCCGATTACTCGCGATCCCGCGGGACGACTCGCGATTGCCGGCAAAGGCGAGCCGGTGGAATGGGCGGTCGAGATGCGACGCTTCGATGAAAGCCAGACCCTCGACCGGCTTGCCGAATCCGAGCGCCTCGACGAGCAGCTCGCCGATCGGCTCGGACGAACCGTGGCGGCCGCGCACCGCGTCGCTCCGACGGTGACAACCGCGCACTTCACGGACACGCTGGCGAAGGTCGTCGCGCAAAATGAGACCGAGCTCGCCGCGGAGCCAGATCTGATTTCCCTGGAAAATCTACGCGCCCTCGCTGCAGCAACACGCGGTGCATTGGATCGTGTAAAGCCGCTGCTCCAGGCACGTGAGCGCGCAGGTCTCGTGCGCCGGTGCCATGGCGACCTGCATCTTGGCAACGTCGTGTTGATCGAGGACAAGCCCGTTTTGTTCGACGCCATCGAGTTCGATGACCGCATCGCAACGGGCGACATATTCTACGACCTGGCTTTCCTGCTGATGGATCTGGTCGAGCGCGGGTTACGCCCGGAGGCGAATATCGTGCTCAACCGCTATCTGGTCGAGACGCAACGTATTCACGATCTCGACGCCCTCGCCGCACTTCCGCTGTTCATGTCCGTGCGCGCCGCGATCCGCGCCAAGGTCACGGCAGCGAGACGCAAGCACTCCAGTACTCGCGAGAAGCTATCGCAGGATGCATGCAGCTATGCCCGCCTGGCGTGCGAACTGCTGCAAGCGACCGAGCCAAGACTGGTCGCCATTGGCGGACTCTCCGGCACCGGCAAGTCCCTGCTCGCACGCACGCTTGCATCCGAGATCATGCCGATGCCCGGCGCCGTGGTGCTGCGCAGCGATATCGAGCGCAAGGCGCTGTTCGGCGTCGCCGAAACTGAGACGCTGCCCAAGTCGGCATACACCGCCGAGGCCACCGCCAAGGTCTACGCTACGCTGGCCGCCAAGGCGCGCCGCGTCCTGGCGGCGGGGCATTCGGCAATCGTCGATGCCGTGTTTGCACAGCCGGACGAGCGCGCAGACATCGCGAAAGCGGCTGATTCCGCCGATTTTTCCGGTCTTTTTCTCACTGCCAACCTGCAATTGCGGCTTGAACGCGCAGGCGCGCGGACAGGCGATGCGTCCGATGCAAACGCGGCGATCGTGCAGGATCAGGAAAAATTCGAGCTGGGCCGGATCAGCTGGGCGCGAGTCGACGCGTCCGGAACCCCGGAAGAAACCTACATTCGCGCCAGAGTCGCGCTCGACCTCGAATGACAAAAGCTATGCATTGCGCGAGCCGCAGTCCCGCCAACTTTTCCCTTGGCGAGGGCCGGCGAACCGAGGCATGACTCGAGCGTTGAAGCGTACCCGCCCGCCAGGTTCTCTCCAATGAGCGCCACTGCCAAAGGTCGAACGCATTCCGCGCGTCATCTCGCGGTTGGCCTTGCCGGGTATTGCGCCTTCATCAATCTCTACTCGCCGCAGTCGATCCTTCCTTTGCTCTCCGAGGAATTTCACGCCAGCGCTGCGGAAGTCTCGGCCATCATCACCGTCAGCACCTTGGCGGTTGCCCTCACCGCTCCTTTCACAGGCGCTGTAGCCGACGTGCTCGGCCGCAAACGCGTGATCGTCGTGGCAATGTTTGTGCTCGTTATTCCGACTTTGATGGTGGGCCTTTCTACCAGCCTGTCAGCGATCATTTTCTGGCGCGCCATGCAAGGGCTCGTTCTGCCGCCGATCTTTGCCGTGACCGTTGCCTACATTGGCGACGAATGGCCGGCCAGGGAGGCCACCACTGCCGCAGGCATCTATTCTTCGGGATCGAGTCTCGGAGGATTCAGCGGACGCCTGGTCACCGGGGTGATCGCCGACCTGATCAGCTGGCGCGCCGGATTTTTTGTGCTCGCGGGTGTCGCCGCCGCCGGCGCCGTCGCGGTTGCGTTCCTGTTGCCACGCGAACGGCGCTTCGTGCGCTCGGAAGGCCTGCTGGCCTCCAGCCGCCAGATGCTAGGGCATTTTCGCAACAGCCAGCTGGTTGCAACTTTTGCCATTGGCTTCGGCGTGCTGTTCAATTTCATTTGCACTTTCACCTACATCAGCTTTCACCTCGCCGCGCCGCCCTACAATCTGTCCGCCAGCTGGCTCGGTGCGATCTTCGTCACTTATCTCGTCGGTTCGGCGCTCACCCCGTGGATCGGCTGGGCGGTCGGCCGGTTCGGGCGGCGCCAGTTCATGGTCGGCGTGATCGCCATATGGCTTGTCGGCATTGCGCTTACGCTCGCGCCGTCGCTTTTTCTGATTGTTGCGGGGCTCGCGCTTGGTGCCGGATGCGGACTCATATGCCAGGCGGTATCGACCGGCTACGTAACGGTCACCGCCAAGGCGGGGCGCTCATCGGCGGTTGGGCTCTACGTGACCTCGTTCTATCTCGGCGGCAGCTTCGGAGCGGCCGTGGGCGCGATCGCCTGGACGCTGGGCGGCTGGCCGGCCTGCGCCGCGCTCGTGGCGGCGATGCTCGTCATCATGGCGGCGATCGTCATTTTCGCCTGGGGCGAAACTGCCCGCCAGGAAAAGCCCAGCCCGATCGAGCCGCCATAAGCTAGCCGCGTGTTTCGCTCCAGCCGGGATCCCGCATCGCCAGCAGCGGTCCGTAAAGCAAAACGAACAGGATGAAAGCCGCGGCCCAGCAAAGGCCTGCGAATTCGAGCAGATCGACCGAGCCCAGGAAGGCCGCCACGATTCGAACGAGCACGGCGGCGAGCAGCAAGGCGTAGATCGACTGCGTCGCGCGTCCGGCCTGCAGAGGCTGCCCCGTATGCCCAAGCGTCGCGCGCGTCATGACAGCAACGGTCATCAGGCCGATGGCACCGGCAGCCCAGGCATGGACACCCGCCGTCGCCGGCACCTCCGTCGTAAAAACCGCCAGGCCGAGCATGAGAAAACCAAGCGGTACGAAGGCGTAGCCGATGTGCAGTATCAGAACGAGACGGTCAGCCACGGTGCGGTCGCCGGCCCAGCGCGCCAATCGCACCGCCTGCAGGCATCCGGCGACGACAAGCAGCACGGCTGACAGCCAATGCATCGGCGTTATGACCCAGGCGGCAAGTGCAATCGCGCTGACGACGAGCGCCACCATGTCGAAACGCGAGAATGGCACCGGCAAGCGGCCGGGATTGTTGCGGTTGAGCCAATTGTTGGTGAAGCTCGGCACAATCCGTCCGCCGATCAGCGAAATCATCAAAATGACGGCCGCGATAGCAATGCGGCTGCCATAGGCGGCGGCACCTGTCGTCAACACTTCGGCATGGAAAACGACATTGCCGAAGATGAGCACGACGAGAATTACCAGCACGCGGAGATTTCGCCAGTTTTCACCGGCGACGATCTCGCGCGCGGCAACCGCCGCCAACGTGGCAAGGAATGCCGTGTCGACGATCGCCGCGACCAGTCCGCCGAGCTGCGCCGAAATCAGCAGCGCAAGACGGCCGGCCAGCCAAAGCGCGGCGAGGCCGGCGAGCGGCCAGCCGTTGACCGGTAACCGCCCGGTCCAGTTTGGAATCGCCGTCAGCAGGAAACCGGCGATGGCGGCCACGACGTAGCCATAAAGCATTTCGTGAACATGCCAATCGAGCGGGCTCAGGTGCGTGGGCACGCTCAGCTTGCCCATGTATTGGGGAATCCAGAGAAGAATGCCGACGATGGCCCACAGACCCGCCGCCAGAAAGAACGGACGAAAACCGTACGAGAACAACGCAGGGCCGTCATAGTCACGGCGGCGCTGCAGGGCGGCGGGCGTCGACATTTTCCGGACCTTCCTCCGTCCAGTCTAGCGCGTTGCGCTCGGATGCCAGAGCGGTGCATATCCGCGCGAAAGTACGGCAAGAATCGAGGGCGGTGTCAAAACATCGGCCTCGGCGCCACGCGGCCGCGATATCGATCCGCTGTAACCCTTTGGTGTCCAGTGCAGTAGTCGTCTGCCGCGAACAGCGAAAGCTTCTACCCCGAGCGCGATCATTGCTCCATCGGGAAGCGTGTCCAGCTTGCGCGGGTGGGCGCGTTTGACTTTAGCGATGAGCCGCTCGGCGTGCAGCACGCGATCCATTTCAACTGCAGATGCCCGTTTCTTTCCGCCTGAAAACAGCGTGGCAAAGCGTTCTGCGTCCTTGCGACGGCACTCGAAGCAAGGCCGGTGACCGGCCGCAAGGGCCGTGACCTCGTCGAGAAAGAACAGTTCCGTGTAGTAACGACCCCACACGTCGCGCTGGCGGCCCTTGAATTTCAGCACGCAACAAATCCACTGGCGAGACACCCAGCGCCGGGATGCAAGCGTCTTGTCGTCGCGATGAAACTTGCCACCACGATTTCCGAACATGGTGCCGCGCGCGCGTGTCGCAACCAGTTCGCCAAACGGAGAGACGCGATTCTGCAAGGGCATGGGACAACACAACCTGATTGCGCGTGCGTCGGCTAGAAGCCCGCCGCCCGCACGAAGGCCGCGACCGCCAGACCTGCGGCCACAGCGGCGAAATCCTTGCGCACGAAAATCATGACGATCACCGCCGCGCCGACCGCGCAGAGTGCGCTGACGCCACCGTGCAGCAGCAAAGGCGCAATGGTAGCGGCGATGATCGCGCCGGGCAGCGCGTCGAGAGTCTTGCGCAGGCGCGGGCCGATCCTTACGCGACCGATCAGCCAGAAGCCGCCGGCGCGCGTGAGATAGACGACGACCGTCATAACCGCGATGACGATGACGTAGCCGAGCGGATCGTGGCTATTCATCAGCGAGACCTCCCGCAATACTGCCGGCGACGCCGCCAAGAACCACGTACCAGAAGCCGCCGAGGGTGAGGTCGGCCAGCACCGCGACCGCGCCGCCCACGGCCCAACCAATCGATTTGCGCGGGCCTTGCCACAGCGACACCAGCATCGCGGAAAAGAAGGCCGGGATCACCATGTCGAGGCCAAAGCGGTATGGATCGGCGGCCGCTCCCAACCAGTAGCCGGGCGCGGTCGAGACGACCCAGGTGACGTAGCACGTCGCGGCGGAGCCTATGACGAAGCCGGGGTCGTTGCCGCCCTCACGCTGATAGCGGATCGAGAGGAGCCAGGGCGGCTCCACCAGAAAATGCAGGAACGGGTAGACCTGCACGGGCGGCAGGCGACTCAGCAGCGGCCGCATCGCGGCACCGATCAGCAGAAAGCGTGAGCAGATGACGGCGGTGACGGCCGCAATGGCGGTCACGCTGGCGACGGTAAGCTCGCGCGGCCAGGCATCGACCACGATGATCTGGGCAACGCCGGAAAAGACAATCGCGCTCATTGCCACCGCGTCGACCAGCGTGAAGCCTTGCCGCGCCGCGACAGTGCCGAACGCCATGCCGAATGCGAATAATCCCGGAGTCAGCGGCAGAGTGGAGATCACGCCTTCCCGGAAAGCGACGAATGTCCAATGCGGTTTGAAGGGTTTTTTGCTGATCATGAAAACTACGCCTGCAGCTTTATCGTTTGCCGAGACGCAAAAGAAGCCTCAAAAACAGAAAGCCCGCCATGCGGCGGGCGTCTGTCTGCAATTTCTTCGTTTAGGCCTGTGGCTGCGGTGCGACTTCACCGGACGGGGGCTCGGGACGCGGCCGCGGCTTGCCCGCCGGCGGCACCGCTGACGAACGCGGCGTGGTCGGCTCGATCACCGACTCACGCACCGGACGCTTACCCGCAATCAGATCCGTTATCTCTTCGCCGGTCAGAGTCTCGAACTCGAGCAGGCCTTTGGCCAAGACTTCGAGATCGGAGCGTTTCTCGTTCAGAATCTGTGTCGCCTCGGCGTAGCCTGCTTCCACCAGGCGGCGGATTTCGCCGTCGATCTTGCGCGAGGTCTCTTCCGAAATATTCTGCTGGCGTGACACCTGGTAACCGAGGAAAACCTCGTCCTGGTTCTCACCATAGGCAACGGTGCCGAGCTCGTCCGAGAGGCCCCAGCGCGTCACCATCATGCGCGCCAGCTTGGTCGCCTGCTCGATGTCGGATGCTGCGCCGGATGTCACCTTTTCCTTGCCGAACACCATTTCCTCGGCAACGCGTCCGCCCATCATGATGGCGAGGCGCGAGGTCATCTGCTCGCGGCTCATCGACAACTTGTCTCGTTCCGGCAGCTGCATGACCATGCCGAGTGCGCGGCCGCGCGGGATGATGGTGGCCTTGTGCACCGGATCGGTAGCGATGACGTTGAGGGCGACGATGGCGTGACCGCCCTCGTGATACGCAGTTAGCATCTTTTCTTCATCGGTCATGACAAGCGACTTACGCTCGGCGCCCATCATCACCTTATCCTTGGCATCTTCGAATTCGGCCTGCGTGACCATGCGCTTGTTGCGGCGCGCGGCCATCAGTGCCGCTTCGTTGACGAGGTTCATCAGGTCAGCGCCGGAGAAGCCAGGCGTTCCACGCGCGATCGTCTTCAGGTTCACGTCGGGTGCCAGCGGCACCTTGCGCACGTGCACCTTCAGAATGCTTTCCCGTCCGACCACGTCCGGGTTCGGCACCACAACCTGGCGGTCGAAGCGACCCGGGCGCAGCAGCGCCGGATCGAGCACGTCCGGACGGTTGGTTGCCGCGATCAGGATGATGCCTTCGTTCGCCTCGAAGCCATCCATCTCGACCAGCAACTGGTTGAGGGTCTGCTCGCGCTCGTCATTGCCGCCGCCGAGACCGGCGCCGCGATGACGGCCGACCGCATCGATTTCGTCGATGAAGATGATGCACGGCGCATTTTTCTTTGCCTGCTCGAACATGTCGCGCACGCGTGAGGCACCAACACCGACGAACATCTCGACGAAGTCGGAGCCCGAAATCGTGAAGAACGGAACATTCGCCTCGCCGGCCACCGCACGCGCAATCAGCGTCTTGCCGGTGCCCGGAGGTCCGACAAGCAGCACGCCGCGCGGAATGCGTCCGCCGAGGCGCTGGAATTTTCCCGGGTCGCGCAGGAATTCGACGATTTCCTGCAGATCCTGCTTCGCCTCGTCGACGCCGGCAACGTCTTCAAACGTGACGCGGCCGTGCGCTTCCGCCAAAAGCTTGGCGCGCGACTTGCCAAAACCGAGCGCCTTGCCGCCGGCGCCCTGCATCTGGCGCGACAGGAAAATCCAAACGCCGATCAACGCAATGAACGGCAGCCACGAAACGAGCAGCGAGACAAACCATGGAACGTTGTCGGACGGCGGCCGCGCAGTGATCGCGACGCCCTTCGAATAAAGCTTCTGCACCAGGCCGGGATCGTTCGGTGCGTAAGTCTGGAAGCTGGTGCCGTTCGAGAAGGTGCCGTGAATGTCCGGCCCCTGAATCACGACGTCGCGGACGCGGCCCTGGTCAACTTCCGACAGCAACTGCGAGAACGAGATGTCTTGCGCGGTAGTGCGCTGTCCGGGATTCTGGAAAAGCGTGAACAGCGCCAGCAGCAACAGGACGATGATCACCCAGAGCGCGAAATTTCGTAGATTGGCGTTCATTACCCGTCCTGACCCCGCCGCGCGCGTGCAGCGCGGCAATAAGTACTATGCATCCGGTTCGTGGCGACTTTCGGACTCGCAAGCCAATGTAGGCAGCGCCCGCCCCCATGAAAAGGCC
>Ga0105248_10005001_pt1 | contig 14646 bp, 14 predicted proteins | sample KBSS34metaG_FD_81524 | JGI IMG/M metagenome (GOLD analysis project Ga0105248, IMG submission 81524) | Switchgrass rhizosphere microbial communities from Kellogg Biological Station, Michigan, USA - KBS S3-4 metaG | ecosystem: Host-associated > Plants > Roots > Rhizosphere > Soil | place...
TCACGGCCGGCAGGCAGCGGCCCCAGTGCTCCCACCGAAGAACCACTCCTCGACTCCCCCGGCAATTACCCACACATAACGGCGCTGGAAGGCGAAATGTTGGGCCAGACTTATGAGGGCCATTCACTTAACGACCGCCTCGCACGTCTGGAAACCAAAGCCTTCGGCGCTCCCTCCAAAAGCAAAGATTTTGAGGAGCGCACTGACGCTATAGATCAATATCAGCAAGCCAAACGCATCCCCAAACCCATGACGATCGGAAATCCTATGGCTCTCGGCAGTCTTGCCAACGAAGCTCATCATATGGATGATGCCGATGAAGATCCGGCCGACATCGTGCGCCGCCAGACAATTCAACAAGAATTGTCAGTCGCTCAAAAAACAACACCTCCCAGTCACGAAGAGCGCACGCTCAATCGCATCGCCTGGTGCGAACAACAAGTATTCGGCCATGCTTCGCCGGAGCTGCATCTTCTGCAACGCTTGCACAATCTTAACCATGAGCTGTTTCCCAGCGACAAAGAAAAAGACATCCAACTCATGGACCGAATCGACGTAATCGTCAAAGAAGTTGTCCTGCGCCAACACCCGCACCAACCCACTTCCTAACCGCCAGTAGCTAAATAGGCAGCAAAAACGACCCCTATGGGACAAAACCCTTCTCCTATAGAGGTAGGGTGGAACCAGCGCGCCCCGCTCCCGTCGATTGCACTATTACAGAGTATTCGAGACCGGGGTGGAAATATTATGGCCGACACAACTATCACAAAAATTGATTCAACGCATTCGCCCAAGGGCGCTGCCGGACAGAAATATCTAGCCTGTGGCAAATCAATGTCCATGCGCTTGTGGGAAAACGAAAAAGCCGAAAACGACAAAAAAGAAACCAAGCACGACTATGAAACCGTTGGCTTCGTCATAAAAGGCAAAGCAGAACTGCATCTGGAAGGTCAAATGGTGTTGCTTAATGAGGGAGACAGTTGGGTTGTTCCAAAAGGCGCCAGTCATCATTACAAAATCCTGGAAGAATTCAGCGCTGTAGAAACCACATCGCCCCCGGCCGAACTACACGACAGAGCCGAGTCCGACAAAGCGCCCGGTCCCAAGGAATTTTTTGAAGCAGCCTCCCACGACGCAGACGCAGTCAAAGCACCGGCCCCCGCTAAAGGCACAACCGATGAGAAAAAAGTCGAAGCAAAAACCGAAGTAGAAGGCGAAACAGAAGTACCAGCGCCTGAGGACAAAAGTGAAACTATGAACGCCGACAATAAAAAAACAGACAACGATAAAGTTGCAGATAAAGACAAAGAAAAGTGCGAAGACAAAAAAGATGACAACGGCGGCCAGGTCTGCGATCCGGTAACTAAAGAATGTCACCCGGGCAAAGAAGACGGCACCGAAGGTAAAAAAGAAGACGATAAAAATCCTGAAAAGGAAAAGTCCTCCGAAAACCAGGCCGAGAAAATGCAGTAAGCAGTCGCCAGCACCCCGCCCACCGAGAGCGAACCAACGTCAAACACTGAGGAAAAAGAACCGCAGCCTGCAGAACACGTAGATGTGGCTCCCGAGGCCGAGAAGTAACGAGTGAATTGAAAAAGTAACGAGTAAGCTGACAACCAATAAACGGGGCCGCGATAAACGTGGCCCCATTTATTTTGAAAAAAATGCCCGCAGGCACTCAATGAACTATCTCGCCTCGGCGCAAGTTGTTGATTGTAACAATAATGGTTTGAAGTAATATTACATCAGCGTTTGCGGCATTATGCCTTTTCCAAATGCGCACAGTGACGGCCTTTCCACTGTCAAACCGATTTAATTTCCGGCTTTACAAATGCAACGTTCTTGGTGCTGGAGAGATATAGTCGATCCGTGGAAACCGTTCTTTTTGGCTGCTCTTTAAGGATTTGGTTCAGTAGCTTCACTGGCTAAGGTGATAAAAGCAGTTACTTCACCTGGTGCGTAAGTAGGTTCTCTATCTGAATCCATCATGGCCTTTGCTTTTGCCGCAGCAGTCTGCTCTGGTTTATTTGCACCATTCTGATTTTGACTCTGACTCTGGCTTTGTTTGGGCTTCGGGCTCGTGTCTTCATTATCTTCTGTCTGCTTGTTTAGTTCGGCTATGCGTTCAGCCGGCACTAGAACAGTCACCGCGTGCGGTACCACAGATATTTTCATGGGGGTAGTCCCGGCTTCCTCGCCGTCAATCATAGCCGCGATGTGCTGGCTCCGAGCCGTGCGCGACGGCTTGCCCTGTAAAAACATCATAATTTTATTGGCAATACTTTGAAATTGCGACCGCAGACCTTTGCGCGGTATCACCTCAATCAGTGCTTCTCGTACTTTAAGTACATAGTGGGGAGCTTTACCGGCGACATGCCCGGCGGCGAAGCGGAAGCCCACCGCCACATAATCGGAAAAATTACGCGGATCCAACACATGGAGATTGAGAAAACCATCGGTCAGCGTAGTCAATTCGCATGGCTTGCCCAGACCCAGATCTTCCACATTAGCTACAAATACTCCCGAAGCCCGCACCTTAAAAGTGCGACCGGCTACCGTAATCTTGAAAATAACCGGACGCATGGCCATTGTTTCAATCATGGCTTTAGCATATGCAAGGTTTTTGAAGGTGGTTTTTGCATCGCGTTCAGGCACCATAAATGCATCTGATAGCGGCCCTGCACCAGCCATTCCTGCGAAATACTCACCATTCATCAGACCCATATCTATACGCACAGGTACACCAGTGGCAATTGGATCAAAGGCATGGGCCAGAGGATCAGCAAAAAACTTTTCGTCAACAATACCCAGATTGCGAGCCAGTACGTTGCCTGTTCCAAGCGGCATCAGCGCCGCCGGGATATCGGACTTGCACTTCGCCAGGGCAGCCAGAACAGATCGAATGGTACCGTCACCACCGGCCGCCACCACGAGGGCAAGCTCAGGCTTGAGCAGTGCCACAATATCGTCGATGGTGGTCATCGGAGTTGTTGGGTAAAGTGTCACTACATAATTATCCTGGTGACTGAGTTCGGACACCAGCCGGGTGATCCATGACTGGTCACTGTTCTGGCTGCGTGCTGTTGGATTGTAAACAACCAGAGCTTGTTTGGAATTTGGCATCGGTTTCTCGCTTGGACACAAAAAGGCAGACCTAAGCATAAGAACGAACAAAATCGCGGTTGGTTCCCAAAGGGCGGGCATTTGACGGTTGGAACCAGAGGCCGATCAGCCACGTCATCCTATAAGGAAGCACAATCGTCAAGGAGCATTGAATGAACGCCGATCTGTCCAACAAAACCGAGACGCGTCCAGCCCCCCTGGGGGACACCAACAAAACAAGTGGCGGCAAATCAAAAAAACTGCTATTCGCCGCACTGGCCTTGATTGTCATCGTAGTGCTGGCTATTTCAGCCTTTCCAAAGCAAAAAGGCGATCCTAATATAATTGAATTCAGTGGTCGCATTGAAGCCCCTGAGACATATATTACGGCTGGTGTCAGCACGAAGGTCGTAAAAGTCTTCGTGCACGAAGGCGACCATGTAAGCACAGGGCAGAATCTAGTCAGTCTGGATTCACAGGCACTAAAGGTGAAATTGCAGGCCACAGGCTCGCAGGAAGCTCTTGCACGTGAGGCTCAGGGAATGGCCAGCAATCAAGTGGCGGCAGCACAGCAACACGTCGCTGTAGCGAGAAAAAAATCAAAAGGCTTCCTGGCCAAAATTTTCGGCAGCAAAAAGAAAAAAGCGGAAGAGACGGCTCGACTGACTAACGAAATGAAAACAGCACAGATGCAGGCCCTCCAAGCTAAGGCGGCGGTGGTTAAAGCTCAAGCCTTGAAAGGCGAAGTAGCATCCAAGAGGTCCTTCTTCCAGCTCACCTGCCCTCTGGACGGCATCTGCGTTACCCGCAGCGTAGATCCAGGAGAGTTCGTATCAGCCGGTCAAATTTTACTTTCAATCATTGATCCTGATGCAATATACATGAAGGGCTTCATAGCGGAAGGCAACCTCAGCCAAATAAAGCTGGGTCAGGTCGTGGACATCTATTTAGATGGGGCTAAAAATGCGCTGCATGGTCATATTACGGCCATCGACAGCGAACCTTCTTTCACCCCCCAGAACGTCTATTTCAAAGATGACCGTGTCAAACAGGTCTACGGTATTAAGGTAGCGATCGATAATCCGGACGGCAGTGCCAAACCTGGCATGCCTGCGGAAGCGCGCATAAATCTAAAGCAGGACAAATAAATGACCGCGTTGTCGATGAAAAAAGAAACCGGCACGACCAGTACCGCGATCGTCACCGTTGAAGGACTGCACAAGACCTACAAAGGCGGCACGAAAGCGCTTCAAGGTCTGGATTTGAATATTCAGAAAGGCGATTTATACGGCATTATCGGTCCGGATGGTGCGGGCAAGACAACGGCCTTGCACATCATATGTGGTGTCATGGCACCCAGCTCAGGCAAAATACTGGTCAACGGCAAAGATCCGGCACAGGTCGCCGGGCAAATCGGCTATGTGCCGCAAAATGGTGCGCTCTATCCAGAATTGACTGTAGACGAAAGTCTCAAATACGAAGCGGGCTTGCACAATGTCTCTGACAAAGACTACGAAGAGCGGCGCAAACTCTACCTGGGGAAAATGGGGTTGGAAAAATTTGGTGACAGACTGACCAGCCAACTCTCCGGCGGTATGAAACAAAAACTGGCACTCTGTTGTGCCCTCATCAACGAGCCAACGGTATTGGTACTCGACGAACCAACCAACGGTCTCGATCCGGTTTCAAGGCGAGAACTCTGGCAGGCACTATCCGAGCTTACACAGAACGGCATGACGGCAATTGTCGCAACACCCTTTTTGGATGAGGCGGAGCGCTGCAGTAAGGTCGCTATGTTGCACAACGGCAAGGTGCATTTGAGCGGTACTCCAAAAGAGCTAAAAGCAGCACTCAATTTGACCCGCCTTGACCTGGAAGTAGAAAGCGAGGACCAGTCGAGCACTCACCTGACTGAATTGAGCACAAAACTGGACGCCATAGATCAAAAAGCCAACGGCATCCTGGATATCTTCGCCTATGGCGACCATATTGAAGTCCTGACAAAGGACATCGATGCTGCAAAAAAAGCTGTGGAAAGCGTCGTTTCTCAGGAACGTTTCAAGATAAAAGACTCCAGACAAAATGAACCAAGTATGGAAAACGTATTTGTCATGCGCCTGCGCGAGCTTGGAATTGACGAAAGTCCGGTTAAGCCATTCCCTGGCTCCAAAGGTACAGACCAAAGTGGCGGCAAGGAGTCCGCGAAATCGACGGACTTAGCTATAAGTGCGAAAGGGCTAAATCGCAAATTTGAAAACTTCGAAGCAGTTAAGAGCGTTGATCTAGAACTGAAATACGGTGAGATTTACGGTCTGCTCGGAGCCAACGGCGCAGGCAAAACGACGACGATCAAAATGCTCTGCGGTCTGCTCAAACCAAGCTCCGGCCAAATTAGTCTGGCCGGAGAAAGCGGCGACCTGCGCAGTCGCAAGGTACGCAAAAGTATTGGCTATATGAGCCAGAAATTCACACTCTATGATGCGCTGACAGTGCGCGAAAATCTAGAATTTTACTCTTCCATTTACGAAATCCCCAAATCCGAACGCAAGGCCAAACTGGATTGGGCCATTGAAAGTTGCCACTTACAAGAAATGACAAAGTCCGTTGTCGGCAGTCTGCCTCGCGGATGGAAGCAGCGCATAGCCTTTGGTGCCGCAGTAATGCACGAACCCAGCATACTATTCCTCGACGAACCAACAGCCGGCGTCGACCCAATTGCCCGTCGACAAATCTGGTCACTGGTCAGACAGCTTGCAAGGAGTGGCACAGCCGTATTGGTGACCACGCACTACCTCGATGAGGCAGAGTACTGCAGCAAGATGGCCCTCATGGCAGACAGTAAGATTGTGGCCCAGGGTTCTCCTTCAGAAATCAAAGCCCAATGCCATGGCAGCCTCTTTCGACTAAAAGCAGACAACATCCAGGAAACGTTTCTCAAGCTCTCCGAAAATATGGAGCCCTGGCGTGTCTCAATTTTTGGCGACAGCATTCACATACTGCTGGACAAGGAGGGAGACCTACCCGCGGTCCAAAACTTATTGGGCTCTGGGGCTCCAAAACTAACGCACATTCCGTTTAGTCTTGAAGACGCCTTTATCGACATCGTACAGAAATCAAAACGCGAAAATTCCACGCCGAACACTGGAGAGAAAAAATGAACCAGTTGTTTGTACAAGCAAAAAAGGAATGGGCTGAATTTAAGAGGGACCGCCTCAGTATGGCCCTGGCTTTTCTGTTACCGCTTTTTTCGTTAATTCTCTTTTGCTACGGCATTCGTCTGGAATCATCAAGCATTCCACTGTATGTGCAAGATAAAGACAACACTTATCTAATCCGGGAGTATATCGCTAGACTTTATGCCACCAATATCATGGTACCGGCCCAGGCGAAGGAAGCACACTCCGCCAACGACGCCCTAGATCGAGGTCTGGCAAAAGTGGCGGTGATAATTCCTAAGGGTTTTGCCGCCGATATATTTCGCCAGAAGAGTTCACCCTTAAAAGTATTGGTTGACGGAACCGATATTGCAAATGCCCAAATTGTATCTAATACGATCGAAGCGGCCAATTTATATTTTGTTGGTCGGCTCGTCAATAGCCGCATTCCCGACACCGATCTCGAAATGGTTTCACCCAAACTGCGAGTCTGGTTTAACCCAGGCCGAACCGAGCCGTTATTTATAGTGCCCGGATCCTTTGGCATTCTCCTCTGGATGTATCCGGCGTTATTAGCGGCGGTTGCGGCATCAAGGGAAAAAGAGCAGGACACAATTATTCGTGTCTATGCCTCAAAAGTAAATCCGTTGTCATTCCTATTGGGTAAAGCCCTGGTTTATTTTGCCATCGGCATGATACTGGCACTGATGGTTATGTCTGTTGGAGCCATACTATTTCAAATTGGTCCAGTGGGCGATCCCACCCCACTGCTAATAGCCACGCCACTGTATGTGCTGTCATCGGTCGTCTTTGGTCTCATGCTCGGCACCTTTGCCAATTCTCAGACCACGGCCGTGCAGGCCACATCAACGGCCGGTTTTTTCCCCTGCCTGCTGCTCTCGGGCTTTGTTTATCCCATCTACAATATCCCCTTTCCTCTATCGCTCTTTTCAATTCTGGTACCAGCTAGATATTTCATCGAGCTCTGCCGTGACACATATGTGCGGGGCGCGGGTTGGCCGGCCATCTGGCATGTACCGCTCGTGCTTATTCTCTTCATATGCGCCTTTACTTTTCTGAGTTGGCTTGGTCTGCGCCGCATGCAGTTAAAAAACTAATATCGAGGAAATACAGTGTCAAATCCGCTTGCAAATAGCCTCGATCATCTCTGGGCATTAATACTGAAAGAAACCAGAGAAATACTGCGCAATCCCTACTTGCTCTTTTTAATAATTGTCCCTCCCACCATTCAGCTGTTAATTCTTGGAGGTGCGCTGGATCCACAGGTACGCAACTTATCGCTCGGTGTAGTCGACCACTGCCACAGTCAACAAAGTCGCGATCTCACCGCCAGTCTGACAAATAGCGGCGTGTTTCCCAAGAGTGAATCATTTGACGACGAAAATGTCGTCAGTAAAAAACTCGAGTTCGGAAAACTAGACGTAGCGCTAGTCATCCCTAAAGACTTCAGCAGCAATCTCTCTCTGGGTAAGGCAGCACCAGTGCAGGTGCTGGTAGATGGAGCCGACGCCTACAGCGCAGGCATTGCCTCAGCTTACGTGCTTCGTACTGTTTATGCATTCAGACCGGCGGCATTTAACCACGCCTTTAAAGCAAAAATAGTTGCCGAGGTAAAAGAGCGCGCACGCATGAGTGCGCACCAGAAACAAGACCTGTCGTCGAGCACCGCCTCGGACTCCAGTTCGGAATCTGGTCCGGATTCCAACGGACTGGGCAAGCTATTCACAGGCTCGCAAATGAACGCCACCGCACTGGTCGACCCCAATGTTCAAATACTCTATAACCCTGGGCTTGTGGCCAGTTGGTTTTTTGTACCGGGAGTTTTGGGGGCGAGTCTCACCCTCACCGCGACACTAGTGGCATCAGCGGCAGTGCTGAGAGAAAGAGAAAGCGGCACGATGGAACAACTGCTGATGACACCAGCTGAAACCTGGGAAATACTTCTGGCTAAAATCCTGCCGCTTCTGGCATTTCTCCTAGCCGATGTATGTCTGGCCATAGGCGCAGCCGCAGTAGTCTTCCACCTTCCCTTTCGCGGCAACTTTTTGCTGTTTCTATTTGCTTCCACTCTTTATATTTTCGTCGGCATCGGCTTCGGCATGCTGCTTGGTACATTATGCAAAAACCAGAGACAATCGCAACTCACCTCCTTTTTCATCAATATCCCATTGATACTTTTGTCCGGCTCTGTCGTGCCACTAGACACGATGCCGGCATTTCTCCAGGCGATTTCAATATTTGATCCGCTCAGATACTATGTATTTATCGCCCGTGCGGTTATCCTCAAAGGCGACGGCCTGACCATTTTGTGGCCGTCGCTGTGCATCTTGATCCTTGCCGCGGTTATCTTGATTGCAATTAGCGCGAACCGCTTCAATAGGCAAACAACCTGACACGCAAAGAAATGCGCGGATCAATTTGGTCGGCATGGTTGGACTCGAACCAACGCAGTCTTTCGACGCAGCTTTTACAGAGCCGTGCAATTGCCGCTATGCGACATGCCGAAATGGCGGTCTTGACCGGATTCGAACCGGCGATATCTACGCTGACAACGTAGCGTCTTAAACCACTAGACGACAAGACCAAATATAGCGCTAACGGGGTTCGAACCCGTATTTTCAGCTTGAAAGACTGTTTTCCTAACCACTTAGAAGATAGCGCCTCTAAGCCCTGGGTCAGAGTCGAACTGACAAATGTCGACTTACAAGGTCGATCCTGTACCAATTGAGGCACCAAGGCGAAAGCATAAGACCTATACGGTCTTGGTCGTCTCTCGGGTGGTGCGTGTTGTTGCATGATCGTGATCCTTCAAACGGACTACAGTGACGGCGGACGAAGACAGCCAGCTATACTGGCTATCATTGCTATCCGAATACTGTACGGAGAAGTTCACGACCTAAAACCTGATGTCTGAAGAAACAAAATCGGGCGCGAAAATTCAACGCCGATATTTCTTTTATACCACGCCAATTGCAAAATGCAATAGTCTCCACACCTACAACCATAGAATGCCGCACAGGCTCGGTAATTGGGCACTTTCACACAATTGATACATTTCACCGCTATTGTTAAACGCATGAACCCCAAAAGGCCACCGGCACTTTAGTCAACGGTCTTCCGCCCACCTTAGTATAAAACTGACCAACAACTGCTGCCTTTCACAACGGGCGGTAAGAACAGTTTGCCTGCACATAAACCCCTGGAGTAATAACAATGTATTGTTGGAATTGCCATTTTCTAAAACTCTTAAATCACAAAAACCTGTTGAGTCTTTTAGCACTGTTAGGGCTTTTAACGCTTACTATCGCCGTTCCCGCACCAGCATCTGCTCAACAGATAGCCCTAACAAATCTTCGAAGCAAAGGACTGCCACCATGCAACCTTGATAGTTTTGTCTCACAAGCAGGATTTCAAAAGGAGGAAATCTATGGAGACGAAGGCGTAGGCTCGAAGCCACCTCTGAAGGGCTTTACCAAGGCAAGTAGAATTAACGCCGGTATCACAGGCCAGAGAAATGCCGGGCTGACGACTGGGCATGGTAGCTACTTGCCGGACGCCTGGGGCCGTGATGAATTTACTCAAGCTCATGGCGAATGGGATATAAGCGGTGCAGCCTTTGGCAGTATCCCAGACGAAGCTGTATACGAGCCGATCGACAATACTCGCACCAAGGAAACTCAAGGTTCTGCAACGGGCGTCTCAATAACACAGCTACGGTCGGGCATATTTTTACCAAGCCTGCCCTCGCCAGGTCAAATTTTGCAAGGCCTGCCGACCGGCTTGCCGACTGGCTTGCCTGGTTTTTAGGTATCGCCTTCAACTGTCATCGGAATACGGAACCAGAACGAGCTGCCCTTACCTTCCTCGCTGTCCACGCCGATGGAGCCACCATGTTGATTGATGATCATTTTGCATATCGCCAGCCCGAGGCCAGTACCCCCCTTATAGCCCATGTCACTGGCCTTGACCTGCTCGAAACGATTGAAAATCTGGGCGTGAAAAGCAGGAGCAATACCACGCCCTTGATCGGTCACTCTAATTTCTACCCAGTCACCTTTTTTTCGATTGGAAATAGAGACGGCGCTGCCAGACGGAGAAAATTTGATCGCATTTGTTAGCAAGTTGATCAACACTTGTACGATTCTTTCTCCGTCAACGGTCAAACGCATATCCGAGATTTCTACCCGCAAATCCAAACCTGCCTGCTCCGCTTGCATTCGCACTGCGTCCAGACTGCGTTCAATAAGTTCCGATAATGCCACGTCAGCAGGAAAAATCAGCAACTTGCCGGATCTGAGCCGCTCTACATCCAAGAGGTCCTGAATCAAGGAGATCAAATGTGTCACATTGCGATCAGCTGCCGCGAGTTTGATTCGTCCCTTTTCATTCAGTTCCCCACAAATACCGACTTCCAGTATATTCAAAAAGCCTTGCACCGAAGTTAGTGGCGAGCGCAGATCATGGCTAACCATCGAGATTAGTTCCTGGCGCATACGTTCGACTTCATTGCGCTGAGTAATATCGTGCGCTACACAAAAAAGTGTACGGTCTTCGTCTGACCACCTGGCAGACCACAGCATGTCAATCAGAGTGCCGCTCTTATGAACGACACGACACTCAATGGGTGCGTCTTGCTGCCCAGACTTGAGACTGTTGAAAGCTTTGACAGTCCTCGCCTGGTCATCGGGAGCGATAAGAGTCAAATATTTCAAACCCAGCAATTGATCGGGCTGATAGCCCCAGAGTTTTTCAGCAGCAGGACTTACACGAGTAAAAGTGCCTTTGTCATCAATAGAGCATATTACATCCAGGGCATTGTCCACAATCGCCGCATCCTGCCGTGCAGCTTGAGCTAATGCTTTGGCCATACCATTAAATGTTTTATCGAGACGTGCGATCTCATCGTCACCGGAAAGACGCGGATTAAGAGGAGCCCCCGCTGCCAGTCTTACTGTGTTGTCCATCAGAACACGCAGTCGTCTAGTAGTACCTCGATCAAAATACAATGCCAGAAATATCGCCAGGACGATGTTGAAACCAACGCCAAAAATCAGAAGTTTCTCAATCAAGTCACGCTTTTGTGCTTGAGACGTCATCTCGGATTTTTCAGCAACCTGCAACTCGGCAATAAACGTGTCAAGTATTTGGAGCAGTTTGTTTTGCTGGGTGCGCACACGCACAAGAACTGCAAGCGTCTTAGGGCTGTTTTCTGCTTTAATTGCTTCGTGAGTCTCGAGCCAGAGGTCTTTGATTTGATCGCGCAAGATACCGACACCGGCAAAAGCCGCTCGCTCCTGCGGATAGTCACGCACAAGATCTTTAATTGTGGCCACTTCGTTCCTTTCAGCAGTGGCTTGTTTTGACCATTCGGTACGTGACCAATTGCCATTGGCATAATAGCCATGCGCGATTGAATTTTCCAGGCCTTCCAGAGCACTACCCATGATCAAACGCAGTAGAGCGTTGAGATGTGATGACACCTCACGGACGTGAATCTGATGCGCATTTTCCCTTTCCACTTCGTGCAAGAGGTTTTGCAGAACAATGACAAATCCAACCTCAAATACAAGGGGCACCGCCACCAGTATCAGAGCTTTTTGAGTAAGGTTGAGGTTAAGGCGCACTTAAATATCGGGGCTCACAAGTTTATATCCCTGGCCTCGCATATTTTTTATAACCGACTCCTCACCTTCAACATCAAGCAGGTTTCGAAGGCGCATAATATTAGTGCGCACCGTCTCAGGGCCGACCTCTTTTTCAGAATGCCAAATCCGCTCAATCATCTCATCTGCGTCAAATACCTGATTCGGATGCTTTAAGAAAGGCTCTAAAATAGCCAGTTCCTTCGACATTAGTTGAATTATTTGATTGTTCTTCTTAGCTTCTTTCGTAGGTACATATAGAAACCGCTGAGATTATACCAGTTAGACAAAAAGCAAGTAAGATATGGCTATATCGAGTCGAGGTCCAACCATGCCAAACCAGAATATAGCCGGCACCTGGAGAGGCCATTACCAGGTTCCCAACTTTCCTGAGCATGACAGCACTTTCACCGCTTTCATCTCGGAACATGATGGTCAAATAGAGGGGGCTATAGAGGATGATTGCCAGCTGGGGGAAGCTACCTTCACAGGCACTTTCTCCTTTCCGGCAGTGCGATTTACCAAAATCTATTTAACTGAAGGTCAAATCCACGACGTCGTAAAACGGGGCAATAAGACGGTGATTGTCTCGGCAGTATACGGCCCTCCTGTCGAATATCAGGGAACCATGAGCGACGACGGCAAGGAAATGAGCGGTACATGGAAGATATCCAGTGACAGGTCCCGCGCCAACGGCACCTGGAATGCACACAGACTTGATGAAAAAGACAAGGACAAGGAAAAACCGAAAGAAGCAAACAAGCCAAGCGAGACTAAAAAAATCGAGGAAGAGGAGCTTGTAGAGGTGCATTGAAAGTGGGCACCCAGTCGTTAGAGGCCGCTAAAAGCGGACGATACGCATAACGACGAAGACTGACCAAAATGCGATGACTACGCCTGCGCAAAAAATTCGAATAATACCTGGATAACGCGTCAGCCCATGAGCTACACGAATAATCCAGAATATCGGTGTAATTAAGACGGCACCGAAAGTGCCGAATCCCATAAATGAATTCCAGGCGCATTGAGTGTGATCAAATTTGTCCGAGGCTGAAAGCATATGGGTGCCCATGGGATCATTTATCGGGTCTATTCCACCTGCGTATCCCAGACAAGCTCCAGCGGCGCCGCAGATGGTAAAGAAAGCCAGCCCGGCAGCTGAATAGAATGGAATTTGTCCTAAGTGCTTCATTTATTTTTCATCCTTATCTTTTTTCTTCGATAAAGATTCACGCAAATCCTTGGCCATTTCGCTCCAATGTCTACCGGCGCGGTGCAAAAGCCAGTCACGTTCAGAGAACCAAATCCATCCGAGAAATATCAAAGTAGCTGGCACTACCAATGGAAGCACATCAACGGATAGATGGATAAAGTAGTTAAGGACAAACAGTAAGCTGGCGGTCGTAATTACGAAGAACGATACAGCGGTAAATTGCGAAAAGAACTTGGCGGACTCTTCCATATCTTGGATTTTGCCCACGCTCGGACCAAAATCGCGGTCGACTAAAAATCGCTTCTTTCTCTCAAAATTTTCCAGCTCGGCGTCCAACTTGGCGAGGAGGCGGCGCTCTTCCTTCGTAGCTCTATTCTGCCGCACAGCGGCTCTCAGCAGAGTTGCCTGATTTTGCTTATGGTGATATGTCTTCTGAAAAGCTTCGGCAGGATCGTCGATCTTGCCGCTTAAAATCATTGCCGCGATTTTGATGACATCAAATAATCGTTCAAACATTTTGGTGCATCTCTATTTTCCGAAAAATCCTGCGCTGCCGTACCTAACATCCTAGCATCGGCATGGCCCACGCCGGGGACGGTCCGCAAGTGCCAGTTGAATCGTGCGGCTAATCTGTTCGCCTCGTGCTGGGCGGCATTGAAATAATTCCGCCCGCGCTCAAGGCGTGTGCTTCCCTCTTCTTCAGCATTTTTAGACTGATTCATGCCGGGGTCGGTTTCATCAATGTCTTGCTCTCCGAGCAACCACGAACTTAATGGAACAAATCCCCAGAGTGCAGGTCGGCAAAAGCATACAGAACTAGAGAAAAAGTTGCCGATCGAGCACTTTAAAAGGGGTATCAATGAAGCACAAGAATCAGGGCAGAGACAAAGGGAAAGGGATGGCCATAAGTGGTATTCCGCTGGCGGGCGGCATGTCTCAAGTCGACAACACTTCGGTAGAGACCAACCGCTTTGAAGATCGCAACGCCTTTCATGAAGGTGACGATGTCGCAGATGTACGTGACTTTGAGCATCGCGATTATATCGGTGATCAGAAAGAAGCCGATGAAGACGTTGACGCGATGGTCATTGCCAGCAAAGACAACAACGAATGGTCAGAGGGCATGGAAGACGAAGCAAATCCCACTGAGGATTATTCGGAGGAAGCATTATTTCCGGAAAGCCAACCTCTACATATAGATCTCGCCTCCACTACCGGTCTGGGCCAGGACGATCTGGCTTTTCCTCTACAGCCATCGACCATGGACAATCAAAGCGACGATTTCACGGACATAGAAATTGAGGTCTTGCTGACTAAAAATAAAACGATGAAAAAGAAATCGGCGTAATGCACGAAAGACCGCACCAAAGGTGGTACTAAATCTCAAACAACAACGGTGCGTTGACCGCCTGATACTCTTCATTGCAGCTCGACGCATTGAGCACTTCAATAGACTGACCATCGGCGCGCTGTAACGTCGCTCGTCCATAACCATGATGCAGATGCCCGCAAA
>Ga0105248_10005003_pt1 | contig 14643 bp, 7 predicted proteins | sample KBSS34metaG_FD_81524 | JGI IMG/M metagenome (GOLD analysis project Ga0105248, IMG submission 81524) | Switchgrass rhizosphere microbial communities from Kellogg Biological Station, Michigan, USA - KBS S3-4 metaG | ecosystem: Host-associated > Plants > Roots > Rhizosphere > Soil | place...
ACGCGTCGCTTTCCACCTGACTGAAATCCGGATTCACGGTGGCGTCGAGGGTCACGGTCGACCCGAGCCCGACCTTCGCGCTCAGTCCGAGACCGCCCGTCTGGTCCGTGCCGCCCCATCGGCTCGGCGTGTCTCGTTCCTGGTTGGTCGCGAACGTGGCGGTCGGTATCAGGTCGCGCGCCGGACGAGGACGCAGCTCCGGCACGATGAGCGTCGCGTGCTTTTCGAACACCCACGTCCCGGCATCGATCGGTGGCCAGGCGACCGAGACGCCGATGCGGCTGACACGGCGCCAGAAGAGAATCCCCATCCGGACGTTGTCACCCGACGTGAAGCGGATGCTGCGAAGCGGCAGGCGAATCTCCACGGTGTAGCCGGTGTCGGTGAGCCGCCCTGCGCTGTCCCAGATCCAGTCCGGCGCCTGATCTTCACCGGCCGCCACGCTGTTGAGCATGTCCATCTGGATGCCGCTCGGATTCACCATCATGTGATACGACAGCTGGCCCGTCCCGAGCGCGTCGAGGCTGAGGCCGACCCAGTCGTCGTTCCACACGTTGTCGCGCCGCGCGACCGAGGTTTTGATGCGCGCAGGCTCGGGGTCGTCACACTTGAACGCGAAGTACAAGTAGTTGTCGTCGTAGGCGACCCAGACGTGCGTTTGCTGGGGGATGCGATCGCCGTTCAGCGGGTTGTACGACAACCATTCCGTCGTTTCCATCGGCGGATGCGTCCAGGCCTCATCGTCCAGAGCACCGTCGATGACCGGTGGATGCGCGACGCGGAACGCGTGCAGTTCCGGACGACCGCGCGGGGATGTGGCTGCCGACGAGTTTTGCGCCGTTGACGGTGCGGCGAACACCAGAGTGACGACGGCCACCTCGAGCGCACGACAGACGCGTGACTTCACGTCAGGTTTAGACGACCGCCGACGCATCTCCGTTCGTCCCAAGCCGATCAGTGATCATGATATCGCCCCGCTGGAATTACTGGATGGTATGCTGCAGGTGCGCATCAGGGCGCTGCCGTGTCCGCGGAAAGGACTGCGTCCACCTGAAGAGAGCCGTCACAATCTGTCGACTCGATGAACTCTTTTCTGCCCGAGTGAGCGGACAACCGGGCGCACGGTTGGCGCGAACCGCGCCGATACGAAAGGAGCTCATCATGACCCGTCAGAGCCTTCCCACGCGCCTGCTGCGCGACCAGCCCGATCTCGATCAACTCAAGCGACAGGCCAAGGAGCTGCTCGAGGACTTCCGCCGCGGCAACGAGGCGGCAGTCGCCGAGGTCGGGACACACTATCGCGGCGCGCACGCCGGCACGTTCGCGCTGCACGACGCGCAGCTTGTCATCGCGCGCAGCTACGGCTTCGACAGCTGGCCGAAGCTGAGGGCGTATGTGGACGGCGCAACTGTCGCCAGGCTGGCAGACGCCGTGCGCGCCCGTGACGCGGCGCGCGTCAGCGCGATGCTGAAGCTTCGGCCCGAGCTCGTGAACATGGAGCTGGCGGAGAACGACGAGCGGACCGCTTTGCATTTCGCGGTGCTCGGCCGCTCTGCGGAAATTGTTCGCCTGCTGATACAGGGCGGCGCCAACCCGCGGAAGGGCGTCTATCCATACCGAGCTGCGACCAGTGCACTGACCATCGCCACGGATCGCGGCTACGACGAGATTGTCGCGGTGATCCGCGAGGAGGAACGACTCAGGGCCGAACGGACAGGGCCGTCCCAGGCCGCCACGTCACCGATGGCAGCGACGCCGGTCGACGACGAGGCGGCGGCGGCGGTGCGACGCGGCGACGTCGAGTGGCTCCGCGCCCGTCACGCGGAAGGCTTGCTGGTGAATGTGATCAACGACTCGGGCGGTCTCCTGACCGTTGCGGTAGAAACCGACCAGCCTGATGCGCTCGCGTTGCTGCTGGATCTCGGGTTCGACCCGAACGAGCGGAAACGCCTCGATGATCTGGATCAGGTCGTGTACTCGGCCGGCTTTCCGCTCTGGCGCTGTGCCGCGCGTGGCCGCCAGGCGATGGCGGAAACGCTGCTGCAGCGCGGTGCCGACCCGAACCTGCACGTCTACGCGAGCGGGTCGCCGGTCTACAGCGCCTATCGCCATCGTCAGCCGGAGATGGTCGCCCTCTTCAAGCGCTACGGCGGCGTGGTCGGCGCCGATATCGCCGGACTGTACCGGGAAACCGACCTTGCACGGCACATGCTGGAGAACGAAGCGCGTGGACCGCTGCCAGACGGGATGGTCTCGCCGGGACGCACCGCGGCCGAAGACCTGCTCGACTACGGATCCTGCGGCGGCGACGCCGAGATCGTCAGGATGGCGCTCGAGCGGATTCACTGGCCGCGTGGCGACGAGCGATGGTTCTGGATGCTCGGGCGCTCGCTGGAGACCGACGCGAACGGCGGCTCGCATCTGAAGTGTTTCCGCCAGGTGCTCGAGCGATCGGGGCCCCACACCATCGGCTGCTTCGGCCGGACGATGCTCCATGAAGTGGCCGCGCAGCGGAGTCCGCTGACGAGCGAGGAAGCGGTGGCGTTTGCGACGCTTCTCCTGGACGCAGGAGCGCGGACCGATATTCGAGACGACCTGCTCAAAAGCACGCCGCTCGGCTGGGCCTGCCGGTGGGGCCACGTCGAGATCGCGCGACTCCTGCTCGAGCGCGGCGCCGACCCTGCCGAACCGGACGCCGACGAATGGGCCACGCCGCGCGCGTGGGCTGACAAGATGAGGCACGCGGAGATCCGCGAGCTGCTTCGCGCCGAGATCAAGAGCGAGCCACCCGCCGATCGATAACCGAAGATCAGAAGATCAGGAGGATTCTTCTTTCAAGAACACTCCTGACCTCTTGAGCTGCGGTTCTCATTCTGGGGTCTCGTCGCAATCAGAACGTCATTCGAACCCCGAGCTGCCCGACGCGCGCCGGCACGTAGGTGGTGGGCTGCCCGTAGAGCGACGATCGAATGTCCGTCGACAAGAAGTTGGTCGCGGCCGCTGTGTTGAACAGGTTGAAGACGTCGGCGCTGACCTCGATCTTGTTTCCATGATGCAGGTCCACGCTTTTCTGCACTCGCAGGTTTACCTGGTGCGCATCGTCGGCCTTCAGCATGTTGACGTCGTTCTTCCTCGCCAGCGGATAGGCAATATTGAAGAAGGGATCGGCGACGGACCGTCCGTTCGCCAGGACGACGCGCGGCGCGGTTGCATTCAGGGCAAAATCGCCGGTCATCACGTTGAAGCGGCCGCCCTGGCTGAAGCTGTAGAACAGCGAGGCCGTGACGTCGTACGGCACTTTCACGAAACCCGAGAAGCGCGCGTGGTGGCGAGGCGAGGTGCGCTCGGACAACACGTCGTCGGGCGAGATGCCGTAGAACTGGAGCTGGTCGCGCGTCGCATTCCACCGGGTGCGAATCGTCGACGAGAAGATGTACGAGTAGTTCGCGTTCACGCCCCAGCGGCCGGTGAACGCCTTCGTGTACAGCAGCTGCAGCGACCGATTCTGCTGCCACGTGTAGTTGGGGTTGTAGGTGTTGATGACCGAGTCGTAGTCCGGGAACGGCCGATCGAGCAGCGCCCCTGTCTTCGGATCGCGAATCACGTTCAGATCGTCGCCGCTCTGATAGTCCCAGTTGCGCTTCCACAGGAACGTGCTGCTCAACGAGCTGTTGCGTGGCAGGCGGTGCTCCCAGCTGCCAGAGAACTCGTTCACGTAGGTGCGCCCGTTTTGAATGCTGCCGTCCTTCATGTCGCCAAACGCGACACCCAGGGGGAAACCGCCGGGCAGCGCCTGATTCAGGGTCGGGTTGGTGCGCGGCGACGCGCGGAAGATGTCGGTCGCCAGGACGTTCGGCGCGTGCGAGGTACCGTCGCCGCCGCCCAGGTCGAGCCATTCGTAGCTCCGCTGCGCCGTGCCGCGGAACACGCCCCAGCGGCCGGCCTCGAGCGAGATGCCGAAGTTCGGCATCGCCACGTTCTGGTGGAACTCGCGATCGCTCGTGTTGGTCGGTAGCGCCGCCGGCAGAAGTGCGCCGAGCACTTTCTGCCGATCGTCCGTGAACACGCTGGTCGTCTCGACGCGAACGCCGGCCTTCACGGCGACGCGGGCCGACGGCTTCCACCGATCCTGAAAGTACGCGGCGTAGTGGTGCTCGTACGCGTTGTTGGCGACGGTCGTGCCGCCGTCGAAGCCGCGCAGGATGTCGCGCTCGAACAGCACGTCGGCGCTGCCGGTCGTCCCTGGCGGGCGGAAATAGAACTCGACGGGCGCCAGCGTACTGCTCGTCTTGTTCGCGATGTTCGGGTAGAGATCCGCGCCGCCGCGGAACTCGTGCTGCCCCAGCTTGTCCTTGACGAAGAAGGTCATCGAGGGCGACACGTAGATCATCGAGCGATGAGACGTGTCGATGGCGCCGAAGCCGCCTTCGAGCGCGGTCGTCGTGAGGCTGCCGAGGATGTTGCCCGTTGGGTTGCTCTGGATGATCTTCGTCGGCGCGAGCGCCTGCCCGTCGTTCGGCTGCAGATCGTTCGGCTTGTTGATCATGAAGCTGCCGACGAGCTGGAACACTTTTGACGAGTTCACGACCCAGCTGTAATTGAAGCCGGCCAGCGGACCGCCTTTGATCAGGGTGCCGAGCGCCGAAGGCGTCGTAATCTGCGGGGTGGCGCTGCCCAGTCCAGCCGTCGTCGAACTCGTGGCGAGTCCGAGATTGCGGTTCGGCCCGACCGTGCCGCGGAAGATGGCGTTGGCCTGAATCGTGCGGTCGTACTGGAGGCTGACCTGCAGCCGGTGGTTGTTCTGAAGCTGCGCGGTTGCCTTCATGAACCAAAGATTGCCGCGCCGCTGAACCGGCAGCTGCGCGTTGTTGAACGTCTGGTTGGTCTGAACGCGCCGGTAGGCGGCGAAAAACCACAACTTGTTTCTGGCGATCGGACCACCGAGCGTGAGATCGGGCTGGTAGTCCTCGCGCTGATTCACCGGAATCCCCTGCACGTTCGAATCGTTGAAGCTCTGTGGAATCAGAAAGAAGGCTGCGGACCCGTGGAATGCGTTCCCGCCGCTCTTGGTCACGATGTTCATGTATTGGCCGACCATGCTGGAGCCGTCCGAGGCTTCGGCGCCGAGTGCCTTCACTTCGACGTCCTGAATGGCGTCGTAATTCAGGTTGACGGCGAAAATGTCGCCGCCGTACGGATCCGTGACATCGGCGCCGTCGAGGCTGGTGCGGCGCTCTGATCCGGTCAGTTCCTGGGTCGCCGGATTGACGGCGACGCCCGGCACCATCAGCCAGGCGTCCTGGAAGCGCCGGCTCGTGGTCACCGGCACCGACGTCAGCGCCTGATTGTTGATGTTCACCGAGAGCCCGGCCCGCTCCGGATCGACGATGGGACTCTCAGCGGTGACGGTGACCGTTTCGGACATGGTTCCGACCGACAGCGTGAAGTCGACCTCGGTGACGGCGTTCAGCCGAACCGGCGCTTTACGAATGACGGTCTGAAAGCCGGCGAGCTCGGCGCGGATGTCGTAGGTGGCCGGCGGCAGATTGCTGACGCGGTACACGCCGTTGCTGTCCGTGATGCCCGAAAAGTCCCCGAGTGCTTCAGGGCTCTTGAGCGAGACCGCGACGCCTGGCAGCACCGCGCCACTCGAATCCACGATCTTCCCGACGATCGTTCCGGTCGTCGTGCGCTGGGCGAACGCCGCGGCTGGAAACGACACGAGGGCTGGCAACACGAAGGCCGCCATGAGGCGAGCGCGACGAACCATCACATCCCCCTTTCACGCTGACGCGAGGTTCAGAACCGGATAGTGTGAAGCAAACGGACGAATCCGGGCGACAGTTCGGCGTGCGTGTGCGCGCCACCGATGGTGAGGACGGCACCGAGCGCGGCGACCGTCACGCCCGTCCAGAGCAGCGCGCGGTTCTTGCCTTTGAGGACGTCGCAGTTGTTCGTTGCGTACACAGGATCACGCTGCTGGGCGACGCAGGCCTGATAGGTGCCCGCGGGGGCGTTGCCCGTGCTGGTGTCTCCGACGCGGTCGACTGTGGCGCCGGCAACAGCGGTCGCGACGCCGGCCACTCCGAGCGCGATCCCTGACCAGAACATCGCGCCACGGTGCTCGCCGGAAGACGCCGTCGGTTTCTCCTGGGCGAACGCAGGCGGGGCGGTCAGCACGAGCACCAGCAACATCGAAACGCGTCTCATGTCAGCACCTCCCGGCGGAAAGTGAGCCCGCTTTCGCACCAACCGGTTGAAGCGTGCGTCGGCGAGGCTGGCCCGCCTTCGCACTAACCGATTCGTGCGTGCTTCGGCGAGGCTGGCGCGTATGTTACTCAAATGACTTCAAGCGACAGGTCAAATTTCTACAATCTGTGCAGCCCGGAATCGGGCAGAATGCGCCGGTGCTGACGCGTCTGCGCGAGCGGAAGGAATGGACCTTCTTCGCGGTCCTGCCCAAAGCCAGCGGTCCAATCGCGATCGCCTGGTGGGTGCTGCTTCTGCTGCGTGGAATCCTGCCGGCGGTGTTCGGCATCGCGATGGGCATGCTCATCGGCGCGGTCCAGCGAGGCGACAGTCTCGCCGTGCCGCTGAGCTTGGTGGGCGTGGTGTTCGTCCTCCTTCAGATCATTACGCCCGTGCATCAGGCCGTCAGCACCAACCTGGGCGATCGGACGGCGGCCTGGCTGTACGATCGCCTCACACACGCGTGCGTGCGGCCGCCAGGCATGGGACACCTCGAAGATCCCAAGCTGACGAGCGACCTTGTCGTCGCGCGCGATTTCGACCTCGGCATGACCGGCCCGCCGTTGTCGATCTCCATGGATTTCATCGCCGCCGACATGGTTCAGACCGTGGGTGGATTCGCCTGCGCGCTCGTCTTGTTCGCGTACGCCTGGTGGACGCCCATCGTGCTGGTGGCGGCGTGGCTCGCGACGCATTGGTTTCTCCGCGAAGCCGGAGTCTGGTACGACCGCAACACGGAAGAAGTGCGTGCCGCGCAGCGCGATGCCGACTACGCCTACCGCCTGGCCGTGGACGCACCGGCGAGCAAGGAGCTGCGCCTCTTCGGGCTGGCGGACTGGACCATCGGCCGCTTCGTTGCGCGCCGCACGCGCCTCCACGATCTCCAGTACGCGGCCACGCGCCTGCGCGAACAGCCGATGTTTTGGAGTGTCGCGCTGGTCGTGGCTGCCAACGTCGTCGTGTTCTGGTCGCTTGCCAGCGCCGCCGCAGACGGACGGCTCACGCTCGGACAGGTCGTGGCGTTCGTCCAGAGCGCGGTCGGCGTGTCGATGATCGCGTTCGGCGGTCTCAGCTGGGCGCTCGACGGGGCCGCCGCACCCGTCGCCGCGGTGTTGCGTCTCGAGCCGGCGATGCGGACGGCCGGCGCCCTGCCGTCGGGCGATCGCAAGGCCGCGGGAACGCCGGCGCGCGAGATCCGCTTCCGCGATCTCAGCTTCGGATACCCCGGTGGTCCCCTCGTCCTCGACCACTTCGACTTGTCGATCCCGGCCGGATCGTCCCTCGCCATCGTCGGCCAGAACGGCGCGGGCAAGACGACGCTGGCCAAGCTCCTGTGCCGTCTGTACGATCCGCGCGCGGGTGCGATCGAGATTGACGGCGTCGATGTGCGCGCGATGGACCTTGCTTCGTGGCGTTCGCGGGTGACGGCGGTGTTCCAGGATTTCATCCGCCTCGAGCTGCCGCTTCGCGATAACGTCGCGCCCGGCGGCGCGCCTGACGAGGCGATTACAGAAGCGCTTCGGTCCGCGGGCGCTGCGAACCTCGCTTCGCTCGACACGGTGCTCGCTCGCGGCTACGAGGGCGGCACCGACCTGTCAGGCGGTCAATGGCAGCGCATCGCCCTGGCGCGCGCACTGTGCGCCGTGACGCTCGGAGCGGGCGTGGTGCTGCTCGACGAACCGACCGCCCAGCTCGACGTGCGGGGCGAGGCGGAGATCTTCGACCGGCTGCTCGCCGCGACGCGGCACTGCACGACCATTCTGATCTCGCACCGCTTCTCGACCGTCCGCCACGCCGATCGCATCTGCGTCCTCGAGCACGGCCGCGTCGTCGAACTGGGGACGCACGACGAGCTGATGGCGCTGAACGGCCGCTACCACACGATGTTCGACCTGCAGGCGCAGCGATTCACCGAGACCGGCGAAGAGGAGGGGACGACTTATGACGTCCTCACCTGAGCGCGCCATCGAGCCGCTGCCGCCCGCGCTGTCGTCGATGTGGCGCCTGTGCAAGCTTGGATACCGCCACGAACCGCGGCTGATGCTCGCCGCCTTCGTGCTGTCGCAGCTGGCAGCGCTGCCCGACGCGCTCCTCGCGCTCTGGCTGATGCTGCTCGGCAAAGGCGTCATCGAGCACTCGCCAGGGCTGGTGCGAGTGTCGGCAATCGGCCTCGGCGTTTCCGCCGCGGCGACGTGGTTCCTGCGAACGATCAGCACGCGCGTGCAGCGTCGTTTCCGCGACAAGGTGACGATTGCACTCGAATCGCACGTGGCGCGGCTGCAGGCGTCGGTGGTGACGGTCGCGCACCACGAACGGCCCGATTACCTCGATCGGCTTGCGATGCTGCGCAACCAGATCTTCGTGCTCGATCACATGTACATGTCGGTCTTCGCAACGGTCGGCTGGATTCTGCGGCTCGCGGTGACGATCGCGCTGCTGATGTCGATCCATCCGGCGCTGGCGTTGCTCGGCGTCTTCGCGCTGCCGACGGTGTTCACCTCCACCTGGCGGCCCGCGGTCGAGCGGGCAGCGCAGGAGCAGGGGGCGCCTTCGCAGCGGCTTGCGCGCCATCTCTTCACCACGGCGACCACTGCTCCGCCCGGCAAGGAGGTCCGTGTCACCGGGATCGGCGAACGCCTGATCGCGCAACGGCGGCAGGCCTGGGAACGCTGGTATGGGATCGTGTCGCCGGTCCGCTGGACATCCGCGGCGTGGCACACGCTGGCCTGGGCAGTCTTCGGCGGCGCCTACGTCGCCTCGGTGGTCTTCGTCTCGTCGCGAAGCGGATCGTCCGCCGGCGACGTCCTGCTGGTGCTCGCCGCCGGATCGCGGCTGTCGGCGTACATCGGCGCCACCGTCGGGGAGATCGGTTTTCTGCGCGGCTTCTGGATGGACGGCTCGCGTCGTCTCGCGTGGCTCGAGGACTACGCGGCGGCGCTGTCGGCGTCCGCCGACGTCGCGGTGCCGGATCGGCTGCGCGACGGCATCCGTCTCGACCATCTGTCGTTCGCCTACCCCGGGACGTCGCGGCTGGTGCTCGACGATGTGTCACTGACGCTGCCGGCGGGGGCGGTCGTGGCCATCGTCGGCGAAAACGGCGCGGGCAAGACGACGCTGGTCAAGCTGCTCGCGAAGATGTACGAGCCATCGTCGGGCGGCATATTCGTGGACGGCGCGCCGCTGGCGCGGATGCCGGCGGACGTGTGGCGCGGCCGCCTGTCAGGGGCGTTTCAAGACTTCTTCCGATTCGAGTTTCAGGCGCGCCAGTCGATCGGCCTTGGTGATGTGATGCGCATCGACGACGAACCCGCTGTGGTCGCCGCCGTCGGTCGCGCCGGCGCTGACGACGTGATCGTGCACCTGAAGGCGGGGCTCGACACACAACTGGGCGCGACCTGGCCGGATGGCGTGGATCTGTCGTTCGGGCAGTGGCAGAAGATGGCGCTGGCGCGCGGATTCATGCGCGATCGCCCGCTGCTCCTCGTGCTCGACGAGCCGACCGCGGCGCTCGATGCCGAAACCGAGCATGCGCTCTTCGAGCGCTACGCGGCCAGCGCCCGCGATCGCGACGGCCGGCGCGACTGCATCACCATCCTCGTGTCGCATCGTTTCTCGACCGTACGCATGGCCGACCTGATCGTCGTTCTCGACGGCTCGCGGCTCGCCGAAGTCGGTAGCCACGAGGAGCTGATGGCCAGGCACGGGCAGTACTCCGAGCTGTACAACATCCAGGCCGCGGCCTACCGGTGATGAGCGATCGCATCTTTGTCTTGCTCGTCTAGCTGATTCGAACGCCGAGCCACCACAATGGACACCAAGGACACAAAGAAAAAGTCGTGGTTTTGCCTTCGTGTCCTTGGTGTCCTTTGTGGTGAATCGACGTAGCGATCCATCCGCACGCCGCTGAAGGGAGCGCCAGGCTCGCGATGCACGACGCACAAACATTGCTCGCGACCCATTTCGCGCCGACACCGCTCGTCCGCGCGACATCCTTGGACACGGGTAACCGTCGCGTCTACTTGAAGATCGAATCGGACCTGCCGACCGGATCGTTCAAGGTCCGCGGCGCGGTGTACGCGATGTCCCGGCATGTCGAACGAAACGGCACGACACCGGTGATCGCGGCCAGCACCGGGAATCACGGCGCGGCGGTCGCCTACGCCGGACAGCTGCTGAACGTGCCGGTGACGATCTTTCTTCCCGAGCGAGCCAACCCCGTCAAGACGCGACGGATCCTGGACCTGGGCGCGCGGCTCGTCGCGACCGGACCCGATCTATCCGCAGCGATCGACGCCGCGTACGCGGAAGCGGATCGGACGGGCGCCTTCTTCCTCCATGACGCCACGGATCCCGACATCCCGGCAGGCACCGCGACGATTGGAACCGAGATCCTCACGCAGTTGCCGGCTGCCGAGGCGATTGTCGTGCCGATGGGCGATACGGCGCTGATTCGAGGCGTCGCGACCGCCGCGAAACAGTTGAAGCCGTCGATTCGCATCATCGGCGTCGCCGCCGCCAATGCGCCGGCCTATTTCCTGTCGTGGCGCGGAGGCGAAGCGGTGTCAACCGAAACGGCGCACACGATCGCCGACGGTCTGGCGGTGCGACGGGCGCTGCCGCCGAACGTGACAGCCGTCATCTCGCTGGTGGACGACGTGCGGCTGGTCGAAGAGGAGGACCTTCTCGCGGCGATGGCGCATCTGTCGTCGCGTGAACACCTGATCGCCGAGCCCGCGGCCGCGGCCGCCACGGCGGCGGTGATGAAGGACTCCGATGCGACCGGCACCATCGTCGCGCTGGTGACCGGTAAGAACGTCGCGCCGGAGTTGCTGGAGCGCATCGGCGGCCGCCTCTCGTAGCGCAGGCCTGTCCGTCGGCCGCCGGCAGCCCTAAAGGCCTGCGCTACGAGCGAGTGCGACTCATGTCGTTAACGGGGTCCGTGTGCGGGCTCGCGGCGCGTCACGCGGCCGCCGGACGCGTCGAGCGCCACCCGATCTCCCGTCTTGAGAATCCGTGTCGCGTTCTTCACATTCGCGAGCGCCGGCAGGCCGTACTCGCGGGCGATCGTCGACGCGTGCGACAGCATGCCGCCAACCTCGACGATGACACCGGACGCGAGCGTGAACAGCGGCGTCCACGACGGGTCGGTGGCCGGCGCCACGAGGATTGCACCCCGCTTCATCGTCGCGAACTCGCTCGGGTCCTTCATGACGACGATTTCGGCGTTGACGGCTCCGGGGCTGACGCACAGGCCGGTCAGCACGTCGGCGTCCCCGTCGGGCGCAGCCGCGGTGCGACGCATCAACGACGGCAGCTCGGATTCCCGCATCAGCATCGGGATGGGAAGGTCCTTCTGCTCGGCCAGTTCCGCCGCGCGCCGAGCCGCGATGCCGTGAAGGCCCGGACCGGATGCCGCGCCGCCAATCACCGCCGCGATTTCGTCCAGCCGCAGCAGGAAGTAGTCGTCGCGGCGATCCAGCCAGCCGCGTTCGACGAACCGCTCGGCCAGAGCGAGGTGGTAGCCGCGCATGTAGCGCAGAATTCGGGTGAGGTCCGATCGGACCTGCTCCCGCCACCCGTACTGTTTTTTGAGGCGCCGAATCAGCGCGCGCGCTTGCGGCAGGATCGTCCACCGCTGCCACCACGTGAGGTGTGCCTCGAAAGCGCGCCAGGCTGCATTCGCGTCGGCGGTCTGCCGATCCGAAATGGCTTTTGGGTCTTGAGTCCGCGCGTGCAGCTGCTCGCGAATCGCGAACAGCACTGCGGCGGGGTTCTCGTGCATCCTCGGCAGCGCCCAGTCGGATTCGTAACGGCCGCGATGACCGTATTCGTCGAGAAACCGATCGAGCGCCTCGAGGAAGCTGGTGCCGGCAAGCGCGGAGCGGAAGTCGGAGAACGTGCCGTCGTTGTTGACCAGGTACGCCATGGCGCCGGTGTCGTGACGGGCCGCGGTCGCAAGCGCCACGAGGTCGAATGCTTGCTGGGTGCTGACCGATCGGGCGCCGGCCGCCAGCTGCGGATATACCAGCCGGTCGTACGAAAAACCCACGCGGTTGCAGAGCTTCCTGACCGCCGTCTCGCGCGCCAGCACGCCGCTCATGACAAACACCGGCTGGATCGCTTCCGGTGCGGACTCGATCCACTGGTCGATCGCGTCCATGAGCTCGCGATCGGACAGCGTGCGTGGATCGACACTCGAGAAGCGCCCGCACATCTCGCGGATGCGGGCTTCGTGCTTTCGCAACACCCGCTCGATCCCGACATCGTAGCTGCCGACGCGGATAAAGTCCGGGAGACCGCGCAGAATCTCGCGCAGCGGGGCGCGGGTTGGGATTTCGTCCTCCGGCCTGATCTGCTCGGGATGTCCCAGCGATCGCAACATGTCGGCCGCGGGCGCCATGATCAGCGTGGCGACGCGCCGCATCTGCGACAGATTCATGTACATCCGGCCGTTGAACACCTTGAACATCGGACCGAGCTCGTCAAACGGCGCCAGCAACCGCCCCATGAACTGCTGCTGACCGCGATTCAGCATCGTCTCGTAGGCGTCGAGGCACTGCGGCGACATCTGATCCGGAAGCACTTCCGCAAGGTTCGCGCGGGTCCACTCCGTCTCCGCGCCGATCGTCGTTCGTGGTTCGACGTGCTTCGTTCCTGGTGCAGCATTCTGAGTTCGTCGTTCTAAGTTCTCAGTTCTCAGTTCCGCCCGCGGAGCCGTGGTAACGGGGCGGGCTTGGACGATCCAGAACCGCCGTCCGTCGTGGCACCATTCGATGTCCTGGGGCGCGCCGTAATGCTGCTCGATTCGCGACAGCAGGCCGCCGAGCTCGCGCAGTTGATCGTGTGAGAGCGTCGGACCAGTCCGGCCGTTCTTCGCACCCAACCGCTCGCTCATCACTTCGGAGTCGCGCTTCGACAATGTGAATTCGTCCGGATCCACGCGACCGCTGACCAATGCTTCGCCCAGGCCCCACGCCGCGTTGACGACGATGTCATCGGCGCCGGTGACCGGGTTGATCGTGAACGCGACCCCCGACGTGACGGCGGGGACCATGCACTGCACGAGCACGGCGATGGCGACGTCGCCGTCCGCAAGCTGACGAGCGTCCCGGTACGCCCGCGCCTGGTCGGAGCCGGCGGAACGGCGACACAGGACGACGGCCTCGGTCAGCCCGCGACGTTCGACGTTCAGCTGCGTCTCGTGGACGCCGGCGAACGAGTGCCCCTCGCTGTCTTCCCCGATTCCCGAGGATCGAACAGCGAACCGCGTGTCCGCCGGCACCGTGTCAAACCACGGATCGCCCGGAAGCTCGCGCAGCTCGCTGTCGGTCACGTCCTTCGGAATCACGATGCCGTCCGGCACCGGAAAACCCGCCTGCTTGAGACGCGCGCAATTGTAGGCCTTGCCGCCGATCGAACCCAGATCGGCGGCCGTCAGCTCGTCGAGTGTTTTCAAGGTGCTGACATCATTATCATCAAGGCTATGCTACACACCATGAAGAGACTGCTTGCGTTGGCTGTTCTAACGGGAGTTGGAGCCATCTCCATAACCGTCGCGGCGTACCAGCCGCCCGCGGCGCCGCCCACCGGGCCGCGCGTTATCGACCTCGAGAAGCTGAAGGACAACCTGTACGTCCTGACCAGCTCCAGTCCCGCCGACCGCACGACATTCAGCGGCGGCAACGTCGCGGTGTTCATCACCGACGGCGGCGTCACGCTCGTCGACACGAAGCTGGCCGGCTGGGGCCAGCCGATCCTCGACAAGCTGAAAACCATCACCGACAAGCCGGTCACGCGGATCATCAACACCCATACACACGGCGATCACACTGGTAACGACAACTTCTTCGGCACGTCGGTCGAGATCGTGGCGCAGGACAACACCAAGGCGAACATGGAGAAAATGGACGCCTTCAAAGGGGATAATGCGAAGTTCCTGCCGAAGAAGACCTACAAGGACAAGCTGACGCTCGGCAGCGGCAAGGACCGCATCGATCTCTATTACTTCGGCGCCGGGCATACCAATGGCGATACGTTTGTCGTCTTCCCGGCCCTGCGGGTGCTGCACACGGGCGACATGTTCGCCTGGAAGGACGGGCCGTACTGCGATTTGACGAATGGCGGCAGTTGCGTCGCGCTGCCGCGGACGCTGCAGAAGGTCATCGCCAGCATCAAGGACGTGGACACGATCATTCCCGGCCACAGCCCGATGCAAACGCCGGCGGATCTGCAGATGTTCCAGCGCTTCACCGCGGACCTGCTGTCGCACGCCATCGATGCGAACAAGGCCGGCAAGAGCGTCGACGACGCCACCGCGTCGTTCAAAGTCGACAAGTATCCGGGCTACAAGAACGAGCGCGTCAAGGCGGCCATTCAGTCGATCTACGACGAGCT
>Ga0105248_10005004_pt1 | contig 14643 bp, 17 predicted proteins | sample KBSS34metaG_FD_81524 | JGI IMG/M metagenome (GOLD analysis project Ga0105248, IMG submission 81524) | Switchgrass rhizosphere microbial communities from Kellogg Biological Station, Michigan, USA - KBS S3-4 metaG | ecosystem: Host-associated > Plants > Roots > Rhizosphere > Soil | place...
AACTACAACTTTGCTTGGCAGGACGAAAACGGCGATTACCTCGACGGCTCGCGTGCCTACGAGTTGACGCTTTTACCGCCGCCGGTCGAGGCGTTCTGGTCGCTGACGATGTACGACTTCCCGAACTTCTACCTCGTCGCCAACCCCGTCGACCGCTACGCGATCGGAGACCGCACACCCGGTCTGAAATACGGCAACGACGGCTCGGTCACCATCTACATGGCGAAGGACTCGCCCGGGCAGGACAAGGCCTCGAACTGGCTGCCCGCGCCGGATGGGCGGTTCCGCCCGATCCTCCGCATGTACCAGCCGGAGAAGGAGATCCTCGACGGAACCTACGTCCTCCCCGGAATCAGCCGCGTCGACGGTTAGACGAGCATGATTGAGGCTGCACCGAGCGTCTCAGCTTGGAGGCACTCGTCGGGGAAGCCGACTGGCGGCAGGGCCGCACTCGGCAAATCGCTGATGCCGCGCGGGAGGAATCCGTACTTCGGCGGTCGAGGGTCGCGGTCGTAGCTCTGAGGTGCAGCTCGAGTTCGTCGCCGGCAACTCGGTCGCAGTCGTGCTGGCGTCCGGTCGCGGGCGCGGCACCCGCGCCCTGGGGCGCCGGGGCCGCGCCAGCGTTACGGTGTCGTCATTGCAGCAGGCGCCTACGGCCGCCGTGGCGGCTGCCCACGATCAAGCGGTACATGACGAGCAGGATGATCGAGCCGATGATGGCAGTGAGCCAGGTTGAGACGTCGAAGAAGTCATCCAGTGGATGGGCGTCGAAGAGCGCCCCCGCTAGGAATCCGCCGACGAGGGCACCCGCCACGCCGATCAACATGGTCACGATGACGCCGCCGGGGTCTTCTCCCGGGAGCAGGGCCTTCGCGATGATTCCCGCCAACAGGCCGAGGATGAGGAATGCGATGATGCCCACGCGGGCCTCCGTCTTTTGGCGCGCTCGGTTGGTTGGGAGCCGCGCGGTGTGCCGGTCTGTGCGCGGCTGTTCCCCGTCACTCCATGACACAAACGGGACGCCGAAGACCGAGGGAGGGAGAGACGCAGATGAGCGTTCACGTCGGAGACAGGATCGTCGTCGAGTCCGAAAGAGCCTCGCAGCCGAGCCGTGCAGGAGTGATCGAGGAGGTGCTCCACGAAGATCCTTCGCGCGTCCGCGTCCGCTGGGAGGACGGGCACACCAGCATCCTCGCGCCATCTGCCGGCGTCGCGACCATCATTCCTCAGACGACGCGAACCAAGCCATAGCCGGCGAGAAGCGCCCAGGGACTAGCCGAATCCAACTGGAAGCGGGCGCGCTCGTTCGGAATCAAGGCCTTCGGACGGACAAAGGTTCGGTGGGCGTCTCGCGCGTCCATCCGTCGACCTTCCTCGAGTAGCTTTGATCGGGACGAGCCAGCTTTCGTGTCCGTTGAAGGAACCGGGTCGGACACGCGCTCATTCCGGGCACACCGTCCGCGAACGCGATGGCGAGCGCGCAGCCTAGGGCGTCATGGCGTCAGCGGTCGTGTGTCGGACGCCACAGCGGCAAGGACGGATACCAGTTGCCCGAGAGGCCGCGTGCCTCCTGCGTCGCGACGACGGTCGCGCCCGATCCGTCCGGGCGGATCGTGCTCACGGTGTTTCCGCGTCCGCTGATGTATGCGATCCGCCTGCCGTCGGGCGACCAGGCGACGGCCTGGGAGGAGCCTGGGCCGCGCAAGTCGCACCGGCAATGCGCGATCCGACGCAGCCCGGCGCCGTCGGAGCGAACGACCGCGACGTCTCCCCACGTGCCTGGCCCTGACTTGCCGGCGACCGCGAGGAGCCTGCTGTCGGGCGACCACGCAAAGTCGCTGGCGGCTGCCACGTGGCGGAGCCGCGTGCCGTCTGGGTGGACGACGTAGATGTAGTAGCCGGAGGTGAAAGCGATGAGCGACCCGTCGGGAGACCACCGCAGCGTTGCGACCTCCTCGAACGGCACTCCATCCGGCGCGATGGGCAGCGGTCGCGGCGCTCGACGCCCGGCGGCGTCGACGACGAATACTCCGGAGGCACCCTGCCCGGCATACACAAGCTCCGTCCCGTCGGCCGACCATGAGAACGTTCCGGAGACCTGGAGGTGCTCAGCGAGCCGCATCACGGTTCGCCCCTCGGTTGACGCGACGTAGAGCACGCGACCGTTTCCGGGCTCGTCACGGACGAAGGCGATCCGCGTTCCGTCGGGTGACCAGCGACCGTCAAGTGCTCGCCGAGCGATCGTTGGACCCATGGTGCCGTTCGCGTTCACCACGACGAGCGCAGGCGATGATGATCCACCGCGGCGGAGAGCGAGCAGCTTCGACCCATCATGTGACCACTCGACTCCGCTGTAGAGGCGAACGAGCCGGGTGCCGTTGGGTTGCCGTCGCTCGATTCCGGGCACGAGGGTGCGTCTGGTCCCTTTACGCTCGACGAGAACGATGCCGCTGTTCGCGTTGAAGGAGAGATCCTCCGGCGAGGCTGCGTTCGGACGAGTCGCGTACTTCGACGGTGGGTCGGACGCGCCAACCGTTGCGCCTCCGGTTCGGCTCAGATCCAGGACTGAGGGGAGCCAGAGCGCTCCGAGCAGCGCCGCGAGTGCCCAGACCAGATTGCGCTGACGTCGGCGACGAGCGCGCCGCCGCGCTTCCTCGATCAGCGCCTCCGGGTCGACAGGAAGAGGCGGATCTCCAAGATCCGGAGGCTGACGTAGAAGTGTGATGTTCACGGCTAGGTGCTCGTAACGATGAAGCTATTTTGACTATCGTCATGCGCGATGTCAAGTTCGACCCGGAGCGGTCCCCATGGGCGAGGCCTCAAGGGGAGTGAGGAGAACGCCGCGTGAGCCACAGCGTGGCCTCCGGGCCAGCCGAACTACGAGCGCCGCAACTTGGAAGCCTCCACGAGGTAGCGCGAATCAGGCCGGCTTGACGTCGGTCTGCTCGAGCACCTGCTCGACGACTTGGCCTGGGATGTCTTCTTGCTGCTGGTAGACCTCGACGCGAGCTGCTTGCCACGCTGACCAGTGCCCTGAGACGAGCGCCCAGAGCGAGAGGGCGGAGACGTAGGTGACGCTGCTGAGCCAGCCCTCTGCATAGGAGATGGGGATCATCGCGACCCAGAAGATCGCGAGCCAGCCGTTTACTCGCCGCATGAAGACGGGATCGCCCTGCACGGACGCCCAGAGGCTCTGCATCGTTCCCATGCGGCCTAGTGCCCTGGGGGCCACGAGCTAAAGCCGCCAGTCGAGACACGGTCAGGTTTCGATCAGGAAGTCGCCTCTTCGCGCAGGCGACCCATCCGAGACCCGAGCGCACACCTACCTTGACGCGCACGCCGCGCAGCGCCCGGAAACGCGTCGAAGCGTGGGGGTCGCCGAGTGAGTAGCACGTCACATCCGGCGCGGCAGATGCGCCGGGCAAACGCCGGCGAGTTTCGGCGGATCGCTGAAGCGGGTAGTACCCCGCCGATGACTGCGACGAGGAGAACGAGTCGGTCGAGTACGAACTGGCCTTCGCGCCGCCTTTTGGCGATGGGCGGACGGCCGTGACCGACCTCTCGGTGGGAGTCCTCGAGAAGCGTCCTCCAATGGATTCTCCTACGAACGACGGTACGCGGCGCCGGATGACCATCGACATCAGCGGCATGGCGGTGGCGAAAGTCGTTCTCGGCCTGCTCGCGCTCGGGTTCATCGCCGATCTGCTCTCACAGATGCGTGAGTTGTTCGTCTGGACGTTGACCGCGACGTTCCTGGCGATCGCTCTCAACCCTCTCGTCGGGCGGCTCGAGCCACGCCTCGGCCGGAAACCCGCGGCCACCGTGGTCTTCCTCGGATTCGTCTTTGGCTTCCTCGCCGTCCTGACGGCCTTTGTCGCACCGTTCGTCACGCAGGTCGACAAGCTCTCGACGGCGATACCGCAGGCCATCTCAGAGGCTCAGCACAACAGCACGGTCCACCGTCTCGACCACCGGTTCCACATCGCGGCTCACCTGAAGCAGCACACCGACTCGCTGCCGAACATCGTCTTCGGCGCCGCCGACAGGATCTTGGGTGGCGCCGTCGCCATCTCCACGATCTTCTTCCTTACGCTGTTCCTGCTCTACGAGTTGCCCGCCATCGGCAACGTCATCCTGAGCCAGATATCGCCAAAACGCCGACCGCGGGTCCGCGCCGCGGCGGAGCACATCAACCGCAACATCGGCGGGTACGTCGCGGGCAACCTCGTCATCTCCCTGATCTGCGGAGTGGTTACGACACTCGCCCTCTACCTGCTCGATGTGCCCTACTCGCTCGCGCTGGGCGTGTTCATGGCCGTCTTCGACATCATCCCGCTCATCGGGGCCACCATCGGCTCGTTCGTTGTGGTCGCCGCCGGTCTGATCTTCGTCGACGCGCGTACCGCGGTGATCCTGTTCGTGATCGTGATGGTGTACCAACAGATCGAAAACCACATCCTTCAGCCCATGATCTACGGCCGCACCGTGCAGCTCCCATCGCTCACCATTCTGGTCGCTGTCCTGTGCGGCGGCGCGATTCTGGGCCTGGTCGGTGCCCTGCTCGCCATTCCCATCGCTGCCACGGTTCAGGCGGTCGTGAGCGAGTTGCTCGAGGAACGTGCAGATCGAATTGCTGACACCCCCACTGCCCAAGCCTGAATTCGGGCGCAGCGCGCTCCCCAGGAGAGGATCCAAACGATGAAGCTCACCTCGATCGAGGACGTCTATGCAGCCCAGCTGGGCGATCTGCGCAGCGCCGAGATGCAGCTCATAGAGGCCCTCCCGGCGCTGGCCGAAGCAGCTTCCGACAGAAAGCTCTCAGCGGCGTTCACTGAGCACCTCGAGCAGACGGAGCGCCATCTCGAGCGTCTCGACGAGATCATCGCATCGTCGCCGTCGCCCGTCCCCGACGACCCCTGCGACGCCATGCGGGGACTCATCAACGAGGGCCACAGGATCATCAGCGCGGAAGGCCCCGGCGAAGTCAAGGACGTCGCGCTCATCGCCGCCGCCCAGCGCGTCGAGCACTACGAGATTTCAGCGTACGGCACAGCCCGTGCTCTCGCCGACCAACTCGACCAACGCGACGCGCGTCAGCTCCTCAGCGAAACCCTCGACGAGGAAAGCCAGGCCGACGAGCTTCTCACGAAGCTCGCCACCGGTGGCCTGATCATCGCCGGCCTCAACGAGCGCGCGCAGCCCTAACCGGACCAGAGCGGTACGAGGACGCGGTGGAGGTATCGATCGCCCGGCCCGTAGCCGCGTAGCTACCACGCGGCGTCTTGGTCTTCGATTGCCATGGTGACAGTTTCGGGCTCGGCTGCTGCACCAGTGCCGCCGCTCTCTGGCTGTGGTCACGCGGGGTGGGTAGCCGGCGGCGTAGCAGGAGGAGAGACGAAGGTGCTGGCGGATCTTGGCTACATCCGAACATGTCTTCGGATGTTCGATAGTGTGAGGTCGTGCCGCTCTCCGAAGAACACACGCCGGCGGTAGCTCCGCTCTCCGCGGCTGAAGCTGTTGCGTTGTCGGAGTCCATGCAGGCGTTTGCCACGGGCAGCCGCGTGCTTCTGCTGTACGCGATGCTGGAACACGAGCTGACGGTGGATGAGCTGGCCCGCGCGGCGGGGATCACACCCAGCAGCGCGTCGCACCAACTGCGGCTCCTGCGGTTGTCACAGCTCGTGGTGGCCCGCCGAGAGGGCCGCCACGTGCGTTATCGCCTGCACGACCACCACGTCGCGGAGCTGCTGGTTGCCATCCGGCATCACGCCGAACACGTTTCGATGCACCTCGAGCAGCGACGAGCGCCGGCCTCGATTGAGGAGAGCCCGGCCTGAGTCGCGGACACGCCCACCACCATCCGCACGCACATGGTCATTCGCACGGCCTTGTCGATCGCTCGATCACGCGCTCGCGCGCAGGCTTGCGCGCGGTTCTTCTCAGCCTCGGTGTCCTCGCCGTCACCGCTGCGCTGCAAGCCGCGATCTTCCTGGCCTCGGGTTCCGTGGCTCTCCTGGCCGATCTGATCCACAACGCGGGTGACGCACTGACCGCCGTTCCGCTCGGCATCGCCTTCGTCCTTCGGAGTGCGCGCGCTGAGCGACTAGCCGGACTCGTCGTCGTGGCCGCCATCTTCATCTCTGCCTGCGTCGCGCTGTACGAGACGATCGAGCGCCTGATCAACCCACAGACCCCCTCACACCTCTGGGCACTCGCGGCAGCCGGTCTTCTCGGCTTCGTCGGCAACGAGGTCGCGGCTCAGGTGCGCTTGCGAGCAGGTCACCGGCTCCACAGTCCAGCTCTGGTGGCGGACGGAAACCACGCTCGCGTCGATGGGTTCGTCTCCCTCGGCGTGATCGCGAGCGCAGGAGTCGTCGCGCTTGGCTTCCCGATCGCCGACCCCCTGATCGGCCTCGGCCTGACCATCGTGATCCGGAAAAGCACGTGGGACTCTTGGCGCACCGTCCGGCACGCATCCCTCGACACGCCAACCCCATGAACAGCACGCGCGAGAGTCCTTCGCTGGCAACCTGCGTTGACTTTCGGGCTGGGGGTCGCGGAAGGCGGTGGCGCCCGCCACGCTGATCGCGGCCGTGCCGGTCGCCATCGTGTTCATCGTCTCGCAGCGCGCGCTCCTGCGGACTCGTCGGCGGCGCGACAAGAAGCTGACTGACGCAGATAGTCTAATCTTCCAAGATAGGAAGATATTGAGATAGACTCGTGCTGTGCCGCACAACGCGGGTCAGGTTCACGAGATCAAGGCGCATCTCTTCCGGGTGCTCGGTCACCCGGCGCGGGTCCGCATCCTGGAGTTACTCCAGGATGGGGAGCGTTCGGTCGGGTCGCTGCAGACCGACCTGGGACTCGACTCGGGCGGGACATCTCAGCACCTCGCGGCGCTGCGGGGGATCGGCGTCGTCGAGACGCGGCGTCAGGGCACGAGTGTGTTCTACCGGGTCGACGACCCGCAGGTCTTCGCGCTGCTCGCCGCCGCGCGCAGCATCATCGGCCGGCGGCTCGCCGAGCAGCAGTCGATCCTGCGCGAGCTCGAGACTCCGTGACCGCCGCCCTCCTGCTCATCGGCCTGGGCGCGCTGGCAGTCGGGGGGATCCTTGCGTTCTTTCCCCGCGGCTTCCGGGCCGGAGTCGTGCTCCAGGCCCTGGGCGCGACTGCAATCGGGGTGGCCGGGTTCTGGGTGCTCGGGACGGGCGCGGTTCTGGGCGACGGCTTCACGAGCGCATTCGCTGCGCAGGTGGGCGTGGATGGGCTCAGCGGATTGTTCCTCGGTGCTCTGGGCCTCGTGGCTGCGCCTGCGCTCGTCTTCTCGTTGCGGTATGTCGAGCTCACCGCTCGGGGTCGTGCGATCGCCGGGCTCACGGCTGCGTTCCTGCTGGCCATGGCAGCGGTGATCTGCGCTCGTGACCCGCTCACGTTCCTGCTCGGCTGGGAGCTGATGACCTTGCTGCCGGCTGCGGTGATCCTGCTCGCGCGCGCGGGCGACGAGCGCGCGCGGCAGACGGTCTTCAGCTACGTCGCGATCACCCATCTCGGTGGCGTCGGCACGTGGATAGCGATCCTGCTGCTCGCCGAGGCCGGTGCAATCGGGAATGCCTCGGCCATCACGTCCGGCTCCGGTATGCAGACGGCGATCGCGCTGGCGGCGTTGATCGGCATGGGCACGAAGGCAGGCGTGATGCCGATGCACGTGTGGCTACCGCGCGCCCACCCCATCGCTCCTGCTCCGGTCTCGGCGCTCATGAGCGGCGTCATGATCAAGGTCGCCGTCTACGCGCTCGTGCGCGTGCTCGTGGAGTGGATCGGCGTCCTGCCGCTCTGGCTTTGCCTGCTCGTGCTCGCGCTGGGTGCGCTGTCGGCCGTCGGCGGGGTGACCTATGCGCTCTTCGAGCACGACCTCAAGCGCCTGCTGGCTCTGCACTCGATCGAGAACATCGGGATCATCATGCTCGGCATCGGGGCCTGTCTGCTCCTGCGCGCCCGCGGCGCCGATCAGTGGGCGGCGTTCGCGCTCGGTGCGGCACTCCTGCACACCGTGAATCACGCCGTCTTCAAGGCACTCCTGTTCATGGGCGCCGGAGCATTCGAGCGCGCGGTGGGATCGCTCGAGATCGACCGCCTCGGAGGCCTCCTGCGGCGCATGCCCTGGACCGGCGCAGGCTTCCTCGTCGGCGCGATGGCGATCGCAGGACTGCCGCCGCTGAACGGCTTCGCCTCGGAATGGCTGACGTTGCAGGCGCTCCTGCACGTCTCGCAGCACGGGAACGTGGCCGACGGCGTGGCCGGTGCGATCGCGCTGGGCGCCCTGGCGTCGACTGCGGCCCTGGCGCTCTTCTGCTTCGTGAAGGTGACGGGTCTTGTCCTGCTCGGCCCACCACGCCGCAAGGCCGTTGCCGAAGCCGAGGAGGCCCCACGACTGATGGTGGGTGCGGTCGCGTTTCTCGCCCTTGCGTGCGTCGTGCTCGGCCTCGCTCCGGGTGTGCTGTTCGCCCCGCTCGTGGGTCTCGCGCCCTGGCCCACGACCGAGCCGACCGGGATCGGGCTGCATCTGCCGGGTACGGGATCACTGCCCACCGCCGGAATCGCGCTCGTGCTCGTTGCGCTGACCGCCGCGCTCGTGCTGCTGCGCGGCCGGCGCAGCGCCGCGCCTGCACCGAGTTGGGCCTGTGGGCAACTCGTCGAACCGGAGCTGAACTGGACGAGTAGCGGATTCACCAAACCCCTGCGCCTCGTTCTGGAGGTGATGCTCCGCCCGCAGCGCGAAATCGTCGTCCGCAGCGAGGGCGGCGTGCTCCAGGAGGTGTCCTACCGGGGTCACGTGCCGCACCTCATCGACGAGCGCGTGTACCGGCCGGTCGTCCGCCTCTCCCTGGCCTCGGCAGCCCGCGCGCGCCGCCTTCAGAGCGGCAGTCTCGGGACGTACGTGGTCTACCTGATCGCCCTCGTCGTGGCCCTGCTGGCAGCCGCGCGCATCGGGTTGATCGGGTGAACGCCGGCACCACAGCGGCGGGCGCCGCCCAGATCGCCGGCGGGATCCTGCTCGCGCCGCTTCTACCCGGCCTCATCCAGCACTGGAAGGCTCGCTTGCAGGGCCGCCGCGGACCGAGCCCCCTGCAGCCCTACCGCGAGTTGCGGCGTCTGTGGGGCAAGAGCGCAATCAGCGTCGAAGGCACCAGCGCCGTCTACCGGCTCGCTCCCGCGGTCGTGGCGGCGAGCCTGGTCGCGGCCGTCCTGCTCGTCCCCGCGGCCGAGCGTGCGCCGAACTGGGGCGTCGGTCACGACGCGCTCGCGCTCGCCGGATTCCTCGCGCTCGCGCGGTTCGCGCTCGCGGCCTCGGCGTGGGACGTCGCGAACGGATTCTCGCTCATGGGCGCCAGCCGCGATCTGACGCTGTCGGTCTTCGTCGAGGCGACGCTGATCCTCTCGCTGGCGGTTGCCGCACTCGTCGCGGCAACGACGGATCTGACTGGCATCATCGCCGGGACCGCCGGGACGGCAGTCTGGTCGAGTCCGGCACTGGGGCTGGGCGCGGTCGCATTCGCGCTCGTGGTCGTCGCCGAGACGGGCCGCCAGCCGGTGGACAATCCCGACACCCACCTCGAGCTCACCATGATCCACGAGGGCCCGCTGCTGGAGTACGGCGGCCGCGACCAGGCGTACCTGCAGTGGGCGGCGGCCGCCCGCCACTGGCTCGTGCTGGTGCTCGCCGTCCAGGTCTTCCTCCCCCATCCGCAGGGCCTGTGGTGGCAGCTCGCGCTGCTTCCTGTCTGGCTCGCCGTCCTGTGCGGCGCGCTCGCGCTGACGGAGACCCTCGTGGTCAAGATGCGCGTCCTGCTCGTCCCACGCCTCCTGGCCGCCGGGGCCGTCGCAGCCTTGCTGGGTATCGCGGCCCACCTCGTGGGTATCGCATGAACGGCGCGCTCGCCTGGGTGCTGGTCGCCCTCGGCCTCGGCGTCATCGGCGTTCGGCGGCGCTCCGTCGCCGTCGCACTGCTGACCGTTCAGGCGCTCATCCTGGCCGGGATCGCCCTGCACGACGCCGCGAACGGCGGCGACGTGGCGTCGGCGTTCGCGCTCGGCCTGCGCGCGCTCGGCCTCGGCGCGCTGTTCGCGATCCTCGTCAGGCGCACGCGCGAGCCACGCCCGGTCCGCGCAGCGACGCCGCCCATGATCAGAGCTGGCATCGCGGTCGCATTTGCGCTCGCGCTGACCTGGCTCGTTCCGGCTATGGGCCTCGACTCGCGCACGACCGAGCGGGCGGCACTCGCGCTCGTCGCCTTCGGCATCGCGACTGCCGCAACCCGCCGCGCGACGCTCTTCCAGGTCATGGCGATCGTACTCGTCGAGAACGGCCTTGCCCTGGCCGCGCTCGGGCTTCCGGGAACATCGGCGCTGATCGAGCTCGGCGTCACGCTCGACCTGACGCTCGTCGTGCTCGTGGCGGCCGTCTTCCACGAGCGGATCTTCGCCGAGTTCGGCGCGGGCGACAGCGCGGCACTGAGGAGCCTCCGTGACTAGCCGGGAGACACTCGCCTGGGCCACGCTCGCCGCCCCGGCGCTCACTGCTGCGGTCATCTGCCTGACGCCTCAGCGGCTCGTGACGCGGGCCGCCGTCGCCGGCGCCTGCGGGACCGCCGCGCTCGCGCTCGCGCTGGCGGCACTCGCGCTCGCGGATCCAGGCGAGACGTTCGCCGACAAGCAGATCGCCGTCGACGCCGCCGGCGGTCTCCTGCTCGCGGTCATCGCCGTGGTCGGGCTCGCCAGCGTGCTCGTCTCGCCCGCCTACCTGGCCACGGTGCGGACGTCGCTCTTCTCGGTGGCGCGGCGGCAACGCGCGTACTACGTCGTGCTGTTCGCCTTCTGGACGGCCCTCCTGGGCGTTCCGATCGCCGGAAATCTGGGCGTGGCCTGGCTGCTGATCGAGGCAACGACGGCCGCGTCGGCACTGCTCGTCGGTTTCAGCGGCAAGGCACGGGCCCTCGAGGCGGGCTGGAAGTACCTGATCCTGACGTCCCTGGGGCTCGGCGTCGCGCTGATCGGGATCGTCATGCTCGCCGCGGGCGTGCCGGGCGGAGGCCTCGGCGCCCTCTCCTGGCACGCGCTCCCGACCTACGCGGGCGAGCCAGGAACGGCGCTCGTTGCGTACCTACTCCTGCTGGCGGGACTCGCCGCCAAAATCGGCTGGGCACCCGTCCACAACTGGCTTCCGGACGCGCATTCGGAAGCGCCGCCGCCCGTCTCGGCGCTGCTCTCTGCGGCGCTCCTGCCGGCGGTGCTGCTGGTCGCCTGGCGCTCGGAACACGCGCTCGCCCCGATCGTCGGGTTGCGCACGGCTCAGGACGTCCTGCTCGCGTTCGGCCTCGTTTCGCTCGCCGTCGCCGTGCCGTTCCTCTGGCGGCCGATGGCCTGGAAGCGGCTGCTCGCGTACTCGAGCCTCGAACACATGGGAGTGATCGCGCTGGGAATCGGCTTCGGGACACCACTGGCCCTCGCCGGCGTCGCCATCCACATCGCCGCCCACGCTGTCGCGAAGTCACTCGGTTTCTACGCGGCCACACCGCTGCTGGGCCACGATCCACGCGCAGCCGGCCACGCGGTCACCGGCATCGGACGCACCCAGCGGCCGCTCGGGACAACGCTCGGCATCTCACTCGGAACGCTGGCCGGGCTGCCTCCTTCGCCGCTCTTCGTGAGCGAGGTGCTGATCGTCGCCGGGGGTTTCGAGGCCGGCCGCTCGTGGGCGGCGGCGGCTGCAACCGCCTTGCTCGCGCTCGGGTTCCTCGGCCTCGCGCATGCGCTCATCGAAACCACGAGCGGCAAGAGCCACCGGCGCGACTCGGCTCTCGCCCCCGGTCTGCGCGGCGTCATGGTGCTGACGACCGTCTCGGTCGCGCTGCTCGCCGGGCTCGCGCTCGCGGGAGTCTGGCTCCCGGGCAGCGAGCTCGTCCAGGCCCTGACGAAGGGCATCTCGTGACCGGCGCCGAGTCGTACCGGCGGCGGATCGAGGCGTCCCTGGCGGACGGCAACCGCTTCCTCGCGCTGTACGCGGCATCCGACGGTTCGCTGGTGCGGACACTGCTCGCCGCGCCCGACGGATCGATCCAGCGCGAGACGGTCCAGTCAGAGGACGGCGGGATTCCCTCGATCGTCGACCTGGCCGGAGCGGCGGGCTGGGACGAACGCGAAGCGCACGACCTTCACGGCGTGCGCTTCGCCGGACACGCTCCGCTGCGCCCGCTCGTCGACCACGATGCCGACCTCGGCCGCTGGACCGTGCCGATCGCAGGACCCGACGCCTACCAGGTGGCGGTAGGTCCGATCCACGCGGGCGTGATCGAATCGGGACACTTCCGGTTCCACGTCGTCGGCGACCGGATCCTGCACCTCGACGCGCGACTCTTCTACAAGTACCGCGGGCTCGAGCAGGCGGCCGAGGGCTCGTCTCTCGAGGACGGAATAGCGTTTGTCTCGCGCGCGTGCGCCGCCTGTGCGGTTGCCAACGGCGTCGCCTACGCCCAGGCCTGTGAGGATGCGCTCGGTCTCCGCCCGACCGCCGAGTTGGCGCGCGCGAGAACGATCCTGCTCGAACTGGAGCGCACCTGGAACCACCTCAACGACATCGCCGCCATCTGCGCAGGGGTCGGTTTCGCTGCCGGCAACGCGAGCTTCGCCGCTCTCACCGAGCGCGCGCGGCGCCTGAACGCGCTGCTCACGGGTCACCGCTTTCTGTTCGGCTCGGTCAGCGTGGGCCACAGCGCGCTGACTCTGGATGCCGAGGCCGTACGCGCCGCGCGCGAGATCCTGGCTGAGCTCCGTACGGACTCCGCTCGCAGCTGGCGCGAACTGCTCTTCAACGCGTCGTTCCAGAACAGGCTCCCCGACATCGGGATCGTCAGCGCCGAGGACGCGAGGCGGCTCGGCACCGTGGGTCCGGCCGCCCGCGCCGCCGGCCTCTCCGAGGACGCGCGCGTGCACAGTCCGCAGCTCGCCTACGAGGGCTTCACTCCAATCGTCCCCAGACGCGCCTCCGGCGACGTCCAGGCTCGCGTGGAGCAGCGCGCGCTCGAGCTCCTGCAGACGTTCGACATCCTCGAACGCCTACTGGCTGCACCGGTATCGGCGGCGACCGCGGACCCTGGGATCGCGGAGGAAGCCATCGGCATCGGGCGAACCGAAAGTCCGCGCGGCGCGACGACGTGCGTCGTCGAACGCACAGGCGACCGCATCGACCGTCTCCACTTGCGCACAGGCTCGTACGCCAACTGGCCAAGTGTCGCCCACGCCGCTGTGAACAACCTGCTGCCCGACTTCCCTCTCATCAACAAGAGCTTCGAGCTCTGCTACGCCTGCGCAGATCGCTGATGTTGACGCTCTTGCGAGATCTCCGCCGGCTCCGCATGACGATCGCGCTCCCGCGTCCCGAGCGCGGACGGAGCCTCGCCATCCGCCACGTCGACGCCGGCTCGTGCAACGGTTGCGAGCACGAGCTCACGCTGCTCTCCAGCCCGCACTACGATCTCCAGCGCTTCGGCCTCGGCATCGTGGCCTCGCCGCGCCACGCCGACCTTCTGCTCGTGACCGGCGCGGTCACGAGCCGCATGCGAGAGCCGCTCATGATTGCCTACAACGCTCTCCCCGAGCCACGTCGTGTCGCCGCGCTCGGCAACTGCGCGCTCGGCTGCGGCATCCTCGGCACCGCCCAGAACGTGCTCGGTCCCGTCGAGGACTTCCTCCCGGTGGACATCCGCATTCCCGGCTGCCCTCCCACGCCCGAAGAAATCGCGGAGGCGATGCTCGCCCTTCTCGACGGCTGTACTGACCGGTAAAGCTCGATTCGTGCGTCCCTTCGCTGCTAGAGGCGGAGGGCGAGCTCATTGACCGCAGAGTCCTCGGACGGTGCAACCGCATCGAACGTAGGTGATCGAGGCAGATCGGTTGTTGCAGAGTTGCCGAGACGTTCTGGTCGGGTTGCTTTTTCACCGACCGGTGAGACGATGGTTGCCTGAGAGATTCACTCGCGCAAACGATCCTCGCCGGAGAGCACATGCGTCGCACGCTCGCGATCTCAATCGCTGTACTTTGCGCTCTGGCTGCGCCGATGGACGCTCAGACGGCCGTCACCGCCGGCACTCTCAAGCAGTGCCTCGGCCACCGTGTGACCGTGCGGGCCATTCGCCCCGACCTGGCGATGGTCACGTTCAAGGACGGCATTCAGGCCCGCCTCCTCTTCTTCAAGACGCCGATGGCCGCCGAGAGGGTGTGGGTGATGACCCTCGTGGGTCAGCGCGTCGGCTCCACCATCGTGGACTGGTACACGGCCACGGGTCGCGCTCACAGGTCGGTCGTCCTTCGGTGCCTCGCATGAGCATCTCACAAGTCCGCGAGACGCCAGACGAAGTCTTGGAGCAAGCCCGAAGTCGAGGGTCCGGGCGCAACGCCGCCTAGGGCGAGGTCGGGCCAACCAACCGTGGCATGGGTTCGGTCTCCTGGGCCGGCAGGGCGGCGGACAGTGCCCTGCGCGAGTTGATTCCGAGCTTGGCGAACACCTTGTGGAGATGCCACTCCACGGTGCGCGGGCTGATGAAGAGGTGCGCGCCGATCTCGGGGTTGGACAAGCCGTCCCGCGCGA
>Ga0105248_10005006_pt1 | contig 14639 bp, 12 predicted proteins | sample KBSS34metaG_FD_81524 | JGI IMG/M metagenome (GOLD analysis project Ga0105248, IMG submission 81524) | Switchgrass rhizosphere microbial communities from Kellogg Biological Station, Michigan, USA - KBS S3-4 metaG | ecosystem: Host-associated > Plants > Roots > Rhizosphere > Soil | place...
GCGAAGAGATCTCGCGCGCGGAGCCACCACCATCCGGCGTACAGGGCGGGACCGATCGCGACCGCCGCCGCGGCGACGAACCGGGGCAGCATCGCCCGGCGGTCGCGCCGGTACTGCGCGATCACTTCGACCCACAGGGCCAAGATCAGCACGATCCCGATGCTCCGCGTCGCGGCGGCCGCCGCGCCAGCCACCGCGGCCCAGACCCATCGATCGCGCCGCGCGAACCAGAAGCACGCGATCGAGGCGAGCAGGAACAGCGATTCCGTGTACGGCGCGTACAGGAAGAATGCGGTGGGGAACAGGGCGGTGAACAACACCGCCCGCCGGGCCGCCGCGTCGTTCAGCTCGTACCGGGTCAGGGCGTGCAGCAGCAGCAGCGCGCCGAACGCGCACGCGTTCGCAACGAGGAGTCCCGCGCCGAGCGGGCCGATCCCGGGCACCGCGTTCACGATCCTGACCGCGAGCGGGAACGCCGGGAAGAACGCCGCGCTGTGGTCACCGTTGCTGTACCCGCTGGTGGCGAGCCGCAAGAACCACTGCGCGTCCTGCCGCTGGAGCGCGGTGACCGCCATGTGCCAGCCGGGCAGAAGGTTGGGGTTCGGGAACCCGGCGTCGGTCGGCGGCTGCCCAGCCGGCAACGTCAGCATCCCGCCGCCGATCGCCGAGATCGCGGTGAGAAGTCCCCGCGCACCGAGGAACGCCCAGAGGGCCTCCCGCCACCCGTCGCGGACGCGGACGTCCGGGTTCATGCCACCGCGACCGGGATGGGCGGTGGCGCCGTCGCGCTCGTGAGCGAGACCGGCACCTGTTCGTCGCGGACCCAGCCGATCAGGCACCAGATCAGAACCAGCGCCCGCGCCCCGAGCGCGACCTCGAACCACCACTGCTGCGGCAGGACCATCACACCCGTATAGGTCCCGAAGAACCAGAACCGGGTCACGAACACCGCGACGTCCGTGATCTCGAACGCGACGAACCGTCGGAGGTTCGGCATCGTCAGGGCGAACACCGGCAGCAGCCACAACGAGTACTGCGGCGAATAGACCTTGTTCGTCAGCAAGAAGCAGATCAACAGCGGTACCGCGATCGTCCAGCGCTGGAACGACGGGTTTCGGCGCGCCTTCCACAAGATCGCGACGAACGACGTGAACAGGAACAGGCTGAGCGCGAACAGGTTGACGTTGTCGATCGAGATGCACGTCGACGGCCAGTGCCGGCACGCGACATACCAGGCGCTGTCGAAGTCGGGCGTTCGCCCGCCGTTGAACGAGAAGAACGTCGACCACGGCCCCCATCGGTACGGGGGCGTCGCCCATCCGCCGGGCGGCAACACGATGAATGGGAGGTTGACCGCGACCCAGGTGCCGGCCGACCACCACAGCAACCGGATCGAGCGGTCGGGCTCACGGTCCTGCAACCCCTGCAGGAACAGCGGCACGAGCAGCAGCGCGGGGTAGAACTTCGCGGCAGCGCCAAGGCCGAGCAGCACGCCGGCCCACCCCTCGCGCCGTCGCGACCACGCGACCATCGCGCCGGTGGCTGCCGCGACCGCGGCCAGATCCCAGTTGATCGTGGCGTAGATCAACAGCGTCGGCGCGAGCGCGAACCACAGCGCACGTCTGCCGCCGAGGAGCCACAGGCACCACGAGATCAGGAGCGCGAACCCGAGCATCATCGCCGCGTTCGTGTAGAAGAAGCCTTGGTAGCCGTCCTGGATCCAGGCGGCGGCTCGCATCAGGTACATCGTGAGCACCGGGTACTCGTCGCAGTTGTTCGCGCTCTGGGCGCACGCGTCGAAGAACGGCAGCCGGCCGCCCGCCAGCTGCTCGGTGCCGAGCAGCGGCACGACGTCGGTGTAACAGAGGTAGCGGTATTGGCGGCCGTCGCCGTAGTGGCCGGTCGCGCACGGCGCCTTGGTCGCGGCGCCGAGGGCCACGGTGCCGAACGTGCACGCGAGCACCACCACCAGGCTCACGCTGCGGGTCGCGTGCCGCATGGCGCGCATCGTATCCGGGCGCTCTCGGGTCGCCGGTCCTCGGAGCGTCCGGTGTGAAGGTGTGAGTGCGCACTCGTAGAGTGGTTGCTCGTGCGGTACCGGGTGGATCAGCTTGCGGCGTCCTGCGACGTGTCGGTCGACACCGTGCGCTTCTACCAGTCGCGGGGTCTGGTTCCACAGCCCGAGCGGGAGGGCCGGCTGGCTTGGTACGGCGAGGAGCATGCCGATCGGATCCGACGGATCCGCCAGCTGCAGACGAAGGGTCTGACCCTCGCGGCGATCGCCCGGGTGCTCGACGGCGAGGCGACCGCCGCCGACGCCGACCTGGCGGCGGCGGTCGCCGTGGCACGCGGCGACGCCGACGGGCACGCGGCGACCCTCACGCTGGACGAGTTGGCGAGCGCGTCGGGGGTTCCGGCGTCGTTGATCCAAGCGGTCGAGCGGGAGGGGATCGCCGTCGGCCGGCGCGTCGACGGCCAGGTGCGGTACTCGAGCGCCGACGTCGACGTGGTGCGCACGGCGCTCCGCCTCCTCGAGTTCGGGTTGCCGGTGGGTGAGCTTCTCGGGCTCGCGCGCGATGCCGACGCGGCGCTCCGCACGTTGGCCGTCCGCGCGGTCGACCTGTTCGATGCGCATGTCCGTGAGCCGATCCGAGACACGGTCGGCGCAGATCCGAGTGGCGGCGCGCGGACCGCGGAAGCGTTCGAGGCGCTGCTGCCTGCCGTGACGGCGTTGATCGCGAACCACTTCCGCCGGGTCGTGCTCGAAGAGGCCGAACGGCGGCTCGAGCCATGAGCGACCCCTCGCTGCCGAGCGGCGAGCGGAAGGCTGCGACGGTCCGCTCGCTGTTCGACCGGATCGGGCCGCGGTACGACCTCGTGAACCGGGTGATGACGCTCGGCATGGACGTCGGCTGGCGACGCCGCGCGGTCCGCGAGCTGCACCTGCCGCCCGGGTCGCGAGTCTTCGACCTCGCCTGCGGGACCGGCGACCTGTGTCGCGAGCTGCGCCGAGGCGGCCATCGACCGATCGGATTCGACTTCGCGTTCGGGATGCTCGCGAACGCACGCACCGACGCCCCGCTCGTGCAGGCCGATGTGCTCCGCTTGCCCGTTCCCGACGCGTCGGCCGACGGTGTCACGTGCGGGTTCGCGCTGCGGAACGTCGTGTCGCTCGAGGACCTGTTCGCTGAGCTCGCTCGGGTCGTCCGGCCCGGCGGCGCGATCGCGCTACTCGATGCGAGCCGGCCGGAGCAACCGGTGCTGCGCGCCGGCCACGCGGTGTACTTCGAGCACGTCGTGCCGGTGATCGGTGGCCTGCTGTCCGACCGCGACGCCTACGCGTACCTGCCCAAGTCGATGGCGTACCTGCCGCCGCCCAACGCGATGCTCGCGATGCTGCGTGGCGCGGGCTTCCCCGCCGCCCGGCGGCTGCAGCTCTCCGGTGGCATCACCCAGTTGTTCGCCGGGGTTCGCGCGTGACCGCAGCTCGCCTCGGCGCGTCCTTCGACCTGCTCGCCGCTTGGCAGGAGGGCGGCGTCTTCCTCGATCGCGACGGCGTCGGGATCGCAACCGGTCCCGGCGCGCTCGTCGCGCCGGGTGACGTTGCGGCGGCCTTGGCCGACCGGCCCGACGGCGCGGTCGCGGCCGGCGCGCTGCCGTTCGCGGGAGCCGGCTCGCTGGTGATCGGTGAGGACCAGGTCCGCCGGACCGACCCGTTCGTGACGACGAAGATCGGCAAGGGGGGAGCGACCCTCGTGACCGGCGTGATCCCGGCGGCGGCGTTCGGGGAGGCGGCGGTGACGCCGGTTCCGGCCCCGGCGATGTACGCGGGTGCCGTCGAGGAGGCCGTCCGGCGGATCGACGCGGGTGAGATGCGGAAGGTCGTCCTCGCACGCACGATCGAGGTCGCCGCCGACCGGACCTTCGACCCACGGCGGCTCGCGCACCGGCTCCGCGCCGTCGATCCGCACGCGTTCTCGTTCATCGCGCCGGCCGAGGGCGGCGTCCTCGTCGGCGCGTCGCCCGAGCTCCTCGTCTCGCGGCAGGGGAGCGAGGTCCGGGCGAACCCGCTCGCCGGATCCGCCCCACGGTCGGGCGACACGGACGAGGATCGCGCGAACGCAGGCGCGCTCGTGGCTTCGGCGAAGAACCGGCGGGAGCACGCGATCGTCGTCGAGGCGGTCGCGGAGGTGCTGCGGCCGCTGTGCGCGACGCTCACGTGGGACCCCGAACCGGTCCTCCTCGAGACCGCGAACGTCTGGCACCTGTCGACCCGGTTCCGGGGCCGTCTCCTCGACCCGGTCCCGAGCGCCCTGGAGCTCGCGCTCGCCCTGCACCCGACGCCCGCGATCGCCGGGGCGCCAACCGATCCGGCGCTCGCCGCGATCAGCCAGCTCGAGGGGTTCGAGCGCGGGGCCTACGCCGGGCCGGTCGGCTGGGTCGACGCCGACGGCAACGGCGTCTGGGCGATCGCGCTGCGGTGTGCCCTGCTGTCCACCGACCACGCCACGCTGTACGCGGGGGCCGGGATCGTCGGTGCGAGCGACCCGGCCGAGGAGCTCGACGAGACGGACCGGAAATTCCGAGCGTTCCTGGACGCGCTCCGGTGGGGCTGAGCCACTCGGACAGCCGATCCCGCCGATCGGTCGATCGACCGAGCGAGCCGGCGCCTCCCAGGGTCGAGCCTCGGATCCCCCCGCCATGGCCGATCGCCGAACACGCTCTCGTCCTGACCGGCGCCCTCGACATCGGCGCCGGGCACTACTCGTCGTTCGCGGTCAAGGCCGAAGGCATCGTGTGGGCGTGGGGCAGCAACGGGTAGGGCCAGCTCGGGAGCGGGACGTACGCCTCGCGGACGACCCCGGCCGTCGTGCCGGGCGTCGCGAACGTGACCGATGTGACGGCGGGGCGGGACCACTGTCTCGCGGTGTCCGCCAACGGGTCGGTCTGGGCGTGGGGCCGCAACGGCCTCGGGCAGCTTGGCAATGGCAACGTCGCGAAGCACCCGTCGCCCGTCCGCGTCAAGACCAAGGCCGGCGGCACGAACGTCGTGCTTTCCTCGATCGTCTCGGTCGGCGCCGGGGCCGATCACTCGCTCGCGCTCGCCGGAGACGGAACCCTCTACGCGTGGGGCGCCAACAGCTGGGGCCGCGTCGGGGACGGCACGAAGACCACGCGGTCGATCGCGGTGAAGATCGCGATGCCCGAAGCGGTCGCCGGCATGGCCGGCGGCCGGCAGAGCTCTCTCGCCGTCACCGTCACGGGGGCGGTCTACACCTGGGGCGACGGGCGTGACGGACAGCTCGGGGATGGATCGACCACGTCGAGCGGGCGCACCGCGCCGGGGATCGTGCCCGGGCTCACGGCCGACGCGGTGGCGATGGGTCGCGACTTCGCCTTCGCGATCGTGCCGGCGGGTTAGTCCGCGCGCGCGAGCGTCGCCGAGACGATGTCGCGTACCTCGGTCCGCCGGGCGCGCTGCAATGCGGGATCTGCCGCCACCTCCACGACCTGGACGCCGCCCGCCCGCGCCGCATCCTCGAGGACCGACAGGAGCGCTCCGGACCGATCGACCCGCTGATGGCCGACACGTGCGGCCGCGCACACCGCGCCGATGTCGGCCGGGTGCGGCGTGAGGAACAGCTCATCGAGCTCCGGCAGCGCGGCCTGGTCGAGCAGGGAGAAGATCTGGCCGCCGCGATTGGCGATCACCACGATCACCACGTCGGGACCGGACGTGCCTGCCCACAACAACGAGCCGGCGTCGACGAGGAAGCTCACGTCTCCGATCAACGCGTAGATTGGCTTCCTGTCTGCGGCGGCGACGCCGAGGATCGTTGCGACCGATCCGTCGATCCCGCTCGCTCCTCGGTTGGCCATCACGCGCAGCAGGTCGGAGGGGTTCCAGATCCGCGGCGGCCGCCGCGGAGCCAGGAAGGCGTCGAGGTCGCGGACGGGCATCGACGAGCCCACCCACAGGACGCCGCCGTGGGGCACGAAGGACCCGAGGTCGCGGGCCACGCGTCCTTCGAACGGTTCGTCCCACGTGTCGAGCAGCCGGTCGATCGCGGCGTGCACGCGCAGGTCGGCGCGGCGCCACGTGTCGAGCCACTCGCCGGACGGAGTCGCGAGGTCGTCGCGCCGGTCCCACGCCAGGGCCGCGAACGTCTCCGGTTCGACGGCGATCCTCCGGTCGGCGATCCCGTGGGGATCGGGGTCCAGATGGTCGCGGTCGAGCACCACGACCGTGTCGGCGCCGGCGACGAGCCGCTGGGTCGCGCGCGTGGTCGGCGCCGCGCCGACCTGAAGGACGACGTCCGGCCGGTGACGTGCGACCCACGCTTCATCGGCGATCAGCTGTTGCCCGGCGGCCAGGGCACGTCCCGCACCGGACGCGTCCAGCCGCAAGCCGCTGAGCGGTTCCGCGAGCACCGGCCAGCCGAGAAGCTCGCCCAGCGACAGGAGGGAGAGCGTCTGCGGCGGTCGCAACCCGCCGATCGCGATCACGCCCCGGCGGTCTGCGTAGGTCGCGAGGAACGCGTCGAGCGCCGGGCCGACGGCCTCGGGATCGACGTCCTCGGTCGGAGCGACCGGTGCGGCGCGTCGCGTCCACGCGGCGGGACCGTCCGGGACGAGCGGTTCGTCGAAGGGGCAGTCGACGTGGACCGGGCCCGGCATGCGGCCGCGCGCTTCCTCCAACGCCCGGAGGCCGGTGTCGAACCACGCATCCGCATCGTCGGGCGATCCGGGGAGCGGCGGCTCGAGGTACGCGCGAGCCGCCGTTCCGTAGAGCTCGACCTGGTCGATCGTCTGGTTCGCGCCGGTGCCGCGCACGCGCGGCGGGCGATCGGCGGTGAGGGCGAGCAACGGCACACGCGCCTGCGACGCCTCGACGATCGCCGGGTGGTACTCCACGGCGGCGGTGCCGCTGGTGCACACGAGCGCGACGGGGTCGCGCGTTGCGGCGGCCAGCCCGAGCGCGAAGAAGGCGGCGCTGCGCTCGTCCACGTGGACATGGACGGTCACGCGCTCGTCCCGGGCGAACGCCAGGGCGAGCGGCGTGGAGCGGGACCCCGGCGACACGCATGCGTGCTGCACGCCGCCGCCGGCGAGCGCGTCGACCAACGCGGTCGCACAGGCGAACGACGCGTTCGCGACCGACATCACGACACCGTGGTCGCGAGCACCAGGCCGAGCGCGATCAGCAAGCCGGTCACCGCGTGGACCTTCGCCGTGCCGATCAGGACGGGGATCAACCCGGGCCCCGTCGCGGCCCGTGACGCCTCGATCGGCGTGATCGCGAGGAACCAGCCGGCGAGCCCGACGAGGCCCCAGGGCGTCATGCCGGCGCTGTGCGACAGCAGGTAGACGAGCGCGCCGGCCGGCAACGTGGCGAACGCGGCCACGATCAGCGCCGCGTACAGGGAGCGCGCCGCGCGGTCGCCGATCCGGACCGCGAGGGTGCGCTTGCCCCCGACCGTGTCGGTCGCGATGTCGCGGATGTTGTTCGCCTCGAGGATCGCGACGGCGAGCAGACCGACGCACGTGCCACACCACCATGCCGACGCCGGGATCGTCTCGATCATCACGTAGCTCGTGCCGCAGGTCGCCACCAGTCCGAAGAAGACGAAGACCATCAGCTCGCCGAGCCCGAGGCCGGCGTACGGGCGCGGGCCACCGCTGTACAGCAGCGCCGCGACGATCGCGATCGCGCCCACGACGAGGATCAGCACGGGTGACGTCGCGAGCGCCAGCGCGAGCCCGGCGAACCCCGCCACCGCGATCGACGCGAGCGCCGCGATGAGCACCGCGCGCGGCGTGGCCGCACCGGTCTGGGTGAGCCGAGGCGGTCCGACCCGCTCTGGTGTGTCGACGCCTTTGAGCGCGTCGAACGCGTCGTTCGCGAGGTTGACGCCGATCTGGAGACCGGCCGCGACGAGCGCGGCGGCGACCAAGCGCCACCACACAACGTGGCCGGCCGCCGCGGCGCCGACGAGCACCGGGATCAGTCCCGCCCCCAGCGTGCGCGGGCGCGCGCCGCGCCACCAGGTCGCGACGTCGGTCACGGCCGCTTCGGGAACCGCGAGAAGTCGGGCGTGCGCTTCTCCTTGAACGCGTCGCGGCCCTCCTGCGCCTCCTCGGACATGTAATAGAGGAGCGTCGCGTCACCGGCGAGGTGCTGGACCCCGGCGAGCCCGTCGACGCCGGCGTTGTAGCCCGATTTCAGCAGCCGGAGCGCGAGCGGTGACTTCTCGAGGAGCTCATCCGCCCAGGCGATCGTCGTCGTCTCGAGCTCGGCGAGCGGCACGACCGCGTTCACGAGCCCCCAGTCGAGTGCCGTCCCAGCGTCGTACTGGCGGCACAGGAACCACACCTCTTTGGCGCGCTTCTCGCCGATCTGGCGGGCGAGCAGCCCGATCCCGTAGCCGCCGTCGAACGAACCGACGCGCGGCCCGGTCTGGCCGAACCGCGCGTTGTCTGCGGCGATGGTGAGATCGCAGCACAGGTGGAGCACATGGCCCCCGCCGATCGCGTACCCGGCGACCATCGCGATCACCGGCTTGGGGAACCGGCGGATCTGGATCTGGAGGTCCAAGACGTTCAACCGGCCGATGCCCTGCTCGTCGACGTAGCCGTCATCGCCGCGGATCTTCTGGTCCCCGCCGGACGAGAACGCGTCGGGCCCTTCCCCGGTCAGGATCACGACGCCGATCGCCGGGTCGTCGCGGGCCACCTCGAACGCCGCGATGAGCTCCTTCGTGGTCAGCGGCCGGAAGGCGTTGCGGACCTCCGGGCGGTCGATCGTGATCTTGGCGATCCCTCCGGCCGTCTCGTACCGGATGTCGGTCCACTGTCCGCTCGGATGCCACTCGACCATACGACCACCAACTCCTAGAGCGCGTACTCGAATGGTTAGGCTACCCGACGTGGAAGGCACGGCGCACCGGTGGGCGAGTCCCGGCGAGCTCGTGGCCTATGCGCTCCCACCGGGGTTCCACTGGCTCGAGATCCTTGCCGCCCACGTGCACTCGGGTGCCTCGTTCATGCCGGTGGACGTGCGCCTGTCGGATGGGGAGCAGCGGCGGCTGCTCGACCTCGCACGTCCGTCGGTGGTCGTCCGGCCGGACGAGGAGACGATCCTGGCCGACGCCGCACCGGTCGACCCGGAGCGGGCCTGGGCGATCGTGCCGACCAGCGGGACCGGCGGCGCGCCGCGGCTGGCGCAGCTCTCACGGGCGGCGGTCGGCGCCGTCGTCGCCGGCTCCCTCGACGCGCTGGACGCTTCCGCGTACGACCCGTGGGTCGCGTGCCTGAGTCCCGCACACATCGGCGGTCTCCTCGTCTTGCTGCGCGGCGCGTTCACCGGCTCGCGGGTCTCGATCCTCGATCGGTTCGAGCCGGGTGCGCTCCTCGCGGAGGCGCCCGAGGGCGCGCACGTGGCGCTCGTGCCGACGATGCTCGAGCGGCTCGTCCGGGGCGGGGGTGACCTGACCAAGCTCGGAACGCTGCTCGTCGGCGGGGCGGCGGTCGGCCCTGCGCTCCGCGCGGCGGCCGAGTCGCTCGGCGGCCGGGTGGTCTCGACCTACGGCAGCACGGAGTCCGGGGGCGGGATCGTGTACGACGGCCGTGTCTTCGTTGGCTCGCAGGTTCGCATCGCCGCCGAGCGCCGGGACGCGCCCGGCGCGATCGAGCTGCGCGGCCCGACGATCATGGACGGCTACCGGGCCGATCCCGCGGCGACGGCCGATGCGTTCACCGCCGACGGCTGGCTCCGGACCGGCGACGTCGGCCGGCTCGACCCGGGCGGCCGGCTGGTCGTGCGCGGCCGAGCAGACGACGCGATCCGCACGGGCGCCGAGACGGTGTGGCCCGACGAGGTGGAGTCGGTGCTCCGCAGCCACCCGGGCGTCGCCGATGTCGCCGTGGCCGGCCGGCCTGATCCCGAGTGGGGCGAGCACGTGACGGCGTGGGTCGTGCCAGCGAGCCCGCACGATCCGCCCACGCTCGAGCAGCTGCGTGAGCACTGTCGCGACGACCTCGCCCGGTTCAAGGCGCCTCGCGACCTCCGGATCGTGACCGCGCTTCCCCGAACGGCGAGCGGCAAGGTCCGCCGGTCGGATCTCGCCTGATCTTGGCGAGGGATCCCTGGCCCAAGATGGTTGAAGGCCCGAGCGAGGGAGGGGTTCGCTCGGGCCTTCAGTCTCCGGGTCTCGTCGAGGGGGTTGACGAGCCCTGAGGTTCCTTGGCGTTACCCGAGACTTCGACCCTGGGGCTTCGCGGCTGCATACCCGGTTCCGGGTAACCCCGGCCGGCCGAGCGGAGGGCCTTCAGCTGACCTGGATCGCGCCGTGCTTCACGGCGAAGGCGACGGCCTCGAGCTTCGAGTGCACCCGCAGCTTGCCCAGGATGTTCCGGACGTGCGTCTGGACGGTCTGCGGGCTGATGTAGAGCTCCGAGGCGATGTCGTCGTTGCGCTTCCCCTGGGCGAGGAGCTGGAGGATCTGGCGTTCCCGCTCGGTGAGGTCGTCGAGCAGGGCCATCGCATCGCGCTGTTCCTCGCGCTCCCGGGCGACCTGGGCGAGCAGACGGGTGAGGGTGGCGGGGTCGATCAGCACCTCGCCGTCGGCGGCGGCCTTGGTCGCGCCCAAGATCTCGTCGGCGGGCAGGTCCTTGGACAGGAATCCGGATGCCCCCGCTTCGACGGCCTCGACCATCAGGCGATCCTCGTCGTGGGCGGTCATCACGATCACTTTGGTCGCGGGTGAGCGCTCCTTGATCCTGCGCGTCGCCTCGATGCCGGTCATCTCCGAGCCCTTGAACATGATGTCCATCAAGACGACGTCGGGCAGCTGCTCGGATGCGAGGACGACGCCTTCCTCGGGCGTATGCACCGGGGGAGCCACGAGGCGCAGCGACGCGTCGACCCCGACCACCATCGACAACGCGTCGGTGAGCACCTTGTGGTCGTCGCAGATCAACAGCGAAACGGTCGCGTCGGGCATCAGCTCACGTCCTCCAGCGGAAGGCGGATCTGCAGGATGGTACCCCCTTCGGCTGCCGGCACCACGGCGGCGTCCCCGCCGTGTTCGCGCGCGATCGAGCGCACGATGAACAGTCCAAGGCCGCTGCCGGGCCGGTCCTCGTACCCCACGGGCCGCCACCGGCAGAACTTCTCGAAGACCTGCTCGCGCATCTCGTCGGGGATCCCCGGGCCCTGGTCCTCGATCTCGATCAGGGCGTGGGTCCCGTCCGTCCGGGACCGGAGGTCGATCTGCTGATCCGCAGAGGTGAACTTCATCGCGTTGTCGAGGCCCTGGCGCACGGCTTCGGCGAGCCACCGCTCGTCCACCGGCGCGTGCAGCTCGGGTTCGAGCGAGAGCCGGACCTCGCGTTGTCCCGCTTCCGCCTCGTGCAGGCCCTGCAGGATCGGGCCCTCGAGGTCGCGGTCGATGCGGGTGAACGACAAGGTGCCGGCGTCGGTCTTCAAGCCGAGCGACATCTGATCGGCGACGCGGAGCAACCGGAGCGACTCCTGTTCGATCATCCCGACGAACTCCAGGCGCTCCGCGTCACCCAGCCGTTCATAGCTCGTCCGCAGGGAACCGGCGACGCTCCGGATCGTTCCCGCCGGACCGCGGACGTCGTGCGCGACGATGCTCGCGATCTCGGCGCGCCCTTCCATCACCTCGGTGGCCCGGTCGCTCGCGCGGCGCAGCCGCGTCGACTGCAGCTGGAGGCCGATCACGACGAACACCAACAACATCGCGGCGGTGAGGCCCGTCGAGCCGGCCGTGGCACGGGCGATGAGACGCAGGGCCTCCTCGCCGTTCAGCTTCTGCGCGCCGATCGCGGCGAGGCCGAGGATCGCGAGGGCGGCGGCGGCGCCCGCCACCCATCCGAACCTGCCGCCCCATCTGAGCGAGCGCGCGGCCGCGATCACGCCCCCGACGACCAGCACCACCTCGGCCGTCGTGCCGAGCCAGCCGAGGTCGGCGGGACCGGTCGCGAACCGCGTGGGCTCGAAGAAGACGGCGATCACGTCGAGCCCGATCAGACCGACGACGCTCGCGGCGATCACGACGGTCGGCCGCACCGGCTCCCGGCCGCGCCGGTCCTGCCACGGCACGACGGCGACGAGGTTGGCGAGCAGCACGAGCAGGCCGGTCAGCGTCGCGAAGCCTTGCAGCCGGAGCCATCCCTCGGTCACGGGTGCGAACAAGATCTGGACCAGCGACATGAGGATGCTGTGGACGACGAGCGCCGCCGCGCCGACGCCGACGAGAAGGACGGGGACGTCGCGTTGCTCCCAGTAGATGACGAGCGCGAAGACGGCGACCGCCGCGAACACGCCGTCCGCGAGGGGGCCGAGCACATGCGCGATCGCGATCGCGCCCGTATCACCGACGACCGCGCTGAGGACGGTCACCACGACGACGATCGCGATCCCGAGCCACGACCGCACGCCCTTGCTCACGGCCGCAGTCTAGGCGGGCCCTTCCCGCTCGCCCGGGAGGCTAGGAGTAGCTGTGCTCGTCGTCCGGGAAGGTGCCCGTCTCGACGTCGTGCACGAAGGACGAAACAGCCTCGGTCATCGCGTGTCGCAGGTCGGCGTACTTCTTCGCCAGCTTCGGGGTCGTCTCGTTGATCCCGAGCAGGTCGTGCACGACGAGCACCTGGGCGTCGGTTCCGGCGCCGGCGCCGATGCCGATCGTTGGGATGTGCAGCCCCTTGGTGATCTCGGCGCCGAGGTCGGCAGGCATCGCCTCGAGCACGATCGCGAACGCGCCAGCCTTCTCGAGGTTCGTGGCCTGATCGAACATCCGCTGCGCCGCCTCACCCCGGCCCTGCACCTTGTAGCCGCCGAGCCCGTAGACCGACTGCGGCGTCAGCCCGATGTGCGCCATCACCGGGATCCCGATGTCGACCAGCCGGTGGATCAGGTCGAGCTGCGGCCCCTCGATCTTGACGGCGTGCGCCCCACCCTCCTTGATCAGGCGCCCCGCGTTGCGGACGCCCTCGTCGATCGATGCCTGGAACGACATGAACGGCATGTCGCCGACGACCATGGCCCGCTCCACACCGCGCGCGACGGCACGCGTGTGATGCAGCATCTCGTCCATCGTGACCGGAAGCTCGTTCGAGTAGCCGAGGACGTTGCGACCGACGGAGTCGCCGACCAGCAACACGGGCACGCCGGCGCGGTCGAGGATCTGGGCGGTGGGGAAGTCGTACGCGGTGAGCATCGCCCACCGGGTGCCGTCGGCCTTCCATGCGCGAAGGTCGTGGATCGTGATCATCTGCTCGCACCTCCTGAGAGTGCACGGCTCACTGCTTCCGAGTGTAGTCCGGCATCGGGCCTCGGCCTATCCGATCGTGAAGTCTGCGCTCGCGACGGGCCGATAGGAGTCGTCGACCAGCAGCATCGCCGTGTACTTGCCCGGGGGTAGCGGGAACCGCCCGACGTCGTGGCGATCGAGCACGGTTCGCCCCTCCACGGACGCGTCCGTGTAGGACCAGAGCAGATAGGACGCGACATGCGGATCCGCTGCTCGGTGGTAGATCCCGACCCAGTCCCAACGGTTGCCCGGCGCGTCGTTCCACGTGACGGGGATCGGATCGCCGACGTCGACCGAGGCGGGAACCGTAAGGAATGGCGTGCCCCCTGCCGGCGCGAGCCAGAAGACGGTTCCGGCCATGGTCCGCCCCGACCCGTCGCGTAGGGTGACTCCGTATCGTCCGGGCAGCCAGCGGTCGGTATCGAACGTGACCGATCCACCGTTCTCGGTGAAGTCGGCGGTCTTGGTGACGCTGCCGTCCGCCCTGTTGACGGTCAGCGTCGCGACAGTGCCGGCGGCCGCCCACGCCCGGAGGGTCAGTCGATCGCCGACGTACGACAGCGCCTGGTCGGCCGAGACGAGATCCGGCGGTGCCGCCGGCGTGACCCGGAACGTCGAGACGAGCCCGCGGTGGTCGCTCGGCCAGGGACTGACGGCGTCTTCACCGATCACCTGGCTCGCGACCGCGGTGGCCGGTCCGATCGATTGGACGTAGTCGATGCGATCTTCCGGCGCGTCCTTCCCGGGGTTCCATCCGCCGTTCTTCGCGGGCGGGCGGTTCGAGGGCCACGTGAGGCCGGGATCGGCCACCGGGTCTGGGTGCACCTGACGGTAGGAGTCGGTGAACCCGAGCTGAGCCAGGAGCTCGGTGACCGGCCAGGGGACCGGGTAGACGATCTGGGGCCGGGTATCGACGGTGGCGTCCGTCCAGTCGAGCTGCGAGGGCGAGTTGAAGTCGCCGGCGAGGAAGCTCGGCGTCCCCGCCTCGCCCAGCTTCGCGATCGCCTCTGCATAGGGGGTGATCTGCGGAACGCGGAGCCTTCGCTCGCCGATCAGCACCTCCTGCTCGGCGTCGCCGGTCCGTGTGCGGTTCGGGCCGTAGGCGCCCGATGCGAGGTGCACGTTGCCGAGCCCGACCACCTGTCCCGGCGCGACCTCCACGTAGAGGTATTCCATCGGGTCCCCTGACGCGTGGATCAGCGGCAATCTGGACACGATCTGACGCCGCACGTCGTAGTACGGCCAGTCCATGGCCTCCGCGAGCCGAGGGATGTGCCCCCACGCCTCTTCGATCGCGATCAC
>Ga0105248_10005007_pt1 | contig 14639 bp, 7 predicted proteins | sample KBSS34metaG_FD_81524 | JGI IMG/M metagenome (GOLD analysis project Ga0105248, IMG submission 81524) | Switchgrass rhizosphere microbial communities from Kellogg Biological Station, Michigan, USA - KBS S3-4 metaG | ecosystem: Host-associated > Plants > Roots > Rhizosphere > Soil | place...
CCGCCACCGCTCCAGGCGTGCGTGCTACCTGGGCCTCGAAGAGCTGATGAATAGTTTCGCCTGCAGGGTACTCCTCCCGCGTCTCGTTCCACTCCACCAGCAACTGATGGCGCTCTGCCGCCGTCAGAATTCCGATCTCATTCAGGCGCTGCTCCGGAGCTGCCACGATACCCGCCAGCAACACCTCGAAGTGTCGCGCCAACCGCGCCATCGTGCGCTCCTCGAACAAGTCCGTGTTGTACTGCAAGGATCCTGCTAACTCTTTCCCTTCCTCGGCCATCATTAACGCAAGGTCGAACTGAGCCACTCGCTGGTCCAGGGCCATGGATTCAATCCAAAGGCCTCCAAACTCCATGCGCGATCCCGTTTCACCCAGCGCAAACGAAGATAGGCCTTTCTCATGAAGCAGGTGTGCCTTCTGCAAAGTGAATAGAATCTGGAACAGCGGTGTGCGGCTGAGATCTCGCTGTGGTTGCAGCCGTTCAACCAATAGAGTAAAGGGGTACTCCTGATGCTCAAACGCAGCCAGCACAGTCTGGCGAACCTGGCTAAGCAGTGTCTCGAATGTTAGCTCTCCAGAAAGATCCGCACGAAGAACAACTGGGTTCACGAAATAACCAATCAGGCCTGCCAACTCAGGCTTTGTTCTTCCCGTGGTGGGAGAGCCCACCAGAATATCTTCCTGGCCTGTGTAGCGGCTGAGGAGCAACTGAAAGGCCGCCAGCAAGGTCATAAAAAGCGTGACCCCATGGCCGCGACTAAGAGTATTGAGCCGCTCAGTTAAATCAGCGCTTAGTTTGAATGACCGGGAGGCGCCATTGTAGCTCTGGACTGCGGGTCGAGGCCGATCACTAGGCAGGTTTAGTACAGGCAACTCGCCCGCTAATTGTTTTTGCCAGTACTCCCAGAGCTTTCCACCTATTGGGCTGGAAAGCATCTCGGCTTGCCAACTGACATAATCCGGGTACTGCACAGTGAGAGGAGCAAGTTGCGCCGTGACGCCAGCCCTTTCCGCCGAGTAAAGCATTCCCAACTCATTGACCAGCACCGAAAGCGACCAGAAGTCCACCACAATGTGGTGTGCAACAAGCAATAAAACGTGCTCACGTTCCGACTGCGTGAACAGGTTAACCCGGAGCAGTGGGCCTTCCTCCAAATCGAAGGGACGATGACTGCTTTCAGTGAGGCGGCTATTCAGTACTGTCTCAGTCCAAGATGATGAGTCTTCGACCTTAAACCAGATCTCCATATGCTCGTGGACGCGCTGTAAGGGTTCGCCTTGCGGAGCAGTAAAAGTTGTGCGCAGAGAGGGGTGTCGATCTACCAATGCTTGAAACGCTCTTTGGAAGCCGGCAACATCCAGCGTTGTCCGCAAGCGCACTGCCGCAGCAATGTGATACGCCATGCTTTCCGGCGCTAGCTCGTGCAAAAACCATAAGGCCTGTTGACCAAAGGAGAGAGGCTGTTCGGCGGACTCCGCTCGACCCGGAGAAAGAATGGCCGCTGAGCTGAAGGACGGCGAAGTGAGCTGGGAATCGAGCTGCGTTACCAGCCCCGCGAGGCTTGTTTCTTCCAGGAAGATTGTGAAAGACAAGTTCACACCCAACTGGGTTTCAATGCAGTTCTTCAGTTCAATTGATGCTAAAGAGTCAATGCCCAAAGTACTCAGGGCCTGCTGTGAGTCCAACTTTGATGTATTCACCCTTAGCACCCGAGCCAGTTGTCCTCGCAGATAGTGCTCGAGCAGGATCCTGCGTTGTTCTGCTTCCAGGGGACGGAGATACGAAGGCGAGAAGATGTCTTCGTCACGCACGGGACTGAAGTCATCCAGAATGCTGAGACTTACCACATCCAGACTTTCAGCTAAGAAACCGGCGCGGCAAGCGTGGCGCTGAATTTTGCCACTTGAGGTTTTTAATATGCTTCCGGTCTTTATTAGGACGACGGCATGCACTTGCAGTTCGTGATCCTCAACGACTGCTTTGCGAATTTCTCCGATTACAACATTTAGATCGCTGGGATGGTTACGAGTTATTTCCTGAACCACCACGAGTCGCTCTTCATCGGCGATGTCCACCGAAAACGCTGCGCCACATCCGGATCGCAGCGCTGGATGACTACGTTCCACAGTCAGTTCAATGTCCTGCGGATAATGGTTAATGCCGCGGATAATAATCAGATCCTTGACGCGGCCCGTCACGAAAAGCTCGCCGTCTATAATTGCTCCCAGATCTCCGGTACGCAGAAAAGGACCATTACCAGTATCTGAAAGAAAAGCTTGAAAGGTGAGTTGCGTCTCCGCCGGATTGTTCCAATAACCCTGGGCCACACTGCGACCCGAGAGCCAGATTTCTCCTACTTTGCCTGGTGGGCAGATGGTCCTAAGATCAGGATGGGCGATGACGATCCTTTGATCTTGCAGAGTCGTGCCACAACCAACCAAAGATTTGACATCTTCTATGCCTGCACTGTCCTCAATAAGCTGATTGTGCTGAAGGGCTGTGGCCAGAATTCTTTTGCTAATCGGTGTGTCAGCTTTGCGGCCGGCGGAAACCATGAGAGTTGCTTCGGCGAGGCCGTAGCAGGGGTAGAAGGTCTCCCGGCGGAAGCCACAAGATCCGAAGGCCGTAGTAAAGCGTTCCAAGGTGGCGTAGTGGATTGGCTCGGCTCCATTAAAAGCCACGGTCCAACTGCTCAGATCGAGCCCCGCACGCTGGTCAGCGCTGATCTTGCGTACACACAAGTCATAGGCGAAATTTGGCCCACCGCTGGTGGTAGCCTTATTGCGGGAAATAGCCTGTAGCCACCTGATCGGTTGCTGCAAAAACGATTCTGGCGACATCAGGATGACAGGGAATCCGCCGTATAGCGGTTGTAATACCCCGGCCATGAATCCCATGTCGTGGAAAGTCGGCAACCACGAAACATATTTATCAGTGGATGAATGCTCTACCGCGTCATAGACCAGTGAGGCATTGTGGAGCAGATTCTCATGGCTCAGCATTACGCCCTTGGGTTTTCCCGTTGAGCCCGAAGTGTATTGAAGAAATGCTATGGCGGTGGGGCGGGTCGCATGTTCATGCCAATCGGTTTCTACACAATCCAACTCGCTGTCGGTAGCTAGCCATCGCACATTGTTTATCTCGGGAGCTTCTGCAAGTGAGAGTGCCGCGCGCGACATGATCGTGGAGGTCATGAGCGCCAGCGTTGGCTGCGCATCTGCCATGATGGCCTGGAGCCGGAGCATTGACCGATTAAGTCGCGGCGGGTACGCCGGGACTGCGATCACACCTGCATAAAGACAGCCGAAGAAGGCGCCGATAAACTCCAAACCAGGAGGGTAGAGGAGCAACGCACGATCTCCGGGCGCGGCCGAAGACTGAATTGATGCCGCGATAGCCCGAGCCTGACGGTCTAACTGACTGTAAGTGACACTGACCTCTTCCCCTTCATCATTCACTAAGAAAGTGTAGGCAAGCTGGTCGGGACGAGTGAGGGCGCGCCACTGCAAAAGCTCCGCCAAGGTGGAGGGCATAGAGCTCGCTTCAGAAGGGCCCTCAGTATAGATCTCTTCGGTTATCATCGGTTCCTCACGATCGACGGAACTCAAAGCAACTATTGGGTTGAGAAGTTCACTCTTGCGGCGTGAACATCAGAAACCCTGCAAATTTTTATGGAACTAAAAAGTGAAGGACTTGCCTACCAGCGTCGAACTGCTGTAAGGAAACACTGACGGCATCGTAACAGCAGGTCTGGGTTGGGGCGCCCTGCCTGGCATTTCGGGAATACCGTATGACTCATCAACAACTTTCACATCCAAAGGCCCAGTTGACTTTGATTCAATAACAAGTTCAATACCGTCCTCAGGAAGCGCGTAATAGGTGAATCCCCACCCATTCTTCAGTTCCGCTGGCGAACGAGTCGGGCCATTTTTAACCTGCTTGCCGTTGATGACAGCTTGAAGAACCTCGGTACTGTGGCCCAAAGACACTGAGATTACCGGCGCTCGACGGGAGGAGTTAATGCGCATGCGTATCATTCGAACACCATCGCTGTTCTTGTCCTCGAGCACAACGACATTCGGAGCCGCTAGCTCTATTGGATCAGCTTCACTATTCAGAAACTTCTTTGAGTTCCAAAAGACTGGCTTCAAAGGAAGATAGTCTGCCATGTCTAGTTTTTCTGAATTCGCTTTTATGAACTGCGCTGTGTATTCATCCAATCGGGCATCTGAACTGACCCATGCTGCTTTACCGGAATTTGCATTGAGCGCATATGAGAGATTGTCCGGCTTGGGATGAGCCTGATCGAAGCCGGCTGTGATGCTCGCCGCTACAATAAAGCCGAGACAGATCACCGCCATCGCACTTGGCAACAGCCATTTGTTTCGAGTGGATATGAGGTTGAAGTGGGGAATGAGTGATCCGAGTAACAGCACGATGGCCAACATATCTATGGCGACAGCGTTTATTGTCAACGCGTGAAATAGCAAGTAGACCAAAGGGGCAAAGAACATTATTCCTGGGATGGCGCTGAGGGAAAGCGCGGCAAAGCGGTTTACCGTGACTTTCGACTCCTCTTTTGAAATGAAGATGTACGCCAGGGCCAACAGGCTGGATATCAGCGGCCAAGTAAACAAAAAGCTGGCGCCGGGTAGACGAAAGGCGGTTAGCACCATCAAGGTGAACCACCAGCACAATCCTCCGACTGTCAAATTCATTGTGCGAATCTTCGTCTTACGGAACAAGACATAGATCGTTGAAGTGAGAGCAATGGCGAGGGCGACAAAGCTGATCATGTATAGACTGCTGTTATAAGGCTCAACTAGGGATACTGATTTATACCCGCTGTGCAACTCGCGCAGCAGCAACCAAACGCCAATCCCCACGAACACAGCCACGATCATACTCAGGAACAGAATCAGGAAGCCGAAAACAATCCCTAAGAGTGAGAGTTGTTTCGTTTTGAAGCCCAGTATCACGACGCCAAAAAATAAGAAGACAACAAAAATCGCCAGGGGTTTAGCCCACGTTCCTGGGTAGCGAACAAATCCGAAAATTGTGTTGAAGTAAACGGCATCGCTTTGTTTGATATTCCCTAAGTCTAGATTGCCAAAGTGGCGAGTCAACGCCAAGGCATAAGAGCCTTGATGTTGCAGACTTTGCTCATTAACATTTGCGATCGTATCAAGTCGCGTGTGGTAGCTGGTCACATCATTGATATAGGCAAAATTGAGACCTGCGAAGCCCGCCTTCTTGAAGATGGTGAAATCGGTATCATTTGGCAAGACCTTGTAAACCTCATAGAGAAACGAACTCGAGACCGGATGCGGCGCCGCTTTCGTAAATTCCTTGATAAGCCAGCCGTTGCCGCTGCTTGTTTCAAACATCACCGACGCTCCGCTTGTCCCACGCGCCTCGAAATTAAGCACCAGACCGCCTTCCTTTGCCCACGGGTGTTCCTCCACAAATGCTTTCGCTCCGAGAAGTCCGGGCTCCTCCCCATCAGTAAACAAGAACACTATGTCGTTTTTTAGGGGCGCACCCGCCTTCAAGGCTCTCAGTGTTTCGAGCAGTGCGGCAACGGAAGCTCCATCGTCACTGGCCCCAGGACCAGTTGGAACTGAGTCATAGTGCGCAACGAGCAGGATGGGCTTGCTGTTTTCCGATCCTTTTAATCTACCGATGATGTTCTCTACGGTTCCGGCTGGAAAGGGAATGCTGCGCGCTTCATTAACACTCGTCGTCCTCTGAACCTCCGGACTGAGACCCATGCTAGACAACTCTCTTACGAGAAAATCCCGCACTATCGTATGTTCGAAAGAACCCGAAGGGTGAGGATCTTTCCCTATGCCTTCCACGTACGTCATAGCCCGAGCCGAGGAAAACTCAATCTGCGAAGTGCTCGTCGTTCCCGCCGTGGGTGGACCTTGTTGGTAAATACTTAAGAATGCAACTGCGACCAATACCACCGGTATCAAACTGGCGAGATTAGTCTTTAGTAAAGGCGGCGTTGCTGACAGTATCTTTGGTGTTGGTATGGTCGGATTTTCTAACATTTTGAGTTCCTCGTTTCAGTAATGGACAGCGGCGCCATCGTCTCCAAATTAAGCTTTGGTTCCTCTCAGCGCGTTTGACTTCGCTTGCGAACCCTTCAGTCACATTTCGAAAGCGAGCGATACAGCTGGCTGACGTGAGATTAAAGTAAGGGCGTAATGCAGAGAGGAATCGCAGGGGTTGCGAAAGGCAATCAAGTGTTACGATCGCGGAGGGCTCGAGACAGCTGCAACAAGATTTCTGCGTCGTGGACGCATCGTCAGGAAGAGAATTCTTGTAAGGGTGCGATCCGCGCGCATGAGCCTGTCACTTATGGATTTGCCTTCGTCGACCAATTACAGCCAGGCCCACTAACAGCACCGTGCCCATCAAATAGACCAACGGCATACGTGCACTGCCAGAATTGATTGAGCTTCCCGTAAAGTCGAGAACCTGCACTTTGTTAACGGGCCCGCTATACCACATCAGCATGTAAATCACTTCGAATAGTTTGCTGGTACCGGCGTAAACCCCCAATGTGAAGGCCAAAGAAGGAATGAACAGCGCGCCAGTAACCAGGGCTAATCCACCCATCCAATTGCCGGTCAGTATCAATCGCACCAAAACTCCGCTGGCAGCGAACAGAGCCACAACTATCCCGGCTAACAAGGCGGCAGACAGTTGGCGGCGTAGCGCATGAGCCGAAGAGAAAATAAGCTGGGTAGTACGGAAGCGCGTCTCACGAGTACCCATCGCGGACCAAATCAACAATGGCCAGATCCATACGGCGGGCAGCAACCATCGGCGAGCTATGTCGAGTGGTGTAAACACACTGGCAACGATCAAAATTACTAAGACCACATACCACCAGCGACGTGCCCCCTTCAACATCAACCGCAGCTCAGCGTGAAGCATGCGGCCAAGATTAAAATGCGTTGGCAACGAGAGTAGCGGTGTTAGCTGGACTTGCGCAGGAAGGGGGGTTGCGGTTTTCAACTCCGCATCAACAAGTAGTGGTCCTTTGGAACTGCCCTTTCGACTTATGCGCGCCGGGTCGAAGCGATCGAAAAACGCCGCCGCCGCCAGAACGATCCCCGCCGCCATGCTGACCCAAAGAAACCGTCCTAAGAAGATTCCGAGCGTCCAATTTACCCCGTCCCAGGGAAAGGTTGTTAAAGAGCCTTCGATGGTCTTCCCCTCATATCCCAGATTCACTATTCCGTTGTAGTCCGGAAACAGGGACTTACACGCCGCGCTCATACTTGCAAGTGGAACGCTAAAGCCCAGTGGGTCGATGGCGGACAGACTGGTACTCTGTACCTTCGACAACACTGTCACCATGCCGAGTAAAATGAGTCCCAACCACAAAAACAAGTAGATCGCATTCCCCAAGCCACCGCGTAACCACGAGACCGTCTCGAACAGGGTCGCCAAAGCCGCCACGACGGCCATTGCAGGCAACACGATGAAGAAGAACGGTGCCAGCAGCGCCCATAGATTGACGGATAGATCTTCGCCGCGAATGAATAGCATCACGACTGCTTCCAGAGCTAGAACCCCAACGATGATCGAAAGAACAGAAAAATTGCTGAGCGCCTTGCCCAGAATGTAGAAGCGCTTGGTAAGAGGCGTTGCGGCGATGATATGTCCTACACCTGTTTGCCGATCGCGACCTATGGCATTGTTCACCAGGTAGAAACCCGGCAGGCTCAGAAATACCGCGGTCATCAATGCGACCATGCTGCCTATCCATGCCGAATTATAAACGCCACGGTACGCGCCGAGAGCAACCGTTACGTAGCTGGCGTCGACTGCTGGAACGAAAGTAAAACCCACATAGAGCGTCAACCCGAGGGTGAGTAAAAAACTGTAGCGCCGTATTCGCTCCAAAAAATCAGCGCGCGCGAGGTGATAAAGCATCCGCCACTTGTTCATTGCGCAACCCCCGCTTTCTGATTTGTCACGCAATATAGATAGGCATCCTCCAATGTCGGGACCATAGGCACGGCGTCAGCACCAGGTCTGCAGTCAGCAACTATTCGCAGGTGGACCCCGTCGCTGCGACGCATAACGTTGCTCACAAGGTATTGCTGTCTGATGGTCGGCAGATCCACGCTGGGAATGACCCGTTCCCAAACTTTGTTTTCAACAGACTGTAATAATGTTTCGGGTACAGCCGAAATTAGGAGACGTCCATCAGAGATAATGGCGATTTCAGTCGCTGTGGCTTCTACATCAGAGACAATGTGCGTCGATAAGATTACGATGCGATCGCCGGATAAGTCTGAGAGCAGGTTACGAAAGCGCACGCGCTCTTCGGGATCCAGTCCGACGGTCGGCTCGTCCACGATAAGCAGTTTCGGATCATTCAGGAGGGCCTGAGCCAGTCCGACCCGCTGCTTCATCCCGCCGGAATATCCACCTAACGGACGGTTGCGAGCTTCGACGAGGTTGAATACCTGAAGTAACTCGTCAATACGTCGACGGGCCAACTTGCCATCCAACCCCTTGATAGCAGCGAGATATTCCAGAAACTCGACTGCGCTGAGATTCGGATAGATACCAAAATCCTGTGGCAGGTAACCCAGTACGGGTCGGAGTTCATCCGGTGACGTACCAATGTCGATGCCGTTCCAGGTCACCTTTCCCTCGGTCGGATTAGTGACGGTCGCGAGGATGCTCATAAGCGTAGATTTGCCGGCGCCGTTTGGCCCGAGCAAACCCCAAACACCGGAAGCCAGCGTCAAACTAAAGTCGCGCAGTCCCCAAACGTTTTTGTATCGCTTGCTGACATCCGCAATCTCAAGCTTCATGGTTTTTCCCATTCGATTACAAGCTCCGATTTAATCTATGAAGCTCCCGGGCTCAGTTCCTGAGCGACTATCCTAATAAGCTGCGACTGCGCCGTATGCAGAAAAAAATGGTCGCCCGGCAGCATCCTTAGTGAAAAAGAGGCGGTGGTTTGCACGCGCCACGTTTCAAGAGACTTGCGATCGAGTTCATCCTGCAAACCGCCAAAAACTGTGAGTGGGCAGCTAAGCGGCGGCTCATCGACGTAACCGTAAGTTTGACAAACTTCAAAATCCGCCCGCAGCATGGGAAGCATTAGCGCCATTAGTGCAGGATGATCCAGCACTTCCTTAGGCGTACCATTGAGACTATGAAGTTCCTTCATGAATTGCGCATCTGGTAGATCATAAGTGGAGTCACTATGGTCGGGCATCTGAGGAGGCCAGCGACCAGAAACAAACAAGTGAACAGGCTCGAGATCATGCCGTCGTCGCAACTCGCGCGCAATTTCAAAACTTACGAGTGCCCCCATGCTGTGACCAAAGAAGGCGAACGGCTTTTCCAGATATGGAAGGAGTGCTTGAGCCGCTGCCCGAACGAGAGTCGGAAGCCGGTTAAAAGGCGCCTCCTTCATCCGCGTCTCCCGTCCGGGGAGTTGAACAGGACAGACTTCAACGATGCCAGGCATTCTGTCCACCCACCCACGAAAGACTGCGGCTCCGCCGCCTGCATAAGGGAAACAGAAAAGCCGCAACCTCGCCTGCGGATTTGGCTTGTAGTATTCGATCCATGGAGGGGAAACAACTGACCGTGTATCAATCAACGTTGACATAGTGTAGCCGTACCTGGAGCGGTAATTGACGCTTCAAGGACCCTATCGTATTCCTATCCTTCGGCGAGCCCATCGACAGATCTAGTTCACCGCACCCACATCCAGCGATTGAGCTGACTTCTCCATTCTCTGCCTTAGACTGAGCGGCCTCATGTCTGTCCACACTTCCTTGATATAGGCGAGGCATTGGTCCTTTGGTCCACTGGGGCCCACGGCCTTCCAACCAAGGGCGTTTTCCCGATCGGCCGGCCAAATCGAGTACTGTTCTTCGTGGTTCACCACCACTTGATAGATAGTGGTATCTTCTTTCTCGTCGCTATTCATATTGTCCTCCTAAGATTAATCTCTGGTCCGGGTGGATTAGCCAGTGGTTGAGTAACGTTTTGAGATCGTTGGCAATCTAGTTATGGCGGGGGGTTAACGAAATGATCTGAAAGAGACGGTATCGTGGCGATTACAACCTGGCTTCTAATCATCGCCAGTTATTGTCGTGCATTCCGCATCCTCGGAATTATTCACTCCGTAAGGCGACCAGTGGATCGATTCTCGCCGCCTTGAGAGCAGGAACAGAACTAGCCGCCAATGCGACACCAATAAGTAGTAATGAGACACTCACGAAGGTGATGGGATCTGTGGCTGTCACGCCGTAAAGCAAATTCGACATTACGCGAGACAACGCAAAGGCCGCCACCAAGCCTATTCCGACACCAAATAAGGTTAGCTTCAACGCCTGGCTCACAATCAACGTGAACACATGACGTCGCTGCGCACCAAGAGCCACCCGGATGCCAATCTCCCTGGACCGCTGGGCGACGGAGTAGGCGACGGTTCCGTAAATACCGCCTGCAGCCAAAGTCAGCCCGAGCAGTCCGAAGATTCCTAAGAGAGTTGCTCCGATTCGCTGCGGCAAAAGTGAACCAGCAACGTGTTCAGTCAAAGTCTTCGCTTCGACGAGCGGCAGATTTGCGTCCATCGACCGAACCTGAGCCCGCGCCGCTGACAATGCGCCCCTCGGATCGCCGGTCGTGCGCGCTAAGAGGGTCATGTACCCTTCATAGAGTTGATTGGAGGGTAGGTAGATAAACAGCCGGGGAGACTCGCCTACCGTTCGATACTTGCTATCCTTCACCACGCCGACGACCTGAAGGTATGGCCCCGCTGAGCCCTTCATGCTGAACCGCATGGCGGAGGGATCCGCAGCGGGCCAGAAACGGTTCGCCATTGTCTGGTTAATAATTGCGACGGGGACGGCTCCCACCACATCCTGTTTGCCGAAGTCACGTCCCTCCAATAGAGGAATGCCCAGCGTCTGGAAATACCTGGCGCCGACCACGTTGAAAGCGATTTCAAGCTTCTCTTTATCAACTTGTGGTTGATAGCCTTCTATTAATACATCCGCTTCCCGAAATTCCAGGCCAAGCGGAATCTGAGAGGTTAAGGTGGCAGACTCTACTCCTGGCAAGGCTTCGGCTCCCTCTACAAGGCGCCCGTAAAACGATCTACCCTGAGTCTCGGAATAACCCTGAATGTGCAGATCAATGGTTACGGCAAAGGTATTCTTGACGTCGAAGCCCGGATCACTTGTTTGGGCGTACTGCAAGTTCCTAATCAGCAGGCCTGCTCCGATTAGCAATACGAAAGACAGGGCAACCTGTGTAGTTACCAGGGCATTAAGCAGACGGGACTTCTTATGGCCCCGCCCGGTTGATTCGTCTTTAAGTGCCGGCACGAGGTTGGGGCGGGAGGCCTGAAGCGCTGGAGCCAAGCCGAATACAACACCTGTCAAAATAGACATCAGCAGAGTGAAAACGAGGACTCTGACGTCCAGGCTCAGATCGAGCGCGATTTGAACTGGAAGCGGCGGCTTAAATGCCAAAATAAGGCGGGTTGCTACGAATGCAATCAGCAGCCCAACCATGCCACCGAGCAACGAAAGCAAGATGCTCTCTGTTAGTAACTGCCGGATCAGACGACCCCGTACAGCGCCTATTGCGAGGCGTACGGCGATCTCTTTTCGTCTTCCCACGGCTCGGGCAAGCAGCAGATTGGCGACGTTTGCGCATGCGACCAAAAGCACCAGCGTGGCCACAGCCAGGAGAAATAGCATGATGCCGGCGACTGCAGTTCGGAATTGAGGCGGAAGAGAGTTGGCCGGGAGAAGCACAATTCCTATTCCCTTGTTAGTTTCCTGGTACGATTGTTCAAGTTGGGCAGCAAGTACCTTCATGCTCGATTCCGCCTGCTTGAGCTGGACGCCTGGCTTGAGGCGACCAATTACGAAGAGCGCACGGGCATCACGCTTGTTGAGCAGATCTAATCCTGGCTTGGCCTGAGCCTGCATCGTGAGTGGGACCCAAATATCCGGGGATAATCCAACGATGGTGCCCTTGAATTCCTTAGGAGCAATTCCCACCACAGTGAAGCCGTGACCATTCAACGTAATTGTTTTTCCAATCACATCAGAGGCGGAGCCGAAACGGCGTGTCCATAAGCCATGACTCACAACGGCGAGGGCATTAGCGGCTTGATCCTCTTCCGGAGAAAAGGTGCGCCCGGCAAATGCTTTTACCCCCAACACGGAAAAATAATTACCAGAAACTATCTCTCCCCAAATTATCTCGTTCTGGTTATCGCTGCTTAGACTGAGCTGCGCTAACCCATGAGCGGCGAGTCCGGAGAACACCGTATTGTTGTCGCGGTAATAGGTGTAGTCAGGATAGGAAACACTTAGGTACTGATTGGCAGGTGACCCAATGGTGTATAGCTCCGCTAGTTGCTCCGGCTGCTCGACGGAAAGAGGCCTGAGCAGGAGGGCATTGAGAAGGCTGAAAATGGTTGTGTTGGCGCCGATGCCGAGCGCCAGCGACAGCACTACGACTGCCGCGAAACTTGGTCGTCGGCGCAAGCCTCGCAAAGCGTAACGCAGGTCTTGTAAGAGTGTCTCCATTAGTCCCTTCTTTGCAGAGTTGCTATTTCACTTGTCATCTGCTGGTCATTGCCGGCGGATCTTTAGACAGCACGAGGCTTAGGAACTGATCATGTTCCTGGAAAACCAGTCCATGCTCTTGTAGGAAAGCCACTTCCTTCGCAGCATCAAAGTTCGGGATGTGACTTAAGATGCGGGCGAGATCCGGGATCGTCTTTTTCTTACTTAACTGTTCCAGTGCTTGCTTACCGGCCGCACCGACCTCATGCAAAGTAGCAACACCCGAACGGGAATCATAAATAACGGTGGATGACCCGTTCTCCTTGAAGAAGAGCTTCGGCATCAATGTTTGACCACCTTGAGTCCATCGAGCCATCCACTTTGCGGCTTGCTCTTTGACCTTGCCGAGGTACTTGCTCATTGTCGTAAAGTATTTCGCGCTAAAATTGTGATCGGAAAAGTAATAAGCGAGATGGGCTAGCGATTCTTTACTGAAGGGGTAAGTCAGTTCATAGAAATCGAATGGCTTTAGATCCAACTCATACTCTTTGGCCTTTGTGAAATACGGACTATACCTATCGAAACGAACTGGAAATGCCCCACTTGGCGGAGGTAGATGAACCAGCAGCGGCATGTCAACAATATACTTTTGGTAAACCTCTTCGCCTTCTCCCGGAAATCCAATCAGAAGATTCCACACAGGATAGATGTCATACATCGCGCAATGCTTCAGTAGCATTAGGTTCTGAAAAGCGCTGGTTCCCTTCTTCATTAGCTTCAATGTGGATGTTGCCAGCGCTTCAATGCCAGGCTGAATACTCCTGACTCGCGCTTCGGCGAGTATTTGCACATCACTTTCGCTCAAATCTGCTTTTACTTCGTAGAACAATTCTGCATCCGCGGGAGTTTTTATGAAGGGGAAAACTTCCTGGAAGTAATTCTTCGGTAAAATGTTGTCGACTGATTCGAAGCGCGAGCACCTATTCGAGTACTTGAAGACTGCTTTGAATTGGTCCAGCGCCTTCTCCGGCTCCATGGCCCTATAGTTCATTGTCGATCCATTCAATCCGCAAAAAGTGCAATGAGCCTTTGCTCCCCACCAGCAGCCGCGCGAAGTCTCAAAGAATAAGATCGGATTGGACTCTCCATCGGAGAAGTTCGCCTCAAAAGTATTTAGAAAATGTTCATAGTCCAGCTCGACGTAGGTGTTGATATCGAGTTCTTCACCAATCGAGTTGCCACCACATCCGGCTTGGCCAGAAGCGCAGTTCTCTTTAGAAATCACTCCCTGGATGCCGTGACATTTCTCGGTTTCTCCACTTATCTGGTATTGGACGAATTTGGGAAAGCTTACTAAGGAAGGGCCTGAAAAGACGAAGTCTATCTGCTTCACATTCATGACAATTTCCTGGCCCATCGGCGACTCACAATTTGCGCCGCCCATCACGGTAATCACGCCAGGATTGCGCTCTTTTACCTTTCTTGCGAAAGCAGCACAGGCCACCGTCTGAGAGAACATAGAAGTAAAGGCGACAATGTTTACCTGGTCCAAGTTATATTTAGTTATTAAGTCGTCGAAATATTTATCGATTCCCCGGCGCTTGCCCTTGATGACAAGCTTGAATTTTTCGGTGACTTCATCCTCAAAAGAGTAATAGCGCTGAAAGTATTCCTCCGTGTTATCAGGGAGCTCAGGAAATGCTGCTTGCCGGAAAAACCAATCACCCAGGCCGGAGGCGTGATGGGCCATTGAAGTCGTTAGATGTTTATAGATCTTGGCGCCCATATAGTGGGTGAAATCTTGATTCACATAAAAGGTTTCCACTGAAACTTGACCCTTGAGATGCCGGTCCAATGCGGATTTCAATTGAACCAGGGCAATCGATGGCGTGTTGGAAGCCCCAAAAGGCATATTGATGAGAGCTACTCTGTACATGCTTTTCTCCGAATCAACGTTTGAGAGCATTCTGTTTCTTTCAACAGGAACGGCCTGAAGCTTTCCAGTGGGATGATCCAAGTCCGCGTTATAGTGAGATCGAAAGGGGGATGAAATCAG
>Ga0105248_10005009_pt1 | contig 14639 bp, 12 predicted proteins | sample KBSS34metaG_FD_81524 | JGI IMG/M metagenome (GOLD analysis project Ga0105248, IMG submission 81524) | Switchgrass rhizosphere microbial communities from Kellogg Biological Station, Michigan, USA - KBS S3-4 metaG | ecosystem: Host-associated > Plants > Roots > Rhizosphere > Soil | place...
CAACTCGCCGAATCCGAAGTCAACCAGCACGCCGAGACGACGCAAGCCGCCTAGGCGAGCGGTGCGACGTACCCCGCCGCAAAGAAGGCCTCGCGCGAAGCGAGGCCTTCTTCTACCGAGGCCTGGCGTCACCACCCCCACTCGCCGTCAGATGTCCAGGCCAAGCACGCGGATGGCATTGCCGCCGGCCAGCTGCGCAATGGTCCCCTCGTCGATGCCCTGAATTCCCGCGACATGTCCGATCGGATTGTACTCGGCCATGTCGAAGGGGTAATCGGTGCCCATCAGGATGCGGTCGGGTCCGAACAGGTCGAGCATGTAAGCCAGCTGGTGATAGCTGAACACGACGGTGTCCAAATAAACCTGCCGGAGATAGGTGGTTGGCGGCAGCGGCAGGTTGGCGTGGCAATCCTGCCGGGCGCCCCAGGCATGATCGATCCGGCCGGAATAGCCGGGAAGATATCCGCCGCCATGCACGGCCATCAGTTTCAGTTCCGGAAAACGCGCCAGCGTGCCGGAGAAAATCAGGTTGTGGAGTGCGAGCGTCGTGTCGAGCGGGTTGCCGAGAACATTGTTGAAATAGAAATGCGTCAAGCGATCGCCATGGGTGAAGCCGTTCGGATGCATCATGATGAATGCGCCGAGCTGCTCGGCCCTGGCAAAGAACGGCCGGAATTTCGGGTCGGACAGTTCCTGGCCGTCGACATTGGTCAGGATCTCGACGCCTTTCAGCTTCAGTTCGCCCATGACGTATTCGAGCTCGCGCACCGCGAGTTCCGGTTCCTGCAGCGTGACCACGCCGAGGCCGACGAACCGGTCCGGCTTGCGCGCGCAGTATTCGACGACGCCTTCATTGGCGATCCGGTGGGCCGCTTCCGCTATTTTCGGATCGATCGAATAGTAACACTGGCCCGGCGCCGGGGCCACGACCTGGATGTCGATGCCCATCCGGTCGAGGTCGGACAGCCTGCGATCGATCGTGGTCATGACCTCGGCGATATCCTTTTCCTGCTGTGCGTTGATTTCCCTGGTGGCGGCATCGGCGAAATGCGCCAGCGGGATGCGGCTGAGATCGACATGCGGTTGCGCGAGCTTGGCGGCCTGTGGAATCACGATGTGCGCGTGGATATCGATCGTCACCGATGACGGCCGCCGGGCAAGCCCGTCCGCATCGTGGATCCTCGCCGCGGTGCGGCCATAGCGGTTCTTCTTGTCGATCATTGCATGAACTTTCTGTTTTCGATGATGGGTTTGAAAAGAGCACCTAATTCGATTTTGCGGCGTTTCGCTGCGGCCATCGGACCGAGATCGTGGTGGCGTCGGCATTGCCAAGGCCGGCAGCTTCGGCTTCCTCGAAGCAGGCCAGCGCGCTGGACGCCACCGGCAGTGCGGCATGCAGGGAGGCGGCAAACTGCACGGCGGTCGCGAGGTCCTTTTTCGCAGCACTGATGCCGAACGCGGTTTCGCCGCGCGACGCTCCGCTCAATCCCTTGGCGATCACCGCTCCTCGTCCCTTCATCGCGGTCGGCGCGCCGGCCGTGTCCGACAGAATATCGATCAGCCGGTCGGGTGCGAGCTTGAGCGGTTCGCACAAAGTCAGGGCCTCGCCCAGTGCCTGCCAGTACACCAGTAGCGGCAGGTTGACGGCGAGCTTCATCGTTGCCCCCGCGCCGAGTGGGCCGACATGTTCGATGCGCCGGCACAATTGCTCCAGCAGCGGCATCGCGCGGCTGACCGCGTCAGGGGCGCCACCCACCAGACCGAATAATTTGCCCTCTTTGGCGGGCCCCGTGCTGCCCCCGACCGGGCATTCCACGAAGACGCCACCTTGTTGCGTTACCTCCGTTCCGATCGACTGCATCGTGTCCGGCCGCAAAGTGCTCATGTCGATCAGGATCTTGCCCGCGAGTTTCCCGGTTAGAATGCCGTTGCGCGCGCGATAGACCGCGTCAGTTGCCGCATCGTTCAGCAACATCACGATGGTTGCTTCGCAAGCCCCCACGAGCTCCGCAGGCGAGGCGAACAATTTTGCGCCGGCATCCGTGAGCGCCTTGGTCTTCGCGGAATCGCGGTTCCAGACCGCCACGTCATGCCCAACCGTCATCAATCGCTGCGCGATCGATGATCCCATTCGTCCCGTCCCGCAGACGCCGATTTTCATGATCCATTCTCCGCTTTGGCTGGAGTTGCTGTTTCAAGGCGCATGAAAGATGCCGAGGTTTTGCGAAATGATCGCATCGTTGCTCGAAAGCTCCGCCGCCGAGCCGTCGAACACGCAACGCCCGGTGTTGAGAACGACGGCCTGGTCGGCGACCTCGAGCGCGAGCTTGAGATTTTGCTCGACCAGGACGATGGATTGCCCCTCTTCCTTGAGGCGGTGGATCGTACGCCCGACCTCGGCCACGATCAGCGGCGCCAGGCCTTCGGAGGGCTCGTCGAGCAGCAGTACCCGTGGATTGCCCATCAGCGCCCGGCCGATCGCCAGCATCTGAAGCTCGCCGCCGGATAGCGTGCCGGCCATTTGCGCATGACGCTCGCCGAGCCGCGGAAACATGTCGTAGATCCGGTCGACGTCCCAGGGCACGGCAACCCCGCTCCGGCGTTGCCTCGCCACGATGAGATTTTCCCAGACCGTCAGCGATGGAAAGATGCGCCGGCCCTGCGGCACCAGGCCGATGCCGAGATGCGAGATGCGTTCGGGGCTGAGGCCTTCGATTGCCTCCCCGAACAACCTGATCTCGCCGCCTTTGGGCTTGAGCAGTCCGATGATCGTCGAAATGCAGGTTGTCTTGCCCGAGCCGTTGCGGCCCAGCAACGCCAGCACCTTGCCTTGTTGCAGGGCAAAGCTGACGCCATGCAGGATATGGCCGTCGCCATAGAAAGCCTGCACGTCCGTCAGTCGAAGCGCATCAGACCCCAAGATACACCTCACGCGTTCGCGGGTCCGCCACCACGGCGTCACGCGCGCCATCGACGATGACCCGGCCGTAATTCAAGAGCGTCACGGTCTCGGCGAGGTCGAGCGCGGTATCCATGTCGTGCTCGATCATGATAACCGAGGTTTCGCGCGGGATCGCCGCGATCAACGCCTTCACCGTGGCGCGCTCGGCATTGGACAGGCCCGCAAGCGGCTCGTCCAGCAACAGCACGCGGGGCTTTTGCGCCAGCGCCATCGCCAATTCGACGCGGCGTTTTTCGCCGTAGGCAATGTCGGAAACCAGGCTGTCCGCCAGGTGCAGAAGGCCAACCGCATCCAGGATGCGCCGGGCTTCGCTCGAAAGATCACCGTAATAGGACAGCGCACGCCACATCTGCCAGCGCGATGGCCGCAGCCCGAGCAGGCCGAGCGTGACATTGTGCTCCAGCGTGTCGCGATCGAACAGCGTGATGATCTGGTAGGTGCGCGCCAGTCCGCGGTGCGCGCGCTGGTAGGGCGCCAATTGGGTCACGTCGACCCCGAACAAGCTTATCCGTCCCGCCGTCGACGGCAGGTCGCCGGTGATCTGGTTGAACAGGGTGGTCTTGCCGGCGCCGTTCGGCCCGATGATCAGGCGGCGTTCACCCGGCCGGATCGTGAGCGAGACGTCCTGCGTGGCAACCAGTCCGCCGAATGATTTCGTGAGATGGCTGATCTCGAGCGCGGGGTTCATCGCGATCCCCCGCGCAGGTTCAGCAGCTTGCGCAAGCCGGGAACGATTCCCGTCGGCATCACCAGAACGATGATCAGGAAGACGAGCCCGAGAAGCATGTTCCAGCGCTCGACATAGGCCGATGCGTAATTCTTCAAGAGCAGCACCAGCGCTGCGCCGACCGCCGGGCCGGTCAGCGTTCCCGAGCCGCCGGCGATGACGCCGAGCAGGGCCTCGGCCGAACTGGTGGTGGAGAGCGAGGTCGGATGGATATACTTGTTGTAATAGACATACAGCAGCCCGGCAACGCCGCCCCAGAAGCCGGCATAGATGAACGTGATCCAACGGATCATCCACGGATTGAAGCCGAGCGCCGCCATTCGCCGCGGCTGGTCGCGGACCCCCTTCAGCGACGAGCCGAACGCGGACGACACGAACGTCGTCATCATCAGGAAGGCTGTAACCGCCACGACAAGCGCGAACCAGTAGAACGAGGCGGCACTGTCGAGCGAAATGCCGAGCGGCATCGGCCGGGTCAGGCCGGCGATCCCGTTGTCGCCGTTGGTCACGTTGGACATCCGATAGGCAAGTCCCCACAGCACCTGCGACAGCGCCAGCGTGATCATGAGAAAGCCGAGGCCGGATGCGCGCAGCGCGATGATTCCGAAAACCGCCGCCATCGCCGTGGTGCCGGCGATCGAGACGATCGCGGCGGGCCCATGCGCAAAGCCATAGCGGCTGGTGAGCAGCGCGGAGAGATAGGCGGCGACGCCGAGAAAGGAGGCGTGTCCAAGCGAGGTCATGCCGCCAAAGCCGACCAAGAGATTGAGACTGAGCGCGAATACCGAAGCGATCAGGATCTGGGTTGCGAGGTTGATGTAGAAGTCGCCCGCGACGGCGGGCAGGAAGACCATGGCGGCCGCGAACACGACTGCTGCGACCCACTTCATGCGCCCAGCCGCCCCATCAGGCCCTGCGGCCTCAGCGCCAGCACGAGGATCATCGGCAGGAACAGGATGATGTAGGCGAGCTCCGGAAACAGCGCGGTTCCAAACGTATAGATGAAGCCCACGATGAAGCTGCCGATGAAGGCGCCGAGCAGGCTTCCGATGCCGCCGAGGATGACGACGATCAGCGCCAAGGGCAGCATGTCGCCATCGAGCCCGGGATAGGCCGACAGGATTGGGCCGCCCAGCACGCCGCCGGCGCCGGCGATGCCTGCGCCCAGACAAAACACGATCGTGAACAGGTTCGAGACCGGAATCCCGACGGCGCGGGCCATCTGCGTGTCATCGACGCCGGCCCGGATCATGGCGCCGAGCCGCGTGCGCTCCAGCAGCAGATACAGCGTGATCGCGGCGGCAACAGCGCAGCCTACCAGCACCAGCCGATAGGTCGGAAACACGAATCCGAACAGCCGCGTCGGCGCCTGCAGGTTTTGCGGCGTCGGCACCGGAATCGAATCGCCGCCCCACAGCACCAGGCAGGCGTCGGAAATGATGAAGGACATGCCGAGCGTCACCAGCACCTGGCCGAGCGGATTGGTCTTCAGCCTCGTCAACACCAGCCGCTCGAACAGCCCGCCGATCGCGGCGACGGCAAGGCCGGCCCAGACCGCCATGGTCCAGATGCTGAGGTCGGGATTGGCGCGCATGGCGGTTGCGCCGAAATAGGTGCCGAGCATGAAAAACGCGCCATGCGTCAAATTGGCCAGCCGCATCAGCCCGAAGATCAGCGAGAACCCCGACGACAGCAGGAACAGCAGTCCACCCAGCGAAAGGCTGTTGAGACCCTGGATGATCCAAAATTGCATCGTCTGCGGATCTCGTTCGGAAAGCTGTGGCCCGTCGCTCTTGGATAATCAGGGCTCGAGATTCCTGGCCGGCGGGTAGTCGCGCGAATAAACCGGATTCTTCAGGAACGCGGCCTTGTCATAGGTCCAGAACTGGGTGACGTCAGGATAGGTCTTGATCACGGAATTGACCAGCCGGCCGTCGCTGCGCGTCACCTTGCGGATATAGACGTTGCCGGTCGCGTTACCGAACTCGTCGAACTTGACCAGACCGCGCACCGTATCGGCGTTGCTGCCGCGGATCGCCGCCATCAGCGCCTTCTTGTCCTCGACATTGCCGTTGATGGTCTTCAGCGCGGCTTCCAGGACCTGGCCCGAGAGGTAGGTGCTCCCTGCGTAATAGCCGGGATCGTATTTGAACTGCTTGCGGAACGCGGGCGCGAAAGCCTTGTTGGCCGGATTGTCCAGTTCGGCCGAATACCAGCTGGTGGTCAGGATCCCCAGCGCCTCGTCACCCATGTTGCGCAGCACGGATTCGTCGAGCGCGGTCATTCCGCCGATCACGGCCATCTTGTCCTTCAGGCCGTATTCGATGAACTGACGCAGGAAGCGAAAGCCGTTGGAGCCGGCGGTGCCGAGGAAGATCGCGTCCGCGCTCTTCACCTGCCCGACATAGCTGCCGTAATCCGGCGTCGCCAGCGGCGTGAAGATCTTCTGGATGATCTTGCCGCCATTGTCCTCGAACGCGCGCTGGAAGCCGGCGCACATTTCATGACCGTAGGCGAAGTCGTCGGCGATGGTGACGATCTTCTTGTATTTCAGCTCCCTGGCGGCATATTCGGCCAACGGATAGGCGCACTGTGCCGACGTCGAGGTGAGGCGAACGAACCACGGGCTTGGATGACGCTGCGTCATGTCCTCGGCGGCGGCGACGCCCAGCGTCGGCACCTCCTTTTCCGTCAGATAGTCGGCGATCGCGAGCGCCTCGAAGGCCGCCAGCGGACCGATGATGGCGTGGACATTGTTTTTTTCGATCAGCTCCTGCGCCTTGGTTCGCGCGGTCGCAGGCACGCCGGCGGTGTCGGCGACGATCAGTTCGACCTTGCGGCCGGCAAGCGTATTGTCGCGATCCTTGAGGAACATCGTCAGTGCGAGTTCCATGTCGATCCCGCCGGAAGCGAGCGGGCCGGTCTTGGCCGCCAGCAGGCCGATACGGATCGGTCCGCTGTTCTGGGCCAGCGTCAGTCGAGGCGCAACCACACTCGCAATGCCGGCGCCGGCCGTGGTAGAGACGAATTGTCGTCGTGATATCGGCACTTCCCGTCCTCCGGTGATGTTTCCCCAGACCGTGTTCTTGCTTCTTGTGTTGTTGTCTCTCGCACAGGCACTTCCGCCTTCTGACGGATTGAGCCTGATGGGGTCGTCTCCGGCTGAACGCAGCGTCCCGCTTAATTTATCGGCTGGAAACAGCTAATGATCAAGCGATAACTACTTGCGCGCAGACGCCGGCACGGCGATTGCGGATGCAGCCTCCATTGATGCAGCGCAAAATTGTCGACGGCGAGGTCGCGTTCGTCTTCGACACTTCGAAGATTGCGGCGGCATCCTGATTGCCCGGTCCCGTCGCGAGGAACGATCGGGCCGACTTGTCCGCCGTGGATCGCTGAGCGGACCTGTCCGTCGCAGCCCTTTGGGCGAAGACAGTTGCCGTCGTTGCGAGGAGCGAAGCGACGAAGCCGCGCGATGGATCGCTTCGCGGAGCCTGTCATCGGGCGCGCGTTCGCGCAACCCGTTGGCTCGCAATGACGACAGCTACAATGCGTGCGCGAACATTGAATCCGGTCTGCGAGTTTCAGTCATCGGACCGTAATCGTGACTTCGCGAATGTGCGTGCCTGTCGCGCAGGCCTTCATCAACGCCGGCGAGGCGTTGCCTTTGCCGCCGGACACCGAAGACAATTGCTCTTCGCTGAGTTCCGTCGTCACGGCTTCAGATGAAACCCCAACGCTGTGGGCTTCGGTTCGCAGATCGATTTTGAGCAGGTTCATGATCGAGCCTCCTGTTTGGGATGTTCGCACCGTAGCGCTGACGGCATTCCCGAACTGTGACGTACGTCACGCCCGCTCTGGTTGGGTGTGACGACGAGTTAGCCTTCGGAGAAGGATTTGTTCGGAGGCCAGCGGTACTAATTTCAGTGAAATCGAAAGCACCTGAAGGATTTTCGCCGATGCGCCGTCATGTTTTCCTCGCCATTCTGGCAACCGCTTCCGCCCTGACTGTCGTCGGATCAATGTCGCCGGCACCGGCAAGAGAGGCCATCCAGGACAGCTTCTGCCTGCAGGGCCGCCAATGGGGCTATCCCGGCAATTGCCAGTTCTCCAGTTACGCGCAGTGCATGGCTACCGCGAGCGGTACCGATGCGTATTGCGGGATCAATCCGATGACGGCATTTGCCCTGCAACGGCGCGGTGGATATCAGGGCCGTTACTGAACTGACCACGGGCTGCGATGCATGAAGAAGAGGCCAGCCTGAAGGGCTGGCCTCTTTTCACTTCAGTGGAGCACTGATCGCGTCGCGACCAGCCGCTGTCGCGCATTGCGGTTATCTCTTGCTGGGATCGTCCGCCGGATTGACGTAGGTGATGGCGAAGGGACCCTGACCGTGAACCTGCACGATCGTCGGGCTGGTCACCCATGCATAATGGTTCATCTTCGCCGGTGCCTCGCCATACCCTCCCGCGGTCAACTCAATTGCCTTCTTCTCGTCGAGCTTGTCGCCCATCCCGATATGAAAATTGCCGGAGACGATCGTCACGTTTTCCGTCGTTGGGTGATTGTGGGCCGGGATCTTGTAACCCGCCGGCATCTTCAGGCGAACGACGTAGAGACCGTCCTTGCCCGGATCGCCCGAGAGCACGGCAAACTCCGCGCCCTTTGGAAAGAACGGCGGCGCCGGTCCCCATTTGATGTCCTTGCCGTTCACCGGCATGTTCATATCGTCCGCCAGCGCGCTACCTGCGCCGAGCACGACGAGAGCCATCAGCGCCAATCGAGACGACATGGCGAAGGCGCCGGTCTGGCCCCAGGTGGGCGAGGCCGGCCTGGATGCCGCTGCGGTCATGGATTGATGGGCCGGTGTGGGGATATTCGCTGTCGTGTTGGTCATACTCTTCCTCTTGGCTAATTCGAAGTGGTCCGTGGTGCGATCATATGACCCACCGCTGCCGAAAACCCTGACTGAGGCTTGAGTTGTGCCTGAGATCAGCGCGGGTTTCCTTGCCGGCGGTCTCTTAACCGGTCGCGTAAACAAGCGGCGTCATGCGATAGGAGGACCAAGGAATTGAAAAGGGCGTTGGGTGGATAGCCGGCTCAATCCACCAGACGCGTTCTTGCTTGGTCCCGCCCCCGCGACGATCCCCGGAAGTTTCGGGGCTACAGGGAGCGTCCCGCTGAGATGGCACAGGCGGTCTCGTGCCATATGTAGTTGAAACTGCCCGCAATTTGCTCTATTGCATTCGGTAACTCCGAGGAAATGGGGGCGCACATTTGGCGATCCTGGGATGTTGAATGCTTCCGCATTGCCGGATGATGTCGTCCTTTGCGACGCGGACAGCCGCGGTCGCACGGTGGAAAGTCTTATTTCCGAATTTCGGACTGCTTTCGCTGACATCGAATATGAAGTCGATACGCAAACTCGAATCGTCAACGCCCAGGCATTTTTGCAAAGCGGCCGTCGCTTCGTTCGGCTTTATGGCGGACTGGCGCTTCATCCACTTACCAACGACGATGCGCTGGTCTTCACCCTGCTGCATGAGACTGGTCACCATTCTGCGCGTGGCCGAAGGTTTGCAGGCAATCCCGGCCTTGCTTGCGATTGCCTCGCTGACAGATGGGCCCTGGGAGCCGGGGCAAGAGCGCTACGTCGACGTTCGGGCCGCGTTCTGAACCTCTCCAGCGCTTTTCGCAGTCTTGATGCGGTATTGATGTCTGTTGATGTCCGCTCTGGCTCTGCGTCAAGAAGGCGATCGCAACGGCCGCAGGCTTGCTGGGCCAAATTTTGGCGCACGCGCAAATCGCGGCTCAGCGATGGCGGTGCTTCAGAGCCGACCGGCCCCTGTTATTTTCATTAGAAAAGAAAGGATTACCAAAATGGGTTCGCTAATTCCGATCGGCGGCGGTGGTGACGCCGAAATCAAGGGCCGCCTGAACGCGGCATTCAATGATACGAACCTCCCCATCCTCAGGGGCATCGTTGCGAACGAGAATATATTCGATCGCCGGCATCACCTGCATCGCATAGCCTACAGATTGGGTACCTATCCAACCAAGACCTATCCCGGAGACAATGCCAAAGGGAAATGGTTCTTCTTTTTGAAGAAAATCGTCAAAGATGCCGCACACAACGGCGTTTCCACCACCGACTCGATCAAGGCGGTCCTGTCATACGCGCTGAACAATTATGGAGTTAAAAGAGTGGTGTTCGACGCGATACAGGGCACCGATCCCAATGCGGACCACTACGTTTACCCAGACAATCCGGTTTCGAATGCTGGCATTGCTGGTTTGGTCGACACCACCGGCACGTTGACAGTCACCCTTATTTGTCCTGCACCGCTACCCAACACTACGGCTTCGACTCCGAATCAAAACGCCGATCTCGATAGAGATGAGAACGGAAATATCATTGAGAAGCCGCCGATAAAAATATTCGCTCCGGAGAATCTATCGCCTCCGATTCTCTTGAAATCGACGCGACAGCCAAAGGGCAAAACGAAACCTACGAAACCCAGGAAGAAAGCCAAGAAAGCCAAGAAAGCCAAGAAAGCCAAGAAAGCCAAGAAAGCCAAGAAAGCCAAGAAAGCTAAGAAGAAGTAAATGGCTCGAACCGCCCTCGGAATTGAAGGGAGGCACCCACGCACCATTCTCGCGGAGCTTCTGCCTGCGCAAAAAAGTCGCAGGTGCTGGTTTCCCGTCGTGGATACGTGGGTGCAACACCACCTTCGTATCCCCCGGAAAATCGATCTGGCAGGCGGCATAGGATAAATCGCCTTACCGAGGTATAACTACCCCTAGATGCAGCCCACACGTTCGCGCTGTCATCCGGGGCCATCGATGCAGTGTTTGGATTGCGGTTGCTACAACAATGCAACCAATCAATATTGCGAAGGATGCGGAACCGCTCTCGGGACCGAGTGTGCGGCGTGTGGCCACGTCAATGGGCCGGCAGCCCGTTTTTGCGGGCGTTGCAGTACCGCGCTGAAAGGGCCCGCTTCTGCCCCGGCCAATCAGCCTTGGCAACAAGTCCTGCGGTCACTTCATGCCAAGGGTGGAGAGCGCAAGCGCGTCACGATTCTTTTCGCTGACATCTGCAATTCGACCAGTCTTATCGACAGGTTGGGAGACCCCGAGCTTGGGTTGAGACGCTTGCAGCCCATCCTTGAACTGATGAACGAGGCCGTCGTTCGCTACGATGGGGTGGTTAACAAATCCCAGGGCGATGGAGTGATGGCGCTGTTTGGCGCTCCCCAGCCCCGTGAAGATCACGCGGTCCGTGGCTGCCTTGCCGCGCTTGCAATGCAGGATGAGATGACCCGCATTGGCGATTCAGATTTGCGAGTCCGGGTTGGCGTTCATACCGGAGAGGTCGTTGTCCAGGCGATCGAGCATGGCATTTATCAGACCTATGATGCCGCGGGCGCGAATGTGCACCTCGCGAACCGCATGGAGCAGCTGGCGGACCCAGGGAGTATCCTGATCTCCAAGGAGACGTATGCCGCCGCCAAACAATTTGTCGAAGTCGAACCCCTCGGCTCACAGAGCATTCGCGGGATAGCGGCACCGGTCGAAACATTCAAACTCAGGGGACTTCAAAACGCCCCCTCCAGCGGAGTCTTTCGAAGCGGCAGGCGGTTGAGTCCGCTCACCGGCCGAAACGAACAACTCTCCGCTCTCGCGCTCGAACTCGAAAGTACAATGGAGGGCGACGGCCGTGTCGTAGGCGTCGTCGGCGATGCCGGAATCGGAAAAAGCCGGCTCTGCTTTGAGTTCGCCGAGCATTGTCGAGGAAGAGATATCCGTGTCTTTGAAGCCCGTGTTCTGGCGCACGGCAAGGCAACGCCGTTTCAGCCGGTTCTCGAATTGTTGCGTGATTATTTTGGCATTCGACCCAAGGAACCGGTCGATAGCTCACGCAGCCGGGTCCATGACCGATTATCGACGCTCCCGGTCGAAGAGCACTTTGCGCTCGTTTTGCTGGAATTTCTCGGGCTTGGTGACCCGCAGCGGCCGGCGCCCAAACTCGACCCGAAGGTTCGGAAAACACAACTGCTCGATTTTGTAAGAACACTGGTTCGCTCAGGCCCTCGGGATACGAGTACGGTCGTAATTGTCGAGGATCTGCATTGGATCGATTCAGCGAGCGAGGAGTTCGTTGAGGCAATGGCGGATGCCGTAGTGGGGACCAAAACGCTGCTGGTCGTCAACTTCAGGCCGGGCTTTGTGGGCCCGTTCATGCAGAGATCGCATTATCGACAGATCAGCATGCCCCCACTGGGCCCGGCGCAAGCGAACGCCCTGCTGAGGGATCATCTGGGCAGCGATGCTTCGCTGGCGTTGCTGACCAGAAACATCATCGAGCGCGCCCAGGGCAACCCGTTCTTCATCGAGGAACTCGTCGGTGCCATCGTGGAACGTGGCGATTTCGAAGGCGAGAAGGGCGCCTATCGATTGAAAGGCGGTATCGATACAATTCCGCTGCCTGCCACGGTACAGGCTGTGATTGCGGCCCGGATTGACCGACTTGAGGAAGATGCGAAACGGGTGCTTGAGGTCGCCTCGGTGATAGGCCGGGAAATTTCGATTTCCGTTCTGGAGCAGGTATGCGGCTCGGACCAGGCGGGCCTTTCGGAGGCGGTTCAGCAGTTGAGACGGTCAGAGCTGTTGTACGATGTTCCGCCTTTCGAGCAGCGGCTTCTCGCATTTCGTCACCCCCTGCTGCAGGAGGTCGCCTATCGATCCCTGCTGCACGACCGTCGGCGGGAATTTCATTCAAAAGTGGCGCAAGCGATCGAAGCTTTGTTCAAGGATCACGCTGAGGAACGTGCCTCGCTCCTGGCGTATCATCTGGAGCAGGCTGGAGAAAATGTCAAAGCGGCACAGCAACATATGCGCGCCGCGGTTTGGATCGGCACGAACGACCCAAGCCAGGCGTTTAGAAGCTGGATGAAGGTCCGCGACCTTCTGGCGGACCAGCCTCCGTCCACGCCAATCGACTATTTGCGCATGATGGCTTGTGGACAGATTGTCAATTTTGGCTGGCGGGAAGGGATTTCGTCTGGTGATGCGGCAGTCTACTTCGAGGAAGCCAAGAAATTCGCTCTTGCCCTGGGAGATGTCAGGGCCAACGCGCTGATTCATGCAGCCTATGGACGAATTCTGGCAAATGGTGGCTCGGCAGACGAGTATGTACAAAAGATCCGGGAAGCGAAAGCGATCGCCGACGAGGGTAACGATGCCAGCGTTCAAATAACGCTCAAGGCGGTACTCTGTCACGCACTGTGGCTGTCGGGCCGCGTGAGTGAGGCGCTGCGGATGAATGTCGAGGCAACGGACCGGGCGGACGAGATCGTCAAATTCGACCGCCAGATGCTGGGTTTCGATATCGAGGTCTGGTTGACTGTTTTGCGCGGTCGAACGTTGGTGATGCTCGATCGAAGGGAGGAAGCACGCCCGTTCCTTGATCAGATCCTTCGGTTGGAAAGTGGTCAGGTTGATCCCATCCATCACGTCATGCCAAGCATGGCGTACGTGGATCTCGCCTGGGCCGAAGGTAACATCGGACTGGCCCAAACTCATGCCGACCGGGCGTTTTCCGTCGCCGTCAAGAGCGGCAACCCATATCTGCGAGTCTATGCGCAGGCCTGCCGTGGTCTTTCTCATATCGTCGCCGGAAGACTGACCTCGGCAATCGAAGATTTGTCCGAAGCTCTGCGTTTTGCTCGATCTCGAAAGGCCGGTTTGGAAAACGAACCCCGCATTCTGGCTGATCTGGCAAATGCCTACAGGCTGAATGGCGATAGCTCAAACGCGTTTTCCACCGTCGTCGAGGCAATCGAAATCGCGACGCAGCGTAATGCGCGTTTACCGGAATGCTTTGCCCGCATTGTGCACGCCGATCTTTTGATGAAATCCGGAGCAAGTGATCAAAAGGCCGCAGGAAGAGACGAGTTGGAACGCGCCCGCGCGCTGATGCGGGAAACCGGAGCCATGATCTTCGAAGCCTTTATCACCTCCTCGGAGGATAGGCCCAACGCCGCCCAAACGTCTTCAACGGCGAGGTAGGTCGAAGCGTGGCTTCGTCGGCGTGGCAGGCCAGGTCGGCTCATGTGACGAGGGCCACAGCGGCCGTCAGCGTTGCCGTGAAGATCAACCGGCGTCCGAAATCAGCTATCGTGCCGGTATTTTGACGATCGGCGGCTTGGCGTTGAGGCCCTCGACCTGGAAGCCGGCGACGCGCTTGTAGTTGGCGGCGATATCCTCGAGCTCCTTGAGCGACAGCACGTCGGTGACGACGTCAAAACCGTCCGGCGCGCGTTCCTCGACCAGTTGCATCACCTGCTCCGGTCCGTTGCGCCGGTTCAGCATCACGAGATCCGTGGTCGCGGGCCGGCGCTCGGCTTCATAGGCTGATAGCGCGGCGTTGGTCGGGCCGTTGGCCAGGATCTCGCGGGTGAGGACGCGGGCATCCAGAATCGCCTGCGAGGCGCCGTTGGAGCCGATCGGGTACATCGGATGCGCCGCATCGCCCATCAGCGTGGTCCGGCCGAAGGTCCATTGCGGGATCGGATCGCGGTCGACCAGCGGATATTCGTAGGCGTGCGGGCAATCGCGGATCAGGGCGGGCACGTCGAGCCAGTCGAACTTCCAGTCCTTGAACCAGGGCAAAAACTCTTCGAGATTTGCGGTCCGGTTATAGTCCTCGCGCCGCCACTGATAGGTCGGCGGCATGTGCCGCTCGGCGACCCAGTTGATCTGATATTTGCCGTTGGCGTCAGGCGCCTTCGAGATCGGATAGCAGACGAATTTCAGGATTTCGTGGCCGGCCATGATCATGGTGCGGCCGGACAGGAAGGCACTGGCCTCGGTGATGCCGCGCCACAGGATGCGGCCGTTCCAGATCGGCGGGCCTTCCTGCGGATAGAGTTTTTCGCGGATCGCCG
>Ga0105248_10005013_pt1 | contig 14627 bp, 13 predicted proteins | sample KBSS34metaG_FD_81524 | JGI IMG/M metagenome (GOLD analysis project Ga0105248, IMG submission 81524) | Switchgrass rhizosphere microbial communities from Kellogg Biological Station, Michigan, USA - KBS S3-4 metaG | ecosystem: Host-associated > Plants > Roots > Rhizosphere > Soil | place...
CCGTCGCGCAGTTCGTAGGCCTCGAAGGCTCCGGTGGATGCGCCGGACGGCACCGCGGCACGCGACACCGTGCCGTCGTCGAGGAGCACCTCGACCTCGACCGTGGGGTTGCCCCGGGAGTCCAGGATTTCGCGGGCGCCGACTGCCTCGATGGCGGACATGGGGGTCTCCTTCAGGATGAGCTTCGGAACAGCGTGGTGGTGTGATCGAAATTCTAGTGGGGCGCGGTCAGGCGCCGAGTTGCCGCAACTCGAGCTGGGCGACCCCGCCGATGCGCGCGTCGACGAAGGCGAAGCGGGTGAATCCCTCGGCCTCGAGCGACTCGAGCAGGGTCTTCGTGTTCTTCGGGCGGGCGACCAACCGCACCCGCCCGCCACCGGCGAGCAGCTCGGTCTTGAGCGTGAGCAGTGTGGCCAGCGGAACGTCGGTGTCGTACAGCAACGCGGTCGCGGGGGCGGCGTCTTCGGGCTCCATCTCGAGCAGATCGACCAAGCGCTCGAAGCCCAGCGAGAAGCCGGTGGCCGGCATGTCGGTGCCGAGAAAGCGCCCGATCATGCCGTCGTAGCGGCCGCCGCCGCCGAGCGAATAGGGAACGCTCGGGTGCGCCAGCTCGAAGATCGGCCCGGTGTAGTAGCCCATTCCGCGCACCAGGAAGGGATCGAACTCGAGAAGCACCGGTTGCATGTCGAGCTCTTCGGCCTGTTCAGAAGCATTTGCCTGATCGGGGCTGCGCCGGGCCGCCTGCACCGCGTCGCCCAGCGCCGCCAACTCGGCGATCACGCTCTCGTCGGCGCCCTCGGGCAGCGCGCGCCGGATCGCCCGGTCGCCGAATGTCAGATACTCCATGGTCATCGGGCGGCGGAAGAACGCCTCGAGCGCGTCCACGGCGGCGGGCGTCACGGCTCGTTCGCGCAGCTCGGCGACCACTCCGTCTTGTCCGACCTTGTCGAGCTTGTCGAGGGTGATGAGCACGGCATCCCGCTCCCCCGCACCGAATCCGAGGGTGTCGAGCAGACCGTCGAGCAGGCGGCGGTCATTGATCCGGATGACGCTGTCGCGCAGCCCCAGCGCGTCGACCGTCGCAAGAGTGGCCACCAGCAGTTCCGCCTCGGCCGAGATGCCCGGCTCGCCGATGATGTCGATGTCGCATTGCACGAACTGCCGGTACCGGCCCTTCTGCGGCCGCTCGGCGCGCCAGACCGGCGCCATCTGGATCGCGCGGAACACCGCAGGCAGCTCGGCCCGGTGACTGGCGTAGAACCGTGCGAGGGGAACCGTCAGATCGAAACGCAGGCCGAGATCGACCAGGTCGAGCGGTTCGGCAGCGGCCTGCAGGTCGTCGTGCGTGAGCCCGCGCTTCAGAACGCCGAACGCGAGCTTCTCGTTGTCGCCGCCCAGCCCGGCGTGCAGGCGGTCGCTGTCTTCCATGACCGGCGTCTCGATCTCGTCGAAGCCGTGCGCCCGGAAACTGCCGCGGATGATCGCGAGCAGCCGCTCGCGCCGCGCCTTCTCGACCGGGAGGAAGTCGCGCATGCCGCGCGGGGGGTTGACCTGGGTCGCCATGGTTCCAGTGTGGCAGGGCTCGTCGGGCGGGAGCGTTCGCCCGGTGACAGCCCAGTCCTCAGGCGGCGTGTCGGCGTCGCGAAGGAATCTGACGTCGAGAGACCGCGGTCATCAGGATGCCGCCGAGCAGCATCACGATCCCGACGCCCATGGGTAGGGTCGTGTCGGTACCGGTGGCAGCCAGGGCCGTTGCCTTCGAGATGGTGAATCCCGACGCCGTCACCACGACGGAACCCGCGATCGGGTCGAGAGTCGCGCGCACCGAATAGCTGCCCGCGGGCAAGCCGGAGAGGTCGATCGACTTGCTCACGTCGCCCGTGGTGCTGCTCGGGATGCCCGCCGCCGAGGCGACCACGGCGTTCGACGAGTCAAGAATCTCGAACAACACGCTCCCCGACGAGTAGTCGCCGACCGGCGTGCGGCCGTCGGCGATCTGAGCATCGAAGGTCGTCGGGCCCGTGCCTGCGACGATCGTGGCGGGGCCCGTCAGGGTGAGCCGCGCCACCGCGAAGGGATAGACGTTGTGGGTGGAGCCGAGAGACCCACCGGCGGCATAGAGATGCAGCCCATCGGGGGTGACCGCCATCTGGGCGGTGTTGCCGATCGGCCCGATCAAGGCTCCGGCCGTGAAGGTGGCCAGGTCGATCGCGTACAACTGCCCCGATGCGGCCTCGTACGCGTACACGGTGCTGCCATCGGGTGAGGTGAGGAGAACCTCGGCCCGCGAATAGCCCGCGAGCGCCGTGGAGCGTCCGGTGAGGGCTCCGGCGGGCGACAGTTCGACCACCGGGCCGCTGCTGCCCGTGTCCGAGCCGACGACCACGTCGCCGTTCGCCTCCAGGGCGAGGCCTTGCGCGGACGCGATATCGACGTGCGTGGTCTCGAAGAGGTCGGAGGCCCTCAGGATGCGGAGCCCACCCGAGGTCGCGGGACCACTGTGATCCCGATAGGTGACGTACACCGTCGCGCCGTCGGACGAGACCGCGATGTGGAACGGCGTCGCGTACAACCCATTGGTCACCGACGCGATGATTTCTGCGCCGGGCGTGGAGGCGTCGTACTTGTGCACCTGCGCGTCGGAGTTGCTCAGCAGGTAGAAGAAGCTGCCGTCGGGAGACAGGACGATGCCACGGGGCTGGTTGGCCACCGGGAACACCGTCTCTGTGGGACCGGCGAGATCGATGCTGTCGACGGTATTCGTCGGCCCGCAGACGGCGTACAGAGTGGCGCCGTCTGGCGAGATCGCGAGGGAGCTCGGCTGCGCGCAGAGGGTCAGAACGATCGAGGAGGACAGGGTGCCGCCCAAGGAATACACGTCGATCGTGTTGTTGGCCGGGTCGGACACGTAGACCAGCGAGCCCGTCGTCACGACTCCGGTCGGCGACGTGGTCGGGCCGGGTGAGAACGGCGTCAGCGGAGTCAGGATCGTCCCGGTCGAGCTCGCCGAGATCCCGGGGAATGCCGACGCGGACAGTGATCCCCCGACGGCGAGCATGGCGACGGCAGCCATCAGGGCGAGCGCAGCGACTGCGCGACGGTGTCGGGTCACAGCGGAACATTAGCAGCCAGGGGAATGCCGGGAAAACGACGAATCGCGGAGAATCCGCGGCGGCGCGGCGCCCTACGCGCCAGCGACCTCCTCCGCTCCACGCACCTCGTGATTCAGCGCGCGCAACGCCCCCCGCAGCGCCCGCTCGCTGTCGAGCCCGGCCGCCTTTGCGGCGACCACCATGGCGAGCAACTGCTCGCCCAATTCCTGCTCCGTGGCCGGGATGACGGCCGCCTCGCGCACGACCCCCACCTTCGCCGCGCGACCGAGGGTCTTGTCGGCGAGGGCGAGGCTCGGCATCCCCTGCGGGATGCCTTCGAGCACGCTCGTGCGGTGCGCCTTCTCGACGGCCTTGACCTTCTCCCAGGTGGCGACCACGTCATCCGAGGTCGCCGCCTCGACGAGCTGCCCGGTCACGTCGCCGAATACGTGGGGGTGCCGCGCGACCATCTTCTGCCGCATGTGGGCCGCGACATCCTCGAGTGTGAAGTCGCCGGCCTCGGCCGCGATGTCGGCGTGGAAGATCACCTGGTAGAGCACGTCGCCGAGCTCCTCGATCAGCTCATCGCGGGTGCCGGCCTCGATGGCGTCGACCAGCTCGAAAGTCTCCTCGACCAGGTACTGCACCAGGCTGGCGTGGGTCTGCTCGCGGTCCCAGACGCAGCCGCCGGGCGCGCGCAGCTTCTCGAGCACCGCGATCAGCTCATCGAGCTCGGGATGCGGCGTGGTGGGCATGAGCGGCTCCGTCATCCCCCCATGATCCCCCGTCAGCGCAGCGCCGGCAGTCACCCCTGAGGCGGGCAGCCCAGCGCCTGAATGGTGCGCGCCCACAGGTTCACCTGCGCGGCGGTCGTCGCGAGCATGACGATCTCGCGCTCGTGGAAGGCGGCGGTCAGACGCTGCCCGAACTCGGGCGTGAAGGTCAACGGTGTCTCGCTCACCTTGCGCGCGTACTCGATCGCGAGGCGCTCGAGCGGTGTCAGGCTCGCCACCTGGTCGAGTGCGGCGACACCCTGCACGGCCTGCAGCTCGTGCTCGGTCATCCGGGTCTCCCACCCGCGGGAGTTGAACCCGATGCAGAACGAGCACTCCACGGCGAATGATGCGGCCATGCGCACGAACTGCAGCATCCGGCCGTCGATCCTGCCCTCGCCGCGTGCCACCAGCGCTTCGAGGGTTCCGATCCCGACCGCCGACCGCGGGTACCAGGTGAGCAGGCGGGCAGGCAGAATGTCTTCGCCCGTGACTCGTCGCGAGATCCACAGCCCGAACCGCAGCAGGATCGGGATGCGGCGGGGCGGAGCGATGTACGCGGTCATGCGCCCATCCTGGCCCGCACGCGCGACTCGCGACCGGGTCAGCCCGCGATGACCGCGTCGGTCGCGTCGGTCGCCGGAGGCGCCGCGGCGGATGCCACCGGGGTCTTCGGCATCGCGAGCACGGCCAGCACGATGAGCACGGCCGTGATGGCGATCCCGATGAACACCCCCGTGGACGCCAGGGCCACCGTTCTCGGGTCGTTCTCGTTGCCGCCGTGCGCGGCGATCACGCCGTTGGCGATCGCGCCGAAGATCGCGGCTCCCACCGCGCTGCCGATCGAGCGCGAGAACATGTTGGCGCCGGTCACGACGCCGCGCTCGCCCCAGCCGACGCTGGCCTGCGCCGCGATCAGGGTGGGGACGGCCGACCAGCCGAATCCGAATCCGATCACGAAGCACGAGACGGCGACGACGATCAACGAGGGGGCGAGTCCGAACGCGGCGAGCACCAGGGTGCCGACCACGACGAAGGCGGTGCCGATCACGGCGGTCAGACGGAATCCGATCCGCAGATACAGCCGCCCCGAGTAGGTCGCGGCCACCGGCCAACCCAGGGTGAGGGCGGCGAGCGCCAGGCCGGCGATCAGCGGGGTCGCGCCGATCGAGCCCTCGAGGTAGGTCGGCACGAAGCTGCTGAGGCCGATCAGGGCACCGCCGACGCCGAAACCGACGAGCGAGGTGGTCAGCAGCAGTCGCCTGCCGAACACCCAGAGCGGCAGCACCGGTTCGGCCGCGCGCCGTTCGACCAGGATGAACGCCGCAAGCGCGACCGCGCCGATCACGAAGATCAGGATGCTGGTGGTCGAGTTCCAGGCCCAGGCGACGCCGCCCTCCAGCACGCCGAGCACGATGAGCGACGTGGACGCCGCGAGCAGGCCGGTGCCGGCGAAGTCGATGCGGTGCGGCCGCTTCTCGACCTTCTCGTGGAATCCGCGCAGCAGCAGGATCACGGCCAGGATGCAGATGGGCACGTTCACGTAGAAGATCCAGCGCCAGGTGGCGAACTGCGAGAACACCCCGCCGAGGGTCGGACCGACCACCGACGACACGGCCCACACCCCCGCGACGTAACCCTGCACACGGGCCCGCTCGGCCACCGAGTAGATGTCGCCGATGATCGTGATCGACATGGGCTGCACGGCACCGGCGCCGAGGCCCTGCACCGCGCGGAAGACGATCAGCGCGGGCATGCTCCACGCGAATCCGCTGAGCACCGAGCCGAGCAGGAACAACCCGATCCCGATGATGATGATCGGCTTGCGCCCGATCATGTCCGAGAGCTTCGAGTAGATGGGCACCGTGACGGCCTGGGCGAGCAGGTAGATCGAGAACAACCACGGGAACGCCGAGAAGCCGCCGATGTCTTTCACGATCGAGGGAACGGCGGTCGCCAAGATCGTCGCGTCGATGGCCACCAGGCCGGTGCTCACCATGATGGCGAGCAGCACGGGCCCGCGCTCCGATCGGAGGCCGACCGCGGTCATCCCGTTGGCATTGGTCACACGTGACCCAAGACCGTTTCGCGGCGCAACATTCCCGGCCCCGGCAGAATGGCTGGATGCGACTGGCCCTGCTCGCCCTCCTGCTCGTCGTGCTGGGCCTGCTCGCCTGGCGCGCGGCAACGCGCAGCCGTGACACCTTCCGGCGCTTCAAGCGGCTGACCTCGACCCGAGGGCGGCAGAAGGTCTACGGGCGCTGGCTGCTCGAGTCGGCTCTCGTGATGGGCGGGCTGAGCGCCACCGTGCTGCTGGCGGCGTTCCCCTTCGTGCCGCGAGTGCTCACCGCCGCCGCGAGCTGGGGTCCGGTCCCTGCGGCGCGCGAATATCTCGGGACGCCGGGTGGCGTCATCGTCTCGGGCGTGGCGGTGCTGATCGTCGCGGCCGCGCTCATCGCCCCGGTGCTGCTGCTGCGTCGCACCATCGGCGAGGGCGGAATCGACGCAATCCCGGCCGTCGGCGACATCCGATCGCTGCTGCCGCGGGTGCGCGCCGAACTCAAGTACGGCGTCGGGCTCGGTCTGTCGGCGGGCATCTTCGAAGAGCTGCTGTTCCGCCTCGGCCTGCCTGCTTTGCTCTTCGGCATCACCGGGGTGGGGCCGCTCTCGTTCGCGATCGCCGCCCTGCTCTTCGGGATGCTGCACCTCTATCAGGGCCCGCTCGGGATCCTGTTCGCGACTCTGCTCGGGCTGGTCTTCGCGGCCCTGTACGTGCTGACCGGCTCGATCGCCGCGCCCATCGTTCTGCACGCCCTCGTGGATCTGCGCACCCTGGTGCTCATCCCGGTCGTCGTGGCGGGCGTGTGGCGCCTGCCGAGTCGCGAGAAGGCGCCCGCGAGTTCTACCGTGAAGGGGTGACCACCTCCCTCTCCCGGGTGACCGTCTCGGTCGCCGAACTCGACCGTGCACTGCCTCTCTACGAAGGCGTCCTCGGCCTCTCCCGCCGCTACGCGGTGCCCGGCCTCGTCATGCTCGCCGACGACGAGGGCGTGGAGGTGCTGCTGCACGAGCGTCCGCCGACCCCCGGTGACGCGGGTGTGGCGGCAAGCTTCCGGGTCGACGACGTGGATGCCGCGGCCGAGAGCGCGCTGCTGGCCGGCGCCACGATCATCGACGCCCCCTCCGATCAGGCGTGGGGCGAGCGGCAGGCCGTGCTGCACGACGTGGACGGCCACGTGCTGTGCCTGGTGGCGCCGCTCGGGGGTTGATCGCCGGGCGGGTCTCGATACGCGACTTCGGCGCTACTCGACCGGCTCTTTCGTTGCGACCGGCTCCTTCACGGGGAAGATCGCGGCCAGCAGTCCCGTCACCCATTCGATGAGCTGCGGGTCGTCGCGCTCCGCTGTGCCCGAGGCGCCGGCGAACAGCGGCACGCTGATCGCCTTGGCCTGCGCGAACAGCCGCGCGCCCGGGTAGAGCCGCTGCAGCCGCACCTGGATCGAATCCGAAAGTTCGGCGGGCGCCACGCGCAGGTTGCCGCCCATCGCGACGACATCGCTGAGTCCGGCCTTCTGGGCAATGCGGCGCAGGCGCGAGATGGCGACCAGGTTCTGCACCTGCGCCGGCGGCTCGCCGTAGCGGTCGGTGAGCTCCTCGACGACGGAGTCGATCGCGTCATCCGGTGAGGACGGCGCCGCAGCGGTCGACAGCTTCTGATACGCCTCGAGCCGCAGCCGCTCGCTCTCGACGTATTCCTCGGGGATGTGCGCATCCACCGGCAGCTCGAGTCGCAGCTCGGTCTGACCCTCGGCCACGTCGCCGCGGAAGGCGCTGACCGCCTCGCCGATCATGCGCAAGTAGAGGTCGAATCCGACGCCGGCGATGTGCCCGGACTGCTCGCCGCCGAGCAGGTTGCCCGCCCCGCGGATCTCGAGGTCTTTCAGTGCGATCTGCATGCCGCCGCCGAGCTCGTTGTTGGCGGCGATGGTCTGCAGACGGTCTTGCGCGAGTTCGCTGAGCGGCTTGTCGTCGTCGTAGAGGAAGTAGGCGTAGGCCCGCTCCCGGCCGCGCCCGACCCGCCCGCGGATCTGGTGAAGCTGACTCAGCCCGTACTTGTCGGCCCGGTCGATGATCAGCGTGTTCGCGTTGGCGATGTCGATGCCGGTCTCGATGATCGTCGTCGTGACGAGCACGTCGAACTTGCCCTCCCAGAAGTCCACGATGACCTGCTCGAGCACGCTCTCGGGCAACTGCCCGTGTGCGACAGCGACGCGCGCCTCGGGCACCAGCTCGGAGACCTGGGCCGCGATCCGGTTGATGGATGCCACCCGGTTGTGCACATAGAACACCTGACCCTCGCGCAGCAGTTCGCGACGAATGGCGGCGGCCACCTGCTTGTCGCTGTACGGGCCGACATAGGTCAGGATCGGGTGCCGATCCTCGGGCGGCGTCGCCAGCGTCGACATCTCGCGGATGCCGGTGACCGCCATCTCGAGCGTGCGCGGGATCGGCGTGGCCGACATCGCCAGGATGTCGACATTGGTCTTCAGCTTCTTCAGCGCGTCCTTGTGCTCGACCCCGAAGCGCTGCTCCTCGTCGATGATCAGCAGGCCGAGATCCTTGAACTGGATGCCTTCACTGAGCAGCCGGTGCGTCCCGATCACGACATCCACCTCGCCGCGCGCCAGACCCTCGATCGTCTCCTTCGACTCCTTGGCCGACTGGAAGCGGCTGAGTGCGCGCAGGTGCACCGGGAATCCGGCGAAGCGCTCGGCGAAGGTCTCCATGTGCTGGCGGACGAGCAGGGTGGTCGGGACCAGCATGGCGACCTGCTTGCCATCCTGAACCGCCTTGAACGCGGCCCGGACCGCGATCTCGGTCTTGCCGTAGCCGACATCGCCCGAGATGAGGCGGTCCATCGGGATCGGGCGCTCCATGTCTGCCTTGACCTCGTCGATGGTCGAAAGCTGGTCGGGGGTCTCGACGAAGGGGAACGCCTCTTCGAGCTCGCGCTGCCACGGGGTGTCGGGCGGGAAGGCGTGGCCGACGCTCGCCATCCGCGCGCTGTAGAGCTTGACCAACTCGACGGCGATGTCGCGCACCGCCTTGCGCGCCTTGCCCTTCGCGGCCGCCCAGTCGGATCCACCCATCTTGCTCAGTGCCGGGCTCTCGCCGCCGACGTACCGGGTCAGCAGGTCGAGCTGGTCGGTGGGCACGTAGAGCTTGTCTCCCGGAAAGCCGCGCTTGCTCGGCGCGTACTCGATTACCAGGTAGTCGCGCAGCACCTTGTCGGCGGTCACGGTCGTGCCGAGCGGGCCGCGCGCCGTGCGCTGGCCGCTGGCCACCTCGCGCTGCACCAGCTCGACGAAACGGCCGATGCCGTGCGTCTGGTGCACGACGTAGTCGCCGGCGTGCAGTTGCAGCGGATCGACGACGTTCTTGCGGCGACTGGCGAGCCGCTTGACCTGGCGGGAGTCGATGCCGGCCGCGCGTCCGTAGAACTCGGCTTCGCTGAGCAGGGCGAGCTTGCTTTCCGGGATCTCGAACCCGGCCTCGACCGAGCCCATCACGAGATAGGCGACGCCGGCTTCCGGGTCGTCGGGGAACGATTCGACCGGCCGGGCCGCGGCGTCGCGACCGGCCAGCACGTCGGCGGCACGTTCCACGAGACCGGGGCCGGCGGCGGCGATGGCGACCGTCCAACCTTGGCGCAGCAGCTGGGCGACGTGGTCGACCGCGCCATCCGGCTGCCCGGCGAAACTGGGGACCGCGTCGGCCTCGAGCCGGATCACGTCGTCGTCGTTGGCGTCGAAGGGGCTGAGCGTCCACCAGGCGCGGTCGCCCGCGGCCTTCTTGAGCCCGCTGACGGTGAGGAAGTCGCCGGCACCCAAGTCGATCGGCGCCTGAGCTCCCGCGGTAGCGGCGTTCCAGGCAGCATCCAAGAACTCGCGGTTCGTTTCGGCGAGGTTGACGGCGCGCGTCGAGACGCGTTCGGGGCCGAGGATCGCGATCGCGGCATCCGCCGGCAGGTAGTCGGTGAGCGGCACGAGCTTGTCGAGCAGCGCGGGCGCCAGCGCCTCCATGCCCTCGACCGGGATGCCCTCGGCGATCTTCGCGAGCATCGGCGCCAACGTCGGGAACTCGTGCTCCATCTCGCGGGCGCGCTGCCGCACGGCGTCGGTGAGCAGCAGTTCGCGGCTCGGCGCCAACTCGGCGGTGGCGACCTCGCCTGGCAGGGAGCGCTGGTCGGCCACCGAGAACGCGCGCAACTGCTCGAGCTCGTCGCCGAAGAAGTCGGCGCGCACCGGATGCTCGGCGTCGGGCGCGAACACGTCGAGAATGCCGCCGCGCAACGCGAACTCACCGCGCCGGGTGACCAGGTCGACCCGCACGTACGCCAACTCGACGAGCCGGATGCTGAGGCTCGCCAGGTCGTAGCCGCGCTGTTTCGCGGTCAGAACGATCGGCTCGACCGCGGCCAGTCCCGCGGCCAAGGGTTGGAGCGCCGCCCGCACGCTCGCCACCACGATCAGGTGACCGGGCCGTTCGGCGGGCGCCTGCTTCTGCCAGGCGTCGAGAGTGCGCAGGGCCGTGAGCCGAGCGCCGATGGTCTCGGCGCTGGGGCTGAGCCGCTCGTGCGGCAGGGTCTCCCAGGCGGGCAGGCTGAGCACCGTAGCACGAGGAAGGTAGCTACGGAAGGCGGCGCGCACGCCCTCCGATTCGCGGGATGTGGCGGTGATGGCCAGGAGGGTTTGCGGGCCGCCGCGCTTCTGCAGCAGCGCCGCCAAGAGGGGGACGCGCATCCCGTCGACGAGCGAGAAATCGGCGTCGTTCCGGGCCTCGCGAAGGGCGATTTCGAGCGTGCGGGCGTGCGAGAGCCCGGTGATCAAACGCTCAAGTGCCACTCGCGGAAGTCTACGGGGCTCCCCCGACCTGCCGCCTACGAGGTCGTCGGGCCGAGCACGCTCGGCTCGCTGCGCGGCTGCCGCGGAGGCTCCTTGAGCTCGACGAAGATGCAATGCGTATCGGTCGAGCCGGTGTTGAAACCGCTGTGATTCTGAGCGCCGAGCCAGCGCGCCGTGAAGGCGGGCATGGCGACATCGACGACGTCATCGCCCGACTCCAATCGTCGATCGAACGAGCTGAGGGTCACCATCACGCTATCTGGATGATCATGCGGGATCGACTGCTGGCCGGGATGATCGAGGTACTCGAGAACCCGCACTCGCTCGTTCTCGAAGATCACCCGATACAGCTCGGGATTGCTCACCACCGGATCAGTCTGCATGGCAGGACGGTACTCGCTGGGGTGCCGTGCTCGGCCGACGGGCGTCGTCTTCACGCCGCGAAGTCACCGACCGCGGTTCCGTTCCCGCACACTCCCATTCCGTTGCCCGTTGGGTCGCTGGCCGGTCGGCCGAGTCGTTGTGCACCAGAACGGGCGACAAAACGGGAACAGGCCCGGGCCCCTGCAGGGAGCGCGTCTGGAGGTGACGCGAGCACTTCCCGGCTGAGAGCGCGTTCGCGGGGTGAGCGGAGCCGTTAGTCCGCGACGCCCTTCTCGAACCAGGCGCCCGCGTATGGGTTGTCGTTGTAGCGCTCGATGTCGCGGTATCCGGCCTTGCGGTACAGCGCGATGGCTTCGATCAGCACTGGGTTGGTGTCGAGCCGCACGGCGGGTCGTCCCGACGCCAGAGCGGTCTGCTCGAGGAAGGCGAGCAGGCGGCTCGCGAGGCCGCGTCCGCGTGCAGTGGGGTTCACCCACATCCGCTTGACCTCAGCCGTCTTCTGGTCGATCCAGACCAGGCCTCCGCACGCAAGGACCTCGTCGCCTGACATCGCGAGAAAGAATCGGCCGCGTGGCGGGTTGTAGTCCTCGGGCTCGAGGTAGCCGGTCGGGTCGAATCCGGCCGGGAAGCGGGCTGCGAGTTCGGCGAAGTAGGCCGTCATGGCGGCCTGGGCGGCGGGCGATCCGGCATCCACCTCGACGAACTCGTTCATCTCAGCCGTCGCATCCAGCTCAGGCATCGCCCAACTCCCGCGGCGCGTGGAAGCGGGCCTGCGCAGCCAGCAGCCCGTCAGTGATCACCAGCTCGGTCGCGTCGGCGGCATCCGACAGCAACGAGGGAAGCACCTCGCGCTCGGCGCCGCTGAACGGCTTGAGCACGAAGTCGGCGGCATCCTGCCTGCCGGGTGGACGGCCGATGCCGATGCGCACGCGGACGAAGTCGGGCGTGCCGATTGCCGCCGCGATGTCGCGGATGCCGTTGTGGCCGCCGTGCCCGCCGCCGCTCTTGAGGCGGACAGTGTCGAACGGGATGTCGAGTTCGTCGTGCAGCACGATCAGTCGCGAGGCATCCAGATCGTAGAAGCGCAGCAACGCGGCCACCGGGCCACCGGACAGGTTCATGAAGCTGTTCGGCTTGGCCAGGATCAGCTTCGGCCCGCCGGGCGACAGGCGCGCCTCGGCGACCGCAGCGTTCGCCTTGTGGCTCTTGAAGGTGGCCGAGATCCGATGCGCCACCTCGGCGAGGGCCATCTGGCCGACGTTATGACGATGGCCGGCGTAGCCGGGCCCGGGGTTGCCGAGCCCGACTACCAACCAGCTGTCGTCTGTCACGAGGGTTGCGAGCTACTCCGCGGCGTCGGCGTCGGCCGGAGCCTCGCCCTCGCCCTCGGCAGCAGCGCCCTCGGCGCCCTCCGCGGGCTCCTCGGCCGTCTCGGTCTCGCCCAGGTCCTGCTCGGTCTCGGCGGTCACGTTGATGACGAGCGTGTCGGGGTCGCTGATCAGCGTGGAGCCTTCGGGCAGCGCGAGATCCTTCGCGAGGATCTGCGTGCCGGCCTCGAGGCCCTCGATGACGACGATGATCCGCTCCGGGATGTGCGTCGCCTCCGCCTCGAGCGACAGGGTGTTCGCATCCTGGGCCGCGGTCGTGCCTGCGGCCGACTCGCCCTCGACGTGCACCGGCACGTCGACGGTGACCTTCTCGCCCTTACGCACGACGATCAGGTCGAGGTGCTCGATGATCTGGCGGACCGGGTCTTTCTGCACGTCTTTCACCAGCGCGAGCTGGCTCTTGCCCGAGATGTCGAGGTCGAGCACCTGGTTGGCCTTGCGCAGGATGAGCCCGACCTGGTGGCCGGGAAGGGTCACGTGCTGCGGGTCGGTGCCGTGGCCGTAGATGACCGCGGGGATCTTGCCGGCGGCGCGGATCTTGCGCGCAGCGCCCTTGCCGAATGAGTCGCGAGGTTCCGCGACGAGCTTGTTGTCGTCAGCCATGAGGAGTCTTCTTTCGTCTGGAGTGGTCGGGGAGCACGCACGTCGAACAGACAGAAGCCGTCCACCGCGTCGATCACGGATGCCGCTGGCGCAGCATCCCTCGCCGAAGTTCAGTGGCCGAGTCTAGCCGAGAAGGGATGGCTAATAGAACTCGACAGTGTTGACGACATTCTCGAGCGGTTTGCCATCGAGGAACGCCGTCGCGTTGCGCGCGAAGAGCTCGGTGATCAGCCGGGACTCGTGCACGCTGATGGCGGCCGTGTGCGGGCTGATGAGCACATTCGGCAGGTCCCACAGCGGGCTGTCGTGCGGGAGCGGCTCGACGGCGGTCACGTCGAGTGCGGCGAAGCCGACGCGTCCGTCTGACAGCGCCTCGATCAGGGCCGGCTCGTCGACCGTGCTTCCCCGCCCGACGTTGACGATGGAGGCGCCCGGCCTGATCGCTTCGAGCACCTCGCGGCTCAGCATCCCCTCGGTCTGGGCGGTGCCCGGCAGCGCGAGAACGATCGCGTCCACGGTCGCGGCGACCTCGGCCAGCTTGTCGGTCAGGTAGACCTGTGCGACATGGGGCACCTCGACCAGCCGGCGGTGAACCCCCACCACTCGGTAGCCGAGCCCCGCCAGCTTGCATGCCGTCAACCGCCCGATCGCGCCCAGCCCGACCACCGCGACCGTCAGGTCGGGTGCGAGCGGCATCGCCTTGCGTGGCGCCCACTCGTGCCGGATCTGCGCGGTACGTAGATAGGGCAGCAGCTTCGCGCCGGCCATCACGCCGAACACCGCGAACTCCGAGAGCGGCTCGGCGTGCACGCCGGCCGAGGTGGTGAACAGGATGCGGGCCAGGGCGTCGGCATCGAGGTGCGCCGCCTTGACCTGCTGGCCGCCGCCCGCCGGGATGGTGTGCACCCAGCGCAGGCGCGGGTTGGCCGCGACGGTGCGGGCAAGGGCGGCGCCCGAGTGGTCGGGCACGCCGAACAGCACCTCCGCGGTGTCGAGCAGCTTCTCGAACTGCGCCTGCTCATCCGGGGTGCGCTGGTGGCGCACCATCCAGTTGTCCGAGGCGGGCCCGAGCAGCGACGGATCGAACACCACCTCGAGCCGCGGCTCGCGCGCGCGCAGCAGCTCGATGTTCTCGGCGGTCTGGGCGGTCCCGACTACGACGCGCACGCGATCAGGCATCGGTCATCCGTTCTGCGAGAGAGGCCACGATCTCGGTCACCGGCGCCGCGATGTCGGCGGTGATCGCGTGCTCGTCGGGGGCGGGACGCTCGAGCGCCGCCAACTGCGAGTCGAGCAGCGAGGCCGGCATGAAGTGGCCGGGCCGCGCGGCCATGCGCGACGCGAGCAGTGCGGGACTGCCGTCGAGGAACACGAGCCGTAGTTCGGGCGCAGCTGCCCGAAGACGGTCGCGGTATGTCCGCTTCAGAGCCGAGCAGGCGACGACGACCGGGCCGGCCGCGAGCACGGCACCGACGGCATCCA
>Ga0105248_10005015_pt1 | contig 14621 bp, 12 predicted proteins | sample KBSS34metaG_FD_81524 | JGI IMG/M metagenome (GOLD analysis project Ga0105248, IMG submission 81524) | Switchgrass rhizosphere microbial communities from Kellogg Biological Station, Michigan, USA - KBS S3-4 metaG | ecosystem: Host-associated > Plants > Roots > Rhizosphere > Soil | place...
CGGCGCCTCGAATTGCGCGAGGTGGTGCGCGGCCTCGAGCCCATCCATCACCGGCATCGCGATGTCGAGCAACAGCAGGTCCGGGTGCAGGCGTTCGACCGCATCCAGCGCTTCGCGGCCGTTGGCCGCCTCGCCGACCACGACCACGTCGGCGTGCTCGGCGAGCAACGCGCGCAGGCGTTCGCGCGCGAGCGGTTCGTCGTCGGTGATCAGGACATCCATGCGCCACTCACTCTACAGGTGTCTGTCGAAACTCGCGGCCCAGGGAGGGGCCGCACGTCGCGGCGGCGATCACGCCGATGCGACGGAGTCGCGTCCGGACATATGCCGGACGCGGCGAGCAAATGTTGGACAGGATGTTCAATCATTTGCAGCTCAAATCGGCAGATCCAATTCGCATGCATAGTAGCCAGCGTCGTGGCGCGTGACCATGCTCGCGGTTGGCCCGAAATGGTAGCGCAGCCGGTGTTCGATGCTCCGCTGCGCGTGGCTATTGCCGGCACCGCGCGCGTTGCCCATAGCCGAATCGGCGGGTGGGCATGGATTGCCGACCGTAACGTGCAAGGTCTTGCCCTGCGCGCGCAAGCCGATCTCGATCGTGCCGCCGTCCGCGAGCCTCGCGATGCCGTGGATGATCGCGTTTTCCACCAGCGGTTGAAGGAGCAGTCGCGGCAGTTTCAGATCCCATGGCAACGGTTCCTCGCGCTGCCAGCGCACCTGGAGCCGATTTCCGAGGCGTAGTTCCTCGATCGCGAGGAAGCGCTCGACCAATTCGATTTCCTCCGCCAGCGTGGATTCGCCTTCACCGGCGCCGAGCGCGGCGCGGAACAGGTCGGACAGATCCTCCACGGCGCGCTCGGCCTTGGCCGGATCGCTGCGCACGAGGCTCGCGATGGTGTTCATGCTGTTGAACAGGAAGTGCGGCCGGATGCGCGCCTGCAATGCATCGACCTCGGACTTGGCCTGCGCGCGCACCTGCTGCCGCCACTGCTCCTGCACATAGGCGTAGCGCAGCGCGACGGCCCCGATCAAGCCGGTCAACGCCGAGCAACTGAGCACGAAGCGCTCTGGATCGACGTTGACCAGGCCCGGCATCAGGCCCAGTCCGCGATCGATCTGGAACAGCAGCGATGCACCGAGCGCAGCAACGGCCACGGGCAGCGACCACGCCAGCAGGGCGCCGACGACCGGGCGCAATCGCGACAGCAGGACGCGCAACTTGCACAACAGCGTGGCGCTGAACAAGGCGGTCCATTGCGCGAACAGGCTGGCGGTACCGAACGCGGCCAGTCGCCAGTGTTCATGGCCGAGCGGTGCGAGGGCGAGGATCAAGACGACGAGTTCGGCGCCGACGATCACCGCGAACAGGGTCGGCAACCGGCAGAAATCCGGAACCCAGGGTTGTGTCGGCTCGCGCATGACGCGAGTATCGCTCAGGCTGCGCTCGCGAGGCGCGCGCCGAGCCACGCGGTCAAGGCCTGCACTTCGGGCGGGCAGACCTGGTGCGCCATCGGGTAGCTGTGCCACTCGACCTGCATGCCGAGCGCGAGCAGGGCATCGCGACTGTCGCGACCGAGCATTTCGGGCACGACCGGATCGAGGCTGCCATGCGCCATGAACACCGGCGTCGTGCGCGCGGCGACCGTGCTCTCGGCAATGCTGTTCGCGGCCAGCGGGAGGTAGGTGGACAGCGCGATCAACCCTGCCAGCGGCTGTTCCCGACGCAGGCCGGCCGCGAGTGCGATCGCGCCGCCTTGCGAGAAGCCCGCGAGCACGATCCGCGACGCCGGCATGCCGCGCTCGACCTCGCGCGCGATCAGCGCCTCGACCTGGGCGATGCTCTGGCGCACCCCGGCTTCGTCTTCGCGACGCGAGAGATCGAACCCGCTGATGTCGTACCACGCGCGCATGCGCATCCCGGCGTTCACCGTGACCGCGCGCACCGGCGCATGCGGAAACACGAAGCGCAGCGCCGGCCAGCCGGGCCGCACGAGTTGCGGGACCAGCGGCGCGAAATCGTTGCCGTCCGCGCCGAGGCCATGCAGCCAGAGGATGCTCCACGCGGGCGCGGGGCCGGTCTGTTTCTCGACGCAATCGAGCAGGTCGCTTCCGGTCATGGATCAATCGCAGGTGCAGGGGACGCCACAGTAACGCAAGCAGGCGATGGACGAGTCGGGGATGCGCAAGCGGGTCTCTTTACAGCATCGGCATTGCGGTGCATGTTGGCGTGGAGACCCCAGCGGGAGCAAGCCATGACTGCCCGTGTCCCCATGTCGATGCTGGTCTCTGCCCTGGTGCTGGCAACGGCCGCGAGCATTGCCTCAGCGGATGATCAGGACGCCAAGCGTCGCGAAGCCTGGGAACGCCAGTTGCACGCGCAGCTTGATCGGTCAGACAAGGGCATCCAGGTGCTCGAATCGAGGCTGTTCGCGCTCGAGAACAACCATTCCGCAAACGACGCCGCGCGCGAGGCGGAGAAGCAGACCTTGCGCGAGCAGATCCAGCGCATGGATCGCGAACAGGAACCGATCGAGAAATGCCTGGAAAAACTCGAGCACGACGAGCCCCTGGGCCGGATTTCCTGCCCGTTCCACGACGATGGCGAACAGGCCGCTCCTCCGGCCGCGACAGCGCGGCCGCCGAAGGCTTCCATCGTGTCTACTCCGCCGCCGGCGGCATTGCCTGCGCCACCGCCACCGCCTCCACCGCCACAGGCTGCCCCGCCGCCTGCGCCTTCGTCGCCACCTGGCGCGGTCCTGCGCAAGGCGGAGGATCCGGCGCCGTACGAAAAGGCGGCGATATCACGGGTGTCGATGTTCCACTACAACGACTACAGATGGGTGCCGGTCGGGACCCATCAGCTCGCGGTATACAACAGCTACGATGAGGCCTACCTGCTGGACCTCGATGGCGACTGCCCACGCTTGCTGACGGCCGAACGCATCAAGGTCGAGAACTTTTCCACCAGGGTCGTCGTCGGAAGGGACGCGGTCGTCGCCGATGGCCAGCGGTGCGCGATCGCCGGCATCCGTGAACTCAACGTCAACCGGCTGCCGCGTTGACCTGCAGTCGTTGCATCACGCGCGTTGCGCGATGCCCACGATGTTGCCGTATTCGTCGTGGCTCACGACGCAGATGCGGCTGGCTTGTCCGGCGACGATGTCCGGTTCGTCGAGATCGAAATACTCCGCGTAGTCGTGCAACGATTGCACGCCGTGCGCGTGCGTGAGCTTGCGCGATGGCAACAGGGTCCACAGCAGCAGCAGCGTGCAGGTGCCGAGCAGGGCGATCAGCGAATGCACGAACGAGATCGGCGTGAGCGTGTCGAGGACCTCCATCGTGGCGGGCTCGACCGCCAGGTGCAGCGCGATGACCTGGCGCAGCTTGAAGAACACCGGAAGCCACAACAGGATCCAGCCCGCCCACATGATCGCGGTGACCACGTCGGAAAGCAGCCGGCGGCGCAGGCTCAGGTCGCCGCGTGCGTTGATGATGAGTTTGTTGGCCATGGTCGTCAGCCCTCGTCTTGCCGCTGTTTCTTGCGCAGGTGCGCGCCACGATCCGGGCTTACCCAGCGTGCGCGCTTGCCGGTAACGCGGAACAGCGCCTTGGGGAACGCGACCACGGTAGCGGCGATGTTGATCAGCCAGAACACCAGCGGATACCAGATCATCCAGTAGTAGTTGCGGCCGAGCCCGGTGTCGTAATGGCCGTCGAGCCACTTGCTGACGGCGAACTGCAGCAGGCAGGTGGTGCCGAGCAGCACGCCGCTCCACTGCGGGATCAATGGCGAGCCGATGATCGGCACGGTGCCCATCGGCACGATCATCCCGAGCAACCAGATGACCACCATCACCAGCAGCGTGTACGACCACAGCAGGCTCAGGCACAACTCGAGCAGCAGCGGCCAGAGATGGTTCTGCGATGGATGAAGCACCACGTCGAGGTTCTTCGCGAGCACCTGCGCGCCGCCGGTCGCCCAGCGCAGGCGCTGCTTCCACAGTCCGCGCAGGGTTTCGGGCATCAGGATCCAGACCAGCGCGCGCGGCTCGAAGCGCACGTCCCAGCCGTCGCGCTGCAGCTTCCAGGTGATGTCGATGTCCTCGGTCATCATGTCCGGGCTCCAGTAGCCGACGTGGTGCACGGCTGACTTGCGGAACGCGGTGATCACGCCCGAAACAGTGAACAGGCGTCCGAAGCTGCGCTGCGCGCGCTTGATCATGCCGACGATCGAGGAAAACTCGCCGACCTGCACGCGCCCGAGCAGGGTCGAGCGGTTGCGGATGCGCGGATTGCCGGTGACCGCGGCGACGTCCGGATCCTCGACGAAGTGCCGCACCATCCAGTGCGCGCAATGCGGATCGAGCAGCGCATCGCCGTCGATGCAGACCAGTATTTCGTGCTTCGCAAGCAGGCTGCCGGCCTGCAACGCCATCGCCTTGCCCTGGTTCTGCGCGAGGTGCACCACGCGCAGGCGCGGATGCTCGCGCGCCATGCGGTCGAGGATTTCGCCGGTGTTGTCGCGACTGCCGTCGTTGATCGCGATGACTTCGAAGTCCGGATACTCGGTCGCGAGCGCATGCAGCAGGGTTTCCTCCGCGTGCGCGCCTTCGTTGAAACACGGGATCAGGATGCTGACCGGAGGCGTATCGGGCAACGGGACCGGCTGGTTGAATGGCGGGTCGTGGCGTTCGAAACGCCAGTAGAACAGCGCCGCGCCCATCATCCACAGGTACGACATGAACAACGGGTAGTAATACACGAAGCCCTGCAGGCCGAGCCAGGTGGTGTTGAGCAGGGCGGTCAGCGTCAGCACGTGCTATGCACCTAGTGGATCACGGGCAGTGGCATCGGGTTGTTCGGCTTGCTGTCGAAGACAGGACGCAGCGCCGCCGGATTGGGGACGTTCTTGAACACGTTGTCCGGATAGTAGGCGATGTTCTGCACTCCCCATCCGTAGAGCGCCCGCATCGTGTCGGCGATTTCCGGGCTCGGGATCGGCGCGTCGTCGTGGCGCCAGTCGACGGTCTGCAGTTCCATCACGACCTTGGGCATCGCGCCGGGATGTTCGTTCACCTTGTCGACGATCTGCTTGTAGAACGCCTGCGGATCGGCCGCGTTCTCCATGTACGGCATCGCCATGATCGCGGTGTAGTCGTAGTTCGCGAGCGAATTGTCGAGCGATTGCGAATACCAGACCTCGGCCTTCGGGTTGAGCACCACGCTCGCATACAGGTTGCGCGCGGTCTTGATGCCCGGCTGCTCGTCGCGCACGACCTGCGCGAGTTCCTTGGCGAAATTGTCGAGCTCGTTGATCTTCAGGATCGTCCAGCGCCCGAGCAGGTCGTCGCTCGCGCGGATCGCCTGCACCGAATCCGGCAGGCCCCATTGCTTGTACGTCTTCAGCGCGGGCGGGCTGGCGTCCTCGTAATCGGACAGGGTCACGTCGTCGTGGAACAGCACGCCGTCGATCGGCGTCGAACGCGCCAGGTCCTGGTAAATGTCCTTGACCACGGCGCGCGCGCGCTGCGAGAACGGCGACAGCCGCGGATAACCCATCGCCACGTGGCCGGTCGCCGTGTTCGGCAAGGTCACCACCATGTCCTTCGCGGCGGGCTCCTTCGCTGGCAGTTGCCACGCGAGCGCCGGCATCCACGCATAGATGTGCTTGACCTGGGTGCGCGTCGCGATCTGCCACGCGGTGCGATTGAACAGGTCGGCACGCATCGGCAGGTGGCGGTTCGGGAAATACACCGCGTCGGCCGCACCATTCGCATCGGGATCGGCGAACGCCTGCAGGTACACCGTGTTCACGCCCATCGCCTGGATACGGTCGAGCAGCTGGCCGAGGTTGCTTTCCTGCACCTTGGGATCGGGATCGTAGATGTAGTCGAGGTCGATGTGCGCGATCTTGCTCGGGCGATCGTCTTCGTCATCGGTGTCCTTGTTGCGCAGCGCGATTTCCTCTGCGAGATCCGCGAGCCCCATCGAGCGGTCGATCAGCGAACGGCGCAATCCGTACAGCGGCGTGTTCGCGGTGTTGCCACCATCGTCCAGGGTCAACCCGATCGGCATGCCGAGTTCGGCGGCGATATGGCGCGTCTCGATGTTGTAGCGCCCGTACGGCCAGACGACGATCCGCGGCCCCCTGCCGAGGTGTTTCTTGAGCAGTTCGTTGTTGCGCAGCAGGTCGGCGCGCACGCGGCGGTCGTAGCTCGCCTCGTCCTCGTAGCGCTTCTCCTCGGCGATCCAGCGGCGCGCGGTCGCGGCGGGCTGCAGGTTGCCCTGCGGGTTCGCGACGATGCCCTCGTGCATGCCATAGGTGTGGCTCGCGACTTCGACCAGGCCGCTCTTGGTCATCTCGTTGATCTGCTGCCACGACAGCAAGTCGGTGCGCGGGATCGATCGACCGTCGAAGTTGACCTTGCCGTTCTCCGGCACTTCCATCCACTTGCCGACCAGCGCGATCACAGCCGGCGCATTGAACAGCTTGAGGATCGGGAACGCATGCACGTACACCGAACGGTAACCGTCGTCGAAGGTGATCAGCACGGCCTTGTCGGGCAGGGCCTTCTTGCCGGCGTAATCCGCGAGCACTTCGTTCATGCCGACGAAGTGGTATCCGTTGTTCTTCAGCCAGTCCAGCTGCCGCACGAAGTTGGTCGGCGTCACCGTGTATTGCGGTATCAGCGCGTCGTTGCCCTCGGCGATCTCGTGGTAGCTCAGGATCGTGAGCTTGGGCTGCGGGGCCGCCTGTGCGACCGCGCACAACACGAGCAAGCACAGCATGGCCACGGACAAGGCGTGTTTCATCGATGGAAGTCTACTTGGCATGGAATGGACGAGAGGTGGATCGCGAGGGAGCCAACTACACAGTATTGGGTGCGGCGACCTGCGAGCCTAGAACCAAAGGATTAAGGATTTTTCAGGATCGGCAAGGCCATGACGTTCATTGTCCAGGCGAGCGGCCTCCATGGTGCTGGGCGTGAGGCTGGTCTTGAAGCCTGGTGTAGCCACGCCGTCATCCGGGCAATCGATCCCTGAAATCGAGGTAGGCCGCAAGCACGTCGCGGGGCGCTTCGATCTGCGGGTAGTGGCCGATACCGGGCAATTCGGTGATGTCGGGACGTGCGATCAGCTCGCGGTATCTTTGCACCATATGCGCGCCGGAGACGGGATCGTGGGCGCCGTCGATCAGCTTGAGGGGCAACGAAGTCGCCTGCAGCGCTCCGACCCAGCGCTCGCGCCGCAACCGCCGCTCCGGCATGTAGCCGATGAGTTGCGGGAAGACCTTCAGGCCGTCGTGCATCGTCATCAATTCCCAGAACGCATCGATGAGGGCCGCGTCGGGTTGCGTCCGTGGCCCGAAAATCCTGCGCATGTTGCGCGCGACGGCCTTCCTGTTCGTCAGTCGCGCGACCAGCGGGCCGACGGGCGAAAGCAGCAGTTTCTGGATCAGGACCGGACGATGGGTCTCCGGGAACAGGCCGCCATTGAGGAAACAAACACTTTGCAGCATCGGTCGATCGCCTGGTTCGACGCTGCGCGCGAGCAACTCCTGCGCCACGGTGTCGCCGTAATCGTGCGCAAGCACGTGATAGCGGTCAATGCCGCGCTCGCGTAGCAGCGCTTCGCAGATGTCGGCCTGGTCGAGGATCGAGTAGTTGTAGTCGACCGGTTTGTCCGAGAAACCGAAGCCGATCATGTCGAACGCCAGTACGCGATATCGCTTCGCGAGTTCGGGCCATAGCGTTTCCCAGTCACAGGAAGCGGTCGGAAACCCGTGGATCAGCAGCAGTGCCGGCGCATCCGTCGCGCCATCCTCGCGCCAGAAAATGCGATGCCCATGATGCTCGATATACGCACCGGCCCTGCGCCAATCGACGATTGTCGTACCCATGGAAGGGGACTTTAGCGGAAACGACCGCGCGCATTCTGTTTCGATGCATCCGCATCGCGCGCTGCAATTTCAAGCAACGATCGGGTTTCGCGCTCCGTGCATAATGTCGCGATCGCGAGAACCGGAATGGGCGCGGCGTCACCGCCAACTGACGCGATGGACAGCCGGCCATGCAGCAACAGGGAGGATGCCTTGGTGAATCCATCTTCGATGGACAGTTATTCGGGTCTGCTGCTCGTCGGCGTGGTCGCTACCGTCGGCGTGCTGCACACCATCGTCCCCGATCACTGGGTGCCGATCACCCTGATCGCGCGCCAACGCGGATGGACCAGGGCGGAGACCGCGCGCGCCGCGTTCAAGGCCGGCCTCGGGCACGTCGTCTCGACCCTCGCGATCGCGCTCGTCGTCTGGATCGGCGGTGTCGCCGTGGCGACCCGCTTCGGCAAATGGGTGGACACGATCGCGAGCCTTGCCCTCATGGGCTTTGGCGGCTGGATAGCGATTGGCGCATGGCGCGACCTTCGCGGCGGCGCGGGCCATGGCCACTCGCATGGGCATTCGCATGGACATGGGCACGGACATGGGCACGGCCATGACCTTTCCCATCTGCACGACGTCGCAAGCGATGCGATCCACGGACCGGAATTGCAGCGCATCGAAACCGGGCACGGCACGGTGGAGCTGTCGATCCATGAAACCGGTGCTCCGCCGCGATTCCGGCTGACCGGAAATTTCGGCGACGCCGTCGTGGTCGAAACGGTACGCGATGACGATGCGCGGCAGATGTTCGAACTCGCGCATCGCGGGGCGTACTGGGAATCGATTGACGAAATACCCGAGCCACACCAGTTCAGCGCCACCGTCACCATTGACCACGATGGGCACGCGCATTCGTACACGGCCCGGTTCACCGAGCACACGCATTCGCATGATGGCCACGCGCACGCGCACGAAGATCACGCGCATGCGCACGACGACAAGGCGAAATCGCGTACGGCGTTGCTGCTGATCCTTGGCTCCTCGCCGATGATCGAGGGTATCCCCGCGTTTTTCGCTGCGAGCAAGTACGGCCCATGGCTGATCGTGCTGATGTCGCTGGTGTTCGGCGCCACGACGATCGCGACCTACATGGTGCTGTGCGTGTATTCGACTGCCGGGCTGCAGCGGGTGCGGCTGGGCCCGTTGGAGCGTTACGGTGAAGTCCTGAGCGGCGCGTTCATCGCCGTGGTCGGTCTCGCATTCTGGATCTGGCCGGTGCTCTAGTGGCTTCTGCGCATGCGACAAGACTAGAATCGCGGCGCTTCACGCGCATTCGCTCGACGCACCGCTCGCTTGAAACGAAATCTTTGCGATCAAATAACGACGACGTTATTGCCGCGAATGTATGGTCGTTCCCGGTGGCAAAGGAAGCAATGCCGCGGTTCATCCACGGATGATGCCGCGAGCTTCGCCGCCATGTCCCAGTCGCGCCGCGTGCGATACGCCTTGTTCATCGTGCGTCGACTGGAAAGCCATGCACAAGTCAAGGAGTGCACATGAAGCACAGCAATGACATCCTCAATGACCTCGTTTCGGCGACGCGTGACGGCATCGGTTTCTACGAGCATGCCGCAACCAAGGTCAAGAATCCCGAACTCAGGGCGCTGTTCCTCCGCCTCGCGAACGTGAAGGGAGACATCGTCCAGGAGCTTGCGTACGAGATCCAGGAAGGGGGCGAAAAACCCACCGATTCCGGCACGTGGAGCGGAGATTTCCACAGGTTCTATGGCGACATACGCGCCCATCTCGGCGACAAGAACTATGCCTACGTGGCCCAGCTGGAAGAATCCGAAGACCAGTTGCTGAAGGCGTTCGACAGGGCGCTCAACGACGAGGACATCTCGCCGCATGCGCACACCGTCATCACCCGATTGCTGCCGGAAGTGCGCAGCTGCCACGACATCATGCGCGCGCAGAAGCTTGCGCTGAAGAAAGCCGCCTGACGCGTCTGTTTTCCCCAGGCCCGACCGGAGCGATCCGGTCGGGTTTCTTATTACGATGCGTGGATGTCGCAGGTTGCGCCTGGCATCTATCCGGCATCGATCATCGCCAGTGCGAACGCGGGCACCGGTGTGCGTCGCGGCGCTTGTGCGAGCGTGGTGCTGCGTTCGCTCCAGTGCAGCAGTTCCAGCGTGCCGTCGCTGTGCTCGATGAGCGCCGTGCAATGCTCGACCCAGTCGCCGTCGTTGCAATACAGGACGCCATCGATCTCGCGCACGTTGCCATAGTGGATGTGCCCGCAGATATGGCCGTCGAGTTGCCGTTCGCGCGCATCCGTGGCGACCGCCTGCTCGTACTCGCCGATATAGCGCGAGGCGCGCCCAATGCGCGACTTCAACAGGATCGTCAGCGGCAGGTACGGCAGCCGCACCCGTCGCCGCAGCGTGTTGATGCCACGACTGGCACGGCAGACCCAGCGATGCGCGTGGATGCCAAGCCACGTAATCCAGCGCTTGCCGACCGCATGGGGATCGAATTCGTCGCCATGGCTGACGCGGAAGCGACGCCCGTCGGCGGTTTCGTGGATCGCATCCAGGCGCACTTCGATCGGGCCGATGCGTTGCCCGGACAAGCCGCGCAAGGCGGCGTCGTGGTTGCCGGGAATGTAGGTCACGCGCGTGCCGGTCGCTGCCTTGCGCAGCAGTTCGGCGAGGATCAGCGTGTGGCCGGGATGCCACCACGTGCGCGTCGACAGCGCTTCCAGGTCGATGATGTCGCCGACCAGGTACAACTGTTCGCAATCGGTGGAGCGCAGGAAATCGAGCAGGTAATCCGCACGGCAGTCTGGCGTGCCCAGGTGCACGTCGGAAATGAAGATGCTGCGGAATCGCCGAGTGCGCATGCGCGACTGGTTGGCCTGGTCCGTTGCCGAAGCCTAGGCGGCGCGCGTCACAGCCGTGTTGCAGCGAGGTGGCAGTGCGATGACCGGCATTCCTGGCGAGGACACTCGCGCGTATTCCGATCCGGCAAGCGCTTGGTGGACGTGCCTTGGGCCTGTTTAATAAATACGTCGCGGATGGCTAGAATCGGCGCACGCATGGATTGCGAACATCCGTACATGGCGCTAGCTAGGGTGGTGGCCGTCGTGAGAGGGACCATTTACATCAATGCCGCTGCCGGCAGGGCACTGCGCAAGGAGCGCGCAACGTTGTTGGCGACGCATGTACTCCACTGCGCGGGCGATTTTCGCGCCGGCGACAGGGTTTGCCTGGTGGTGCGCGGCGATGACGGCGGCCAGGGTTCGATCGCCACGGGCATAGTCCAGTGCGACGGGGACTTGCTTCGGCGGTTGTGCGGTCGACCGATCGACGCGCGCGATATCCCGATCGGAAGCGACGATCCGGTCGTCGTGATCCTTGCCGAGGACATGGAAATGCTTTGGCGATCCGCGGGGTGAAGCGATCGCTGCAAAGACCAGCGCCAGGCCGCTGATCGCGAGGATGGGGCCTTGACCGAAATCAAGGATTCCCGCGTTGGGTGGGCCTGGTGGATCTCAACACCGATTCATTCGACGAGGCCTGATCGACGATTCCCTATTGACCTGCGAGAGGATCGAAATGGTCTGACTCCGGCCAAAAAACCCCGGCGCAAGGCCGGGGTCGAATGCATCCGTGATGCTTGCGATCAATGCGCGAACAACGTGACATCGTCGAGCACGAAGGAAGTCTGCAGCGATGAGTCCTCATTGCTGGTGAACTTCAGCACGACCGTCTGGCCGATCCAGGGCGACATGTCGTAGTTATGCACGACGTAGCCGGGCGCCATGTCGAGATTGGAGAACGCCGCGAGCGTGCCGAGCAAGGCGCCGCCCGTGCTGTAGACGCCCACGGCGAGCTTGTCGAACGCCCGCGTCACGCTGAATTCATTGCTGTCGACATGCAGCCAGAACGTGAGGTTGGCTGTAGTCCTGTTGGCCGGTATCTTCACTTGTTGCGACAGGATTTCCGTGTTCGTCTTGCCTTGGCCGCCCATCAGCGCAGCCCACTGACCGCCATGCGAAGGCTCGCCGCCACCGTTGCTGAGCACGCCCGCACTCATGGTCCACGGTGCCGTACCGGCTTCGAAACCGGTGTTGGCGATCAGCCCTCCGGGCGCGACCGTTACGGGAACAGTCTTGCTCCTGAGGTTCCCGGAATCATCGAACACGATCTCGGACACGTTGTAGGTGCCGGCGCCCAGATATGCGTGGGTCGGGTTGGTGGCCTTGATGCGCGCGGCGCTGTCGCCGAAGTTCCAGAAATGCAATGCGACGGTGCCATCGCTGTCCGTCGAGCTGTCGGTGAAATTCACCTTCAGGCCATGCGTTACGTAAATGAAATTCGGAACCGGCGGATTGCCGACCGGCACGCCGACATGGTCGATCGCGGTGTTGAGGATGATGCTGCCGCGACCGGTCGCGAAATCGTAGCCGACCTTGGCCTTTTCGCCGCCGTTGTTGCCGACGGTGACGTCGTGGAAATCGGACTGCGGCAATGCGTAGATCATCGGCGCCGCGAAGCCGAAATCGGTGCCCTTGACCGCGAGGACGCGCGCCCACAGGCCCGCGAAGATCGGTGCTGCGAGGCTGGTACCGCCCCATTGCTGCAGGCCGCCATCGACGACGACAACCACTCCGGAATTCGGATCGGCATCGAATGAGACGTCGGCAACGCCGCGGAACGCACCTGGAACCAACTGGTACTGCCAGATCGGCTTGGGCTCGAAGGTGCTCGGGCTGCCGCCGCTGCCCCCCCAGACCGTTTCGTTGGCCCAGGTGGTCGTCGATGCATTGAGGGTCGTGCCGGAAATCGCCATCGCATACGGTGAGTCGGCTGGCCAGCTCGGGGTGGTGAGACCGTTGCCGCATTCGTCTGCGCCCGAGTCGCCGGTCGAGATCGAGAAGGTCTGCCCCTGCGCGACGCCGACCGAAAGGATCTCGTCGGTCGCAGCCGCGGTTCCGTCCGCCTGCGCATCGAGCTCGCAGCCGCCGATCGAAACGTTGACGATCTTCGCCGCATTGGCGTTCACGATCGTGTTGAAGTTCGCGACCATGTCCGAGAACGACAGGGTTGGCGCGGTGTAGAAGATGATCTTGCCGACCTCGCCACCACCCATGCCGACGATGTCCTGGCTGTCGATGTCCCACTCGACCTGGCCAACGGTATTGCTGCCGCCGCCATTGGTTTTGACGACGCTCGTGCTGACCGGTGCGAGGCCATTGTTGGTCGTAAAGGTGTTGAGATCGTTGATGGCCGGCGTCACGTTGCCCATGGCGAAGATACCGACGGTCACGCCTGCGGCGGTCGGCACGCCGGTGGCGCCGTAGATCGACGCGAATTCGACCGGGTTGTGCCCGGTGATGGCATTCGTGTGCAATCCATTGGAGCCGGACCGGCGCGCGAACACGTGCCCAATATGCACGTTCTGCAGGCCGGTCACCGCGAGGATGCTGTCCTGCAATGCCGATGGAATCCGCACGTCGCTGGTATTCGCGAATGCCATGCGGCCATCGTGCGTCTTGACCTGCGCCATGCTGGTCAGGAACGCCCTTCTTGCGGTCGCCGCCGTGCCGTCGGCCGACACCAGCATCCGGTTCGGCGCGATCACGATGTTCTTGTAACCCATGCTGGCGAGGTAGTTCGCGACCGTCTGCGCCTGCACCTGCGTCGGCGCATGGTTCGCGAGGAACTGGTCGCGGCTCATCGACTTCACCGCCATGCCGTGGGCCTGGTTCTTCGCGTTGTTCGCGTTGAAGGCGTCGAGCACGTCGCGGTTGCGCAGCTTCAGCGCGACTTCGATATGGAGCGGCTGCGTCATCGGCAACGCGCCGGTGACGGCGTCGCCACGCTGCAGGGTGGTGGCATGCGCTACCGGGACCAGCGTGTTCGCGGGCGAGGCCGCGATGGCGCTGCCGCTGAAGATCGCCATGACGGCGAGCGCCAGGGATGATTTCCGCAGGTTTGCAACAGGCGTCAAGTTCATTCGTAACCCCGGATAGGTGTGTGCCACGCCGCGGACGCATCCATGCCGACGCTCGGCATGGGCTGTCGCCTTGCTTGCCGCTTCCAGCCAAAACCCGCTACGAACACGAATACGACGCGCCATGCCTTGCGGCTTTCATGCCATGTGCGAGACCCCGCCCCACCGAGATTCCAAGGCCGCGAATCGGGTGACGTACCGGCGCGTTTGCCGCGCGGCATTATCAGCACCTGCGTTTCCCGCGGCAAGCCATTCGCGAGTGAGTCGCGAGCCATTTTTTCGACACGATCGCGTCGTCCGATCTACACTGGCGGCCGAATTTTTCAAGCTCGATTCGGCCTGGGATTCATTGCGCAAGCACACCACGATTCCAGCAACTTGATCACCGATGCCGAGGTTGCGAAGGCAAGTTGACCCACGGGGAGACCTTCGATTTGGCGTGGCCGCCAGCGTGCCGATTTCCAGCTGCTGCCTGGTGGGCCTCGCTGGCGGGAGCCTGATTCCAGTGTGAAATTCGACCGAGTTGCACCCACCAAGCCAGCCATCGAGGCTGGGAAAGGAGCCTATGAAAAACCGTGAGAAGCGTTTGTTGACACTGGCTGTTGCGCTCGCATGCGGATGCATGCATGCCGAAGTACTGGCACAGGAGTCCTGCACCGGTCCGAGCGGCGAAGTCGCGGTGAATTCAGGCGACTTTGCCTGTGGAACCGGCGCATACGCGTCA
>Ga0105248_10005019_pt1 | contig 14615 bp, 14 predicted proteins | sample KBSS34metaG_FD_81524 | JGI IMG/M metagenome (GOLD analysis project Ga0105248, IMG submission 81524) | Switchgrass rhizosphere microbial communities from Kellogg Biological Station, Michigan, USA - KBS S3-4 metaG | ecosystem: Host-associated > Plants > Roots > Rhizosphere > Soil | place...
GTCGGGAGATTTCCGCGAGGCCGCGGGTAATGAGCGCCGCCAGCGCGTTGTGGCCGAGGCCAAGCCCTTCGACGACGCCAGCCGCGATGGCGATGACGTTTTTCAACGCACCGATGAGTTCGACGCCGACCACGTCCGAGGACCCGTAGAGTCGAAAGAACGGACCACGGAATTCCGTCTGCACGAATTCCATCGCGTGCGCCGTAGTGGACGCGGCGACGACGACGGTCGGCAGTTCACGCGCGACTTCGATGGCGAAGCTCGGGCCTGACAGGACGACGACCGGTCGATCGCCGCCGGTTTCCTGGGTGATGACCTCGGACATGCGCAGCAGTGTCTCGAGTTCGAGCCCCTTGGTCGCGGAGACGATGGTGGCGTGTGGCGACAGCAGCGGCGCGGCCGCCTGCATGACCGCCCGGCAGCCGTGCGACGGGATCGCCGACACGACCAGTTCGGTGCCGTGCAGCACGTCGGCGAGAGAACTGCTCGCCGTGACAGTCGGAGGCAGCGAAAGATCCGGCAGATACACCGCGTTGGCGCCGCGCCGGGCGATCTCGTTGGCCAGCGCAGCGTCTCGCGCCCACAACCGCACGTCGTGACCGATCCGCCCGAGATGGATGGCGAGCGCCGTGCCCCAACTGCCCGCGCCGAGTACCGCGACCCGTTGCGTCATGCGCGGGCACCGAGCCGGCGTTCCGTTCCGGACCAGAGGCGGGCCGCATTCGAACGATGACGAGCAATCACGAGAAGCGACGTGGCGATGGCGGCGATCTCGACCGGCGCCGGGGCGCCGGTCGCGTACCCGGCGATCGGCAGCGTCAGCGTCGCGGCGATAGAACCAACCGAGACATACCGGGTCAGCGCGGCGCCAACGAAGAACATGACGACCGCCGCAGCCAGCGCGAGCGGCGCGAGCACCGCGAATGCTCCACACGCCGTTGCGACACCCTTGCCGCCGCGAAATCGCAGGCCGATGGGATAGACGTGGCCCACCACTGCCGCCAGGCCCGCGGCCGCGGCGGTGGTGACGTCCGCGCCGGTCAGCCGCTCGGCCATGAGCACGCCCGCAGCGCCCTTGCCGATGTCGAGCAGCGCGACCAGCGCGCCGGCGCCGGCCCCGGCAACCCGCGCGACGTTGGTAGCGCCAAGGTTCCCGCTGCCCTCATGCCTGAGATCGGGCGTGCCGCGCCACCGCGCGACGAGGAGCGCGAACGGCAGCGAACCGAGGCCGTAAGCGAGGAGGATGCTGAGGAGGCGCACGCGGCCTTCAAGTTTAGTGCAGCTTCCCGGCCAGCCGGGCGCGCGCCCGGACAGTGTAGGCGGGCCCTTTCGACGACAGCTCGCTCTCGAACAGCACGGCCTCGTGAACCTCGAACGCCGCCACGGCGTCCGGCGATCCGTCAGCATCGCGCGGACGGAGCGATCGCCCGCGCGTCTTCCATCGCGCCAGCGTCAGGTGCGGATGAAATCGCCGGCGCTCGACCGCGACGCCGCAATCTCCAACTCGCGAGAGGATCTCCGCCTGCAGAGCCACGATCTGCGGTTCGCCGGCCTGCACCGCCAGCCACAGCGCGCGGGGTGCGCCCTGCTCGGGAAACACGCCGCTGCCGCCGAGCCGGACTGCGAACGGACGCTGATCGACGTCCCGATTCATCGCCTGCTCGATCGCAGGCACGTCCTCGTCGCGCGTATCGCCGAGAAACACCAGCGTCAGGTGCAGGTGCTCCCGCTGAACCAGCCTGAGCGCCTCTCGCCCGATCGCCGCCGCAAGCCGCTCCTGTTCGCGGCTGACGCGATCGCGTGCCGCCGGATCCAGCTCGATCGCCACAAACAGCCTAGGCATCGAGCAGCAGCAGGCGCAACATGTTCATCGCGGCCTGCGCCGACTGAAACTTGACCATGTCGCGGCCGCCAAGGAACTGGAACGTCCGGATCTTGTCGCCGTTCGGCGTGAGCACCGCGATCGATACCGTACCGACCGGCTTCTCCGGTGTGCCGCCGCCCGGCCCCGCGATACCGGTGATGCCGATCGCCACGTCGGACCCGGCGCGTGTCCGCATGCCGTCCGCCATCGCGCGCGCCACCGGCTCGCTGACCGCGCCGTGTGCCGCGATCAGCGCTTCGGGCACTCCAAGCCAGTCGATTTTCGCGGCATTGCTGTAGCAGACCGCGCCGCGATCGAAATAATCCGAGCTGCCGGGCACATCCGTCAGCCGCGATGACAGCAGGCCGCCGGAACACGACTCCGCAACCGCGATCGAGAAATGCTTCGCGCGCAGGAGATCGCCGATGACGACTTCCAGTCCGCGCCCGTCGCTGCTGTACACCATCGGGCCCAGGTGCTGCGCCAGTTCGCTGACCGCCGCATCGAGCGCCTCGTCTGCGTCTGCCTTGTTCTTCGCGCTCGCCGACAGGTGCAGTTCGATCTGGCCCATCACCGCGAGAATCGTCGTGGCGATCGGCACCGGCGCGGTCAGCCAGCGGCCGTAGATCGGCTGCGCGCGCGCGTCCACTTCCGATTCCGGCTGCCCGGTGATCTTCAGCACGCGCCGGAACAAGCCGGCGCCGCTGGTTTTCGGCGCGAGGCGATCGACGACGAGCGCCTCGAGCATCGGTTTCATCTCCCGCGGCGGTCCTGGCAGCAGCGCGATGCCGGTCCCCTCACGTTCGATCCAGAGCCCCGGCGCGGTCCCACGCGAGTTCTCCAGCACGACCGCGCCGCGCGGAACCATGGCCTGGCGCCGGTTGATCGCCTGCATCACCATGCCGCGCCGCTCGAACCGGCGTTTGAGCTCCTCGGCAATCGCCTCGTCGAGGTCCATGGGGACGTCAAGGACGCGCGCCAGCGCGTCGCGCGTGATGTCGTCCTCGGTCGGACCGAGGCCGCCGGTGCAGATGATCAAATCGACAGCGCCGATGCCTCGCTTGAGGACGTCGGCCAGTGCGTCCACGTCGTCGCCTACGACCGCCTTGAAGCGAATCTCGCAGCCGATCGTGTTCAAGCGCTCGGTAATCGCCAGCGAGTTGGTATCAACGCGAAACGGCGTCAGTAGCTCGCTGCCGACCGCCACAATCCAGGCGTTCATGCGACACCAGATCCCAGCGCCGCGCGCGCCACGATCATCACCACGTGCAGGGCGAGGTTGGCGTAGACCGCCGCCATCGCATCGTCGGCCATCACCCCAACGCCGCGGTAAAGATGCTCGAAGCGGTTGGCGGGATAGGGCTTGACGATGTCGAACAGCCGGAACAGGAAAAATCCGGCGACTGCGGCGAACGAGCCGACCGGGAACATGAACAATGTGATTAGCATCCCCATCACTTCATCGATGACGACCTGCCCGGGATCGGTTTTCGCGAACGCCTGCTCAGCGACCGTGGCACTCCAGGAACCGATGACGAAGAGCGCAATGATCGCAGCGGCCTGGACGGCGGCGGAGGACGGCAGGAACCACCAGAGCACGAGCCCCGCGAGTGATCCGAATGTGCCCGGCGCGAACGGCACGTAGCCGACACCCAGGGAGGTGGCGAACGCAAGGGCGACGGCACGCATGGGCAGGGAGCGTACTCGAAGTCGTCAGGCGCCGGCGCGGACGACTCGCGTGTCGGCCCAACGGTCGTGCAGGCCGCGATGGTCGCTGCTGAAGAGCGCCGTCAACAGCCCGAGACCCGCGGGAATGGCCAGCACCAGCCAGACCACCGTCCGGAGCAGGGCCCGCCGCAGATCCGGTGACACGTCGCGGTCGTTCGAGACGACTTTGATGCCGAGCGCCATCTGCCCGAGCGTCTGGCCGGCGACGGTGAAGGCGACGAAGTAGCTGAAATTCTGGAGCGTGAGGAATGTGATCAGCGGCACCTTCGGAATGATGTCAATTTCCGCGAAGGTCAGGCCGCAGATCTGCAGTGTGAAATACACGACCGCCGCGTCGATGCCGGCCAGGATCATCGCGTCGAGCACGACCGCGGCCACGCGCGCTATGACGCCGGCCGTTTCAGCAGACTCGTCCTCGGCTTGTGCCGCCTGCTCGTCCTGTGCCGCACGCACGCGGTCGACCGCGAGTGCCGGCGTATTTCGGCGCGTTTCCGGCTCGAAGTCGGTTAGATCGAGCATCGGCGCGCGCGCGTCACTACGGACCCGAGGAACTTCGGGCGTCGCGCGGCGCACCGCGAGCGGCGTCCGCGGGGGGGACGCCCGCGTAATCAGCGGGACATCATCGACGATTGGCCCGCCAAAGAGCGGCAGCTCGGGACTTGGCTGGTCAAACGACTTCAGCGATACCTCACGCTCTTTCACCGCGGTTGATTTCAGCTGATCCGGCGACACCGGATTCAACGCGGCATCGACGAGCGCGAGATCCGCGAGCGGCTGGACTTCGTCGGTGCGGCTGGAACGAATGGACAGGTCAGGAAGGCTGGACGAGGCGCTCAACGAAAACTCGTAGCCGCAATTGCGGCAGCGTTCGACGTGTTCGAACCCGAGATATCCGCACTTGGGACACTTCATGGTGCGGGCGTATCCCCCCTGGCCTCCGCGCCACCGGATGGTACGGCGAGCTGAATCAGCTGCTTCTGAATCTCGGTCTTCAACCGGTCGGCATCCGGCCGTTGCGGGTCGGTCGCGCGCACGCCGTCGAGCGCCGCCAGGGCGTCGCGCAGGCGGCCGCTCGAGACCAGGGTCTGGGCGCGAGCCAACGCCATCTCACCGCGCCGCGGCAACGACGGCGCACCGTCAGCGGTCGTGCGGAACGGGGCGACCGGCGAAGGCGCCGGCCGTTGCTGCAGGAGGCTTCGCCAGTCGGACCGAAACGCCCCGGCGCCGAAGGCGGTGGCGACGATGATCACGAGCACGAGCAAGGCGAGAGCGACCCAGGCCGCGCGCGAACCGCCAAATTGCCGGTGCGCGCCGGGCGCCGGGCGCGTTCGTGTGCGCGCCGGTGCGGGCGTGTTGACCGGGCTGCCCTGCTCCAGCCGGTTCAGGCGATCGAGAACAGCCAGCGCCTGGTCCGGCGGCGCGCCCTGGCTGATAGCGGCCTGCAGCAGGCGGCGCGCCTCGCCGCCCTCGCCCCGTCCGAACGCGTCCACGCCGTTTTGCAGCAACTCTTCCGATTCGCGCTGACGCTCGGCGAGCGCGCTGCGCGCGCGCTCGATGTAGGCGCGCGCGCGCGCATGGCTGCGGTCCAGGAACAGCGCCCGCGTCCACACGTTGATGGCTTGTTCGTAGCGCGCCGAAAAGTAGTGGTCGAGGCCCGCGAGCAGCAGTTGTTCGATCTTGGCGTCGCGATCCACGTCCGCAGCGGGCTCGGCCGCGCGCGACGGGTCAGTACGAAGCGGATCGGACATAAATAGATGGCTGAAAGACGCCGGAATTATACCCGAGGACCGTAAGATTTCAGAGTTCAGACTTCAGAGTTCAGACTTCAGATTACAGCGTCCCAGGACAGCCCGCTCTTTCCGGCTCCCGGCTCACCTACAATCTCAACTCGAAAATCTGAAATCTAAACTCTGAAGTCTGAACTCTGAAGTCTGAAAATGTCCGTCCCCCTCATCGAGTGTGTCCCGAACATCAGCGAAGCGCGCCGCGAGCACGTCATCGACCGTCTCGCGGACGAGGTTCGCGGCATCGAGGGCGTTTCGCTGCTCGATCGCTCGAGCGATGTTTCCCACAACCGATCCGTCTTCACGATCGCCGGGACAGCGGCCGCCCTGTCAGACGCGGTGCTCGGCCTCGTGTCCGTCGCGCTGGAAACGATCGACCTTCGGGTCCACGACGGCGTGCACCCGCGCGTCGGGGCGGTCGACGTCGTCCCGTTTGTGCCATTGGCAAACGCCACCATGGCCGACTGCGTGGATCTCGCACGCCGTGTCGGTCGGCAGATTGCCGATCGCTTCGGCGTTCCGGTCTACCTGTACGAACACGCTGCTGTCGATCCGGCTCGTCGGCGCCTCCCCGACATCCGCCGCGGCGAGTTCGAGGGGCTCGCGGCGAAAATGTCGCGGCCGGAATGGCGACCCGATTTTGGTCCGGCCCACCCGCACGCGACCGCGGGCGCCACGGTCGTCGGCGCGCGCGAGATCCTGGTCGCCTACAACGTCAACCTCGCGACTGGCCGCCTCGAGGTCGCGCGCCGAATCGCCTCGCTGATTCGGGAGCGCGACGGCGGTCTGCCAGGGGTCAGGGCGCTGGGGCTGTCGCTGCCGCACCGCGGCATCGTCCAGGTATCGATGAACCTCGTCGACCATCGCACGACGGCGCTGCGCGTCGTGTTCGATCGGATCGCAGCGGAAGCGGCGCGCGAGGGCGTCGATGTCCTCGAGAGTGAGATCGTCGGACTGGTTCCATCGGCCGCGCTGGCCGGCACGACGCCCGGGCATCTGCGGCTGAGCGGATTCTCGGCTGACCAGGTGCTCGAGGAGCGCCTGCGCGCGGCAGGCTTTCAGGTCTAGGACGCCCCGCGCTGGTGCGTCAGACCGGCTCTTCCTCAGCCTCGGCTCTTCGTGCCGGCGCGATGCCGAACGCGCGCATCTTGCGATAGAGATTGCTGCGCTCCACCCCGAGCACGTCGGCGGTCCGGGACATGTTGCCCTGCTGATCGGCAAGCGTCCGCAGGATCAGTTCACGCTCGAAGCGGTCGCGGGCCTCGTGCAGCGTGAGGCGATCGGATGTCGAGACGACCGCCGGCGGACGCGCGGCGGCGTTGTGCTCCAGGAAACTGAGATCCTCGGCAGAAATCGAGTCGCCCGGCACCATGATCATCAGCCGCTCGATCACATTGCGCAATTCACGCACGTTGCCCGGCCACGCGTAGCGCTCGACAAGTGAGACCGCTGACGGCTCGAAATGCTTGAGACGCCGGCCGTACTCGCGCGCGAACTCCGCCATGAAGTGATCCGCCAGCAGCGGAATGTCTTCCTGGCGCTCGCGCAGCGGCGGCACGAAGATCGGAATGACGTTGAGCCGGAAGTACAGGTCTTCGCGAAAATTTCCGCCGCGAATCTCGGCCTGCAGATCCTTGTTCGTCGCCGCGAGCACGCGCGCATCGACGGTGATGTGGTTGGTGCCGCCGACCGGCTCCATGGTTTGTTCCTGCAGCACGCGGAGCACCTTGGCTTGCGTCTTGATGCTCATGTCGCCGATTTCGTCCAGGAAAATCGTGCCGCCGTCGGCGACTTCGAACTTGCCTCGGCGGTCCGCCACCGCGCCGGTGAACGCACCGCGGACGTGACCGAAGAGTTCGCTTTCGATCAGGTCTTCGGGAATCGCGGCGCAGTTGACCTCGACGAACGACGCGTTCCGGCGGCGGCTGAGTCCATGGACGGTGCGCGCGACCAGTTCCTTGCCGGTGCCGTTCTCGCCGTAGATGAGCACCCGCCCGTTGGTCGGCGCCGCCATCGCCACCTGCTCGCGAAGCTGGCGCATCGCGTAGCTCTCGCCGACCATCGTGCGCGTCTTGTCGACACGCGCACGCAGCGCGCGGTTCTCATCTTCCAGCCGCCGCTGCCGAAGCGCGTTGCGGACGACGAGCACCGTCTTGTCGAGAGACAGCGGCTTTTCGACGAAATCGAACGCCCCGAGCTTGATGGCGCGGACGGCCGATTCGATGTTGCCATGCCCGGAGATCAGGACGATCTGGGCATCGACCTGACGCTCGCGCAGCCGCGCGAGCGTCGCCAGGCCGTCCATGCCGGGCAGCCACACGTCCAGGACGATCAGATCGACCGGTGCACGCGTGACCCGCTCGAGGCAGGCTTCCCCGCTCGACACAGCTTCGACGCTGTAGCCCTCGTCGCGCAGCACGCCGGTCAGCGAACTGCGGACACCCGGTTCATCGTCGACGATCAGGATGGTCGGCTTCATTACGACGGCAGCTCAATCGTAAACCGGGTCCCCCGCGGCGTGTTGTCGCCGGCGTCGATCGTCCCGCCATGTTCGGCAATGATGCGCCGGACGATCGCCAGGCCGAGGCCGCTGCCCCGCCGTTTGGTCGAATAGTACGGCAGGAACAGCTTCTCGCGTTCCGCGGGCGGAATGCCCGGGCCGTCGTCGGCCACGACAATCCGTACGAGATGGTTGCCGGGATCGCACTGGGTTTCGACGAGGATCCGGCCCTTGCGTTCCATCGCCTCGATCGCGTTGTCAATGAGGTTGATGATGACGCGGCGAATCTGTTCGGTGTCCAGCCTCACGAGCGGCAGGTCGGGCACGAATCGATGTTCGATTGTCACGTCGGTGAACAGGCCGTCGTACAGCGTCAGAGTATCCACGATCAGCCGGTGCAGGTCGCTCGGCACGGCGCGCGGCGTGGGCATGCGCGCAAACTGCGAGAACTCGTCCACGAGTCCCTTGAGCGACTCGACCTCGCCGACGATCGTGCCGGTGCATTCCTCGACCAGCGCGCGGGCCCCCGACGGCGCGTCGGCAAAATGGCGCCGCATGCGCTCGGCCGACAATTGAATCGGCGTCAGCGGATTCTTGATTTCGTGAGCGAGCCGCCGCGCGACCTCACGCCAGGCCGCGACTTTCTGCGCGCGGATGAGCGGTGTCACGTCGTCGAGGACGAGCAGCTGTCCTTCCGCAATGCCGGCATCACCGACGAGCGCGGTCGCCACGACCGCGAGGTGCACCTCCTGTCCGTCGCGCGAGATCGCGACCTCCTGGGCAACCGGCGCGCTCGCACGTCCCGCGCCGCCGAGGAGCGTGGCAAGCCCCGCCAGCTCCTCCTGCTGCGCAAATACCGAGCGGAGCGGCTTGCCGATGACCGAAGGATCCAGGCTCAGGAGCCGCAGCGCCGCGCTGTTGATCGTGGTGACGCTGCCGGTCGCGTCGAGCGAGACGACTCCGGTCGTGATGCGCTCGAGGATCGTCTCGATATAACGGCGGCGGCGCTCCACTTCGAGATGCTTGCGCTCCAGCTCGATGGTGGAGCGTTCAACCTTGCGCCGGCTCGTCGCGAGCTCGCCGGCCATCGCGTTGAAGGCTTCGGTCAGCGCGCCAAACTCGTCGTCGCTCTGCGGCTCGACGTGCTGATCGAGGCGTCCGGCGCCAATCTCCCGCGCGGCCGCGGCGAGCAGCTGCACCGGGCGGGTGATGCGTTTCGCCAGGTATAGTCCCATCCAGATCGCGCCGACCAGAATCATCAGCGTGACCAGCAGGAAGAACGACAGGTAGACGCCGGTCAGCGGCCGCTTCAGGACCCGCAACTGGCTGTACTGCTCGAAGGCCGTCGTCAGCCGGCGCGAGCGGGCGGCCAGATCGCCGGTCAGGAAATCGGTCACGACCACGACGCCCGTCGGCTGGCCGTTGCCTCTCTGGCGGATGACCGTCGCGGCGTGCAGCAGATCGCCCGGCGTGCCCAGCGCTTCGATCGTGGTCGTCTCCGACGATCCCGCGAGCACCTGTGCGGCGAGTCGCTCCGCCGCAGCCCGCGAGTAACCAGGAGGAAGCGTCGAGGCCGCAACATCGACAACCGGTTCGAGCGACTGAAGGTCCGACGCCGTGCTCACCCGATAGACCTCGACCATCTGCACGCGGCGCGCCGTGACGTCCGGGGCGATGAGGTCGCGGAGCCGCGCCACGTCGGGCGTCTCCAGGTCCGCCGTCGCGAGCGTTCGCGCAATCCGCGACGACTGGTCCGCCACGAGCAGCTGGCGTTCCTGGTAGTAGTCGCCGGCAATCTGATTCGCGGTGGACAGGATGTCGTCCATCGGCGCGTTGAACCAGCCGTCGACGCTGTTGCGAATCAGCTCGCTGCCGAACGCGAGCACGAACACCGCCGGCACCAGCGTCATCCCGAGGAGCAGCGCGACCAGCTTGGCCCGGAAGCGCGCGAACGGCAGCCCGCCGCGCCGCTCGACGATCAACTTGACGACGTTGCGCGCCAGCACGAAGACCAGCGCCATCAGCATGGTGAGGTCGGCGGCGGTCAGCGCGTAGAGGACGAATTCCGAGGAGAAATCCGGCGAGAACCGCGGCGATCGATTGGCGACGGTGAGGATCGCGACGAGCGCGGCAATCAGCACCGCGATCCCCGCGAGAATCAGCCGCGGGTTGTCGCGGAACGGACGCCGCCCGCCAGGAGGCTCGGGCGCGGGCTGCCCGGCACTGCTACGTCGCGGTGAGATGGACGTGACGCTCGCGGGCATTCGCTTCAGGCTTCAGGTTCTCGGTAAAGGCTTCCGACTCGGGCGCAAAGCCCGGGTCACTCCTTCGCGTTCAGCAGGTCTTTGAGCTCGTCCATGAACTCTCCGATGTCCCTGAAATGACGGTACACCGAAGCGAAGCGGACGTAGGCGACTTTATCGAGCGTCCTCAGCTCGTCCATGACGAACTGGCCGATCTCGACGGTCGCAATCTCGCGCTCCGGCCGTTCCTGCAGCGTGCTTTCGACGCGATCCGCCACGGCTTCCACCGCCGCCAGGCTGACCGGCCGCTTCTCGCACGCCTTGAGGAGTCCGCCAATCAGCTTCTGGCGGTCGAACCGCTCGCGTGAGCCGTCCTTCTTGACGACCATGTACGGAATTTCGTCGATGCGCTCGTAGCTCGTGAAGCGCTTGCCGCACTCGAGGCATTCGCGCCGCCGGCGGATGACTTCGCCTTCCTTGCTCTCACGCGAGTCGACGACCTTGTCGCCGAGATGGGCACAGTAGGGACATTTCATCGGCTACACCGAACGCTCCGGCTCCGCGTGGTCGGCCAGCTGTTTCATGCTGGCGATGCTGAGCCCTTCTTCCGCGGCAAAGACCAGACCGAGCACCAACTGCGATCCAATCGTGATGGCATGGAGCACGATCGCCGCACCGACGGCGGCGTCATTCGACGCCGCGAAAAACGTCGTGGCACCAAAACGGAACGCCCAGTGAAAGCCGCCAACTGCGCCCGGCGTCGGCACGGCCACGCCGATCACGAGGAGCGCAATCAGCAGGAACGACCCCGGAAACGGCACCGGCAGGTGAAAGGCGCGCGCGACCGCCCAGATGCCGACGGCGATCGACAACCAGAGCGGCACCGACAACACCAGCGAGACGAGCAGGCGGCTCGGGCGCCTGATGACGCCCAGTCCGGTCGCAAACTTTTCCGCGACACGAGCGAGCAGGCCTGCCAGCGACGACGGGAGGACGTGCTCGAGACGCGTCAGTGTCTGGCCGAGGCGTGCCGGATTTCCGGCGAGGACGAACAGGACGCCGAGCGCTGCCACGGCGCCCGCCGCCGCCGTTCCGCCGGCCCATGTGAGCGCATTGACCGCGCTCGGCGCGGTCAATGTCAGCTGCGAATGCCAGAACGCCAGGTAGACCGCGAGGAGCGCCGACACCGTGAGCATGTCGAGCAGGCGCTCGAGAATCACCGTCGCGAACGCACCCGTCGCACTCAAAGGCTCGTGCCGCGACAGAAAATATGGGCGAATGACCTCGCCCGCCCGCGCCGGCAGCACGGCGCTCGCCGCAAACCCGACCGCGGTCGCCTTGAACGCATTCACGAAGCTCGGCATCCCCAGCGGCTCGAGCAGATACTGCCACCGCCAGGCGCGAATCGCGACATTCACGAACATCGTCGCCAGCGACAGCGCCAGCCACTCGAGGCGCGCGTGCGCGATTTCCCGCGCGACGCCACGCAAGTCGACGTTGTAAAGAAAAAGTACGACGAGGCCGGCGGCGAGCGCCAGGACAACGAGCGTACGCAGGTGCGATCGCATTAATGGGGACGAAAACGTCTCCTACTATACCGCTCCAGCGCGGTCGCCCGGCGTTTCACCGCTATATGTTGTTGTTGTCACGCAGCAACTCCCCTTGTAAGATCCCGTGCTTCTCCCATTCAGTACGAGGATTCCTGTTGCCGCTTGCCTCTCCGCTCCTCCAGGCCAGCCTGCCGAATCGCGCGCCCGATCGCCACGGCAAGGTCCGCGACATCTTCGACCTCGGCGATCGCCTGCTGATCGTCGCCACCGATCGCATCTCGGCGTTCGACTACGTGCTCGGGTCGGGCATTCCGGACAAGGGCAAGGTCCTGACGCAGATTTCGTCGTTCTGGTTTCGGCGGACGACCGGCATCGTACCGAACCACGTGATCTCCACGAGCGTCAGTGATCTGCCCGCCGAATTTCGCGGCGGGGCGGCGCTCTTCGCGGGACGCTCGATGCTCGTCCGCAAGACCGAACCGCTGCCGATCGAATGTGTGGCGCGCGGATACCTTTCCGGGTCGGGCTGGAAGGACTACGTCGCGTCCGGCCAGGTCTGCGGCATCGATCTGCCGACAGGCCTCATCGAGTCATCGCGCCTGCCAGAACCGATTTTCACGCCCGCCACCAAGGCTCAGTCCGGCCATGACATCAACATCAGCGCCGACGATGCCTCGCAGTTGGTGGATCCGGCCGTGCTCGCGCGCGCGAGGGATCTGACGCTGGCGCTGTACCGCGAAGGCGCGGCGCACGCCGAACAGTGCGGGATCATCGTGGCGGATACCAAATTCGAGTTCGGGCTGTTGCCCGAGGATGGGCGCAGCGCAGCCGATCGCCTGATTCTGATCGACGAGATGCTGACGCCCGACTCGTCGCGGTTCTGGCCGGCCGACGAATACGCGCCAGGCGGCCCGCAGCCAAGCTTCGACAAGCAGTTCGTGCGCGACTACCTGGAGCACATCAAGTGGAACAAGCAGCCGCCGGTTCCCAAGCTGCCAGACGACGTCGTCCTGAAGACCCGGGAGAAATATGTCGAAGCGTTCCGACGATTGACTGGCACGGAACTGGCGTGAGCCTCGCGCACCGTCGATGATTAGCGAGCGTCTCGAGAAGCTGGTCGAGGACATGGTGGACAAGGGCGTCCATTTCGAGGACGCCGTCCACGAATTCGAAAAGCGCTTCATCGCCCGCGTGCTCGGATGCTGCGATGGCAGCCTGACGAAGACCGCCGATCAGCTCGGCATCCACCGCAACACGCTCACCCGCAAGATGTGCGAGTACAAGATCAAGCGACGAACCTGACTTAGGGCAGGAGGGGCAGGAGAGGCAGGAAGGGCAGCAAAGGTGGGATGGTAGGTCGGGAATCCTCCTGTCCATCCTGGCCTGCCCGACCCGGCTATCTGACCCGCTTTCCCGCCTCTCCTGCCTCTCCCGCCCTTCCTGCCCTACTTGGCCAGTCGATTAGCACTCGCGGGTTGACACTGCCAGCCCGGACACTATAGATTTAGCAGTCGCCAGGAGCGAGTGCTAATGCACAGATGCGCCCCGGGCACCCAGATTCCAAGGTTTCCGCAAGGATCCCAAACCTCAAGCCAGACGGAGAACAACGCATGAACGCCAGACCGCTGCATGATCGAATCATTGTTCAGCGCCTCGAAGAGGGCGAACAGAAGATCGGGGGCATCATCATCCCCGACAGCGCCAAGGAAAAGCCGCAGCAAGGCAAGGTGATTTCCGTGGGCGCCGGCAAGACCAAAGACGACGGCAAGCGCATTCCGCTCGACGTCAAGGCGGGCGATCTCATCCTGTTCGGGAAGTACTCGGGACAGGAAATCAAGCTCGATGGTGAGGAATTCCTCATCATGCGCGAAGACGAAGTGCTGGCCGTCATCGAAGACCAGAAGAAGAAGTAGTGCGGGGGGTTCATCCCCGCCCTCGAGTGAAGGCGGACTGACAGTCCGCACTACAGGAGACAGGATAAAAAGCTATGGCAAAACAGATTGTGTACGGCGAGCAGTCGCGCCAGGCAATACTGCGCGGCGTGAATCAGCTGGCTGATGCGGTGAAGGTCACGCTCGGCCCCAAGGGCCGCAACGTCGTCCTCGACAAGAAGTTCGGCTCCCCCACCATCACCAAGGACGGCGTCACCGTCGCCAAGGAAATCGATCTCAAGGATCCGCTCGAGAACATGGGCGCACAGATGGTCCGCGAAGTCGCGAGCAAGACGTCGGACACCGCGGGCGACGGCACCACCACCGCGACCGTGCTCGCCCAGGCGATTTACCGTGAAGGCGCGAAGAACGTCGTCGCCGGCGCGAACCCGATGGACATCAAGCGCGGCATCGAGAAGGCCGTCGAAGCGGTCACCGCCGAGTTGAAGAAGATGTCGAAGCCGGTCAGCGGCAACATGGTCGCGCAGGTCGGCACCATTTCGGCGAACAACGACGAGACGATCGGCAAGATCATCGCCGAGGCGATGGACAAGGTCGGCAAGGACGGCGTGATCACGGTCGAAGAAGCCAAGAGCATGGACACGTCGCTCGACGTCGTCGAGGGCATGCAGTTCGATCGCGGCTACCTCTCGCCCTACTTCGTGACTGACCCCGAGCGCATGGAAGTCGTGCTCGAGAATCCGGTCATCCTGATCCACGAGAAGAAAATCAGCTCGATGAAGGACCTGCTGCCGGTGCTCGAGCAGGTGGCGCGGCTCGGCCGTCCGCTGCTGATCATCGCGGAGGACATCGAGGGCGAAGCGCTCGCCACCCTGGTGGTGAACAAGCTGCGCGGCACGCTGCAGGCGGCGGCCGTCAAGGCGCCCGGCTTCGGCGATCGCCGCAAGGCGATGCTCGAAGACATCGGGGTCCTCACCGGCGGTCAAATGATCAGTGATGATCTTGGCATTATACCCAGCTCATGCGAGAACCCGAAAATCTGCGGGATCGATGA
>Ga0105248_10005022_pt1 | contig 14609 bp, 10 predicted proteins | sample KBSS34metaG_FD_81524 | JGI IMG/M metagenome (GOLD analysis project Ga0105248, IMG submission 81524) | Switchgrass rhizosphere microbial communities from Kellogg Biological Station, Michigan, USA - KBS S3-4 metaG | ecosystem: Host-associated > Plants > Roots > Rhizosphere > Soil | place...
AACGTCATCGATCTGGCCGTCGGCGTGATCATCGGGGCGGCCTTCAACGACATCGTCAAAGGCCTGGTCGACAACGTCGTCATGCCGCCGGTCGGGCTCATGCTCTCGGGCCTCGACTTCACCCACATGGAGTGGGTGCTGAAGCCCGACAATCCGGCGACCAAGGCCAACGAACTGGTGGCGATCCAGTACGGCATGTTCCTGAACACCCTGATCCGCTTCCTGATCGTCGCCTGGGTGGTCTTCCTGCTGGTCAAGGCGGTGAACGTGATCCGCCGGCGCGACGCCGAGCGCCCCGACGCGGACAAGCCGGCGGCGCCGCCGCAGGAAGCCCTGCTCGCCGAGATCCGCGACCTGCTGAAAGCCCAGGTCGGCCGCGACGAGGGACCGACGCGGCACTGAGGGTGGCTGCCGTTCCTCAATCTAAGCCCCGACCACCCACCCTGACGTCATGGCCGGGACAAGCCCGGCCATGACGGATTGAAGAGAACAGATTGAAGAGAGCGGATTGAAGAGGGGTGAGGTCAGAAGCAGGGCTTGCCCCGCAGCCCTCCAACCCCCTAATCGGCGATCATGACGCTCAAGGCGAAGATCTGCGGGATTTCGACCCCCGAGGCGGTGCGGGCGGCGCTGGACGGCCAGGCCGGCTGGCTGGGATTCGTCTTCTTCCCGAAGAGTCCGCGCAACCTCAGCCTGGAGGCGGCCTTCCGGCTGGCCGAGCCGGTGCGCCAGCGTGCGAAGACGGTGGCCCTGCTGGTCGACCCCTCCGACGCCCAGGTCGAGGAGGTCGCCCGGATCTTCAGGCCCGACCTGATCCAGCTGCACGGCGCCGAACCCCCGGCCAGGGCTCGTGAGATCGGCGTCCGCGCCGGCTGCGGAATCATCAAGGCGCTGCCGGTCGCCGAGGGCGCCGACCTCGAGGCGGCCGCGGCCTACGAGAGCGTGGTCGAGCATCTGATGTTCGACGCCAAGCCGCAGAAGGACGCTGTCCTGCCCGGCGGCGTTGGCCGCGCCTTCGACTGGAGCCTGATGGGCGGCCGGCGGTTCCAGCGGCCCTGGTTCCTGGCCGGCGGCCTGGATCCGTGGAACGTGGCCGAGGCGGCGAGCGTCTCGGGCGCCCCGCTGGTGGACGTTTCCTCTGGCGTGGAGCGCGGTCCGGGCTTAAAGGACCCGGCCTTGATCACGGCGTTTCTGGACGCCGTCCGTCGCGCCTGAAGAGCAGCTTTTCCGTGAACGCGCCCGCCAATCCACCCGGTCGTCCCAACGACTACGCGGCCTATCCCGACGCCCAGGGGCGGTTCGGCGAGCATGGCGGCCGTTATGTGCCGGAAACCCTGATGCCGCTGGTCCACGACCTGGACGCCGCCTATCGCGCGGCCCGGGCGGACCCGAGCTTCCAGGCGGAGCTGGACGACTTCCTGAAACATTACGTCGGCCGCGAGAGCCCGCTCTATTTCGCCGAGCGGCTGACCGCCCACTTCGGCGGCGCGAAGATCTATCTCAAGCGCGAGGACCTGAACCACACGGGCGCGCACAAGATCAACAACTGCATGGGCCAGATCCTGCTGGCCCGGCGGATGGGCAAGACCCGGATCATCGCCGAGACCGGCGCCGGCCAGCACGGCGTGGCGACCGCCACCGTCTGCGCCCGTTTCGACCTGCCCTGCGTGGTCTACATGGGCGCGGTCGACGTCGAGCGGCAGAAGCCCAACGTCTTCCGCATGAACCTGCTGGGCGCGGAAGTGCGGCCGGTGACCTCGGGCGCCGCGACCCTCAAGGACGCCATGAACGAGGCCCTGCGCGACTGGGTCACCAACGTCCACGACACCTATTACATCATCGGCACCGCCGCCGGCCCCGCCCCCTATCCGCAGATGGTCCGCGACTTCCAGTCGGTGATCGGCCAGGAGGCCCGCCGCCAGATCCTCGAGCGCGAAGGCCGGCTGCCCGACGCCATCGTCGCCTGCGTCGGCGGCGGCTCCAACGCCACCGGCCTGTTCCACCCCTTCCTCAACGACGAAGGGGTGAAGATCTTCGGCGTCGAGGCCGCGGGTCACGGCATGGACACCAACCAGCACGCCGCGGCGATCAACGGCGGCCGTCCGGGCGTGCTGCACGGCAACCGCACCTATCTGCTGCAGGACGCCGAGGGGCAGATCACCGAGGCCCACTCGATCTCCGCCGGCCTCGACTATCCGGGCATCGGCCCGGAGCTGTCCTGGCTGCACGACGTCGGCCGGGCGAGCTTCCTGACCGCCACCGACGAGGACGCGCTGGCCGCCTTCCAGCTCTGCGCCGAGCTTGAAGGCATCATCCCGGCGCTGGAATCCGCCCACGCCATCGCCCGCCTGGGCGATGTGGCCAAGGAGGTCGGCAAGGGCGGGATCGTCGTGCTGAACCTCTCCGGCCGGGGCGACAAGGACGTGGCGACCGTCGCCAGGCGCCTTGGCCGCGAGATCTGAGGGGACCTGAAGGCTTGACCACCGCCCGCATCGACGCGCGCTTCGCCGACCTGAAGACGGAAGGGCGCGCCGCCTTCGTCGCCTATGTGATGGGCGGCGACCCGGACCTGGCGACCTCGCTGAAGATCCTCAAGGGCCTGCCGGCGGCGGGCGCCGACGTGATTGAGCTGGGCTTTCCCTTCTCCGACCCGATCGGCGAGGGCCCGACCATCCAGCGCGCCGCCCAGCGGTCGCTGGCCGCCGGCGTCCGGCTCGACGACGTGCTGGGCCTGGCCCGCGCCTTCCGCCAGGACGACCAGGCGACCCCGCTGATCCTGATGGGCTACCTCAACGTGGTGGTGAATCGCGGCGAGGCCGCCTTCGCCCGCGACATCGCCGCGGCCGGGATCGACGGGGTGATCATCGTCGATTGCCCGCCGGAGGAGAGCGGGCCGCTGGCCGACGCCCTGGATGCGGTGCAGATCTCGCTGCTGCACCTCTTCACCCCGACCAGCGACGACGCCCGGCTGAAGACCATCGCCGAGCGGACCACCGGCTTCGCCTATTACGTCTCCGTCGCCGGCGTCACCGGGGTGAAGGAGGCCGACGAACAGGCGGTCGCCCCCGCCGTGGCCCGCGTGCGCCAGGCCTCGGGCCTGCCGGTGGCGGTGGGCTTTGGCATCAAGACCCCCGAGCGCGCCGCGGCCATCGCCCGGGTCGCCGACGCCGCCGTGGTCGGCTCGGCCCTGGTCGAGGAGATCGCCGAGGGCCTGGCCCGCAACGAAGACGTGACCCCGCGGGTGCTTTCCAAAGTCGAGGCCCTGGCCAAGGCTGTGCGCGCCGCGCGAATCGCCCAGCCGGCCGCCTAGAAGGTTCGCGCCATGGTTGATTCCAAGACCGACAAGACCACGCGTCCCGCCGCGCATCCGCGCGAGCGCAAGGGCTGGCTGACGCGCCTGCGCCCGGGCGTGCGCAGCGACGCCAAGCAGAAGGGCGACACGCCCGAGAACCTCTGGGTTAAGGATCCGGAGAGCGGCGAGATGCTCTACCGCCCTGACCTGGAGGCGGCGCAGTGGGTGACCCCGTCCGGCCACCACATGCGGATCGGCGCGGCGGCGCGCCTGCGCTTCACCTTCGACGAGGGCGCGTTCGAGCGGATCGCCTCGCCGAGCGTGGTCGAGGATCCGCTGAACTTCCCCGACGAGCGCCCCTACAAGGCGCGCCTGGCGGCCGCCCGCCGGGCGACCGGCGAGCAGGATTCGATGGCGGTCGGCTTCGGCAACGTCGCCGGCCAGCCGGCGGTGGTGGTCGTGCAGGACTTCTCCTTCATGGGCGGCTCGCTGGGCATGGGCGCGGGCGAGACCTTCGTCAAAGCCGCCCAGGCGGCGGTGGAACGTCAGGTCCCGCTGGTCATCTTCACCGCCTCGGGCGGGGCGCGGATGCAGGAAGGCACGCTGTCGCTGATGCAGATGGCCCGCACGACCCTGGCGGTGAATGAGGTCAAGGCGGCGGGCCTGCCCTATGTGGTGGTGCTGACCGACCCGACCACCGGCGGGGTGCTGGCCTCCTACGCCATGCTCGGCGACATCCACCTGGCCGAGCCCAAGGCGACGATCGGCTTCTCCGGCCGCCGGGTGATCGAGCAGACCATCCGCGAGATCCTGCCGCCGGCCTTCCAGAAGTCCGAGTTCCTGGTCGAACACGGCATGATCGACCGCGTCGTCGCCCGGGCCGAGATTCCCGCGGTGCTCGGCAATATCCTCGAGACCCTGATGATGGGGCGCGCGCGTCGCGCGGCGTGATGCGTGAGACCGGCCAGATCCTCCCCCTCAGGGGGAGGTGGCCCGAAGGGCCGGAGGGGGCTTCCACTCAGAAACCCGTCCGCGCCACTCTATCCAAGCATCTGAGCGGAAGCCCCCTCAGTCGCTTCGCGACAGCTCCTCCCCCAAGGGGGGAGCATCCCGACGATGTATGACCCCATCCGCGCCTCCGACCAGGCGATCCAGCGGCTGCGCGCCAACCACCCCAGCCTGATCGACCTGACCACCGGCCGCGTCCAGCGGCTGCTGGCGGCGCTCGGCCATCCGGAGCGCCGGCTGCCGCCGGTGATCCATGTCGCCGGCACCAACGGCAAGGGCTCGACGCTGGCCTATCTGCGGGCGATCGCCGAGGCCGCCGGCCTGAAGGTCCATGCCCTGACCTCGCCGCACCTGGTGCGCTTCGCCGAGCGGATCCGGGTGGCGGGCGAGCTGATCACCGACGCGCGCCTGGCCGAGCTGATCGAGGTCTTGGAGACCGCCAACGCCGGCGAGCCGATCAGCTTCTTCGAGATCACCACCGTGCTGGCGTTCGAGGCCTTCGCCCGCACGCCGGCCGACCTCTGCCTGATCGAGGTCGGGCTGGGCGGCCGGTTCGACGCCACCAATGTCTTCGACGCCCCGGCGGTCAGCGTCATCACCCCGGTCGACTACGACCATCTGGAGCTGCTCGGCCCGGAGCTGTCGAAGATCGCCTGGGAAAAGGCCGGGGTCATCAAGCGCGGTCGGCCGGTGGTGGTCGCCCGTCAGATGGACGAGGCGCTGGAGGCGATCGAGCGCGAGGCCGAGGCGCTGGCCGCCCCGATGCTGCTGATGGGTCGCGACTTCGACGCCTGGGAGGAACGCGGCCGGCTGCTGGTGCAGATGCCCGAGCGGCTGCTCGACCTGCCGGCGCCGGCGCTGTTCGGCGGCCACCAGTTCGCCAACGCCGGCCTGGCGGTCGCCGCCGCCCTGAGCTTCGACGCCAGCCTCGGCGAGGAGCCGGTCGGCCGCGGCGTGGCCTCGGCAACCTGGCCCGCGCGCTTCCAGCGGCTGACCAAGGGGCCGCTGGCGGAGCTGGCCCGGGCGCGCGGCGCCGACCTCTGGCTCGACGGGGGCCACAATCCGCACGCCGGCCGGGCGCTGGCCGAATCGGCCTCGCGGCTGGTCGACCGCGATCCGCGGCCGCTGATGCTGGTGGCCGGGATGTTCGCGCGCAAAGACGCCAAGGGCTTCTTCCTGCCGTTCGCCGAGATGCGGCCGCGGGTCCTGGTCACCAGCTTCGATTCGCCCAACGCCGCCCCCGCCGACCAGCTCGCCCAGGCCGCCGCGGCCGCCGGCCTGTCGCCGGAGATCCAGCCGGACGTCACCGCCGCCGTGCAGGCGGCGCTGGCCGCGCCGGGGCCTGCGCCCCACGTGCTGGTCTGCGGCGGCCTGCACTTCGCCGGCGAGGTGCTGGCGATGAGCCCGGAGACCTGGCCGACATGAGGCGCGAGCCATGAAGCGCAAGATCGTCCTGCCGTGGCGCTACCTGGTCATGCTGGCGGTCGGCCTGGCCGTGCTCTGGGCCCTGATGGCCCGCTTCGGCCGCACCGACGTGGTGCTGATCGGCTGGCTGATCGGCTGGCTGTTCGTCAGCCGCGGGCTGGATTTCCTGGTCCGCCGCAACCGCAAGCGGTTGCGGTTCGACCGGGATGAGGACGGGGCCTAAAGATGCTCCCCCGTAGGGGAGGATCGAAAAGAAAGCGCCCGCCGAAGGGGCGAGCGCTTCTTGGATCTTCGAGCTCAGGCCCGGCTCACGCGGCGGCGACGCCGGCTTCGCTCAGCCATTCGAGGATCTTCTGTTTCGGCATGGCGCCGACCTTCATCGAGGCCATCTGGCCGCCCTTGAACAGCATCATCGTCGGGATGCCGCGCACGCCGTAGCGCGAGGGGGTGGTCGGGCTTTCCTCGATGTTCAGCTTGGCGATGGTCACCAGGCCGGAGAGCTCGTCGGAGATCTGCTCCAGAGCCGGGGCGATCTGCTTGCACGGACCGCACCATTCGGCCCAGAAATCGACCAGCACGGGGGCTTCGGCCTGCAGGACGTCCTTGTCGAAGGAATCGTCGGTGACCTTCACGGTGCTCATTTAAGGCTCCTTGCCCAGGCGCGCGAAGGCGCGCCGGAATCTCTACTGTTAGGGGGCGCTTGAAGGCGCGCCCGGAATCTATCGTAGTCGTCGATGTAGGCGGGGCGACGCGCGGTATCAACTCCTGCTGCCAAGCTGGGCAAGGCTTTGGGCCATCAGGTTTTCTGGAACAGGCATCAGCTTCGGCCCATCGGTCCAGATCAGGGCAGCTTCGATGCTTCGGCCGGGGAAGACCTCGGCGAGCACCGCGGCGTAGATCGCCATCTGCCGCAGGTAGGCCGGATCGGCGTCCTCGATCCGCGCGGGCGAGGGGCGGTTGGTCTTGAAGTCGGCCACCAGCACCCGGCCCGGCAGCACCACCAGCCGGTCGATGCGGCCGGAGATCTTCAGGCCCGCCGGCAAGGCCCGCGCCGCGCCGGCGATCGCCACCTCGGCGCGCGAGCCCGCGCCGAACACCTCGGCGAAGCGGGCGTCCTGCAGCACCGCCAGCGCCGCCTCGGCCATCTCGGCGCGCTGGACCGCGGTGAGGTCGCGCTCACGGGCCAGCAGCGCGCTCGCCCCTGCAGCCCGCTCCCCGGGCGGCAGATCGGGTAGAATTTGAAGGAGCCGGTGGATCAGGTCGCCGCGGCGGAAACGGCCAAGGCCCGCAGTCTCGGCCAGCGGCGAGGGGGCGGCGGCGGCCAGCGATTCGCCGAGGTCGGCGGGCGAGGCGTAGCGGGCGAAGGCCTCGGCCGCGGGATCGCGGGCGATCCAGGCCGGCGGCGCATGGCTCGCCGCGGGGGTCGCCGCAGTCGCCTTCTGGGCGCCCAGCGGCTCCGGATCCGGGCCATAGCGCTGGATGTCGAAGCCCGCGCCGGCGGCCGCGCGCACATGCGGCTGGATGTTGGCGTGGGCGAAACCTTCGCGGATCGCCGCCCACCAGCCCTTGAGGTTCTCTTCCTTGCGGTTCGCCGGACGCTTGCCGCAGATCACCAGCCGCTCGCGCGCCCGGGTCAGGGCGACGTAGAGCAGGCGCAGCGCCTCCTCCTCCTCCTTGCGCAGGCGCAGCGCGCGGGCGGCCGCCGAGGCCGCGCAATCGGCCTTGCCGGCGGCGCACCACAGGAAGCCCCCGTCCTCGGTCTCCATCAGCGGCGAGCCGCGCGGGCCCTGCTGGGTGGTGGTCTCCGGCAGGAAGACGATCGGGGCTTCAAGGCCTTTTGCGCCGTGGGCGGTCATCACCCGCACCTCGTCGCGGCCGCCCTCCAGCTCACGCTTCACGACGATGTCCAGGCGGGCGAAGTCGGCGGCCAGGGATTCCAGGTCGTGCACGCCGCGCTGTTCGGCCGCCAGCACCTGGCCGAGGAACTCCTCCAGGGCGTCCTCGGCCTCGGCGCCCAGACGGCGCAGCAGGCGCGCGCGCATCGAGCGGCCGCCCACCTGCCCGCCCGGGCCGTCGCGCCGCGCCAGCGCCTGGGCGTAGAACTCGAACGGCCGGCTCGTGCGGCCGGCGCCGACCAGCCAGCCGAGCAGGGCGGCGGCCGCGGCCCATTCGGGGCGTTCGTCGGCGCGCCGCCGCAGCCTCGCCCACAGCGGCTCGTCCTTGCGGCCATGGGCTAGGGCGTAGAGACTCGCGTCGTCGAGGTCGCAGAACGGGCTGCGCAGCAGGGCCGCCAGGGTCAGCTCGTCGTCCGGGAACAGGGCGAAACGGGCCAGCGCCAGCAGGTCGTCGAAGATGATGTGCTGCGACAGCGCCAGCCGGTCGGCGCCGGCGACCGGCGTGCCGGTCTGTTTCAGCGCCCGCAGGATCTCCTCGAACAGCGGCCCGCGCTTGCGCACCAGGATCAGCACGTCGCCGTACTGGGCAGGCCGCCACGTCCGCCCATCGGCGAGATTGCGGTCGAAGACGGCGTCGCCGCGCGCGATGGTCTCGCGGATCTCGCCGGCGATGGCGCGGGCGAGCTGCTTGTTGGCGCTGGTCTCCGCCTCGACGTCGAGTGGGGTGGTCCAGGCGGTGCGCTCCTCGACCTGCGGCTCGTCGATCAGCGGCCAGAGGTCGACGCAGCCGCGGTGGCCCTGGCGCATGGCGGGATGGGACAGGGCCTCCGGCGAGGGCGGCACGCCGCCGGCGAACACCGCGTCGACGAAGCCCAGCACCTCGCCGGTCGAGCGCCAGGAGGCCTGCAGCGGCACGGGCTCGGCCCGGCGTCCGGAGGCGCGGATCTCGGCGACGTAGCGGGTGGTTTCGCTGATCAGCCGGGCCGGATCGGCGCCCTGGAAGGAATAGATCGACTGCTTCTCGTCGCCGACGACGAACAGGCTGCGCTCCAGGCCCCCGCCTCTGGAGGATCTGGCGCGCGGCCGGCCCTCGCCGGCGAAGAACTCCCCGGTCAGGGCGCGGACGATGTCCCACTGGTCGGGGGCGGTGTCCTGGGCCTCGTCGACGAGGATGTGGTCGATGCCGCCGTCCAGCTTGAACAGCACCCAGGCAGCGGCCTGGCTCTTCGACAGCAGCGCCTTGGTCTTCTCGATCAGGTCGGCGAAGTCGAGGCCGCCGAAGGCCTGCTTCTCGATGGCGTAGGCGGTCAGATAGGCCTGGCCGAGGCTAAGCGCGTCGAGCGTGCTGACCGCCACCCGCGCCCCGCGTAGCCGCTCGCGCAGGCCCTCAAGCCGGTCCTGTTCGTCCAGCAGGCGGGCGCGCAGGCCCTCGTGCCCGGCCAGTCCCTTGGTGGCGCCGCACCATTTGGCGGGCGTGCCCTCGCCGCTGTCGGTGAACAGGGCCGAGAGCATGTCGGCGAGGTCGAGATCGGAGGCGGCCGCGATCGCCGCCAGATTGCCGGCGCACTTCTGGTCCTGCTTGCCGCCTGCGGCGAGCACCCGGGCGGCCTCGCGCCACAGGCTTCGGTCGAAGCCGGCGAGCGCCTCGGCCTCGATGACCTCCGGCGTCTGGCCGGGCGCCACGCCGACGGCGGCCCAGACCCAGGCGACCGCGCCGGCGAGCCCGCCCTGGCGTTCGAAGAAGTCCTGCAGCTTTCCGCGGCGGCCCTCGAAATCGAAGAACATCTGCTGGAAGGAGCCGTAGTCCTGCTCGACCGACATCCGCGCATAGGCCAGCGCGACCTCGCCCGCCGTGCGCATGGCGTAGTCGGCCACCGCGGCGCGGGCGGCGGCCGCCACCGCGGCGCTGGCGGCGTCGTCCATCACCCGGAAGCCCGGCGACACCCCGGCTTCGAGCGGAAAGCGCCGCAGCAACTTCTCGCAGAAGGCGTGGATGGTCTGGATCTTCAGGCCGCCGGGGGTCTCCAGCGCCTGGGCGAACAGGGCGCGGGCCTCGGACAGGCGTTCCTTGCCATAGCCGTGCCCCGGCAGGCCTTCGAGCTCGCCGAGCTGGGCGGTCAGCTCGGCGTCGACCATCACCGACCAATCGCCCAGCCGGCGGTACAGCCGCCGCTGCATCTCGGCGGCGGCGGCCTTGGTGTAGGTGACGCAGAGGATGGTCTCCGGCTTGGCCCCGTCGAGCAGCAGCCGGGCCACCCGGTCGATCAGGGTCTTGGTCTTTCCGGAGCCGGCGTTGGCGCGGACGAAGGCCGAGACCTGCGGGTCGGCGGCGGTGCGTTGCGGATCTTGCAGGACCTCGACGCTCACGCCTCGCCCTCCTCGCCGCTGGTGGACCATTCGAAGACCCGCGCCAGGTGGTCGTAGTCGCCGTGGTGCTGGCGCACGAACTGCGGCGCGGTGCGCGAGGCGTAGGGCTGGCCAGGGTCGAAGTAGCGGCGCAGCAGCTCTTGCAATCCCTCCAGGGCCTGGTCGGCCGCCTGGGCGCTGTCGGGGATCTTGTCGCCGGCGCCGCCGGGCAGGGCGCGGAGCTCCTCGCGGCCGGCGGGCTTGCGGCCGGTGACCTCCAGATAGGTCAGCTCGCCGGGGCGCAGCCGGCCGATCTCGGCGAACCCGCCGGCGGCGAGGATGGCGGCGGTCAGGGTCAGCTGCGGTGAGAAGCCGCTGTCGACCATCTTCTGCGACGGCGCGCGGCCGGTCTTGTAGTCGAGGATGTGGCCATATCCCTCGGGGTCGGCCTCGATGCGGTCGGCCTTGGCGGTGAGGGTGAAGCTCTGCCCGTCGACCATGATGTCGAGCCGGCCTTCTTTCTCGACGTGCAGGACCCGGCCGTCGGCGCGGCGCACCCGCTCCAGCTCCGCCACCCAGGCCGCAGCCTCGCGGGCCAGGGCCGCCTCGCGGGCCAGGCCCTCGCGCGGCATGCCGGCGGCGCGCAGCTCCTGAAGATAATACCCGGAGAAAATCTCGGCGGTCTCGGCGGGCAGCTCGCGCGGGAAATCCAGGGCGAAGCGCTCGAATGCCGCGTGGATGGCGGTGCCGCGGGCGCGGGCCTCCACCGGCTCGTCCGGCCGCTCCATCGGGAACAGCTTGAGGATGTCGCGCGCCCAGACCGCATAGGGATCACGGGTCAGGGCCTCGACCCGGGTCACCGCCAGCCGCCGCGGCCGATGCTCCAGCGGCGGGCAGGGGGCCGGCCGCCTGGCCGGGGTCGGCGGACCCTCCGAGGCGTCGAGGCCGCGGGCCCAGGCCAGCAGCTCCGGCCGTTCGGGGATCGTAGCGCCGGCGCCGCGGGCCAGGGTCTCCAGCCGCCAGAGCCAGCGCGACTTCACCGCCGGCTGGGCCTCGCGGCGCTCGGCGTGCAGCAGCACCACCTCCGGCGCGCAGGCGGCCTGGGCGAAGTCGTGCGCCGACAGCCCGACCCGCCGTTCGGGCAGCGGCAGGCCCAGCCGCTCGCGCATCGGCCGCGACAGGAAGGGATCGAGCGGCGCGGGCCGTGGCCAGACGCCTTCCTCCAGCCCGGCCAGCACCAGCCGATCGGCCCGCACCAGCCTGGCCTCGATCGCGCCCAGGATGCGCAGCCGCGGCTGGGTGGCGCCGCCGGCGCGGACGGTCTCGCCCTGCATCAGCTTCTCCAGCAGGTCGGCGTAGCCGCGCGCGGTGACCGCCAGCAGGCCCTCGCCCTCGCGGATCAGGCCGGACAGCAGCCGGCTCATCGCCTCGCCGCCGGGGCCGCTCCAGAGCTCGCCGGCCTGGCCGTCGGCGTCGCGGGCGAGGGTTTCGATCACCTGGGTGAGGACGCGGGTGGCGGCGGCGGGCGGAACCGCTGCAGGCCCCCTCCGTCCCGCTTCGCGGTCCCCCTCCCCCGCAAGCGGGGGAGGAGCGAGGCCCAGCTGCTCCCCGGCGTGCGGGGGAGCTGTCGGCGCAGCCGACTGAGGGGGCGTTGCGGCGTCGAAGGCGTCCGCCAGCGGCGCCAGTGCAGCTCGCAACCGCCCCAGCAGCGCCTCCGCCTCGTCCACCTCCGCCGCCCGCCCCGGGGATTTCACCCGCACCCCCTCCAGCTTCGCCGCCAGCGCCTCCCAGCCGTCGGTGCGCGCCCCGCGCAGGCCGTGGCGCTCCAGCGCCTCGGCCTGGCGCGCCAGCTGGTCGGGCGGGAGGCCCAGCCGCACGAACGGATGCTTGGTCACCGCCAGCAGGCTCACCGGATCGGTCGGATCGACGGCGAGGCGGGCGACCAGGGCTGCCAGCACGCCGGCGGGGCGTCCGGCCAGCGCCTCGCCGGCCGAGGAGTCCGGGACCACGCCCCAGCGCGCCAGCTTGGCGGTCACCCGGCGCGCCAGGGTCTGGTCCGGCGTCACCAGGGCGGCCGTGCGCTCGGGCGTCTCCAGCGCCTCGCGCAGCAGCAGGGCGGCGACGGTGGCGGCCTCTTCTTCGTTGCGGGCGCTGATCAGCGACAGGCCGGAAAGCCCGGCGGCGACCGGATCGACGCCTTCGCCGGCGCCTTCGTCGCGCAGCTGGGCGATGGCGTGCAGCCAGTCGGCGGTGGCCTCGGCGGGGCGCAGGGCCTCGTTGATCACCCGCCGGCGCCAGCGCGCCTGGGCGGCGAAGCCGCGGGACGCCGGCCAGGTCGCGACGTCGCGGCGGTCGACTCCCACCCGGCTCAGCAGCCGCCGCATGGCGCCCTGCGGATGCTGTTCGCCGACGCGGATCCAGGCGTCTTCCGCCAAGCTGTCGTCGAGGCCGGGCAGCACCACGCAGCCCTGGGGCGCGGCGGCGATCACCCGCAAGAGGTCGGCGGTGGCCGGCGCCGTGCCGGTCGAGCCCGCCGCCACCAGCACCCCTTGCGGCGGCCGCTGGGTCCAGGCCTCGGCCAGCTTGCGCAGCAGCCGCACCCGGCGCTCGGAGACGTCGATCACCCCGAGCGCGGCGAGCCGCCGTGGCCATTCGCGCAGGGCCGCTTCGAGGAAGTCGCGGGAGATCCGCCAGTGCTCGGCGAGGTCGGCCTCGACCAGGTCGGCGAGCCGGTCGCCGGCCTCGATCTCCTCGATCTGCAGGCTGTCGAGAAAGCCGCCGAGCGCATCGGCGAGCTCGAGCGCCGAGGCGGCGGTCAGCTCGCGGCCCGGTAAAAGGTCGCCATGGTCGGCGACCAGTCGGGTGAGCTCGAACCGCCGGCGCAAGGGTTCGATGGCGCTCGGCAGGTCGAGCGCCAGGTCGCCGGGCTCGAACGGCGGCTCGCCTTCTTCCAGGTCGCCGAGCGGCCGCATCTGCGGCGGCAGGATGGCGCGGCCCTCCCCGGCGGCGACGAAGGCGTCGGCCAGCGCCCGGGCGCCGCGGCGGGTGGGGGTCAGCACGGTGGCCTGCGAAAGGGCCTCGGGCCCCAGCGGGCCCAGGGCGTCCTGCAGGCCGCGGGCGAGGTCTTCGGCGAACGGCCGGTGCGCCGGGATGTTGAACCAGCGCGGCCCGCCCCATCCTTGCAGATCGGGCTCGCCGAACAGGCCGGTCATGCCAGACGGACCTCGGCCGCCTCCCGGGCCGCCGGATCGCCCACATGCATCCAGAAGGCGTCCATCACTGCGCCGTATAGCCGGCCCTGATCCTGTAGCCGATGCCACACCGGCACGATGGAGAAGGGCCCCTGCGTCGGCGAGCCGTCGAGGATCTGCGGCCTCATGATGCCGAAGCCGACGTTGGCGAGCGGGGTCAGCAGGTCCGGCGCGGCCGAGTGGGTCAAGCGGCCCTCGGCGTCCATCAGGAAGCCCTGCGGCCCCTCGAAGCCGATGCCGCGGCCGCGCGAGACCAGCAGCAGCAGCAGGTCCATCGCCTCCGGATCCCAGGTCCGCTTCAGCGTCTCCAGCGGCGGCTCCACGGCGTTGATCCACAAGGAGTCGATATTGGCGACGAACACCGGCGCCTCGCCCAGCAGCGGCCGGGCCTTCTGGATGCCGCCGCCGGAATCCAGCAGCTCGTCGCGCTCGTCGGAGATCAGCACCTGCAGGTCGCTGCGCCGGGCCAGGTGGTCTTCCATCTGATCGGCGAAATAGTGGACGTTGACCACCGCGCGCTCGACGCCGGCGGCGACCAGTTCGTCCAGCACCCGGTCGATCAGCGGGCGGCCGGCCACCCGCACCAGCGCCTTGGGCAGGGTGTCGGTCAGCGGACGCATGCGCGTCCCCAGCCCGGCGGCCAGCACCATGGCGGTCTTGGGCCCGCTCGTGATCATGCGCGGGCCTCGGCGGGGACGTGGGCGGCGAACCAGCGCTTCAGGCCGGCGAGTTGCGGATCTTCCAGGTTGCGCTCCAGATAGCGCCAGGTTCTCGGCATATAGGCCTTGTACTGCGCCCGGCCGAGCAGCGCCTGGCGGGCGAACACCCGGCCCAGGATGCGCGCCGCGTTGGCGGCCGCCAGGGCGCGATAGTCGGCGAGGAAGGCCTGGCGGTCCAGGCCCGGTCGCGCCGCCAGGAAGCGGTCGAGCATGGCGGTTTCCAGGTCGGCGGAGACGTCGCGGCGGGCGTCCTGCAGCAGGTGGGTCAGATCCCAGGCCGGATGGCCGCGCAGGGCGTCCTGGAAGTCCAGCAGGCCGACCCGCGCCGGGCCCCGCCGCTCCGGCAGCCAGAGCAGGTTCTGGGCGTGGTAGTCGCGGTGGGTGAAGACGCTGGCGCCGGCCTCGCCGCGGACCCAGATCGGCGCCCAGAGCGCGTTCCATTCGGCGACCGCCTCGGCCGGGAAGGCGGGCAGTCCGGCGAACTGCGGCCAGAATTCCAGGAAGGTGTCCGTGCCGATCTTCAGCGCCAGCGAGTCGTAGCTGAGCAGCGGCCAGCTGGCATCGCCCACCCCGAGCACGGCGGCGGGCGGTTCGGCCTGCAACGCGGCCTGGACATCGATGGCGGCCTCATAGAGCGGACGCTCGGCCTGCCCGTCTTCGATCAGGGTGGCGA
>Ga0105248_10005025_pt1 | contig 14606 bp, 11 predicted proteins | sample KBSS34metaG_FD_81524 | JGI IMG/M metagenome (GOLD analysis project Ga0105248, IMG submission 81524) | Switchgrass rhizosphere microbial communities from Kellogg Biological Station, Michigan, USA - KBS S3-4 metaG | ecosystem: Host-associated > Plants > Roots > Rhizosphere > Soil | place...
GACGCGCGGGTCGAGCGCGTCGCTGAAGCGCGCCCGCGCCCGCATGCCGCCGGCCGGGGTGCGCACGTCAACCCAATCGCCATTCCTGATGCCGCGTGCGGAGGCCGTCGCGGGATTAAGCTCGATCTCCGGATCCGGCGCTCGCTTGCGCAGGCCCGGCAGCGCACGATGCTGGGTCTGGCAAAATAGGCTGGGCTTTGCACATGTCAGGATCAGGGGGAAGGATGCGGCAAGGTCCGGGCGGGCGACCGGGCCGATGGCTGGTTCGACAAAGTCCGGCATCGCCTGATAGCCGTGATCGAGGAAGGTCTCCGACCAGAACTCGACCTTCCGCGACGGCGTCTGGAAGCCTCGCGGCTCTCCCTTGTCGTTGCACGCGGCATGCTTGGCGTGCTGCGTCGTGAGCGGTTTGCGTAATCCGGCCGGTTGCGCGCGAAGCTGCTCCAGCGTGATGCCGCTCGGACCGAGCTGCTGCCGGTAGGCGGCATCGACATCGCCATTCCAGAAATGCTCGCCGAGGCCGAGACGTGCGGCAAGACCAAGGATGATATCGGTATCGGACCGCGCCTTGCCGGGAGGCGGGACGATGGCCTGCCTGAGCTGAACCTGCGATTGCGCCTCTGCACTGATTTCGAAGCCGATCTTGAGCGCTTCGCGTTCGAAACAGGACGCGACAGGCAGCACGATATCCGCAAGCGCCGCCGTCGGCGTCATGAACAGGTCGGCATGGGCATAGAAATCGAGCGCAGCCAGCGCAGCGCGTCCGCGAGCCGGATCGCCGTGAGCGAGCAGCAGGTTTGCGCCGAACCCTATGAGTCCGCGGACGGGATAGGGCGCGCCTTCAAGAACAGCCCGGTAAAAGTCGCGAGGCGAGACGTAATTCCAGCGCGCCGGTCCGAGTGGACGCTCCTCAATCCCGACGGCGGGAGCAAGCCGCTTGGCTGCGGCCAAGTTATCTCCGACGATCGATCCCGACGGTACGGCAGGGAACAGCACATTGCCACCGGCAACATCGAAACTGCCGGTCAGCGCATAGAGCATGGCCATCGCGCGCGCCGTGTCCGTGCTGTTGGCGTGATGCTCGTGCCCGCTCCAGGCATAGTAGGAGACGGGCCGGTCGTGCCAGATCGTTCGCGCCGTTTCCTCCAGCTGGCCGGACGGAATCCAGCACGTCGCTTCGACCATCGCGGGCGAATATTTGCCGCACAGCGCCGCGTAACGGTCGAACACAGGCCGGCAGGAAATCGGACCGTCCCTGGTTGCGACGATGTATTCGCCGCGCAAGGCGAGATGCTCGGCGGATGCCTCGTAGCGGCCGGCCGCCGGATCATAGCTGACGGCGCGGTTGGAAGCGCAATCCCAGGCGACAAATAGTCCGGCGCCGCTGCCGGAAGGGAGATCCTCCGCCTTCAGCAACCTCTCGGTATCGGCGCGCACCAGAAAGGGGCCGTTGCTCCACGTGCGGACGAACGCCTCGTCGTACCATCCGCGCTCGATCATGATGTTGGCCAGACCGAGCGCAAGCGCGCCGTCGGTCCCGGGGCGCAGGCGCAGCCAGACATCGGCCTTGTTGGCAAGGCCTACGTTGCGCGGATCGATCACGATCAGCTTCATTCCGCGTTTCAGGCCCGCGACCGTCGCCGTCGCATGCGTGATGCGCGTAAACGATGGATTGTAGCCCCACAGGATCAGGCAGCCGGATTCGGCAATGTCCGCCATTGCTCCGCCGCCGCTTCCCGTCGCAACGCTGCCGACGCCGAAAACGTAGCGTGTTGCATAGCCGCGTCCCCAGCCGCACAGCTCGAGCGCTCCCACATTGTTCGGCGTGCCGAACGCATTCATCAGCCTGGTGATGAAAGGCGCGGAATCCGCAATCGCGGTCGTCGACGGCGATGATTGGCTGAAGGCTACCGCTTCAGGTCCATGCTGCTCGGCGATGCGCCGCATGGCGGCGGCGATCTGATCGAGCGCCGCATCCCAAGATATTTCCTCCCAGCCCGGATCGGCGTCGCCTTTCGGCCGCGTTCGACGCAGCGGTCGCTTCAGCCTGTCCTTGTGATAGACCAGTTCGGGAGCTGCTCGGCCCTTGGCGCAGATTGCCGCGCCGGTGGGGTGGGTCGGATCGGGGTCGAGACGCGTGAATCGGCCATCCGTCACCGTCGCGACGGTGCCGCAGCGGGCGATGCACAGACCGCAATACCCTTGCACCTGCCGTACGTTCGCCGTCTCTGTTGCTGACATGCGCAAACTCCTTCGCGGCAATGCGTAAGCCCGATGGGCGTGTCGCCCAAGCGCTGTGTGGCTCCAGGGTACCGTGGCTGGTGCCAGATACCAGCTTTATGACAAGCTGCCGCCACCGAATGCGCGTGTGTCTGGGATCCTTCCCTACTTCGGGGCCAGGTCGAGATAGGCCATGCGATCCATCACGCTATCCGCGAGCGCCACCTTGTAGACAGCTTCGGCGAAGCGCCTGTGGTCCGCTATCCGGCTCAGCTTGCTGTTGCCGATCCGCTGCGGCAGCAGCAGGCAAATCGGCTCGAGCATTTCGATCTCGAACGGGACCATGACGCCGGCAGTCATAGAAAACGGCCCGGGCGTGAGCAGCCGGGTGGCAATCAGTTCTCCGTCGTCCATCGAGCTCTCAATCCCGACGTCAAGCAGCCATACTTTCGTGTTGCGGAGAATGTCGGTGGCGATCAGGCCAAGGGTATCGTGACGCTGCTCGAGCAGGAGTATCGCAAACTGCGACCTGCACATTGCGTCCAGCATCAGCCCTTCGTCAGATTGCGCTTCGAACCTGGCCGATTTCGCAAAGCGGTCGACGGCCCGCGAGCGATCCGCCGGTGCGGTATAAATGGCAAGGTCGTAGACGAAGTACATCTCGTCCATGTCGTCGAGAAGCAGCGTCTTTCCTTCTGTCAATCCGAGCCGACGCGCTTGATTCAGCAGCGCATCGGCCGATACACATTTGAGAACTTCCTCATGAATTGTCTTGGAAATTTCCCGAAGGTGAAGGTAGCGACCGAGTGTGTCCTCGCGCGTCGAAGGCGCATCGCCGCCCCAGGCAAAGATCGGCTGCTGTTGGACGAGAGGAAGGGCCATGAAACTCTCCCGGGTTGGACCGCCAGCCTTTCGTCATCGTTAACGCTGCGCCTTGATTCGCGAAACAGCAATGTGCCTGATCGATAGAATATCGAGGGTAAACTGAGGAATTGGTCCGGCCAGCCGAGCCGCATCTGAGCCTGGATTTTCACTTTCCCTAGGGCGCGCAAAGCTTCGTGAAATCAGCCAAGTGTCATTCGCCGCGCATGAATTCTGAAAAGGTGCTGGCGATGGGAGAAGATTGCGTCTTCGCGCTCAGCCCGGCGCGTTCGTGCCCTGGCCATCGTGCAAATGGTCGCCTTCGTCTTCGCCATGCCCGCCGCTCAGCGCTGAGGTGCTGCGCAATCGGATGACGGTTGCGATCAGGTCGACATCCACCTTGAGCAGATCGAGATCGCGCGTCATCTCGCGCAACTCCTGGCCCTTGCGGGCGACCTCCTCCGAGACATCGATGGCCATGTTGCGTTCGGTGACCCCACCCGTGCCTCCGACGAACATCTTGGCTCTGATCCACTCCAGCCGTGCCCGATGCGTGTCGCGGGTGAACTTCTTTTCGACGAACTGCCGCCGGGCCTCGGCGTAGACCGCCAGCAGTTCTACATTCGGCATCCTGTGCAGGGCCTCGGCGGAGAGACCAGCAGCCTGGGGCGTTGAGGAGGTCATGACGGACTCATCGGCAGAGGAAACGTCGGCAATCCACCGACAGAATATTTCAATTCGCTGCGGATCGCCGCGATGATTTTCGTCGAAGTTCGGTGTTTAAAAAAATCGATTATATTATAGTACCGGCTGGCCGTATCTAGGCAAGAAAGAGACTGTCGCCAATCTTGGCGGTGGCCCGAACGGCGCGGCGATCGGGCCGGACGCCTTCATCACCCTGTCCGGCACCGGACGTTTGATTGCGGTGGATTGGCCTCGACCGGGGCTTGCGCTGAATGACCCCGGTACAGCCCGCAAGCGTTTCGCCTCTCCGATTTGGCGCTACTGCAACTGACGCCCGGTATGACGCCGCTGGCCGGGGCGGCGAGCGGAGGGATTGCGGTTGCGGTGCACATGAAATTCGAACGTCCCTGCGAGTGCCGTCTCGATCGCGGTCAGGCGGACGTCGTCACTATCGTTCAACAAGGCATGGCCATGACCGGCCGAAAACATCGCGCCTGGTACGAACACGGGAAGAAATGCCGTGCAGCCAATGCCAAGGTCTTCATTGTCCAGGTGCCCTCCGAATGCGCGCTTGTCACGCACGGGCCATCGGTTCCAGTTCGCGGGTGGGGCAACACCGAAATTACCAAAACACGGCGACAGCCTCAGCTCGCGGCCCCATGGCAGGCGCGCGACATTGCGCGCTCTGTCGACGGCAACGTGACGGCGACAAAAATCGAAAGAGTCGCCTCGCGTCCTCTTGGTCGATGGCCTTTCCATGTTCCAGCCCCAATCCGCTCGGAGCCGGATATCGATGATGCGTACCTCAAGCACATCGCCTGGTTCAGCCCCCTCGATGTGAACGGTCCCGTCAACAGGCGCGGAAGGCGACCGGAGTGGCCGAGGTCTTCCTGGCCGGCGAACTGGCGGATGCCGGGCGAGCCGTCGCCGGGTCCGTCCGGCTCGGCGGGGAGGGTTTCGATCGTCACGCGATCGCCCGGTGAAATCGAGATGGCGGGACTCCGCCGCGCTTTCCATAGGCCCCAATGCAGATGTTCGGGTGTCGATGAAAGGTAATGATCCATGAGCTTGCCTGCAACGACGTGTACTCCTTGTTGCAGGAGCATGATCCATGCCAAGTGCCGCGATTGTTGCGATGGAAAATCAAACGCGCCAAAAGGCCGACCTTTGCCGGAATTGCTCGCGCAGCAACGATCGAGGGTTTCGGCGGTGAAGCCCAAGGCAGCGTCGACTACCAATTAGGCAACTCCAGCGGCGCCACACGACGAGCCGACATGTGAAGGACAGCCGACATGGCGCGTTGCGCACGACGCGCTGATCATTCGCGACCAGCAAGCCACCGGCTGAATACGTCGGTCGTCAAGGGATTGTCAGGCGCATTGGCACGACGCGACGAGTCGCGGCGGGAACGCGTTTCGGATCAACGAAAGATTCCGCTAGACTGATGGGACTAACATTAGTACCATAGTCTCAATTAAGCAAGGGCGCGCGATCTCTGTTGTCGCTGCCGGTTCCCGACAAGGAGGACGTTTTGCCGGATACCCTGGTGGAGCCGTATGCGCGGCTCAGAGATAATATGGCGCAGCGCGACCGAAGTTTGCGCGAAAAGGTGGTTTCGCTCGAGGAAGCAGGGCGCTTCGTCCAGGACGGTATGAAGGTCGGCGTCGGCGGCTCGACGATGTCGCGAACCCCGATGGCGATGATCTGGGAGTTGATCCGCCAACGTCGCAAGGATCTGTCGATTTCACGCTGCATCGTCTCGACAGATGGCGATCTCGTTTTCGGCTCCGGCATCGCGAATCACGTCGTTACCAGCTGGTTTGCTCAGGGCATTCTTTGGGGGCTCTCCAAGGTGATGCGGCACCATGTGGAATCCGGCAACAAGCGCTTCGAGGAATGGAGCCATATGGCCGTCGGCATGCGCTTCCGCGCAGGCGGCATGGGTGTGCCGTTCCTGCCGATCCGCGCCATGATGGGCTCGGACATTGTGGGCCAGCGCCCCGAGGCCAAACAGATCGATTGCCCGTTCACCGGTGAGAAAATTCTGCTCGTGCCCGCGCTCAACCCGGATGTGGCGCTGATTCACGTTCAGCGTTGCGATCCTTACGGCAACGCGCAGATCGATGGCCTGCAGTTCATGGATATCGATCTCGCTTTGGCCGCCAACAGCGTGATCCTGACGACGGAGCGTATCGTTTCGAACGATCAGATCCGACGTTCGCCGGACCAGACAAAAATTCCGTTCTTCTGCGTCGATGCCGTCGTGGAGGTGCCGTATGGGTCGGCGCCCCACGAGTGCTACGGCCTGTACGAACCGATGATGCGCCACATGGAAGCCTATGTCGCCCAGGTCAATGGCGACCCGGTGAAAGGGATGCAGGAATATCTCGACCGTTATTTCTACAGCCCGAAATCCTGGACCGAATATCTTTCGCTGATCGGCATGGAAGAACTGCTGGAGGCGACGAAGAAGGGCAGGAGCATCTACAATGACTGAGGCGCAGCGCTATACGGCAAGTGAAATCCTTGCGATCCTGAGCGCGCGTCAGTTGCGGGATGGGCAGGTCGTGTTTGCAGGCATCGGCGTTCCCCTGCTGGCCGCCACGCTGGCGCAGCGAACGCGTTGTCCTGCGCTGACAATTCTGTTCGAGGGAGGCGTGATCGGCGCTTTCGTCGAGCCAGGCAAGTTGCCGCCATCGACCAACGATCAGCGCTGCACCAAGCGCGCGAACATGGTGCTTGGCAGCGCCGACGTGCTGCTGTTGCTGCAACGTGGTTACGTCGACGTCGGCTTCATGGGCGGGGCTCAGATCGATCAGTACGGCAACCTCAACTCGTCCTTTATCGGCGATCCCGCATCTCCGAAGACGAGGCTGCCGGGCACCGGCGGCGGCAACGATATTTCGAGCCTCACCACCATGCTCGTTTCGATGAAGCACGAAAAGCGCCGCTTCGTCGAAAAGGTCGACTTCATCACCAGCCCGGGCTTCATCCGCGGCGGCACGACCAGAAAGGACGCCGGTCTGCTGAGCGGAGGGATGTGGCGGGTCATCACGGAACTCGCAGTGTTCGGCTTCGACGAGCGGACACGGCGCATGAAGGTTCTGGCGCTCAATCCCGGCGTGACGCGGGAGGAGGTGCAGGACAACACCGGATTCAATCTCGATTTCGACGAGAAGATGCATGTGACGTCGCCCCCGACCGACCATGAGCTCGAAACCTTGCGGGTGCTCGACCCCGAGCGCCTTTTCATAGCCTAAGCCATCAGTTCGGAGATCAATCGATGCCTTCACTCGCCAACACGTATGGTGTCGCCGCGCGCAATTTCACGGCCTATCCCGAGATGCCCAATGCCCGGGCGCTCGTGGAATACGGCGTGCGCGTCGAGGAACTTGGTTACGACTCGGTTTGGGTCTGGGACCACATGCTGCTCGGCGTCGAGCCGAACTTTCCGATCATCGACTCCCTCACCACGTTGACCGGCATTGCCGCACGAACCAAGCGCATCAAGATGGGCACCGGCATCCTGGTTCTGCCGCTGCGAAACGCGGTGGCTCTCGCCAAGCAGCTCTCCAGTATGGATCAGCTGTCCGAGGGGCGTCTCATCATGGGTATGGCCTCCGGTTGGTACAAGCGCGAGTTCGACGCCCTGGGCATTCCCTTTGAGAAGCGCGGCAAGATCATGGATGAAAATCTCGACATCCTGCGTCGGCTCTGGACGGAGGAATCCGTCACGGGCGAGTACATGCGCCACAACATCTCGAAGGCCGTCATGTACCCGAAGCCGGCACAGCCGAAAATCCCGCTGCTGATCGGCGGCTATGCCGATCCCGTGCTGAAGCGGGCGGCGGTCAATGGAGACGGCTGGCTCACCTATTTCTACCGCCCGGCGGATTTCAAGAAGTCGTGGGACAAGATCATCAACTTCGCCAAGGAGGGAGGCAAGGATCCGTCGACGCTGATGAATGCATCGCAGCTGCCGATCATGATTGGCAAGTCGCGGCAGGCGGTCGAGGCCGACATGATGGATTGGTTGAACAAGGAATGGGATTTCCCGGCGCACAGCGATTGCAGCCGCGAGAGCGCGATCATGGGCTCGGTCGACGAATGCGTCGCGCAGCTTCGCGAGCATATCGCGATGGGTGTCCAGAAGATCATCTTCGTTCCCTACAAGTATCAGGCGGACCAGGTCGAGACCATCGCTCGGGAAGTCATCCCGCGGCTGCGCGCAAAGTAACGGCACTCGCCAGACATCAAGACAGGTGGACAATCCGATGACCGATCCAACACGCAAGAAGATCCTCGACAAGGTCGACGCCTCGAAGGACCACGCGATCCAGTTTCTTCAGGAGATGGTGGCGATCCCGAGTGTGACGGGTGACGAGGCCGCCATCCAGAAACACATGCATGGCTACCTCAAGAAGATCGGGCTTGAGGTCGATATGTGGGAGACGAACTGGGAGGCGCTGAAGAAGCATCCCGGCTATCGTCCGGTCGATCGTGGTTATGAGAACCGTCCCAACATCGTAGCGACCCTCAAGGGCACCGGCGGCGGCCGCTCGCTGCTGCTCAACGGTCACACCGACGTGATTCCCGTCGGTAATGGCGAAGGCTGGAGCGACAACCCCTGGTCCGCCAAGATCGAGAACGGTCGCATCTACGGCCGCGGATCCTGCGACATGAAAAGCGGCGTGGCCAGTCATGTGCTTGCCGTGCAGTACCTCAAGGAGCTTGGTCTGACGCCGAAGGGCGACGTCATGATCAACATCGTCATCGACGAGGAAGTCAGTGGTCACGGCACGCTGGACACCGTCGCACGCGGTTACAAGGCGGATGCCGGTATCTCCGGCGAGACCAGCGACCTGTTCGTGCAGCCGGCATGTATCGGCCGCATCTGGTTCCAGATTGACGTCCAGGGCAAGCCGGCAGGCATCCAGCAGCGCTACCAGGGAATCAGCGCGATCACACTCGGCAACAAGATCGTTCAGGCGGTTCAGGAGCTAGAGGACGAACGCGTGGCGACCATCAAGCACCACCTCTATCCGAGCGCGATCGACTCACTCCCCTGCATCATCGGTAGCTTCCAGGCCGGCAATTATCCGAGTGCGTTTCCAGCGAGCGCGGTGCTGAAGGGTTCGATCGGCACCGTGCCGAGCGAGGACCACGAAGGTGTCAAGCAGAGCCTTGTAAGGAAAATCGCCGCAGTTGCCGCCGCCGATCCCTGGATGAAGGATCATCCGCCGGTCGTGAAGTTTGTCGGCTATGACGCGGAAGCGTCAGAGATTCCGGTCAAGCACCCGATCGTCGAGACCGTCAGCAAGGCCTATACCGAGATCACGGGCAGGCAGCCGACCATCTCGGGCCGGCAGGGCGCCGCCGATACGCGTTTCCTGAACAAATACGCCAACACGCCAACAGTCATCTTCGGGCCGGGATCGACGGCGATCATGCACGCCAACGACGAATACGTCTCGATCGACGACTATTTGACGGCCATCAAGGTGATGGCGCTCAGCATCTACGACTGGTGCAACAGCGCGCCAAAATAGGGCTAGGATGATAGGATGAATCGGGCGATCCGACGGGTTGCCACGGCAAGTGAGGTGCAGGGGATGGCGGCGCAAGGAGTCGGAGCATCGATTCCTCGAAAGGAAGATGATCGCTTCCTCCGCGGGCGAGGCGAATTTGTCGGAGATATTCGTCTTGCTGGCATGCGCGATGTTGCCTTCGTTCGCAGTCCACTTGCCCATGCGCGGATCAAGGACATCCGTATCCCACCGCATCTGAGAGACAGCGTCTTCATTGCATCCGACCTCGCAGCCGACACCCTGCCGATTCGCGCGGTCTCCGGTTTGCAGGGCTTCAAGCCCTCTGACCAGCCCATCCTTGCCTTCGAAAAGGTCCGCCAGGTCGGCGAATTGATCGCGATGTGCGTCGCCGATACGCGCGCGGAGGCTGAAGATATTGCCGCCGCCGTCGAGGTTGACTTTGAAGAGCTGCCGGCGGTCCACGACATGTTGCTGGCACGCCGTCCGGATTCGGCGCTGGTGCACGAGGAATGGGGAGACAATGTTTTCCTTGAAACGTTTGTCGATCTGAATATGGAGGCCGCCTACGACGCGCCGATCAAGATCACGCGCGAAATCTCGACCGCACGCCAGAGCATGGCGCCGATGGAAGGGCGCGGTACGGTTGCCGTCTGGCACAAGCGAATGGATCAGCTGGTTCTCTATACCGGCAACCAGCAGCCGCACATCGTGCGAAATGGCCTCTCCGAGTGCCTGAAGCTCGAACAGCTCAAGATTCGTATTGTTTCACCTGATGTCGGTGGCGGCTTCGGCTACAAGGGTATCGTCCTGACGGAAGATGTTTGTCTCGGCTGGCTGGCGATGCGCTGTGGTTATCCGGTGCGCTGGATCGAAGACCGTCGCGAACACCTGACCGCCGGGGCCAATTGTCGCGAGCATCACTACAACATCACGGTCTACGCCGATCGCGATGGCACATTGCGCGGTGTCGAGTGCGAGGCCTCGGTCGATTCCGGTGCCTATTCGTCGTATCCGTTTTCGGCGTGCCTCGAGGCCGCGCAAATCGCCAGCATTTTGCCCGGACCCTACGATTTTCCCTCCTACCGCTGCCGCACCTGGTCGGTATCCACCAACAAATGCCCTATCCTTCCTTACCGCGGCGTGGCGCGCACCGGCGTTTGTTACGCGATCGAGCTGATGATGGACGCCATCGCGCATGAGTGCGGTCTTGAGCCCTACGAGGTGAGGCTCAAGAACCTTGTGCGCCCCGAGCAGATGCCCTTCGACAACATCACGAAGAAGCATTTCGATAGCGGTGACTATCCGGAATCGTTGCGGCGCGCGCTGGCAAAAATCGATCTTGCGGGTCTCCGCGCGCGTCAAAAAAAAGGCGAGCCCGACGGTCGATTGATCGGTGTCGGTCTGGCGGTTTATTGCGAGCAGGGCGCTCACGGCACGTCCGTCTACGCGGGTTGGGGCATTCCCATGGTGCCCGGACACGAGCAGGCAACTGCCCGAATGACGCCGGACGGCGGTCTGGAGCTTCGCATCGGCGCGCATTCTCACGGTCAGGGCATGGAGACGACCCTGCCGCAGATCGCTCACGAAATTCTCGGCATCGACGTCGCGCGCATCAAGCTCGTTCACGGTGATACGGAGTACACGCCTTACTCGACAGGCAGTTGGGGGTCGCGTTGCGCCGTGATGTCCGGCGGCGCCGTTGCGACCGCGTCGCGCGAACTCGCAAAGCTGGTGAAGGGCATCGGTGCTCATCTGCTGCAGACCGAAATCGAGAACGTCAGGCTGGAGAACGCTGCGGTCGTGGGTCCGTCCAACAGCGTTACCATCGCGGAAATAGCGCACACCTGGTATCGTCGTCCTCAAGACTTGCCGGCGACGGTTGACCCGCGGGGCCTGGAGGTCACCGTCGGCTACAAGCCGGTCAGGGATTCCGGCACCTTCAGCTATGCGAGCCATATTGCTGTGGTGGCCGTCGATCCCGAACTCGGCGATATCGAACTCATCGACTATGTCATCGTCGAGGACGGTGGAAAACTGATCAACCCGATGGTGGTCGACGGCCAGATCTATGGCGGCCTCGCTCAGGGCATCGGCACTGCGCTGTACGAGGAGATGAATTTCGACACGTCTGGCCAACCGCTCGCTTCGACCTTTGCCGACTATCTGCTGCCCGGGCCGACCGAGGTTCCGGCGCCGAAGGTCGGTCATCTGGAGACACTGGCGCCTTACACGGAGTTTGGCGTCAAGGGAATCGGCGAAGGTGGCGCGATTGCACCGCCGGCGGCGATCGGAAATGCTGTCAATGATGCGTTGCGGCCGCTGGGCGCGCAGCTCCTGCATACACCGATGACGCCGCGGCGAGTGCTCGAGGCGATCGAGGCCGCAAGCGCCGGCCGCGACAAGAAAAGCCCTGAACTGGCGGAAGGGTTATCGGCGTGAAACCGGTCAATTTCGACTATGCGCGGCCGGATGGGGTCGAGGCGGCCATCAAGCTCGTTTCCGACGAAAGCCGGACGGTCAAGATGATGGCCGGCAGCCAGTCGCTCGGACCGATGCTCAACCTCCGGCTTGTTCAGCCGGACCTGATCGTTGACCTGACGGGCATTGAGGAATTGCGCTGCGTCGAGGACACCGGCGACGAGATCAGGATCGGCGCCTGCATTACGCACGCTGACATCGAGGACCTGCGGGTGATCGATGTCACGAGGGGGGCGCTGCCAACCGTGGCTGCCGGCATCGCCTATCGCGCGGTACGCAATCGCGGCACCATCGGCGGCAGCCTGACGCACGCCGATCCGTCGGCGGACTGGCATTCGATCTTGGCTGCGGTGGGCGCCAAGGTTGTTCTCCGTGGCCGAAACGGCGAACGCACGCTCGCGGTCGAAGACTACATGCTCGGCGCCTTGGAGGTCGACATCCGCCCGGGCGAAGTTCTGGTCTGCGTGCAAGTGCCGAAATTGAGCGCGTCTTCGCGGTGGGGTTACTTCAAGAGCTGCCGCAAGACCGGCGAGTTCGCGCACGCGATCGGTGCCTTCGTGGTCGATCCTGATCGCGGCATCAGCCGTGCGGTGATCGGAGCCACCGAAAGCCGTCCGATCGTGATCAAGGAAGCCGGCAACATCATGGGCGATGGACGTGCAGCAGGGTTGAGCGAGCATTTCGACGACCGTGCGGTGAACGATATTCTGGAAAAGGCCGGGATGCTGGATCAGTTGAACAGGAAGATCCACGTCGCCGCGTTGCGCCGCGCGATCGAGCAGGCCCGGCCGCAATGACGAGTGTCAGCATCACGGTCAACGGCAAGCCCGCGACCGCGGAAATTCAGCCGCGCACCCATCTGGCGGACTTCCTGCGCGAGAAGCTGAATCTGACCGGCACCCATCTGGGCTGCGAGCATGGTGTCTGCGGCGCATGCACGCTGCTTGTCGATGGCGTCCCGACGCGTTCATGCATCACGTTTGCGCTTGCGTGCCAGCAAGCCGAGGTCACGACGATTGAAGGTCTCGACGAGGACGAGATTGCGCGCGAGCTTCGTGCAGCTTTCACGCGGGAACATGGGTTGCAGTGCGGCTATTGCACGCCGGGAATGATTGTTTCCGCGCGCGATATCGTGCTTCGCCTGGACAATCCCTCGGAACGCGACATCCGCGTTGCGATGAGCGGAAACCTCTGCCGTTGCACCGGCTATGTCGGCATCATCAGGGCTGTTCAGCAGGTCGTGAAGGCGCGCCGCGCCCGGGGCATTGCGGCGATCCCGAACGGCAATCGCACGCGCCTCGGCCCATCCGGATCCGGCAACGCGGGTGCAATTGTTGTGGGGACGACCCAGCAGCGGATTGCGTCGAGCAAACCCGACATCGCGGCTGGCGCTACTCGCTCGCTCAGGGATGCCGACTGGAAACCGCAAACGAGCTTTACTCAGAACTTTACCGTGGCGCATCCGGTCGAGGATGTCTGGAGTTTTTTTGCCGATATCGCGGCTGTTGCGGCCTGTCTTCCTGGAACGTCGCTTGTTGGCGAGCCCGTCGACGGGCACGTCGATGGTCAGATCAGAATCAAGGTCGGTCCGATCTCCACTGAATTTCAGGGCGTGGCGGACGTCACCCGCGATGAGGCCACGCGGACGGGCACGATCGTTGGCGCCGGCAAGGACAAGCGCAGCAATTCATCGACGCGCGGCCTGATCGGCTATGCCGTCAAGCCGGGTGACGCGCCCGGCCAAACCAGGGTCGATCTGAGCATCGGCTTCACGTTGACCGGTGCCTTGGCCCAGTTCAGCCGTACCGGCCTCATCCAGGACGTCGCCAGTCGAATCATTGCGGTGTTCGTGCAAAATCTCGAATCACGGCTCTCGCACAACGCAGATGGGGGCCAGCCTAGCGTCGTTAGGGAATTCGATGGTGGAGCGTTGTTGCGTGCAGTGGCGCTCGACTACCTCAAACGGGCATTTCGGTGGTTAACGAGACGTACGTAGCTTCGATGGGCGATTTAAACTCGCCTTACTCCAGGAAATGACCTATCTTGCCGACATGAATAAGATAGTCCCTAATTATGAGCGCAGTCGCGTCCCGCTCTACGTGCAGGTTGCCTCCGTCATGCGCCAGCGGGTCGAAGCGGGTCGCTGGCAGGAAGGCGACAAGATTTCCACGATCGAGGAGCTTGAAAGCGAGTTCGGCGTCGCCCGCGTGACGATCAGGCAAGCGATCGAAATGTTGCGCAACGAGGGGTTGCTCGACGCGCAGCAGGGGCGGGGAACCTTCGTATCGGGCAAGCCCAAAAACCGCCACTGGTTGAATCTGGCCAACGATTTCGAGTCGATGGTCGATTCGGTCAAGAACAATGTTCTCAAGCGCGTCTATATCGAAGAGACCGCCGATCCGCCTCAATTGGCTCCTCACGAAGGGCAGCCTGCCAGCAGCTATGCGTTCCTGCGCAGCGTGCAGTATAACGAAGAAGAACCGTTCTCCGTCGTCAACCTGCACCTGGCGCGAAATATCTTCGTCAAGGATCGCAAGCGATTTACACACACGGCGGCGCTGACGAAGATCATGGAAATGGACGACATCACCATCGTCCATGCCTATCAGGTCGTTACGATCGGTGTGGCCGATCCGGAAACAGCCGAACTGCTGGAGATCGGGCTCGGCGAACCGACGGCCGATTGCCGCCTGGTTCTGGTCGACAACAGCGGAATAGCCATCTACGTCGCCAACATCCATTATCACCGCAGCTGCTTTGCCCTTCGTTCCGACCTGCTCGAGAAGTCGAGAAAAAAGAAGGCGTGAATAAAGC
>Ga0105248_10005030_pt1 | contig 14601 bp, 13 predicted proteins | sample KBSS34metaG_FD_81524 | JGI IMG/M metagenome (GOLD analysis project Ga0105248, IMG submission 81524) | Switchgrass rhizosphere microbial communities from Kellogg Biological Station, Michigan, USA - KBS S3-4 metaG | ecosystem: Host-associated > Plants > Roots > Rhizosphere > Soil | place...
GCACCCGTTCATCTCCGAACGTGAGCTGCGCGAAAATCCCGCGCAGCGCTACGCGAGCAATTACTTCTTCGTGTTCAACAAGTTTCTGGCGCCAGGCGAGCAGCCGGTCGACGAGAGTAGCACTCGGGAAACCGCGACTCGGCGCGCGCACACCGGGTTCGTCGACGCGGAGGTCAAGAGCGGCCGCTACACCGAAGAGGATCGCCAGGCGTGGATCAACGCGTGGTCACAGCCTGGCTCCACGACGGCTGGCCTCAACTACTACCGCGCCAATCATCGCAACCCGCCGTTCAACGATCGTCATCCCGCGTCGACGATTCCATCGTCCTGGTCGGCGAAAGAGGTGACAGCGGGCGCGAAGTCCACGATCATCAAAACGCCGACGCTCGTGATCTGGGGAATGAAGGACACCGCGATCCTGTCCAGCCATCTCAGCGGGCTGGACAAGTGGGTGACCGACCTGCGCGTGAAGCTGTATCCCGACGATGACCACTGGGTGATGCTGGAGAAGAACACGGCGGTGGCGCAGGACATCCGCCGGTTCGTCGACGACAAGGACTTTCCGAAGGAGTCCGTCTACCGTGCTGCGCGGTGACGTAGATTCGATCGCCATTCAACGGCCGACCGTCGAGCACAATCTGCAGGACGATGTCGATTTCCAGCAAGCTCGTTCGTCGTATCGTTGAGACGCCAAATGGGGCCGGCTCAAACAAGGAGACAGACGATGCGGGTTATGGTGTTGGCGAAAGCTACAGAGGGCATGGAATTGGGCGAGCCCACGCCGGAGGCGCTCGAGGCGTTCGCAGCGATGGACCGGTTCACCGAGGAGCTGGTCAAGGCCGGCGTATTCGTCGCGGCTGCCGGCCTCAAGAACGGTGCCCAGGCCAAACGTATCGTCACGGATGGCGCCCGCCGCACGGTCATCGACGGGCCGTTCGCCGAGAGCCGCGAGCTCGTCGCCGGCTTCTCGATCTGGGAGGTCAAGGACATGGACGAGGCGCTGGCCTGGGCGAAACGCGCGCCCACCATGCCTGGCAAGAACGAGATGGAAATCCGGCCGTTCTACGAGGCGGCGGATCTGGCCCAGTTTGTCACGCCCGAAGAGCTCGCGGCACCGCGTGAAGGGGAACGCGGGAAGCTCGGCGTCGCCTGATACCCGCCTATGCTCGGTTGATTTGTACCGAACTACGGCGAGACTTGTCTCGCCCGCGGCGTCGGCCGAAAATGCGGTGTGACCGCAGGCGAAACGCACCAGGCGATCGAAGCAACCTTTCGTATCGAACGGGCCAGGCTCATCGCGGGCCTGGCCCGCATCGTCCGGAATGTCGATCTTGCCGAGGAACTGGCGCAGGACGCGCTGGTCGTCGCGCTGTCCGAGTGGCCGAGAGCCGGCGTTCCCACCAATCCGGGCGCCTGGCTGATGGCCGTCGCCAAGCGCCGCGCCATCGATGCGCTCCGGCACGACAAGATGCGCGAGCGCAAGCACGAGGAGATCGCACGGGCGCTGGACGAGACGCGCGGACGCGCGGCCGAGGCGATCGAAGCGGCCATTGACGATGATCTCGGCGACGAGCTGCTGGGCCTCATCTTCACAGCCTGCCACCCCATGCTGTCGCCCGACGCTCGCGCGGCGCTCACGCTCAAGGTGGTCGGCGGCCTGACGACCGACGAGATCGCCCGCGCCTTCCTGTCGAGCGAGACCGCGATCGCGCAGCGCATCGTCCGCGCGAAGAAGGCGATCGCAAATGCCGGATTGACCTTCGAGGTACCTCGGGGCTCCGAACGGGCGGCGCGGCTGCCCTCGGTGCTCGAGGTCATCTACCTCATTTTCAATGAAGGCTATGCGGCCACGGCGGGCGACGATCTTGTCCGGCCGGGTCTGTGCCTGGAGGCGCAACGGCTCGGCCGCATCCTGGCCGGGCTGATGCCCGAGGACGCCGAAGTGTTCGGCCTCCTGGGCCTGATGGAGATCCAGGCTTCGCGTCAGAAGGCACGCACAGGACCGGACGGCGTCTTCATACCGCTCACCGAGCAGGATCGCGCACGATGGGACTACTTGCTGATCAGCCGGGGTCTCGAGGCGCTGGCTCGCGCCGCAGCGCTTGGCGGCGACGGCCCCTATGTGCTGCAAGCCGCCCTCGCCGCCTGTCACGCCCGCGCGCGCCGGGCCGCCGATACGGACTGGCCGCGCATTGCCGCACTCTATGACCGGCTGCGCGTCGTCGCGCCCTCGCCCGTAGTCGATCTCAATCGCGCGATCGCCCACAGCATGGCCTTCGGGCCCGAAGCGGGCCTCAGGCTGGTGGACGAGATCGCCGACGCCGCCGCCCTGCGCGACTACGCGCCATTGCCGGCGGCGAAGGGCGATTTTCTGTTCCGGGCCGGTCGACTGGCCGAGGCGCGTTCAGAATTCACGGCTGCGGCCACGCTGACCCGCAACGCGCGGGAACGGGCATTTCTCCTCGCACGGGCGGATGCCTGCGACTGCAAGCACTGAGTCATGTTCGCGACGCCGTGGGCGAACAGACGGGCGATGGAAGATTTCGCGGATCAGCAATGATGTTGTCTGGCGTGCGGATTTAGAGACGTGGCGCAGACGAAATAAGGCCAGTGTCCTGACCTCGTGCCCAAGTGCGTCTACCGCTCGCGCTGATTCGGCCGGTCACCGAGGCGAAGCATGTTCTCCAGCGCGTGATTGCCTTCGTGGCACGCGTATTCGTAAATCCGATACGGGTCGTCGCGGTTCAGCGGAAAGGCCACGGTCCAGGGCCTCGTGTACACGTTCGGATCGTCGATCGTGGCTTCGTACTGAATCGTGTTCGCGTCTACGCGTTTGAGGCGTTCGACCACATGACACGCCTGGCTCTGGGCGATGCCGCGAAGCCAACCTGCGGCCGCATGCGTCGCGATCCAGCCTTTGCCGTTGAAGTTGGTCGTATCCACGACCAGCGTGTCGCCTTCCCAGTGACCGACGGAGTCACCACTCCACGACTGGACGGCAGGACCGGGATGGGGCCGGCCATCCAGCGGAATCACACGCGCTTCATGGATCATCTCGGAGTGAAACACGATGTAGTTCGACGTCTGCACGATTTGATGACCGTTGTTGTACGCGCTGGGCATCATCGACGCTGGCACGCCCCGTGTGATGCAACGTTCCCACGGCCCGTAGCGTTCGAGCGAGTCCGAGGGCTGAGCGAGCATCGCGTTCTTGGCGGCGACCGCCTCCTGCTTCAGCGGCACGCGCCCGCTGGGCGGGTCCACGACCATCGATGGGCGCCGAGGGCTCTTCGGACCCTCCTGCACCAGCCAGTCGGCAGTGCTCACCGCCAGATCCCGTGGGAACTGTTCGCCAGGGCCGAGACGCTCGAATGGCGTTGCGTCGTAGTTGGTCCACATCCCTTGCAGGTCGGGGTGCCCGTCTGGCGTGCGACTCACGGTCCTCTTCGTGTCCTCGACCCTCCGATCGGACTGCGGCGACCCGAGGAGCAGCGGGCCGAAGGCGAGCACGAGCACTGGAACCGTGATGCGCGTCAGCGTGGATCGACTCGGGTGAGACATGGTCACGTCCTCACGGCTTCGCCGGCGCCAGCCGTTTCAGTTCTGGCGGCCGCTCTCGACATCGGAAAACGGTCGGATGTGGATGCCGGCGGTCGGAGACGATATGCGAGGCGACGTCGAGCGTCGCCTGAATCGCGATCTGCAGCGTGTGTTCGACGAAGCGTTGCTCACGGACGTCCGTCGCCAGTATCTCCGGCCTCGCGAGCCGGCGGAGGTCGGAGAGGCAGGTTTCGATCAAAGCCAGTTTCTTCTCGACCAGCGCCGGGTCGGTCATGCCGGCCGCTCGCGCGCGGCGCGGTACCGCGTAAGGATGGGTTCGAGATCGAACGCCTCGTTCCTTGTGCGCACCTCGAAGGCGATGCGTGCTGACGGATCGGAGTCGAGCAGCAGGCGGCCATCGCGCAGCACGCGCGCGCGCAGGTCGACCGGCGCATCGTTCAGCACGACGAGATCGACAGGGGCGCCCAGCGTGCGTTCGAGTTCGCCCTCGATGGCGAGGCGAGGGCCGTGGAGTGTGCGGGGTGGAGAGGTGTGGAACAGCACGGCCACGTCCACATCGCTGTCGACCCGCGCCGTGCTGCGAGCGGTCGAGCCAAACAGGTACACGGCCGCGACGTCCATGCGCGGGCGGAAGTGGTCGATGATACGCTGTTCGATCGATCGGTCCACGTCAGGAATTATAGCCGCTGTGGTCGATCAGGATTTCTGTAGGATGCGATCGATGCAGGGTTCCCCGACCTTTTCCAGCACCGAACACACGGTGACGTCCGCCCGCCATACCACGGGCTATCTCGCCTGCGGCGCGGACGCGGCGCCGCTGCTCATCTTCGTCCACGGCTGGCCCGAGCTCTCGCTCTCGTGGCGGCACCAGCTGCCGGCGTTCGCGGCGTTGGGGTTTCGCTGCGTCGCGCCCGACATGCGCGGGTACGGTCGATCGAGCACCTACCGCCGCCATGAGGATTTCGCGCAGGAAGCCATCGTCGCGGACATGCTGGAGCTGTTGGTGTCGCTCGGCCGCGAGCGCGCCGTATGGATCGGCCACGACTGGGGCAGCCCCGTCGTGTGGAACATGGCGGCGCATCATCCGGAGAAAACGGCCGGTGTCGCCAGCCTCTGCGTGCCGTATCTCGCGGCAGGCTTCACGCTCGAGAACCTGCTGCCGCTGGTCGATCGTGCGCTCTACCCGGAAGCCGAGTATCCGGCGGGGCAGTGGGACTACCAGCGCTTCTACGAAGAGAGTTTCGACAAGGCGCGCCAGGGCTTCGAGGCCAACGTCCGCAACGTGGTGAAGGCGCTGTTTCGCAAGGGCGATCCGAACGCGGTCGGCAGGCCCGCGCGGCTGGCGGCGGTGCGCAGAGCGGGCGGCTGGTTCGGTGGTGGCGCGTGCCCCGACGTGCCGCGCGATCCGGACGTCATCACGGAGACGGACCTGGACGCCTACACGGCCGCGCTGACACGCCATGGCTTCTTCGGACCGGACTCCTGGTACATGAACCACCAGGCCAACGGCGCTTACGCGCGTCTGGCGAAGAACGGCGGCAAGCTGTCGATGCCCGTGCTGTTCCTGCACGGCGCGTACGACACCACCTGCGAGACCATGACGTCACGGCTGGCCGAGCCGATGCGGCGCGACTGTGCCGATCTCACCGAAGTCGTCGTGGAGTCCGGCCACTGGATGGCGCAGGAGAAACCGGTCGCGGTGAACGCCGCGCTGGCGAAATGGCTGGCGGTCAGGCTGCCGGACTACTGGAGAGCGTAGCGTTCCGTTTGTTGTAGAGTTCTGAGCTCACAGGAGCACCACCCATGAGATCCCCGAAACGCCGGCCCGTCCGTTCCACAGTCGGCGCGTTGGCGCTGTGCCTGCTCGCGATCCAGCCGCTGACGATTGCGCAAAGCAGATCCGGCGAGCACTGGGTCGGGACCTGGGCGACATCAGAAGTGGGGCGACCGCAGACGCCGCCACCTCCAGCAACGCCAGTCGCCGTGGCGCCGGCGCCGTCCGGGCAGGCCACCCCGGCACCGTCGGCGCCCACGCCCTTCATGCACTTCAACAACCAGACGCTCCGGCAGATCGTCCACACGAGCGTCGGCGGCAGCCGGATGCGCGTCGTCTTCAGCAACACCTTCGGCACGAGGCCGCTCACGATTGCCGAGGCGCACGTGGCGCTGCGCGAGAAGGACGCGGCGGTCGTGCCGGGCTCGGACCGGAAGCTGACGTTCAGCGGCAGGCCGACCGTGACGATTCCGAGCGGCGCGCTGATGTACACGGACTCGGTGGACATCACCCTGCCGCCAATGGCGGATGTCGCGATCGACACGTATCTGCCGGGCGACACGAACACACCCTCGCCGCTGACGATGCACAATGCGGCGAGGCAGACGAGCTACGTGTCGGAGACCGGTAATCACACGGGCGCGGCCAACTTCCCCGTGGTGGCGACGACCGCGTCCTGGTTCCTGCTCTCACGCGTCGAGGTCATGGCGCCAGAAGCCGTCGGCGCGATCGTCGCGTTTGGCGACTCGATCACCGACGGAACGGGCTCGACGGCGAATGCGAACAACCGCTGGCCGGATCTGCTCGCCCGGCGACTGAGCGCCGAGCCGGGCGGAACGAAGATGGCGGTATTGAATGCCGGGATTGGCGGCAACCGGTTGTTGGGGGAACTCGCCTTCGGTGCCGGGATCAATGCGCTGGCGCGCTTCGAAGCCCAGGTGCTCGGACAGACTGGTGTCACGCACGTGATTGTGCTGGAAGGCATCAACGACATCGGGAACGCTCGCCAGAATCCGACGCCGACCGGCGAGGACTTGATCGCCGCCCATAAGCAGCTCGTCGAGCGGGCCCATACGCGCGGGCTGAAGATCTACGGCGCCACGCTGACCCCGTTCGAAGGCGCGGCCTACTTCACGCGGGAAGGTGAAGCCAAGCGCACGCTGCTGAACGAGTGGATCCGGAGCAGCCGGACGTATGACGGCGTCATCGATTTCGACGTCGCGACGCGTGATCCGTCCAATCCGTTGAGGTTCCTGCCGGCGTACGATTCGGGCGATCATCTGCATCCCACCGACGCGGGCTATCAGGCCATGGCCAACGCCGTCGACCTCGCGCTGTTCAAGAGCGCGGCCGCGCCCACGCGATCGGTGCAACGGTAACCGGCGCCCAAACGTCGCCGCCGTGCTTCGCAACTGAGGTGTCACGCTGACCGTCGCGTCAGCCGTAAACGCGACCTACAGCGGCCTGAAATTCACGTCCAGGATCTTCAAGCGCTGCAGATGTACGACCAGGCGTGACAGGAAGTCCTCGAGCGCGCGCCGGGGTGTTGGCGTCCAGCCGACTTCGGCGAGCGCGCTGAGGCGAGGGTAGGCGGCGTATTCCACCTGCCTGGGATTCTGCAGGTATTCCGACCACAGCTGGCCCTGCACGCCGAGGATGTGTTTCTGGAACTCCGGTTCCAAGTCCTCGGGCATCGGCTCCCACGTGTAGACCTTGTCGAGCGGTACGAAGCCGCCGATCGCCAGCGGCTCGTTGGCGGTGTCGCGCGTTTGATAGGAGTCGAAATACGTCCACGCCGTCGGTGTCAGCACGGCGTCGCGCTGGGCACGGGCCGAGGCCAATGCGCCGCCGAGGCCGCGCCAGCTCATGACGGTCGCGTTGGGCGCGAGGCCGCCCTCGAGGATCTCGTCCCAACCGACCAGCCGCCGGCCGTGCGACGTGAGAAACGCATCCATCTGGCGGATGAACCAGCCTTGCAGCTCGCTCTCGTCCTTGAGGCCGAGCTCCTTGATGCGCGCCTGGATCTGCGCGTTCGCCTTCCACTGATCCTTCACCGCCTCGTCGCCGCCGACGTGAATCCACGGGCCCGGAAACAGCGCCATGGTCTCGGCCAGCACGTCCTGCATGAATTGGACGGTGAGATCAGTCGGATTGAGCAGATACGGTGAGATACCCCAGCGTGTGCGCGGCTGGACCCTTTCGTTCGTGCTGCCCAGGTCGGGATAGGCGGCCACGACTTCCTGTGAATGGCCGGGCATTTCGATTTCAGGCACGACGGTGACGAACCGCGCGGCCGCGTATGCGACGATTTCCCTCACGTCGTCCTGCGTATAGAACCCGCCGTGCTTCGCGCCGTCGTATTTCCGCTGCGCCGCGTCGGGAGAATTGTCGCGGACCTCGTGGCCGACGAGGGTCTCGGACCGCCACGCGCCGACATCCGTCAGCCTCGGATACTTCTTGATCTCGAGCCGCCAGCCCTGGTCATCCGTGAGGTGCCAATGGAACCGGTTCATCTTGTGGATGGCGAGCAGATCGATGTACTTCTTGACGAACTCCTTCGGCATGAAATGGCGCGACACGTCGAGATGTGCGCCGCGCCACGAGAAGCGCGGCGTATCTTCGATGACCACGGCGGGAACCCGCCATGTCACGCCGGCAACTGTCGCCTGACGGTAGACGTCGGCCGGCAGGAGCTGCCGCAGCGTCTGCATCCCATGGAACACGCCGTGCGGTGTCGCCGCGCGGATCGTCACGCCTTTGGTCGTCGCGTCCAGTCTGTAGCCCTCTTCGCCCAGCGCGGTGCCGAGGCTCTTGTCGATGCGCAGCGCGAGGAACCCGGCCGCGGGTGACCCGCCGCCGCGGACGGCGAGGTCGAATCCTGTCGGCGCGTTCAGCAGGTCGGCGAGCTGCCGTCCCTGCGCTGTGACCGCCGGGTCGGTGACGATGGTGGTAGAAGCGGTGAGGACGAATTCGCCGGCCCCCGGCGCGATCGTGGTCGGCAGCGGAATGATCGCGATCGAGCTGGATGCCGCCGGTGTTTGAGCGGCCAGCGTGGCGGACAGCGTCACTAGAACGAGTGCGATGCGCATCGCAAGGTGGTCTATATAATCGCATCGAACGTGGGAAAGATAGGTCGCACATCGATTGCTCTCGCCCTGGCGCTGTCGTCGGTTGCGGGCCCAGCGGCGCTGCAGCGAGGGCCGCGTGCCCTTGATGCGTCCAGCCCGATCGGCACCTTCATCGCCGCCGGCGATCAACGCGAGGGCTACAGACCGGCCGACCGTCAGCTTGCCGAATGGGCGTTGGCCGCGTGGCGGAGCGCGGCCGGTTCCGGGCTGCGCTTGACGCCCGCGCCGGAGGCCGCGGCGCGGGTGCGGCTGTACTGGGCGGGTCCGCAGAGCGGGCAGTACGGCGAGATGCGCGCGCTGCTGGTAAACGGTCAGGCAGGGGCGGCCGTGTACATCCGTCCGGATACCGAGTCGCTCGGGCCCGACATCCATGCGCTGGCCACGTCCGACCCGCTGTTTCGCGACACGGTCGTCTACCTCACGTGCGTGCACGAGCTCGGACACGCGTTCGGTCTCGAGCACACGGCGGACTTTCGCGACATCATGTATTCCTTCCAGTACGGCGGCGACTTCGTCGAGTACTTCAGCCGCTACCGTCGCCGGTTGAAATCGAGAGACGACATCGCGCATGTCGCCGGCATGTCAGCGGCTGACGTCGAAAAGTTGAAGGCTCTCTATCCCCACCCCGGCGCTTGACTGGCCGCCCTCGTCCGGGATGTTATGGTAGTATTGCCTTGTTATGGCACGCGTCACCTTTTCGCTCGACGACGAGACCGTGGCGCAGATTCGGCGCACGGCGGCGCGGCTGCGCCGGCCGCAGAGCCACGTCGTCCGTGACGCGGTGGCCGACTACGCCACCCGGACGGATCGGTTGAGCGAGCGTGAACGCCACCACTTGATGGGCGTTCTCGAGCGGCTGCGCGACGCCAAACCGACGCGACCGGCCGCTGACGTCGATGCGGAGTTGAAGTCGATCCGGACGGCACGGCGCGCCGGAGGGCGTCGGCACCGTCCGGCATGATCGTCCATGTCGACACGTCGGCCCTGGTCGATGCCCTCACCGGACCGCGGCGATCGCTCGACGTCCTCATCGGTCTCACCGACGCCGGCCATCGCCTCGCGCTGTCGACCATCGTCCTCTACGAATGGCTGCGAGGTCCCCGCACGCGGGCGGAGCTTGGGGCGCAGGAGGAATTGTTCCCGTCGGAGCAGGCAGCGGCGTTCGGCTCTGCAGAGGCGGCGGTCGCGGCTCGGCTCTACAAGCAGGTGCCGCGTCCCCGAGGACGGGAAATCGATCTCGCAGTCGCGGGCTGCGCGATCGCCAACGGCGCCGCCATCTGGACGCTCAACCCCGGCGACTTTCGCGACATCCCGGACCTCCGCGTCATCGAGCCGCCGTCGGCTTGAATCTCTTAGGCCCGGAGCACTGATCTCGCCGCAATCAGAGCGCCAACGGCGCTCTCGGCCGTTAGAACAGGCGCGAAAGGTTTTGCGTGACGAAGGGCGACGCCAGATCGGCGCCTGTGAACAGCGCGTAGATGATGAGGATGACGGCCGCGGCTACCGCGAGCATGACGCCGCTTGTGGTCGTGCGTAAGCTGATGGCTTCCGGTCCGGCTCGCATATCGCCTCCCTGGGACTGGTCACGCCGCTCGTGAGGCGCATCCTGCTCTCTTTGCAGCCGAAAGGCAACATATGGATATTGATGCGTTACGGCATGCAGGCCGGCGCTGCCGGGACCGGAACCGGCGCGAACGTTGCCTGCTTCGCTTTCGCGAGCACTTTGTTGACGGCCGGGAGATCGGTCGCGTTCAGGTTCCGCCACGCCTCCAGCGACCTGGTCAGCCCCTGGCACGACTCAGCCACTGACGAGGTCAGCCGCGCGGCGGGCCGCGCGTCGCCGCTGGTCAGCATCGAGTAGTAGCGCGCGAGGTCGCGGTTCACAATCCCCACGCCTGGCGCAGCGCTGGTTCCGGTCTGGACGGCTTCCAGCTTCTTCTCGAACGTCTGCACGGCCTCAATCACATCCTTCGCCGCCTTGATCTCCGCGAGCGCTTTCCCCCGAGCCGCGACGCTGGCGCGCAGCTCCTTCAGCGACAGGAAGCTGTCGTAGGTCATCGCCAGCGCGTCGGTGAGTCGTGTGGCGAGCTCGATCTGTGAGTTGACATCGGCCTCGGATGCCCGCACGCGCGGATCGGGTTTGACGACGAGCGTCTGGCGAACGCTCTTGCCGCCGGCCGACAGCTCGACGGTGTAGCGGCCGGGCGCGGCGAGCGGCCCCTCGGGCTGGTCGCGCGGGGTCTTACCCGGGATGGCGTGATCGGCGAGCGTGTACTCGATGAAGTCCAACAGCCCGCCGAAGTAGCCGAACGGCAGGATCCTGGGATTCGGATAACGCAGATTCCAGGCGAAGCGATTCAGCCCGCGGTCCTTCGTCAGCACCGAGGGCGGGGCGAACCAGTAGTCCGGCACGTTCGGCAGCAGCCTCGACGCGGGCGGGGCGACCGACGTGAACCTGCGCACCAGCGTCCCGCGCGCGTCGGTGATCGTCAACGTCACCTCGCCGTTGGGAACCGCCGGCAGCGAGTAATCGATGATCGCGCCTTCCGGCGGATTGGGCGCGGCGGGTACTTCAACCGGCAGCGGCGTGTCGCCGTTCACGTCCCACCGCGCGCGAATCGCCGGCGCGGGTTCGTACAGCGTGACGTCGGTGCTGGCGGTGGCGGTCTCGAGCTGGCGCAGCGGCGTGATGTCGTCGAGGATCCAGAGCGAACGGCCGTAGGTGCCGAGCACGAGATCCTCGCCATGGATCCACAGATCCCGCATCGACGAAGCCGGCAGGTTGAGTTGGAGACTCTGCCAGTGATTCCCCGCGTCGAACGATACGTACACAGCGCCTTCGGTCCCGCAGAAGAGCAGGCCCCTGCGTACAGGATCTTCGCGGACCACGCGCGCAAATGCGGTGCCGGGAAGACCTTCGGTGATTCGCTGCCAGGTCGCGCCGCCGTCCCGCGTGCGGTAGATGTAGGGACGGACGTCCTGAGGAACGATGAAGGTCGCGTAGGCCGTCCCGGCATCATGCCGGCCAGCGTCGATGATCTCGAACGCTCCGCCCGCTGGCAGATCGGGCGGCGACACGTTCTTCCACGTGGCGCCGCCATCGGCCGTCATCTGCACGACGCCGTTGTTCGTGGCCGCCCAGATGACGCCGGCCTTCACGGTCGATAACGAAAACGTCGTGATCGACGATGTCGGCGCCGGCCGCGGCGGCGTTTGCGTCCGCCCGGGCACATCGGTGAGATCCGGACTCATTTCCACCCAGGTCATGCCCGCGTCAGACGTCTTCATCATGAATTGCGTGCCGTAGTAGAGGACGTGCGGGTCCTGCGGCGAGAAGAACATCGGCGCGTTGTTCACGGATCGATATTTCGGGCCCGGCACGAACACGTGCACGATCTGCCCGGTGCGGCGATCGAATCGCACCACGGTGCGATACCAGCCGCCGGCAAAGACGATGTCCGGATCGAGCGGGTCGGGCGCGAGATAGCCGAACTCGAAGCCGCCAGGCGAGTACCAATCGCGATAGCCAATCTCGCCGAAATCGCTGCGGTTCGGGACGGCCACCGATCCGCTGTCCTGCTGCGCGGCGTACACGTGGTACGGAAATCGGTCGTCCGTCATCACGTGGTAGAACTGTCCGGTCGGCTGGTTGTACCAGCTGCTCCACGACACGCCCCCGTCGACGCTGACGACTGCGCCCTGATCGACGCCGGCGAAGACACGTTTCGAGTTGCGAGGATCGATCCAGAGCAACTGGAAATCGTCGCCGCTGGGCGCGCCGGCGAAGGCGTCGAACGTGCGGCCGCCGTCGGTGGATCGATAGAGCGCCGTCTGCGTCACGTAGATCAGATCCGGGTTGCTGGGGTCGGCGATGACGCCGACCGGCGTGATGCGCGGATCGCGGTTCGCGCGCGTCCAGTTGTCGCCGCCGTCTTCCGATCGATAGAGACCGTCCTGCAGCCCCGCGAGCACGATGCGCCCGCCACTCTTCGCGACGACAGCGAGTGCCTGGCGACCGATGGGCGGAGAGGCGAGCCCCTTGGCCGCGACTTTCGTCCAGGTGGCGCCGCCGTCGGTGGATTTGAAGACGGCCGCGTCGCGTTTGAACGGCGGTGCGCCCGGCCCCGGAGGGGGCGCACCCGGCACGATCGGGCGCGCGAGCGACACGCCTCTGACGCCGGAGGAGGGATACAGCGTGGCGAACAGGATCCGCGGTGCGTCGGGTGCGGCGACCACCGATGGGCAACCGGCGGTGTCGTCGACGAACAGCACCTTCGTCCAGGTCCTTCCGCCGTCCGTCGTACGGAAGACACCGCGCTCCTGGCTCGGCGTTCGGTCGCCGATCGCGCCAACGACGACTTCGTCGGGGTTGGCCGCGCTGATGACGATCGATCCGATGTAGTGCGTGTCGCGCAAGCCGACGTTCGTCCACGACTTTCCGGCGTCGGTCGACTTGTAGACGCCGTCACCGCGTGTCTCTTCGCCCGTGCCGGCGTAGATGATCTGCGGGTTCGACGGCGCGATGGCGAGCGCGCCAATCGATGCCATCCCGGTGCGGTCGAAGATCGGCGTCCACGTCTGCCCGGCGTTCGTGCTCTTCCAGACGCCGCCGCCAGGTGTGCCGAAGTAGTAGGTGTTCGCATCCGACGGATCGACGGCTCCTGCGGAGACGCGGCCGGCGCGGAACGGACCGATGGAGCGCCACTGCAGCGCGGCGAAGTTCGATGGATCGATCTGGGCGGCGGCGGGCACACTCGACGTGGCGGCGGTCAGCAGCGCGAGGCAGACAGGCGCCCACGCGCGCAGCGACCAGCGGATACGAAGGCTCATGCGAAGGAGTCTATCGCGCTCACCGGACACGGAGCTAGAATCCCGAGGCGAAAGGCGCAAGGAGAAGAGATCGTGAAAAAACACGCGTGGCTGTTAGTCGGCCTGGCCGCGATGGCGGCGGTTCCCGCGATGCTCCTGGCGCAGCGTCCGGAATATCCGATCGTGCTCGTCGCGCCCGGAAAAGGCCCGTACACGTTTCCCGAGGGCTACCAGACGCCATGGGACCGCATCGAGATCATGGTGACGGTGAAGATGTCGCCGAATCTCTTCGTGCTCCATGGCTCGGAAGCCCTGGATCCGGCACACCCGGATGGATCAGGCGGGCGGGCGATGGCGCTCTTCGGACCGGACGGCGTCCTCATGGTCGACACCGAAAACCGGCAGGTGGCCGAGAAAACGCTGAAGGCGATCCGATCGTTCACCAGCGCGCCGATCAAGGTGCTGGTCAACACACATATTCATCCAGACCATACCGGCGCCAACGCGTTTTTCGCGAAGCAGGGCGCGTTGATCTTCTCGCAGGAGGATCTGCAGAGCGAGATGCTGCGTCCGCCGCCGCGCGCCAACGGCCAGCCAGCCCCGGCGCCAGAGCCCGCCAGCGTTCCGGTGGCGATCTATCGCTACAACCCCGCCGCGCCGGGCCAGCCGGCGGTCACGTTCAACATGAACGGCGAAACCGTCGACTTCATCCCGATGATGCCGTCCCATACCGCCGGCGACACCATCGTCCGTTTTCGCAACGCCGACGTGATCTACATCGAGGACTTCTATCGCAACTTCGGCTATCCCTTCGCCGATCAGGCCAATGGCGGCTCGGTCAGGGGCATGCTCGAGGCGATTGACCTCATCGGGAAGCTGGCCGGCTCCGGCACGACGCTCGTTCCAGGTCATGGCACGCTGGTCAAGAAGAACGATCTCCTCCCGTATCGCGCGATGCTGGTGGACATTCTCGGCAAGGTCAAGGCGATGCGCGATCAGGGGAAGTCGCTGACGGACGTGCTCGCCGCGAAGCTGACGGCGCCGTACGACAAGACGACTCTCGGTGACACGCAGCAGAGCAAGGATCGTTTCATCACCGAGGTCTATGACGAAGTGAAGGACTTTCCGCCCATCGTCGACGGCAAGCGGACGATGCCGAAGCATCCCTAGAGTGTTGCTGGAGAGGATGTCCGTGCCCGCCTCACTTCGCGTCGCCACAATCACGCTGACACTGGGTCTCAGTGCGTGGCCGGCGGCGCAGTCCGCGCCGTCTCCGGCACAGGCACAGGGCGAGCGGCCGGCGTACCGGGGTGGCGTCGAGCTGATTCA
>Ga0105248_10005035_pt1 | contig 14596 bp, 14 predicted proteins | sample KBSS34metaG_FD_81524 | JGI IMG/M metagenome (GOLD analysis project Ga0105248, IMG submission 81524) | Switchgrass rhizosphere microbial communities from Kellogg Biological Station, Michigan, USA - KBS S3-4 metaG | ecosystem: Host-associated > Plants > Roots > Rhizosphere > Soil | place...
CAGCCGCCAGCAGCGGCGCGGGATCCACGTACCCGGGAGGAAACTGCTGCGCCGATAGAGAGGCGCACGCACAGGCTGCGACGAGAACGCACCAGAGTTTTGCCGGCATCTTTCGCAACTCCTTCCGGGATTCTACCGCCGCCGGCTTCGCATTGACATGCCGCCCGCCGCCCTCATAATCGGCGCATGAAGCACCTTCTGCTCGCCGCGGCGCTCGCCGCCGTTCACCTCCTTGCGCAGGCTCCTGCGGCCGGACCGTTCGATCTCGTCATCGTCAACGGCCGCGTGATCGATCCCGAGTCGAACACGGACGCCGTTCGCCACGTCGGCATCAGCGGGGGCGTCGTGCGCGCGGTCAGCGCGACGCCGATCCAGGGCCGGGCGTCGATCGACGCGCGCGGACTGGTGGTCGCTCCAGGCTTCATCGACCTTCATCAACACGGCCAGACGTCCGCCGACTACGTGCGAAAGGCCGCGGACGGCGTCACCACGGCGCTCGAGCTCGAAGTCGGGACCGCGGATGTCGATGCCTGGTACGCAGAGCGCGAGGGAAAGTCCGCGATCAACTTCGGGGCGAGCATCGGGCACATTCCCGTCCGCATGACGGTGATGAAGGATGCGGGGTCGTTCCTGCCGAGTGGGCCGGCGGCGAACCAGGAAGCGACCGCGTTGCAGATCGTCGACATCAGGGCAGGCCTCGCCCGGGGACTCGTGCGGGGCGCTGTCGGCGTCGGCCTCGGCGTGGCGTATACGCCGCAGGCGGCGCGAACGGAAATCGCTGACGTGTTCGAGGTTGCCGGCAGCGTGGGCTCGCCGGTCTACGTGCACATGCGCGGCGGCGATGCGATCGCCGCCTTCGAGGAAGTGCTGGCGCTGGCCGCGGTCACAGGCGCTCCGCTGCACATCGTGCACGCACAGAGCTCCGGCGGTCGCCAGACGCCGGCGCTCCTGGAGCTGCTCGGCCGCGCGCGCGGACGCGGGATCGATGTGACCACCGAAATGTATCCATATACCGCCAGCCAGACGCGGATCGAGTCCGCGCTGTACGACGACTGGGAGCGCTACTCCGATGAGCGCTTTCAGACGTTGCTGTGGCCCGCCACCGGCGAACGACTCACGCGCGAGACGTTTGCGAAGTACCGCAAGCAGGGCGGCTCGGTGATTTCGTTCGGCAACACCGAAGAAGTGGTGATGGGCGCGGTCGCCGATCCCCTGACCATGATCGCCAGCGACGGTTCGGCGACGCATCCGCGCGGCACCGGAACCTTCTCACGCGTGCTGGGACGGTACGTTCGCGAGCGCGGTGCGCTCCCGCTGATGACCGCCATACGCAAGATGACACTGATGCCGGCGCAGCGGCTCGAGGCGCGCGTCCGATCCGCCCGATCGAAAGGCCGCATCCGCGAAGGGGCCGACGCCGACATCACGGTCTTCGATCCGGTGACCGTGCTCGACGAGGCGACTTACGAAGCGCCCACGCGGGTGTCGCGCGGGATCGTCCACGTGCTCGTGAGCGGCGTCGCGGTCGTCCACGATGGCAGGATCGTCGAGCACGCGCTGCCCGGCCGGCCCCTTCGGGCCGACATCACGCCCGGGCGCTGAAGCAGCGGCAGACCGTCGTCGCGGATCCGGCAAATCGGCCGGCGCTTGACAACCGCCGTCCATTACATCACCATATGGTTATGGATCTGAGAGGTTATGCATGAACGCGATGAACCTCGCGGAACGGGACCTGAGCGCGACGTTCGGAGCGCTTGCCGATCCGACCCGTCGCGCGATTCTCGCCAAGCTCGCTAAAGGCGATGCCTCGGTGCTCGAGCTTGCCGAGCCGTTCGATATGAGTCAGCCCGCCATCTCGAAGCACTTGAAGGTGCTGGAACGCGCCGGCCTCATCGCGCGCGGACGCGACGCGCAGCGCCGTCCCTGCCGCCTCGAGCCGCAGCGCCTGAAGCAGGCGGCCGAATGGCTCGGCACCTACCGTCAGTTCTGGGAGGCGAGCTACAGCCGCCTCGACGATTACCTCAACGACCTGCAAACAAAGGAGAAGCCGCGTGACCGCAAACAAACTCGAAATCATCGCCGAGCCAGGTAAGACCAGTTTCACGACCACACGCGTCGTCGACGCGCCTCGCGCGCTCGTGTTCGAGGCGTTCACGAAATGCGAGCACCTCAAGCGTTGGATGGGGCCGATTAGCCTGACGATGGTGAGCTGCGAGACCGACCTGCGGCCCGGCGGCCGCTACCGCTTCGTCTTCCGCTCGCCGGACGGCAACGAAGTTGGGTTCAGCGGCGAGTTCCGCGAGGTCGACGCCCCGTCGCGCATCGTCCGCACGTTCGTGTTCGAGCCGATCCCCGAGGCCGCCGCGCTCGAGACGCTCGAGCTCGTCGAGAACAACGGCAAGACGACGATCAAAACCACGACGCAGCACAAGACCGTTGAGAACCGCGATGGCCACGTCAACAGCGGCATGGAAGCCGGCATGACCGCAGGCTACGCGAGGCTCGACGAGCTGCTCGCCGGTCTGCTGCAGGCGCGCTGACGTCAGGACCGCGAGGACTGCCACGCGCGAAGGCGCGGCAGGATCCGGCCGACGTGGCGGCAGTACTCGCGGTAGTCGTCGCCGAACCGGGCGACCATCATCGGCTCTTCGAGCAGCGGTATGTAGATCAGGTTGATCAGCAGAAAGGTCGCGGCCCATTCCGCATGGTGCCGCGACAGCAGGAGCAGCGCCTCGCTGAACAGCACGAAGATCAGGCCGGAGATCATCGGGTTGCGCACGAAGCGATACGGTCCTCGCACAACGAGCCGGCGCGGCGGATCCCACGGCGCCAACGTCCCTTCGCCCTCGGTCACAAAGCGCCGCAGCGAGGCCGCGAACAGAAGAAGGCCGACAGCGAACAAGGCGACGCCGATCACCTGCAAGGCGACCTCGCCAAATGACCGGCCGAGCGCCGGGACCACGGCGTTTCGCCGCGCGATCCACACCGGCACGAGCACGGCGACCGTGAACGGCAGGATCGCAATCGAGAGGAGATGACGGAACAGCATCACGACGCGGTTCACGGCTCACGCTTCGCAGACAGCTTTTCCAGCAGCCGTTGTGTCAGGGTACGGCGCTTCGGCGAGAACTGACCGGCGGCGGCGCGGAGGTAGGGGCGACATTGACGGCCGGCGTAGGTCAGATACCCGGTGTCCCGGATCTCGCTCAGCGTCTCTCTGTAGTGATCGAGCAGCGCGGCTGCAAACACCTGGCCGGTGCGCGCCGCTCCAACTCGCGCGGACGCGGACAGCCAGCGGACGCCTCCGGGAAGCGCTCGCGCCGCTGACACGGCCATCACCGAGGACGTCTCGAAAATCGATCGTTCCTGCCGCGCGGATTCGGCCTTGAGGTCCGTCCACACCGCGCTGATCGTCTCCCGCGAGGGAAGGCTCGCCTGCGGCAGATGACTGGCGTCTTCTCGAAGCGCCGCCCACTCGGCGCGCAATCCGGCCACGTCGAGCGGTGGTGTGTTGACGGTGGCGGCCAGACGGGTCGACGTCCGTTCGAGGCCGTCCAGCAGTTGATCGACGGTCGTGAACTGCGCGTCTTTTTCCAGCAGGCCCTGTGCCTTCAGTGCTTCCGTGACCTCCGGTATGAGGAGCCGGCCCATGCCACAGACGTCCGCCAGCGCCGCGAGAATCCAGACCGGCGACGCGCGAAACGCGACGATGCCGAGCACTTCGACGGCGTTGCCGGCGGTCCGCCTCGCGAGGAAATTGTCGGGCAGCGCCGCATCCATGCGATAGACGCCCTCGACGCCGCCAACCTGCTCGATCAGGAAATGGAGCGTCGCGTCCACGAGGTTCCGATAGAGCTGGCTGTGGCGAACACCGTCCGGGAGCGCAAGCTCGCTGACCTCGCGCGCGACGCCGGCGCCGAGTCCGACCGTGGATCGGACCAGACGCTCCGGCAGCGACAGCAGATACGCCTTCACGCTCATCGCTAGTGCGTCAACCCGTAGAGTACATAGTTGACGCCCAGCTTGTACGCCTCATTCGACGCGTCGAAGGGAAAGAGCCCCTCGCCCGACCACTCCCAGTATTCGGGGACGTCGTTGTCGTAGTTGGCGACGACCATCAGCCGTTTCGCCGGATCGTTGTCCTCGTAGATGCCGTAGTAGCTGGGACGAATGCCGGACATCGGATGGACGATGGCGTGGATGTCCTTGATCTGAAAGAACGCATCGTAGATGCGATGGGCGTTGTCGAGTCGGACAAACCGCCCGTCCGGAAGGACCCGGCGCATCTGCGCCTCGAAATTGTTCCACTGCTGCGCGCCGTCGAAGTCCTCGAAGATCGCGAAGCCGCCCTTCGACAGGTAGGCGCGGAACGACTCCGCCTCGAGCTCGGTCAGATTCCAGAAGCCGGGCTCCCACATGAACGCGATCGGGTAGCGGAACAGTTCGGGATCGTCGAGTGTCAGGATCCGGCTGGCGTCGGTATGGATGTCGAGCGCAGTGAGCTCGCGAAGGATCTGCGACAGGTGCTGCTCGGCGCGCGGATAGTCGTGGTTCCACGCCGAGCTGAATCCACCGCGTCGAGAGAATCCCAGGTCGGACTTCCAGCGCAGGCGGACGAACGTGAACTGGCCGTCGTAGGTGACATCGGTGCGATGGGGCCGGCCCGGGGCGTCGCGCTGCGCCGCGTCGGCCCCGGCAGCGACGACGATGACCGCGGCGAGGCGAAGCCATCGAGACACGTCTTCATCTTCCTACGATTGCCGGGAGCGCGGCCAGAATCCGAACTCCGCCTCGTGGCACACGCCCTCGAGGTCGGCGACGCGCCCTGTAAAGTACGACTGCGCATCGGCGATGGCCTGGTTGTAGATCGACGGGCCGATCTCCTCGAGGCAATACTCGAGCAACAGGCCGGCCTTGAGATCGCCGATCTCCTCGTCCAGGTTCTCCGCGGCGTATCGCTTGATCGACGCGACGAGCCGCGTGATCGTTTCCGGCGGAAGCTTGATCGCCATGTGGCCTACGCCCACTCTTTCTTCAGGAGCAACTCCTCGATCCGGTACGCGTGGAAGAAGTCGTGCAGCGCGAGGTGGCGGAACATGATGAAAACGGAGTAGTGGCGGTACTCGCCGTGCTCCGCCGTCCGGTTCCATTTCTCGCGTGACAGCCCCCGAAGCCGTTCGATCAGCCGTCGGCGATCCTCGGCGAAATGCCGGAGCGAATCGTCCAGGTCCATGCGCAGGAGCAGATCGTCGGCGTCGCTCTCGCCGGGATTGTACGGGGTGATCACCGGTGCCGGCGAGGCGAGCATCAGGTCCAGCCGATCGAAAAAGAGCTGATGCACGTGCGCGAGATGACAGGCATGCTCGTGGGCCGACCATTTCCGCGGTGCCGGCCTCCGCTTGAGGACGTCGCTCGGCACTTCGCGCACGAGCGGAATCACGATTCCCGGCGCCCGCTCGAGGGCGTCGATTACGGCTGTGGTGTTATCCATGGTTCGTCGAATCCCGGTTTCGTGCCCAAGGCTGTTGGTGCATTTCGTGGTGATCGTGACATGTTGGCTGCGGCAGCTATTCAGCTTTGCGTCCCCATGCCTGAAAGAAGAGATGTGAAACGACCAGCGTGTCGGGATTGGCAAGATGCCGCCCGAGCGCCGTCTTCATGTCTGCAAGCTCTCGCTCTCCGACCAGCCCTTGCGCGAGTATTCGCTCGCTCAGGTTCTCGGCAAAATCCAGCAGGATGTTGCGGCGACCGTGGCCCGGTGGATACGTGTGAACGGTCGGATTGACTCGAACCTCGATGAGACCGGCGTCGCGAAGCAATCGCGGAAGCTTCCGTCCGATAAAGGGATCGATCCCATTCTTCGCAGAGTACGTCTCGAGTAGCTCGACCAACCTGGTCCACGCATCCGACGCGGGATCGCAAATGTGGCTGACATAGTCAGCCTCATGAAACGCCACCCAGCCTCCCGGCCGTACCAGGGCGACCGCTTCGGCAACGATCTGCTCCGGCTGCGGCACGTTGACCAGTACCAGGCGCGCCGTCGCAAGATCGAAGGAGCCTCTGGCCAATCCTGTGGATCGGGCGTCCCCCTCGATCACTTCGACGTTGCTAAGGCCGCGCTCCGACGCCAGCGTGCGAGCGAGAGCGACAGCATCCGCGCTGCGCTCGACGCCCACGACGCTTCCCGTCGGCCCAACCCTCTCGGAGAGGAGCTCGAGACAACCGTGCGGACCGCAGCCGATCTCGACCACGCGTGCGCCGCGCGCTACGCCTGTCTGATCGAACAGCCAGCTCGACTCGTGCGCCAGCTGCCGGGCCTGTTGCTGCAACCGTCGTTGTTCCGCTTCCCGGTAACCGAGAACGTACTGGTCGGCCTCAGTCATCGCAGGTCCCTTCCCGTTCCGGCTCCGCGCCTGGCGGTTCTACAGCTGTGGTCGAGTCCAGGCCAGGTCACTGCGCCGATTTCGCAGCCAGACCGTAGGATGCCGCCGCGCCTGCAAACATCAGCAGCGTCACGATCCCCAACGCGAACCCGACATTGACGGCGATGTGTTTTCGTCGCACGTTCTTCGACAGAGTATTGATCTGTGACGACAGCGCCTCGATCTCGAAACCTGCATCAACGCCCAGAAGTGTCTGCCGGAACATCGCCGGCTCATGCAGCGCAACGAGCTGGAAGAACCACATGACGGCCGGTGGATACGTAGTCACTGTCCCGGACCCGCTCTCTGCTGAAATCGATTCAACAAGACGCGATGGTCGAAGATAAACGCGTGACCACAGACAGTAGATCGCCGATGCCATCGACATCACGAGTGTCAGGGCCATGAGCCCGAACAGCCGCCACGTCAGCGGCTGAAACGTGGCGAACAGGCTCGCGAGCTCCTCGGGCTTTCGGAATGCACCAGCCGCGATGAAAGCCAGAAAGGCACCATCCAGCCCCATCACAACCTGCGCCTTGGCGTCCGCACTCCGGTACCATCCAAGAACATCGTCGTACAGCCGGCGTGAATATTCTACGGCCGGCTTGAGCGCCGCTCCGATTGGCGCGCCCTCGCCGGAGAGGCGGCCGGTCAGCGGCGTTGCAGCGTCACGATCGGCCATGAATGACCTCCACTGATGGATGCGTTCAGAGTTCGCGATTCCCGAACGGGCCGCACCGACGATCGAGCTGATCGGATCTGTCTCTGCGAGTTCCGCGCTCTCCTCGGTGTGATCTGATCGTGATTACACGTTGAACTTGAACAGCAGCACGTCGCCGTCCTTCACGAGATAGTCCTTTCCCTCCATGCGGTAGAGCCCCTTCTCGCGCGCCGCGGCGACCGAGCCGCATTTCACCAGATCCTCGTAGGCGACTGTTTCCGCCTTGATGAAGCCGCGCTCGAAGTCCGAGTGAATCACGCCGGCGGCCTTCGGCGCCGTATCGCGCTGGTGAATGGTCCACGCGCGGACCTCCTGCTCGCCGGCGGTGAAATACGTCTGCAGGCCGAGCAGATGGTACGTCGAGCGGATCAGGGTGCCGATGCCGCTCTCCTCGACGCCGAGCGCCTTGAGAAACGCATCGGCTTCGTCCGGCGCGAGGTCGACCAGATCGCTTTCGATCTGGGCGCTGATGACGACCGCCTCGCACGACAGATGCGTCTTCACGTACTCGCGCACCTTCATCACGTAGGGGTTCGTGTCGGCGGTGGCAAGGTCCCCCTCCTTGACGTTGCACGCAAAGATCGTCGGTTTGTCCGACAACAGGAAAAACGGCGCGGAGAGCGCGCGCTCCTGCGGCGTCAGCGTGACGGTGAGCGCCGGTTTGCCTTCGTTGATCGCCGCCTCGATCTTGCCGAGCACCGCCTCCTCGGCCACGGCGCTCGTGTCGCCGCGCTTCGCGTCTTTCGCGAGCCGCTCGCGCCGCTTCTGCACGACCTCGAGATCGGCGAGCATCAGCTCGGTGTTGATGACCTCGATGTCGCGCACCGGATCGATCGTGCCTGACACGTGGTGCACGTCCGGGTCGTCGAAGCACCGCACCACCTGCACGACCGCGTCGACTTCTCTGATGTGGGTCAGGAATTTATTGCCCAGCCCTTCCCCGGTGCTCGCGCCTTTGACGAGGCCGGCGATGTCGACGAACTCGATCGCGGCGGCGATCACGACGTTGGTTTTGGCGATGCGCTTCAGCGCCGCCAGCCGCGCGTCCGGCACCGACACGATGCCGACGTTGGGGTCGATGGTGCAAAAGGGATAGTTGGCCGCTTCGGCGTTGCGCGTCCGGGTGATGGCGTTGAACAGCGTGGACTTGCCGACATTGGGCAGCCCGACGATTCCGGCTCTCAGCATGATGTGATCGCAGGATATCAGACGCGGGGACTAGAGCTTGTAGGCGTCCGCAACAGGCCGCAGCGGACGGTCGAACCAGAGCGGACGGCGAAGGCCATCAGGACCAGGCGCGGGGCGCGTCATCGCGAGCCACTCCTTGTAGATCTCGTGCGACTTGCCGGTGTCGACGAAGATGTCGCCGTACTTGTCCGCGGGCCCGGCCTTCGCAAGCGTCACGCGTTGATGCCAGCAATGCATCCCGCTCACCGGATCCGGCTGCACCGGAAACGTCAGGTTCTGGTGAACGCCGACGTCGCTCCACCAGATCCGCGAGCTGTCGGGATCGTTGCTCGCGAACGGCTGGGCGCCGTGGACCTGCGACACCTTGTAGCCGCTGCCCTGGCGATCGATGGTCACGAGCGCGGACGCGTTCCGGTTGCCCAGCTTCTCGTCCAGCCGCCAGCGTCCCAGGTGATGCGACAGCCCGAGCACGCCGGGCCGGATCCCTTCCGTCACCCAGGCTCGCGTCACGAAGTAGCCGATCCGCGTCGTCACTCTCACGAGCGATCCCGTCTCGATCCCGTAGCGCTGCGCATCGGCGGTCGCGATCCACAGCGGGTTGTCGTGCGAGATCTCGTAGAGCCACTTGACGGGCGATCGGGTGTGCACGAGCGTCGGCAGCCGGAAGTTCGGCAGCAGGTCGAACTCGTGCGCCTCGCGCTTCAGGTCGCGCCAGTGCACGTGCCCGGGCACGTAGCGCGGGATCGCGTGCTCGGGCCATCCCCAGTCGACGAGCGTCTGCGAGTAGAACTCGAGCCGTCGAGACGGCGTCGTGAAGCCGGCGAGCGGCACGCCGTTGACGAGCACGCCGATCGGCTTGCCGTCTTTCAGGATCCGTTCTTCGTCTTCGTCGATCGCAGCCCCGGAGAGCGCGTCCACCGTCAGCGGCGTTTCGTACTGCGTGTAGACGTGATCCTTGACCTTGAACACGCCGTACTTGCGCATGTAGGCCAGCGGCGTCAGCGCTTCTGTCGCCGCAGCCTCGGGCAGGCCGGGTACGGAGTTTTCGAACATCCACCCGTAATACTCGTCCATCGTCACCGGCTCGCCAGGACGGTAGGGCGATTCGAAGTGCTTGCGGATGCCGAGCGAGCCGTCGGGATCGATACGCCAGGTGAGCGTCGCCCAGAACTCGCTCTCTTCCCAGACCTCGCCCGGATTCGTTTCGTGCGTCGCCGTGAAGGTTTCCCCGCGCTTCTCGCGCGCGACGCGAAGGACCGGCTGACGGAACCCGAGCCACTGCGCGGCGTGCGTCTCCTGGCTCATCGTGTCGTGCCGCTCGGTGCCGAGGCCCATCGGCAGGATGTAGTCCGCGAACCACGCCGTCTCACTCCACGTCGGCGTCAGCGCGACGTGCAGGCCGATCGTGTCGCGATCGGTCAGCATCTCCATCCACGAAAAACCGTCGGGGTTCGTCCACACCGGGTTGTAGACGCGCGTGAAATAGACCTCGAGCTTGCCGCGCTTCTCCTTGAGGAGATGCGGCAGCAGGAAGCTCATCTCGAAAAAGGCGAGCGGGTATTCCTTCGGAAAGAGCAGCTCGTTCCAGTAGTCGGCGGGCGCCGGCTGCGTCGGATGCTTCGGCACGAACTTGTTGGACAGGTGCAGGCCGACGCCGCCCCTGGTGCCGACCGATCCGGTGAGCACGACGAGGAGATAGAGGCAGCGCGTGATCTGCCAGCCCCACAGATTGCCGGCAGCGGCCGAGCGCCAGTTGTGCGTGCTGAACGTGCCGTGGGCGCGGCCGATCGCCCGCGCCGATTCGACGATCTGCGCCGCGGTCACGCCGGTCTCTTCGGCGGCGAACTCCGGCGTGAACTGCGCGTACAGCTCCTTCAGCGAGACGATGAAGTTGTCGAAGGTGACGGCCAGATCGGGTCGGTCGGCGCGCAGGTAGCCGCGCCAGTCGACCCACGTGCGCACGAACTCGCGGTCGTAGAGATCCTCGTCGAGAATCACCTTCACCATCGCGAGCAGCAGCGCGCCCTCGGTCCCCGAGTACGCGGGCATCCACACGTTCGCCTTGGCGGAGGTGTTCGACAGGCGGGGATCGATGACGATCAGCGTCGCGCCCGCGGTCTGCCCTTCGATGATCCGCTGCGCATGCGGGTTGAAGTAGTGGCCGGTCTCGAGATGCGACGACAGCAGCAGGATCGTCTTCGCGTTGGCGTAGTCGGGCGACGGCCGATCGTTGCCGCACCACAGGAAATGCCCGAGCCGCGCCGACGAGGAACAGACGTTCGTGTGACTGTTGTGGCCGTCGACGCCCCACGCCTGCAGCACGCGGTTCGCGTAGCCGTCCTCGCCCGGACGGCCGACGTGATACATGATCTCGTGCCTGCGATTCTCGACGATCGCCTTGCGCAGCCGTCCCGCGATGTCGTCGAGCGCCTCGTCCCACGACACCTGCCGCCATTTACCGGACCCGCGCTCGCCGTCGCGGATCAGCGGATACAGAATCCGATCGGGATCCTCGAGCTGGTTCGGCGTGACGACCCCCTTCGCGCAGGTGCGGCCGCGGCTCCCCGGGTGCAGCGGGTTGCCTTCGATCTTGCGGACGGTCAGCTTTTCCTTGTCGACGTAAGCGAGGATCCCGCAGGCCGACTCGCAGTTGAAGCAGATGCTGGGAATGATCCAGTAATTGCGCTTCTCCTTTTTCGGCCAGCTCGTCGACTCGAAGTCGACGTAGTGGTCCCAGACGGAGGGGTCGGGATGGGATCTGAATGTCATGAGAGTGGCACCGACTGACCGGCCTCGACCCAGATGTATTCCCACGAGAACGTGCCGCCGAGGGCGAGCAGCGCGGCCGCCGCCAGGACAGGCGCCAGCGGTGACTGGTCGCCGCCGGCCATCGCGGCGATCACCATGGCGATGGCGACGCTGCCGACTGCGCCACCCCAGAAGAGGCGCGAGAAGGCGCCCCGCAGAATCGCGGCGTTCGCCAGCTTGTGATGACGCGTCGGGCTCGGCATCAGCACGTTCTCGAAACCGATGAGCGCCAGGTGGACCGCCAGTGCGCCGGCGAGGATCCACGGCAGTCCGACGCCGCCGCCGGTGGATGGAATCAGCCCGGCCAGCATGAGCACCGCGGCGCCTTCCGCGATCGCCTGCGCGACGAGATCGATCGTCGCGTGCGGTCCCTGCCACAGGTCGCGCGCCAGCCCCTGAGCAAACAGGAAGCCGGTGTATCCGGTGGTGAGCAGCGACGAGATGATCGCCGGGATCCAGAGCGCGTGGAGCACGCCGTTCCATCCGAACCAGCCGGCGCCGATCCACAGCGTCGTCAGGATTCCCTGCAGCGTCAGGAAGTACGCGCCCCAGACCATCCACGAGCGGAAGTTCGGGCGCGTGAGGATGTAGTAGAAGCGCTCGGGACGCTCGAGGTCGGCAATCAGGATGCCGGTGGTGAGGATCAGAAACGCGAGCGAAATCGACGGTCCGATATACAGCGTCAGCGGTGTGCGGGTCTCGAACAGCCAGAGCAGTACGCTGACGATCATGCCGCCGGTGGCAATGCCCTTGGTCAGCAGATAGATCGCCATGTCGAAGCCCCACGGCTTCGCGTGCGGCGTGTCGTAGTCGACGCGCGCGTCGCCGGGGCGGCTCGGATCGGCCTCGGGTGAGCCGAGGGGCCGTAGCAGCACCTGGCCTTCCTTGTAGATGAAGGGGCGCGTGGCGATCTCCGGCTGGATCGCGCTCTCTTCGGCCGCGATGTAGAAGACTTTCGGGATGGTGCCTTTCTCGGGCTTGCGGACGCTGATCGCTTCACGCTGGGCGATCTGCGCGACCTCGCTCGCCGGGTCGTCGAGGTCCCCGAAGATGCGGCACTCGGTCGGGCACACGCTCACGCACGCCGGCAGCAGATCGTTCTCGACGCGGTTCGCGCAGAAGTTGCACTTCTCGGCGGTGTGGGTGTTCGGATCGATGAACAGCTGATCGTACGGGCAGGCGACCATGCAGGCGCGGCAGCCGATGCACGAGTCGCCGTGCAGATCGACGATGCCGTCGCGGCGCTTGAAGAGCGCGTTGGTCGGACAGATCTTCGCGCAGGGCGCCTCGTCGCACTGATTGCAGAGAACGGGGAAGAAGAAGCGACGGGTCTCCGGGAACGTGCCTTTCTCGACCGTCTTCACCCAGCAGCGATTCACGCCAACGGGAATGTCGTGCTCGGCTTTACAGGCGATCGTGCACGCGTGACAGCCGATGCACTTTCGGAGATCGATGGCGAACCCGTAGTTGGACATGCGGGGCTGCGAATATATCACGCACGGATCACAAGCCACAGAGACACGGAGACACGGAGATCTCCTGCCGAGACTGAGTGTCGCACGACCGACCGGCGAAGCCGGTCGGGTGTCGGACGGAAGACCGACGAAACGACAACCCGCGGTGGCTGGTTTCGGGTTGATCGTTTCGTCGATCTTCCGTCCGGCCCGCCGCTGCGCGGCGTCGTGCGACGTCTGTCCTCATCGGATGATCCGCTGGACACCGTCCTTCAAGAGCCGCGAATTGAAGTTGATGAGGAGCCCGACTCGTTTGTTGGTCAGTCCGAGATATGTGATGACTTGAGTCTCGAAAATCGCGTTCATGCGTTCCACGCTCTTGACCTCGACGACCACGGAATCTTCGACGATGAAGTCGAGACGATAGGAGCCAAGTCGCCGCCCCTTGTACAGCGCAGGAACCGACACCTCCCTCGTGTAGGCCAAACCGGCGGCGTCGAACTCGATCGCCAGAGCCGAGCGATAAACGGTCTCGAACAGTCCGCACCGCAGAACGCGATGCACTTCGATGGCACACCCGATGATGCGTTCCGTGATCTTGTTGATGTGAGCGAGCTCTGTGTCTCCGTGTCTCTGTGGCAAATCCATCTGTGTCCTCTCGCTATCTCCGTGTCGTCGCTGAAAACACGCGATGAGCCTCGTCGCGCTCGGTCTGGGGAATGAGCGGGAACGTGTTCAGAATGTGTTCGAACTCGGCCGCGCTCAGTTGGTAGAGACCGGCGACCAGGGCGTTCAGGCGCGCGAGGGCGCCCGGATCCCTCCGTCGCGCGAGCAGTCGCGCGAGACCGGCGATCTCCCGGCACGCCGCGGGCGCGGCCTCGGCCCTCGGGATCGGCAGCCGCTCCACCGTCCCCGTCGTCACATGCGTCGTCACACGCAGGCGCACGAAGTAGTTGACGACGAAGCTGTTGAACAGTCCGCAAAGCAGATGCTGCGCATGCAGAGGGAGTGGCGTGCGCAGGCAGAAGACGGTGTGCGTGGAGACGCAATGCGCCGGCAGCACCGCCGCGATGAGCGTCAGCCGGTTCGTGGCGCTGGCGACGTCGCGATACGCGAGCCGCGGATGTTCATGGCGATCCGACCGCAGGAGCCGGCGAGCGGCCGCCGCGCTGATCCCGTGGCGCGCCGCGGCGAGCGCGACCTGAAATGGCTCGACGTGCTTGCCTTCGACGACCGGCAGATATGCGGGGCGGGTCCTTTTGGCCCCCCCGGCTCCGAAAGGACGCGGCCTGCAGGCAGGCCGAAACGCGGCGCGGTCGTCGGTCGCGTTGAGCTCGCGGCCAAAGCTGACTGCCCAGCCCACCGGACTGCCGAGCGGCGGGAAGAGCGATGCCGCCCGTTCGACGATCGCGAGGTCGGTGGCGCTGCGCAGCGACGGGATCGCCAGATCGGGTCCGGAGATCCGCTCGATCAGTGCGGGCGACAGGCGCACCGGGAAATGCGTGGACGATTCGTCGCCGATCGATTCGAGGTCTGCAGGGTCGTCGAGATTCAGACGGCAGGCGATCTCCTCGGTCGGCGTCCCGGGCGACCCGGTGACGAGCAGGAACCGGACGCTGCGATGGATCGGAAAGACGCCGCGATGGTTGTCCATGCCGACGATGGCATCGACGCGGCACTGCGACAACAGCAGCCGGCGAAGCGCGGCGCTGCCGACGTCGGTCGCGAGCCCTGACGGCAGGACGAGGCCCAGCCGTCCGCCGCGACGCGTCAGGGCGATAGCCCGTTCGAGGAACAGCTGATACCGGTTCGCATGGCCGTCCGACTGCGCCGTGTAGACGCCGGCGTCACGCGTGAAGCGGATCACCGGTGTCGCGTCGAGCTTGGCACGCGAACGGGCGCCTGTCTCTCCGTGATCGGCCCGAATCATGTCCCACGGCGGGTTACCGATGACCGCATCGAAGCCGGCATGCGGCAGACGGGCTCCGTCGCGATCGAAGAAC
>Ga0105248_10005036_pt1 | contig 14594 bp, 7 predicted proteins | sample KBSS34metaG_FD_81524 | JGI IMG/M metagenome (GOLD analysis project Ga0105248, IMG submission 81524) | Switchgrass rhizosphere microbial communities from Kellogg Biological Station, Michigan, USA - KBS S3-4 metaG | ecosystem: Host-associated > Plants > Roots > Rhizosphere > Soil | place...
CGCCGTGGCCGGCATCTCGCTCGGCGTATTCGGCTTGAACTACCTGGCTTCGACCTATTACGCCGACAGGGAAACCTGGGGTCGTGGCTTGGTCGCGGACGTCCAGGTGAAGTCGCAGCAACTGGCCGTGCAGGCCAAGGATGCCGTGGCCGGCGACCAGGAAGCCTTCGCGAAATTCAAGGACACCCGCGCCGCGATCGATACCGACGTCAAGCAATTGCAGGAAGGCAAGGGAACCTACTCAGGTTTCAACGGGAACATGGGAGTCGGCGATGCGCTGGCCACGGTCGCCAAGACCTGGGATCCGATCGCCTCGAACGCCGACCTGATCATCCGCAACCAGGACCAGGTGTTGGCCGTCGCGCAAAGCGCCGACCAGTTCACGGCCAAGGTCCAGCCACTGAAATCGCGCATGGACGAGGTGGCACGCGCCATGTCCGACGGCGGCGCGCAATCCGCGCAATTGCTGCTCGCGATGCGCCAGATCAACCTCGCCGACACGCTCGCGCGCGACGTGGCGGTGATGCGGGCCGGCGGTGCGGGCTCGCAGGCGGCAGCCGATGCGCTGGGTCGTGAATCCAGCCTGTTCGGCCAGGTGCTCAAGGGCTTCCAGGACGGCGACAGCGGCCTTGGCATCACCAAGCTCAATGGTGCCGCGGCGGTGGCTGCGCTGACCCAGGTGAATAAACTAAATGTCGATGCGCAGCAGGCGCTCACCACGATCCTGAAGTCGGCCAAGCAATTCGCCGCGGTGCAGGACGCCGAGAAGCAGATCTCGGATGGGTCCTCGCAATTGCTGACCAACGCGCAGGACCTGTACTCGTCGTTCAACTCGCTGTCGCTGCGACGCATCTTCCCCAGCACCTACGTCGCCATCGGCTCGGGCATCGTCGCGCTGTTCGGACTGATCATGCTGGCGTTGAAAATCTACAACGACCAGAGAATGCGTTTCCGCAAGTCGCAGGAAGACAGCCAGCGCAACCAGGAAGCGATCATGCGGCTGCTGAACGAAACCGGTTCGCTCGCCGAAGGCGACCTGACCGTTCGTGCGACCGTCACCGAGGACATCACCGGCGCCATCGCCGACTCGATCAACCTCGCGGTCGAAGAGCTGCGAAGCCTGGTGACGACCATCAACGAGACCGCCGTGCAGGTCGCGGCGGCATCGCAGGAAACCCAGGCGACCGCAATGCACCTGGCCGAAGCCGCGGAACACCAGGCGCAGCAGATCAACACCGCCTCGGACAAGATCTCGGAAATGGCGGCATCCATCGACGAGGTGTCGAAGAACTCCGCCGAGTCGGCCGACGTGGCCCAGCGCTCCGTGCAGATCGCCGCCAAGGGCGCCGACGTGGTGCGCCAGACGATCCAGGGCATGGACAGCATCCGCGACCAGATCCAGGAAACCTCGAAGCGCATCAAGCGCCTCGGCGAAAGCTCGCAGGAAATCGGCTCGATCGTTGAACTGATCAACGACATCTCCGAGCAGACCAACATCCTGGCACTGAACGCCGCCATCCAGGCCGCATCGGCCGGTGAGGCGGGCCGCGGGTTCGCGGTCGTGGCCGACGAAGTGCAGCGACTGGCAGAACGCGCATCCAACGCCACGAAGCGAATCGAAACGCTGGTGCAGACGATTCAGTCCGATACCAACGAAGCGGTGAACTCGATGGAACAGACCACCGCCGAGGTGGTGTCGGGTGCACGACTGGCCGAGGACGCGGGCCTGGCGCTGGGCGAGATCGAAACGGTGTCGACCGACCTGGCCAACCTGATTTCGAACATCTCGACGGCCGCCAAGCAGCAGTCCACGGCGGCAACCGACATCACCGCGACCATGAACTCGATTCAGGAGATCACCTCGCAGACCTCGCACGGTGCGAGCCAGACGGCCGAGTCGATCGGCAACCTGGCCCAGCTCGCTGCGAACCTGAGACGGTCGGTCGCCGACTTCAAGCTGCCGGGCTGAGACGCAACCACGTGACAGTACAGCGCGGGTCCGTTCTTCAAGATGGACTCGCGCGCTGACGGGATTTCCGGATGAGGCTGCAACAGGATTCCAATTTCACCACCCTGAGTTGGGTAAAGCCCGAACTCGACGAAACCCTGCGCCTCGCGCGGCAGGCGTTGGAAACCTATGTCGAGAGCGGAGCCGAACGCGGCCAGATGCAGGTGTGCGCGGCCCAGCTGCACCAGGTGCAGGGCACCCTGCGCATGGTCGAGCTGTATGGCGCCGCGATGGTCGCCGAGGAGATGGAGCAACTCGCCAATGCGTTGCTGGGCACTTCGGTGGCCAATCGCGAGGAAGCTTATGGCGCGCTGATGCGCAGCATCATGCAGTTGCCCGATTACCTCGAGCGCCTGCAGAGCGGCCACAAAGACATCCCGATGGTGTTGCTGCCGCTGCTCAACGACTTGCGCGGCGCCCGCGGCGAGAAGGTCGTTCCCGAAAGCGTGTTGTTCTCGGTCGATCTCGGTCGACCGCTTCCCGCTTCGGCGGGCCCCGTGCCCGTTGCGATGGACCTGGAATTGCTGCGGGCGAACATCACGCCGTTGCATGCCAAGTTCCAGAACGCGTTGCTGCCCTGGCTGCGCGACGAGGAACGGCCCGACAACATCGCCGCATTGCGTGACGCAAGCTCGACGATATTCGGGTTCGTCAATGGCGATGCGGCGCGCAAGGTGTTCTGGGTCGCCGCCAACATCTTCGATGCGCTGTATGCCAAGGCGTTCGTTGCGAGCAAGCCGCTCAAGCAGGCGCTGGCCAAGCTCGAACGCGAAATCAAGCGGCTTGGCGACGAAGGCGAAACCGCGTTCGGCGCCTCGCCGCCGACCGAACTGACGCGCCAACTGCTGTATTACGTTGCGAGCGCGCCCACCAACGATGCCCGCCTGGTCGCGATCCGCGAAGCGTTCGGACTCGATCGCGAACAGCTCAACGAAGCCGAACTCGCGCACGCGCGCGGCAGCCTGACCGGCCACAACCGCGAGTTGCTCGACACCGTATCGGCCGGCATCAAGGAAGACCTGCTGCGCGTCAAGGAAGCGCTGGACATGCACCTGCGCACGAGCGGCGCGCCGGTCGCCGATCTCGCTCCGCAGGCCGAAGCGCTGGGCGCCATCGCCGATACCCTCGGCATGCTCGGCCTGGGCGTTCCCCGCAAGGTCGTGCAGGACCAGCGTGCCGCGATCCAGGCCTTGTGCAGCGGCCAGCGCGCCGCCGATGAAAGCGCGTTGATGGATATCGCCGGCTCGCTGCTGTACGTCGAAGCGTCGCTCGACGACCAGGTCGCGCGCCTCGGCCAACCGAGTGAAGGACAGCAGGCGCAGGAAGCAGGCGCGATGCCGCTGCGCGAATCGCAGCAGGCATTGGATGCGTTGATCACGGAGTCCGTCGCGAATTTCGTGCAGGCGCGGCAGTGCTTCGTCGCCTTCATCGAAGCGGGCTGGGACCACGCGCAATTGCACGACGTGCCGCGCTTGCTCGACGAAGTATCGGGCGCGATGCACCTGCTCGAACAAACCCGCGCCGCGCGCCAGCTGCATGCGTTGAGCGTGTTCACCCAGATCGAACTCGTGCAGCTGCAACGCGTCCCCGACGCTGCACAGATGGATCGGCTGGCCGACGCGCTCGCGAGCCTGGAGTACTACCTCGAGGCCCTGCGCGACCATCGGCCGCAGCGTGATCGCATCCTCGAACTCGCCGAGCACGGCCTGGTCGCACTCGGCTACTGGCCGGTGCCCGCCGCGGCCGAACAGGCTCTTGCCGAAGCCGCGCGGCGCAAGGCAGTACCAGCCGTAGCGATCGTCGAGGCCGTCGAAGCGCCCGAAGTCGCGTTGGATGCGCCTGAGGAAGCCGTGCCAGCCGCGGTCGAGGCTGTTGCTGCCGAATCCGCGACGACGATACAGGCGCCGGTCGCGACTGCGCAGGTAGCAGTATCGACGACCAACTACGGATTCGCCGACAGCACCGAAATCGACGACGACATCCGCGAGGTCTTCATCGAGGAACTCGACGAGGAAGTCACCAACCTCAACGAGTTGTATGCCACCTGGTCCAAGACGCCAACCAACACCGAGGTATTGCGGCCACTGCGCCGCGTCTTCCACACGCTCAAGGGCAGCGGCCGATTGGTAGGCGCGCTCGAGCTCGGCGAGTTCAGCTGGCACATCGAAAGCATGCTCAATCGCGTGCTGGATGGCAGCCGGCCGGCGAGCGCGCCGGTGGTCGCCATCGTCGGCCACGCAGCCGCGGCCTTGCCGCAGTTCCGTGGTGCGCTGATGGGCTCCGGCCAGGTCACCGCAGACATCGAGGGCCTCAAGGCCTATGCCGACCGCGTGGCGGCTGGCGAGGAAGTGTTCTACGCGCCCGCGCCAGCCGTTGTGGAACCCGCAGTGGTGGAACCCGCAGCGGTGGTCGAGCCCGTCGAAGTGGCTCCAGTCGAGGTCGCGCAGGTCGAAGAAGTCGCAGCAGTCGAAACCGTTGCAACGCCCGAGGTCGAGGAAGCGGTTGCGGGAAGCGAATACGCGACCGTCGATCCGGTGCTGCTCGAGATCCTGCGCACCGAAGTTGGCGCGCACCTGCAGACGATCCAGCAGTGGAGCGCCGCGAACGCGGCGTCCCCGCAGCCCGCCACGGACATGCTGCTGCGCGCAGTGCATACGATCAGCGGCGCGTTCGCGATGACCGAAGTGCCGTTGATCACCGATGTGTTGTCGCCCACCGAAGGGTACATCCGTCGGCTGCTCGCCCATCGTGAACTGCCATCCGCGGAAGGCGTCGCGCTCGTTCGCGACGTTGCCCATGCGATCGATTCCGTCCTGGACGCATTGCAGCAACCGCGCCCGCTGATTGCCCCGCAGGTGGCCCTGGCCGAACGCGCGATCGCGCTGCGCGACGAGATGCCGGAACCGACCACGCCGGCCATGCCGGTGCACCTGGAAGAGTACGAAGAAGGACTGCTCTCCGCCGCGTCGGTCGAGTCGGCCGAACACGCAGTCGGGATGTGGGAAGCCGACATGGCGGGCGAGCAAGCCGAAGCCGCAGCCGCAGCCGCGCAGGAGGCTGAACGCGTCGCAGCGGAGCAGGCCGAAGCCGAACGCGTCGCCGCGGAACATGCAGAAGCCGAACGCGTCGCTGCCGAGCAGGCCGAAGCCGAACGTATCGCAGCAGCGGAGCACGCCGAAGCCGAGCGCGTAGCAGCAGAGCGCGCCGAAGCCGAGCGTGTCGCGGCCGAGCACGCGGAAGCCGAACGTGTCGCAGCCGAACACGCGGAAGCCGAGCGCATTGCCGCCGAACGTGCCGAAGCCGAGCGCGTTGCAGCCGAGCAGGCGGAAGCGGAGCGTGCGGCCGCCGAACATGCCGAAGCCGAACGCGTGGCGGCCGAGCAGGCCGCAGCCGAACGCGTCGCGGCCGAACATGCGGATGCCGAACAACGTGCTGCCGCGGAGCAGGCAGATGCCGCGCGCCTTGCGGCGGAACAGGCCGAAGCCGAACGCCTCGAATACGAAAAACTGGAAGCTGAATACGCCGAAGCCGACAGGCTCGCCGCCGAGCAACGTGCGGCGGCTGAACGCGCAGCTGCGGGGTACGTCGAACCCGGGCACATGGCAACGGAACCGGAAGCCGAGCATGTCGGCAGCGAACAAGCGGAAGCCGAAAGCGTTGCCGCCGAACAGGAAGCCGAACGAATCGCCGCGGAGCAGGCCGAAGCCGAGCGCGTCGCGGCCGAGCAGGTCGAAGCAGAACGTGTCGCAGCGGAGCACGCCGAAGCCGAACGCGCCGCCGCCGAACAGGAAGCCGAACGCGTTGCTTCCGAGCAGGCGGAAGCGGAACGCGTCGCTGCCGAGCATGCCGAGGCCGAGCGTGTCGCCGCTGAACAGGCAGAAGCGGAACGCGTCGCTGCCGAGCACGCCGAAGCCGAACGCGTTGCAGCCGAGCAGGCGGAAGCCGAGCGCGTTGCTGCCGAGCAGGCCGAGGCTGCACGTGTGGCCGCCGAGCACGCCGAAGCCGACCGCGTGGCTGCCGAACAGGCCGAAGCCGCACGTGTCGCCGCCGAGCGAGCCGAGGCCGACCGCGTTGCCGCCGAACAGGCCGAAGCCGCACGCGCTGCTGCCGAGAAACCGCTTACCGGAAAAGCTGCCAAGAAAGCAGCGGCGGCACAGAAGGCTGTGGCGGACAAGGAGGCGGCAGAGCGCGCCGCCACCGAGGCGCTCGGTGCTGAAGTCGCACACGCCGCGCAGGAAGCCGTCTTCGAGCCGAGCGCAGCGGAAGAAGCCGCCAGCGAGGGATTGGCCGCAGCCGAGGCAACCAGGCGTGGTGGTGCTTACGTGCCTAGCGAAGTCGAGGCCGATCCTGACGAGCCGCTCGACCTGAGCGATATCGATCCGGAACTTCTCGACATCTTCATCGAGGAAACGACCGACATCCTCGACCATTGCGATGGTTTGCTAACGCGCCTGCGCGCGGCACCGTCCGAACGCGAGCCCGTGGTCGGATTGCAACGCGACTTGCACACCCTCAAGGGCGGCGCGCGGATGTCGGGCATGATGTCGATGGGCGAGCTTGCCCACGCGATGGAGTTCCTGCTTGAAGCGGCCGCCGAACAACGCATGGAACTCGGTGCGCGCGGCTTGGGAATGCTCGAACACGGCTTCGATCGCCTGCACGGCATGCTCTCGCGCACCATCCAGCGGCAGGCAGTTGCCTTGCCGGAACAGCTGATTGCCGAGTTCACGGCGCTGGCCAAGGGCGAGGTTGTCAAGACGCGGGCACCTGTTGCCGCGCCGAAGCCGACCGAAATTCCAGCACCACTCGAAGCGGCCAAGCCTGCCGAGACGACCGAAGCGGTTACGCCGGCCGAAACGGCGGAGACGACCTCCGAAGCGGTCGAAAGCGCCGAGCCTGCCGTAACGGCCCAACCCGGCCGCGCCAAGCCCTCGATGAAGCCCTTGTCGGCGCCGGTCGAAGCCGGATTCGACGAAGAGGACGACATCGGCGTTCGTGCGCCACAGGAACAGGTGCGCATCCGCGCCGACCTGCTCGATCGCCTGGTGAACTACGCCGGCGAGGTCGCGATCTACCGCGCCCGCCTCGAACAGCAACTCGGCACGTTCCGTACCCACCTGGACGAACTCGAACAGACCACGACGCGCCTGCGCACCCAGCTTCGCAAGCTCGAAATCGAGACCGAGGCGCAGATCAGCGCGCGCTACCAGCGCGCTGGCGAAGGCGAGGAATCGTTCGACCCGCTCGAGCTCGACCGCTTCTCGACCCAACAGCAGCTCACCCGCGCGCTGGCCGAGTCCGCGGCGGACATGAGCAGCCTGCACGTTTCGCTGGACGACGTGACGCGCCAGTACGAAACCCTGCTGCTGCAGCAGTCGCGCGTGAGCTCGGAACTGCAGGACGGCCTGATGCGCACGCGCATGGTGCCGTTCGATGCGCTCGTGCCGCGCTTGCGCCGCGTGGTCCGCCAGACCGGGACCGAAACCGGCAAGCAGGTCCAGCTGAAGGTCGAAGGTGCGCAGGGCGAGATGGACCGCAACGTGCTCGACCGCATGACCGCCCCGCTCGAACACATGCTGCGCAACGCGGTCGTGCACGGGCTCGAGTCCCCGCATGCGCGTCGCGACGCTGGCAAGCCAGAGGAAGGTACGGTCACCGTCAGCATGCACCGCGAAGGGTCGGAAGTCGTGATGCTGGTTACCGACGATGGTCGTGGCCTGGATCGCGAGGCGATCCGTCGCAAGGCGATCGATCGCGGCCTGCTCAAGGCCGATGCCGAGGTCAGCGACAACGCGCTGTACGCATTCATCCTCGAAAGCGGTTTTTCCACCGCCGAAAACGTGAGCCGCCTCGCCGGTCGTGGCGTCGGCATGGACGTGGTGCACAACGAAATCCGCCAGCTCGGCGGTTCGCTGCAGCTCAATTCCACCGCCGGCAAGGGCAGCCAGTTCACGATCCGCCTGCCATTCACGCTTGCGGTGACGCAAGCGGCGATGGTCAAGATCGGCGAAACCAGTTTTGCGGTTCCGATCTCCTCGGTGCAGGGCGTGGGCCGCATCGCGCGCTCCGACCTCGAGAAGCAGCTTGCCTCAGGCAGCCCGGTGTACATGTACGCCGGCGAGGAATACGCCATCCACGACCTCGGTCGCCTGCTCGGTGTCGCTCCCGCCAAGGCGCAGGGCAGCCTGCAGATGCCATTGCTGCTGTCGCGATCCGGCGACGTGCGCGCTGCGATCTGCGTGGACGAAGTGCTGGGCAGCCGCGAGATCGTGGTCAAGCCCGTCGGTCCCCAGGTCAGTTCGATCCCGGGCATTTTCGGCGCGACGATCATGGGCGACGGCGGGGTGATGGTGATCCTCGACGTCGTGCCGCTGGTGCGTCGCGCGGTCGCCCACGTGGAGCCCGAAGAAGTCGTTGTCGAGGTCCAGCAGGAAGTCCGGCGCGTACCGCTGGTCATGGTGGTCGACGATTCGATCACGATGCGCAAGGTCACCGGCCGCGTGCTCGAGCGCAACAACATGGAAGTGATGGCCGCGAAGGATGGCATCGACGCCATCGAGAAGATGGTCGAGCGCGTACCGGACCTCATGCTGCTCGACATCGAAATGCCGCGCATGGATGGCTACGAACTCGCCACCCACATGCGCAACGATCCGCGCCTGCGCGACGTCGCGATCATCATGATCACTTCGCGTACCGGCGAGAAGCATCGCCAGCGCGCGTTCGAGATCGGCGTAAACCGCTATCTTGGCAAGCCCTATCAGGAAGTCGAATTGATGCGCAACGTCTTTGAATTGCTCGCACCGGTGCCCCACGATGGCTGACCCTGCTCCCCGCGTTGTGGTCCTGGGTCGCCCCGGCGAGGCCCAGCAACAGCTACAGCATGCGCTCGACGAACTGGGCGCACGTACGCTTGCAGTCGGCGATTTCGACCAGCTCGACCCTGTGAAAATGCGCGAGCAGCAACCGGACGTCTGGCTGGTCAGCATGGACGAGAGCACCGACTCCGCGCGCCTCGAGCGTTGGCAGCCCTTGTTCGATGATCCCGACGCGACCGTGGTTTTCGACGATGCCGATGTGACGCGCCGCCTGAGCGGCTGGGATCTGGCGCGATGGGCGCGGCATCTCGCCGCCAAGGTGCTCGGTCGCGAGGATGTGTTGCCGCCAGTCAGCCCGGATGCCGAGCGGCTGCCGCGAACGCAGGCTAGCGAAGAGGATGCCGGGTCTTCCGGCATTGAGTTGTCGCTCATGGACGATACCGATTTCGCCGCGCTGAGCGCGAATTTCGATGCGGAACGCAAGCAACGCGAGGAAAGCCCCGAAGCGCCCCCTGCGATGGCGCTGGACGATTTGCTGCGAGCTCATTCCGATGAAGATGCTGGCGCTGCCGACGCTCCTGGCGACGCAGCGGGCACCGCCGCGCCTGCCGCGGCGGCGCCGTCGTTCAACAGCGATTTTTCGTTGCTGGACATGGACGCCGATCTTTCCAGTTCCCGCAAGGCCGCGGCGGCAAAGCCGGCGCCGAGCATCGACACCAGCGGATTCTCGCTGGAGCCGCTGGATGGGACCGAGGAAGTCCAGGCGGAAGCCGCGCCGCGCGCAGTCACTGGCGCTGCATCGGGCAAGGCCGCAGGCGCCGACACCCATGCCGATGGGTTGATCGCTATCGTCGCCGGCCTTGGCGGTCCGGATGCAGTGCGCCAGTTCCTCGCAGCGCTTCCGACGTCGCTGCCGGTGCCGGTGCTGCTCTGGCAACATCTCGACGCAGGCAAGCACGATCGCCTCGTCCAGCAATTGGCGAAAGCGACCATGCTGCCGGTCTACCTGGCCAAGGCGGGCGACCTCGCGCAGCCGGGTGCGGTCGCCGTCATGAGCACGGGACTGGTGACGAGCAGCAACAATGGCCTGCGTTTTGCCGCCGGCGATGGTGGCGCCAGCCAGGGGTTGGTGTCGGCGCTGAACAATCCGGCGACGGTCATTGTCGTGCTCAGTGGCGCTGAAACGGCGATCATCGAACGGGCGCGGACGCTCAGCGCGCACGGTGGCACGGTGCTGGTGCAGACTCCCGCAACCTGTTTCGACAGCACTGCGGCCAGCGCGCTCGAAGGCCACGGCGTGACCGTGGGGTTGCCGGCCGAATTGGCCGCATCCGCAATCGCGCACTTGGCAGGCTGATCGCGACGATGAACCAGACGATTAACCAGAACTCCTCGACGAGCACGGGCCGATGAACGCCATCGTTTCTGCAAATGACATCCGTGGCGTGCTGATTTCGGTCAGCGGCGGCAAGCTGCTGATGCCGAATGCATCGGTCGCCGAGGTGATCACCTATTCCGATCCCGAACCGGTCCCCGGCGCGCCGGCGTGGCTGCTCGGCCGCGTGCGCTGGCGCGGTTGGGCGCTGCCGATCGTGTCGTACTCGCGCCTGGTCGGCTGGTCGCAGGAATCCGCGGCGCTCGGTGCCAAGGTCGCCGTGCTCAAGGCCGTCGGCGGGCATCTGAAGATGCCGTATTTCGCGGTGCTGACGCAGGGCTTCCCGCGCCTGGTCACGATCGCCGAAAGCGCATTGCTCGAATCCGATCGCGACGCCGCCTTGACAGATGGCGTCTATGCGGAGGCGATGTTCAACGACGACAACGTCGTCGTCCCAGACCTGCCGCACGTGGAAGCGCAAATCGTCGACGTGCTGCAACGCGCGAACGTCGCCGCGTAGGGTTTTTCGGACTCCCTAGCGGAAGTCCCCGGCCAGCGCCTGCATCGCCGCGAGTGCGGCGAGCCCCGCGGTTTCGGTGCGCAGGATGCGCGGACCGAGGCGCATTCCACGAAATCCCGCCGCGCGCAGTTGCGCGTGGTCGCGTTCCGACAAACCGCCTTCGGGGCCGATCACCAGGTGGATTGGTGTCGCCGCCTGCAAGGCGTTGCGGTCCAGTGCATCCGCCAGTGCGACGCCGTCGGGATCCAGCGCAAGGCGGATCGCACCGGCTTCGACGCCCGTCGCGTAGGCAGCCAATGGGACCGGTTCGAACACGGCCGGCACCAACGCACGACCGCTCTGCTCGCATGCGGCGACCGCGATGGCCTGCCAGTGCGCGAGTCGGCGACCAGCGCGTTCGGCATCCAGCCGCACCTCGGTGCGCTCGGTGACGATCGGATGGATCGCGGCGACGCCGAGCTCGGTCGCTTTCTGGATGACCCAATCCATCTTCTCGCCGCGTGCAAGCGCCTGCGCGAGCACGACCCTCAGCGGCGATTCCGCATGGTTCGGCGAGGCGTCGAGGACCCGCGCTCGCGCAACGCGCTTGCCGACATCGACCAGCGTCGCGCGGTAGTCCATGCCATCGCCATTGCACAACAGCAAAGGCGTTCCTTCCGGCAAGCGCAGGACGCGCAACAGGTGCTCGCAGGTGGCGGTAGGCAATTCGACGGCGTCGCCGACATGGAGCGACTGCAGCAGGTGCACGCGCTGGATTCTCATCGCGAAGCCTCCGTCATGCGCCCGATTCTGCCATGCGCGGCATGATCAGCCGCACGCTGCTTCGATGGCTTCGCCGGTGACATCGGCAAGCAATGACAAATCCGCTTCGTCGACGCAATACGGCGGCATCCAGTAGAGCGCGTCGCCGAGCGGGCGCAGCAGGACCCCGCGCGACAATGCGTGCCGATAAGCGCGCAGGCCACGGCGTTCGGATGCGGCGAACGGCGTCCGCGTGCGTGCATCCGCCGCAAGTTCGATCGCGACGATCATCCCGGCCTGCCGCACTTGCGCGACGTGTCGATGCGCAGCCAGCGGTGCGGCCAGTGCGGACATGCGCGCAGCGGTTCCGCGATTGCGCTCGATGACCGGTTCGCCGGCGAATGTGCGCAGCACGGCCAGCGCGGCACTGCACGCCAATGGATTGCCGGTGTAGCTGTGCGAATGCAGGAACGCCTTCTGCGCCGCATGTTCGGCATAGAACGCATCGTAGATGCGCTGGGTCGTCAGCACCGCCGACAACGGCAGCATGCCGCCGGTCAGTCCCTTCGACAAAAGCAGGAAATCCGGGGTGATGCCGGCCTGCTCGCACGCGAACAGGGTGCCTGTCCGGCCGAAACCGACCGCGATCTCGTCGGCGATCAGCAAAACGCCATGCGCGCTGCACAATCGCCGCGCTTCGGCGAGATAGCGCGGATGGTGCATGCGCATCCCACCCGCGCATTGCACGAGCGGTTCGACGATCATCGCGCACACATCCTTTCCGTGCGTTTCGAGCAGGTCCCGCAACGCATCGGCCGCGTGCAACGCATGGGCTTCCGCATCCTCCCCGGGCTCGGCCAGGTATGCATCCGGCGATGGCGCGAAGATCGGTTCCAGCAGCAACGGCGCATAGGTCTTGCGATACTGCGCGACGTCGGTCACCGCGAGCGCGCCCAGCGTTTCGCCGTGATAGCCGCCAGCCAGCGCGATGAACTTCGTGCGTCGCGCATCGCCGTTGTTGCGATGGAAATGGAAACTCATCTTCAGCGCGACTTCGACGGCCGCCGAGCCATTGTCTGCGTAGAACACTTTCGCGAGGCCATTGGGCGCGACCTCGATCAGCCCTTCGGCGAGTTCGATCGCCGGCGCATGGCCGAAACCCGCGAGCAGCACGTGATCGAGCGTGTCGAGCTGCTGCTTGAGCGCGGCGACCAGGCGCGGGTCGCGATGGCCGAACAGGCACGTCCACCAGCTCGACACTGCGTCGAGATAGCGCTTGCCGTCCATGTCGGTGATCCACGCGCCTTCCGCAGAGCGCACCGGGATCAGCGGCAACGCGCGTTCGTGGTCGTGCATCTGCGTGCACGGATGCCACAGCACCGCGAGATCCCGCGCGATCCACTCGTGGTTGGTGAAGGCCTGGCCGGTGCGCTCTGATAACATCGTGGTCAAGAATCCGCTCCGTCGATGCACGCCATCATCCTGTCCCTTCCTGCCCGTGTCCATGCGCCATGCGCGATCCGCGCGCGGAACACGCATCAGGGAAACAGGCGGCCCTGGTCGGCTCGCACACGCGATTGCCTTATTATCTGGGGGACCTGCTGGTCGAGTTCCGCGTCGATGAGCCCGGCATCATGCTCGGCGACATCCGCGATAGCGGCGGTCCGCCGGTTTCGGGAAACGTGGGGGCGGACCTGATCGGTTGCTGGATCGAGTTGCGCATCGCGCCGCGCGACCCGCAACTCGCGCAGGTTTGACGCGGCTGGCACAAGCGCAAACGGATGGCAGCCGCCTGCTGGTTCTGCAGGACGCATGGTGGTGGAAACGACGACATGGTTGATTTGCCCGAAAAGATGCTGCCGAAAATCCACGCCGTGCACGCGCGCCAGGAGGGCGATCGCCATGTCGAGGAAGTCGACCTGGAATTCGCCAACGGCGAGCGCCGCCGCTATCGCCGCGTGGTCAGCCGCGGCCCTGGCTCGGTGATCATCGCCGCGATGGTCGATGCAGACACCGTGTTGCTGGTGCGCGAATACGCGTGCGGCGTGCATCGCTATGAACTCGGACTGCCCAAGGGACGCATGGATGCGGGCGAATCGCCCGAGCAGGCGGCGAATCGCGAATTGAAGGAAGAAACCGGCTTCGGCGCGCGCCGTTTGCAATTGCTGCGCCCGCTCACCCTGTCGCCGAGTTACATGGAGTTTGCGGCGCACCTTGTCTTGGCCGAAGACCTGTACCCAGAGCGCCTGCCAGGCGACGAACCCGAGGAGATCGAAGTGGTGCCATGGAAACTTGCCGATTTGCATGAACTGATGTTGCGCGACGATTGTTCGGAAGGACGCTCGCTGGCGGCGTTGTTCATCGTGCGCGAACTGCTCGCGCGGCGCGCGGCCGCGGCACACGAGGTCAAAGCATGAGTGCGCTTCGCAACACGTGCATCGAACTTGCGCGCGAAGCCGGCGCGGCGATCATGAAGATCTACGCCCAGGATTTCGAGGTCGAATCAAAATCCGACGCGTCGCCGCTGACCGCCGCCGACATGGCATCGCACCGGATCATCTGCACCGGTCTCGCCGCGCTGACGCCCGATATCCCGGTGCTGTCGGAGGAATCTGCTTCGATCGACTGGGCCGTGCGCCGCGGCTGGTCGCGCTACTGGCTCGTCGATCCGCTCGATGGCACGCGCGAGTTCGTCAAGAAGAACGGCGAGTTCACCGTCAACATCGCATTGATCGACGGCGATGCGAGCGTGCTCGGCGTGGTGTACGCGCCAGCGCTCGACTACATGGTGCATGCCGAGCGCGGCGTCGGCGCATTCGTGCGCGACGGCGCCGACGATGTCGCGATGATGACGACGCAGCCGGCGCCGGTACCGCTGCGGGTCGCGGCAAGCCGTTCGCACCTCGATGCGCGCACCGCTGCGGCGCTCGAGAAGATGGGCGCGACCGAACGCGTCGGCATGGGATCCTCGCTGAAGTTCTGCCGCATCGCCGAGGGCCGCATGGACGTGTATCCGCGTTTCGGGCCGACTTCGGAATGGGATACCGCGGCGGCGCAATGCGTGCTCGAGGCAGCCGGCGGCGTCGTGCTCACGCTCGATGGAGCGCCGTTGCGCTACAACACGAAGGAGTC
>Ga0105248_10005038_pt1 | contig 14592 bp, 10 predicted proteins | sample KBSS34metaG_FD_81524 | JGI IMG/M metagenome (GOLD analysis project Ga0105248, IMG submission 81524) | Switchgrass rhizosphere microbial communities from Kellogg Biological Station, Michigan, USA - KBS S3-4 metaG | ecosystem: Host-associated > Plants > Roots > Rhizosphere > Soil | place...
CATCGCCAGACCCATGCCGGAGCCACGACCCACTTCCTTGGTCGACACGAACGGCTCGAAGATGCGCTCCAGCACCTCGTCGGCGACGCCGGCACCGCTGTCGGCGACGCTGAGCTCGACCCACGCGACCTGTTCGCCGGCCGCCCGGCACGATGCGCAGCGCCAAGGGCCACGGTGCCAGCCGAGCCGGACGCGGATGAACCCGGCTCCCTGGATCGCATCGCGTGCATTGATGCAGAGGTTGAAGAGCACCTGCTCCACCTGCACCGGATCGGCCAGCACGGTCGGCATGTCGTCGACGGCGACGAAGTCCACCACTGCCGAGGACGGCAGCGTGGCACGCAGCAGTTGCAGTGACTGCTGCACGAGCGGCGCCAGCGCGAGCGGGCGCCGCTCGCCACGCTGGCGCCGCGCGAAGGCGAGCATCTGCATGATCAGGTCGCGCGCTCGCTGCGCGGCGCGATGCGCCTGGCCGAGCTGGCGCTGCAACGTATCGTCGCGCAACGCCTCGGCGCGTTCCAGGCCGAGCACGACATAGCCGATGACGCTGGTCAGGATGTTGTTGAAGTCGTGGGCGATGCCGCCGGTGAGTTGGCCGACGGCTTCCATCTTCTGCGCCTGGCGCAGCTGCAGCTGAAGCTCGGCGCGGCGCGCTTCGGCTTCGCGTCGTTCGCTGATGTCGCGTGCTGCGTACAGCACGTGCGGTTCGCCGCGGTACATCAGCGGCTTGGCGCTGACCTCGACCTCGAACTTCGAGCCGTCCTTGCGGGCGCCGACCGCTTCGAAGCGCACGCTCTCGCCGGCGAGGATGCGATCGTGCTGGGCACGGTGCTGGCGCCGGACCGTCTCGTCGGGTTGCGTCAGGACCCAGTCGGCGGCGAGCACCTCGTCGCGCGAGAAGCCGCTGATCGCCAGGTAGGCGGGGTTGACCTCCACGGCGCGGTAGTCCTTGTCGCGCAGCACCAGCCCGTCGGCGGAGGCATTGAAGATGGCGCGGTACTGCTCCTCGCTGTCGCGCAGCGCCGCCTGCGCTCGCCTGGCGGCGGTGATGTCGCGGCCGATGTAGAGAACGTGAGACTCGCCCCGGTGCTCGATCGGGACGCCGCGCAGCTCGAGCGCGTAGCGCAGACCGTCGCGTCGCACGAGCTCGGTTTCGAGGGCGATCGGCGTCCCGGCCAATGCTTGCTCGTGCAGCTCGCGAATCGTCGCGCTCATCGCCGGCGGATTGGCCAGCACGCGGTCGACACCGAGCACTTCGCCGCGGGCGTAGCCGCTCATGGATTCGTAGGTGGCGTTGACGTCGACGATCCTGAACCGGGCATCGCGCAGCACCAGCGCGTCGGCCGAGGCGTTGAAGATGCCGCGGTACTGCGCCTCGCTCCGCTGCAGCGCGCGTTCCTGCTGCAATCGCTCGCTCACGTCGCGACCGATGCCGAGCGCATAACGACGCTCGCCCAGGTGCACCGGGAGGTAACGCACCTCGATCTCGAACAGGCTTCCGTCGGCGCGCGTCACCGTCGTCGTCGCTTCGCCGATGCGGTCGTCGAGGGCGCCGCGGATCAGGCCGAGCAGCCGATTGATGTCGTGCGCGTCGGCGCGCTCGCTCCAGTGCCGGCCGACGACCTCGTCGCGCCGCAGCCCGGTCATGCGGACGAACGCGTCGTTGACGTCGACGACGCGGAGGTCTTGGTCCCACAGCACCATCCCGTCGATGCTGCCGTCGAAGATCGCACGGTACTGCTGTTCGCGCGTGCGCAGCGCCGCGAGCGTGCTGTTGCGCTCGCCCTGCCCCCAACCCGCCTCGTCGGCGGGTCGATCGCTGGGCCCGATGGACCCGGCCGGGACACTTTCTCCGACACTCATCTGATCTCCTCGACCGAACTCGGCGGAGTTCGCGATCGGCAAGACCGCCGGGTGAAGCAGTATGCCGTCGGTGATGACCAGCGAGCTGCGGACAATGGTGAACGGGGCGAACGTCGAGCCGGCGTGAGCCGTCGAGCTGGATCGACAACCACCGGGCAGGCCCGGCGCTACTTCTTCGTCAGCAGCAGCTGTCCCGCCTTCTGGAGCCGACCTTTGAGGCCGCTCGCGAGCAGGCCGAGAACGCCCGAGAGCTGGATCTCCATCGTGACCGCGGCGTCGCCGACGTCGATGACGCCGGCGACGGTCTGACCCATGGCCGCGGCGCTGAAGACGAGCCGGTCGCCGTCCCAGCGTTCGCTGAAGTCGCCGGCGCTACCGGGCAACGCGTGGATGATCTTCGCGAAACCGCCCTCGATCCGGCGGCGCGCCTCGGCCCGGCCGAGCTGGTGCGGGAGGGTCACGGTGAGGGGCGCGGACATGGACCAGAGGTTGCCGCGAAGCGGGGCGCCGTGCAAGCTGCCTGCCGTCGATTCGCACTGCCTGGCTGCGCTTCGTCGCAAACCGGTGGTTCTCTCGCGGTCGGTTTCGACAATGGAACATCGCGACGATCTGGAGAACCCCATGACCTGCCTTCCTCGGCGCCTCCTGGCCTCGCTGGCCCCCCTGCTCGTCGCCGCGCACGCGCACGCCTACGAGGCCGGCTGGATGCAGATCCAGGTGGCCGCAACGACGCCGGACGCAGCCGCGACGACGGTCGCCCTGTACTACCCGACGACGGCCGCGCCGCGAGCCGTCGCCATGGGACCGTTCGCGCTCGACGTCGCCATCGGCGCCGAGCCCGTCGACAAGGTCAAGGCGCTGATCCTGCTCAGTCACGGCATCGGCGGCAGCGAGCTCGGGCACAGCGTCCTGGCGCAAGCGCTCGCCCGCCGCGGCTACCTGGTCGCGGCACTCCGTCATCCCGGCGACAACTGGCAGGATCGGTCCTTGATCGAGAAGAGCCCCGGGCGCTATTTCGACGAGCGGCCGCGACAGGCGTCTCGGGTCATCGACGCGATCCTGGCCGATCCCGGGTGGAAGGATCGGATCGCGAGCGACAGCCGCGGGCCCCGCGTGGGCGCGCTCGGACACTCGGCCGGCGGATACACGGTGCTGGCGTTGGCGGGAGCGAGGCCGGATCTGTCGCGGGTGAGGAAGCACTGCCAGGCCGAAGCAGCCGAGGACCCGATCTTCTGCGGCGTAGGCCGCTCCGGGGCTTCGGATATGGCGCCGTCAGCCGCGACCCCGCCTCCGCTCATTGACGAGCGCGTTCGGGCGATCGTCGCGCTGGCGCCGGCGGGGGTGCCGCTGACCGCCGAGTCGCTCGCCATGGTTCGGCCGGCGACCCTGATCTACGTGGCGGAGCTTGATCGCTTCCTGGTGCCCCGATTCCATGCCGAATGGGTCGCCGCCAATCTGCCCGCGGCGAACCTGCGCCGGGTGCCCAACGCCTGGCACTTCGCCTTTCTGGATACGCCCGGCATGCCGATCCCCAGCCCGGACGGCGACATCGCCGCGAACCCGCCGGGGTTCGATCGCGGTGCGTTCCTGAAGCAGCTCGCCGGCGAAATCACGGCCTTCTTCGACAAGGCCCTGCTCTAACCGATCTCGGGCAGACGGCCTTCCGCAGACGCACACGATGCGCCTCTCAGTCAGCAGCCCGCCAGATCGACCCGCCGGAACTCCGGGTGTCCGGCCTGTTGCAGCATGAACGCGTAGTAACTCGCGATCTGTCGCTGGCGCTGCGCCTTGGTGCCACCTTGGCCGTGACCGCCCTCGTATTCAAGGTCGAGAAGGATCGGCTTGCAAGACGTGGTAGCAGCCATCAGCCGCGCGGCCATCTTGTTCGACTGACCGACGTTGACACGCCCGTCGTTCACGCCATGCTGCAGTAGGACCGCGGGATACAGGGTACCGTCCTTGACGTGGTGGTAGCTACTCATCGCAAGCACGCCCGGGAACTCATCCTCCTTCAGCACCGAACCGAACTCGACCACGTTCACCGGCCCGATCGGCATCACGTGCAAGCGCACAAAGTCGAGCATGCCCACCGAGAGCACGACTGACGCAAAGAGGTCCGGGCGCTCGGTCAGGGCCCGCCCCGCCGTGATGCCGCCCGCGCTGCCGCCCAGGATGCCGAGATGTGACGAGGACGTGTATTTCTGGGCAATCAGATACTCAGCACAGGCGATGAAATCCTTCCATGTGTTCGGCTTGGTCGCCTTGTAGCCTGCCTTGTACCAGTCCTCGCCGTAAGCGGCGCTGCCGCGCACGTTGGCCACGGCGTAGACGCCGCCCTGCTCCAGCCACGCCACGCGCACCGGGTCGAACCCGGCGTCGAAAGTGATGCCGTAGGAACCGTAGCCGATGAGCATGGCGGGATTGCGGCCGTCGAGCTTGATGCCCTTCTTGTGGACGATCGACATTGGCACCATCGCGCCATCGTGACTGCGGACTTTCACTTCGCTCGCCACGAGGTCGGTCGGGGCGTCGAAGGGCCCGAGCGGCTGAAGCCCGGTGTTGAGCACGCTGCCATCGGCGGCAACGGCATGGATCTCAAGCGCCCGGGTCCACGCCGCGACACCCGCGATCACGCCGTCGACGTCGGTCGCGGCGCTGAGGATGGTCGCCGTTCCTTCGGTCGGAAAGCGGACTTCCAGCGCCGTCTTCGCGCCCCACGGCAGGCGCTGCAGCCGCTTCACCGCGCCTTCGCGCGCCTCGAGGTACAGCGCGTCTGCGGCTGCCTCGATCCTGACAATCACGCCGACTCCGGCCGGCACGACGACCTCTGCGCCGCGCACATCGGGTGCCGCCAGACCGGTCTTCAGGATCGAAAAGCGCGGACTGTCGCGATGGGTGCGCAGATAAATCTGATCGCCATGCACAGCGAACCCGTGACCTTGTCGCCGACATCGCAGATCTTGACCCACGGTGCGTCGCGCTTGCCGACGGAAGCCACAGGCGCCGCATACAGGCGCACTTCGCGCCTGACGCCGTCATTGATCGCCGCGATTGCGAAGTTCGAGCCCGGCGTCGCATACACAGCCGGGCTCTCCGTGGACAGCACAGGTATCCGCGGATTGCCATCGATGCCGACCAGAAGCACATCGGAGTGCGGATCGGAGCCGACCACGTGCAGGTACGAGCGGCGGTTCTTGAAGTTCTCGCTGACCGGCGCTCCTGCGGCGACGATGGGGCCGCGCGTGTAGAAGAAGGACTTGCCGTCCGCCAGCCAGGAAACACCCGAATAGCGGGCACGATCGATCGGCGCCTCGATGCGCCGCTTGCTCGCGTTGTCGATCAGGTAAAGCGACGCAAGTTCGTTGCCACCGGGAGAAACGCCCACGGCGACGATGCGGCCGTCGGGCGACGGCTCGAAGTAGTTGATCGCGTGGGGCCGGCCGGTTTCCTTCTCCCAGTCGTCGGGGTCGGCGAGCAGCCGCTCCTTGCCGTCGGTACCGCGCACGAAGAGCTTGAACGTGTTCTCGCTGGCGCCGCGGCGCAGGAAGAAGATCTCCCCGCCGCGGATGCGCTGGACATCACCAACGCGAGATGCCGTCGCGTTGTCGAGTTCGGCGATGCGACTTCTCAGCTTGGCATAGCCGGCCAGGCCCTCGACGCGGCGCGCGCGTGATCGGCTTGCGCCTTCATCCACGCCGCGACTGCAGGGTCCTTCTCGTTCTCCATCGCGCGGTAGGGGTCGTCGACGCGTGTACCGAAGAAGGTCTCCGGGACGTTCTTCGCAGGAAACACCGGCAGCGGCTGGGCATGGACGCTGCCGCAAAGGAGCGCTGCGGCAACCGAGATCAGTGACACGATGGAACGCATAGGCTTCTCTTGAAAGCTGGTGGGCGAATGGACGGGCAAGCGTCCCTGGCTTCGAGTGTCCGCGGGTATGGCGGGCGCGGTCAATCCTGCAGCCCGCTGCAAGCGTCATCGCGGCGCCGCCGCGATTTGCAGCTGCACTTCCAGTCGACGTCCTGGCGCTTGGCGCGCCTCGAGATCCAATGTGGAGTCAGCTTCCGGAATTGCCGTGGCCTCTCCAGGGGTCATCTCCCAAAGATATAGCTGACCGGCACCCACGTGTACCCGTCGCCGTCTGCGCGAAGCTTTCCGATGCCCGGAAACGCAACGTGCGCCGCCGCCACATAGTCACCGCGGTTTGCCACGTCGGCAAAGATCGTCTGGCGTTGCTGCGCCGACTTCGTGGTGCTCCATTCCGTCTCGAACGTCGCGGACGGCAGCGGAAACTGGATCGCCGCGACATGCATCAGGTCGCCCCAGGCCAGCATGCGTTCGCCGCCGCTTTCGATCACGTAGATCGTGTGGCCCGGCGTGTGCCCGGCCGCCGGAACGGCACGCACGCCGGGAATCAGTTGCGTCTCCCCGTCGAACGGCTTGAACTTCCCCGCGGCGAGATAGGGCTTGAAGACGGTCATGGCGCTCTCGTAGTCCTCCCTCTCGTCCGCGGGCGCGGCGTCCAGCGCGGCCTGGCTGAGGTAGCGGCCCGCCTCGCGCACGTCGGCACGAATCACGGCCTTGGGAAAGGCGGGCTGGCCGTCGCGCATCAGGCCGCCGATGTGGTCGGTGTGCATGTGCGTCACGTAGATCTCTTCCACCTGCTCGGCGGAATAGCCCGAAGCGCGCAGGTTGGCGAGCAGCTGGCCCAGTTTCGGGCCAAACGCCTGCGACGTCCCGGTGCCGGTATCGATCAACACGAGCCGGGTCCCCGTGTTGACGAGGAAGGCATTGACGGTGAGGCTGACGTTCGAGGCGAGGAAACTGCGCGCGAGCAGCGAGCGCAGGCGGGCCGGGTCCACCTTCGGGAAGAGTTCGTCGACGGGCAGATCGAGTGTCCCGTCCGAAAGGGCCGTGATCTCGAAGCTGCCGAGGTGCATCCGGTACCAGCCCGGCGAGTGGCTCGTCGACTTCGGCGTTTGCGCCCATGCGCCGGATACCGCAAGAGCACCGACAAACGCCGCGACGCACACGTTGACGGCGACAGACAAGAGGCGTGGCATCACGTGCTCCAGAAGCGTGCCGGCGGATAGTGTCATGCCGGTCGTGCAGGACCGTTGCTGCAACGATCGACTTGCCTGAGTCCCGCCGTTCGCCGCGAGCAGCAGCTCATGGCGCCGAGGCCGCGGGCACAATGCAGACGCCAGCTCTCGAGGCGCAGAGGTTCGTTTGCGCCAGAGGTGATCGATGCGCGCGATTTTCATCAGCTATCGGCGGGACGACACGGAAGGCTACGCCGGCCGCCTGTTTCAGGACCTGCGCGAGCGATTCGGCAAGGACTCCGTGTTCATGGACGTGGCCGGCATCGAGCCGGGCCGCGACTTTCGGCGCGTGATCGAGCAGCAGGTCGCCTCGTGCGGTGTTCTGCTCGCGGTGATCGGCAAGTCGTGGTTGACCGTCGTCGATCAGCAAGGCCAGCGGCGTCTCGATGACGCGTACGACTTCGTGCGGCTGGAAACGGCCAGCGCGCTGAAGCGCGATATCCCGGTCATCCCGGTGCTCGTGCAGCAAGCCGAAATGCCGCGCCCCGAGCAGTTGCCGGAGGATCTGAAGGATCTGGCTTTTCGAAACAGCGTCGAGCTGTCCCATGCACGCTGGGAATCGGACGTCGAACTCCTGATCGCCGCGCTGACGCGCTACATCGACCTGTCGGCGCCGACCGCCGCCACCGCCGCGCAGGCTTCTGCACCGCGCGACGCTCCGGCGGCGAGCAGACACCGGGCCTGGGTGATCGCGCCGCTCGCGACGCTGGCGATCGGCGGCATCGGCTATGCGGTCTGGGATCGCCTGATCGCGGGAGGCGACGAGACAAAGGAGACCGCCGCCCCAGGAGTCCGGATGGGCGCGGCGTCGGCGCCGGAACTGGTTCGTCCGACTCCGATCGCATCGGCCCCCGCGCCTCCCGTCACGCGGGAGCCCGCGCCAACCGCGGCGCAGGGTCCCGCGCCGATTGCCATTGATCTCGTCGACCGCGAGCCGGCGACCGTGCATCCCGCTGCGTCGCCGCCCGCGACGGCTCGGCGCGTCGAGCGACCGGTGGTCGCCAAGGCACCGGCTCCGGTTCCGGTTCCGGCTCCGGCTCCAGCCCATGCAGTCGCGGTCCCACGGCCGCCACCGGCGACGGCGACGGCGACGACGAGCCCTTCGCTGCCGATCAGCAGGGCCGCGGAGCCGGCGACGACCGCTCCGTCGCCGCCTGCCTTGGCGGCGCCCGCGCCCGCGGTCGCGGAATCACCATCGCCCGCGGCGCCGCTTGCCCGAAGAGAGTCCAGCCTCGACCTGCTCGGCAGCCCGGGCTCCCCGTCGATGGTCACGCGCACGATCGTCATCAAGCCGACGACGACGTACGTGAACGTCACGGGCGGGGAGGTCATTCGCTTCGAAGTCGGCGACAAGAGCTTTCTCTGGAACTTCAGTGGCCCGGGCAGCAGCTTCGACCTGACCCGGGTCGCGCCGCCCTCGGTTCTGGATCACAAGGTCACGGCCTACATCGCGCCCAACCCGATGTATCCGCGGCGCCGTTGAGGCCCGCGAGAGCCGATCGTCGCGATCGCCGACGCGCCGAAGAGCAGCGCCGATGCCGCCGTGAAAGGCCGGCGCGCCGGTTGCCTCTGCACGGCACCGAATTCAGGAGCCTTGAACATGGAGCCCACGACCGTCGCACCGAACCGCTCTCCCGACCGGGATCCCTCGAAGCCCGCGATCACCGGCCACTGCCTCTGCGGCGCCGTGACGATCACGGTGGCAGGAGAGCACGACCCGCGCGTCGGCGCCTGCCACTGCCGGATGTGCCAGCGGTGGTCAGGGGGACTCTTCCTGTGCTTCACGGCAGACGCCTCCGCCGTCACCGTCACGGGCGAGGTCACGCGCTACCGCTCCTCCGCCTTCGCCGAGCGCGCCTTCTGCCCGCGCTGCGGCTCGCATTTGTGGTTCAACGATGTCGAGGAGGGCAGTGCGCCCCGGAGCTACGAGCTCATGCCCGGTCTCTTCGACGCGGCCCGTCGCTGGCAGCTTCGATCCGAGGTTTACGCGGACCGTGCGATGGCCTCGGTCCAGCTCCTCGGCGACCATCGCCGCAAAAGTCGGGACGAGTACGAGGCCGACCATCGGTTCGTCGCGGGCGACATGGCATGACGTCCCCCGCGCGGGTCGGGTCGGCGCCCGGCGCAAGAAGCCGACCGCTACGCGGTGGTAGCGGCCTCGGCGAAACTGGATTCGACTGACCGCTTCCGCCAAATACGGGCCTCTCGACCGACCGTCCCCGTCCTGGGCCGAGCCGGATGATCAGTCGTCTGAGAACTGCGGCGGCGCCGAGTCCGACGGACCGCTGCCGACGCGCGACTCGCGCGCCTCGCGCACGGTGGCGTCCGCGTCCGGCGCGAGGATGAATCCGTTGCGGTGGTTCTCCTTGGTCACGCGGATGACGTCGCGCACATAACCCGAGTGCCGCGGATACAGGGACTCCAGCGTCGGAATGTCGAACGGGATGTGATAGCCCCAGCGCGAACACGCCGACGGGCCGGTGTTGTCGCCGACATTGATCGCAGTCGGCACCTCGATCTGCGACAACCTGATGCCTCCCAGCGCCATGCCATAGGTGTCGCGCGCGATCTTCGCCGACAGGCCGGGGCCGAACGACGCGATCTGGAACAGCGGCGAGGTCGCCGGCTCCTTGCCATTCTTGATCCACTTGTTCAGCGCCTCGATCGCGGCGTCGACGACATAGTGGTTGGGCACCCGCGAGCCGATCGTCGGCACTCCGCACTGCGGCGCCAGCACTGCTTCCGACGAGACGGCGAGGTCGCGCAGCTCGAGCGGTTCACGGCTCAGCCGCAGATGATGATCGACGTGCGCCGTGCCGGCGACTTCCCAGCGATGGAACTTGGGTGTGTCGGGCTGGCGCACCGCCGCCTCGCCGGTCTGGATATCCCACTCGAACAGGACCTTGAACACCGGCACCGGCACGTCGGTGCGGATCGCGGTGCCGAAGCTGGACAGCAGGAACACGCCGTCCCAGACGTTGCCGAGCGGCATCACGGAATTGATATAAGTGTCGAGCCGCGCGGCCGACTGCGACTCTCCGATCGCGACGTAGCGCTTGGCCTTGAGCTTGCCGAGCATGTCGACGCCGCGTGGGTTGCGCAACGCCTGACCTGCCTGCGACATGATGTCGTACGACAGCGAGTCGTCGGTGACGGTGCCCCCCTGGGTCACGTCGAGCGCCCCATAGCGAGCGGGGCTCCAGCTCTTGAGCCGGTCCACGCCGACGCGCTGGGCCGAGACGCCGACCCACGCATAGCCCGCGCGCAGCATTTGCTCCCAGCCAAAGAACCAGACGTTCTCGGCGTCGAAGCCGTTGGTCACGTTGGTCCATTCGACGAGCACCGTGCCGTTGAAGTCCTTGTCGTTGAGCGGCCGGCGCACGACGACGCGGGTGCGATAAGGGTGGCCGCTGTCGATGATCGCGCCGGTCGCACCGGCGGGCGTGGTGTAGCGGTTCGCCGTGCCTTCGATGTAGAACTCTTCCTCGATGTAGCCCTGAGTCGCCAGATCGTGCGTGGTCGCGAAGAAGATGTAGTCGTGGGCCGTATCACCGGGCGTGCCCGTGGTAGGGATCGGGCCTTTCACAAGCGCGCTGGGCACCGCGGCGAACGCGGGTGCAAGCAAGCCGGCCAGGGCGATCGCGAAGGCCGCTCGCAGCCAGTTGCGCATGCGTTGGCAGTGCAACCGGCAGACCCGGGCGAACGCTGCGCGCGCGCGATCGGGTGGGGCAACAAAGCGGGTTCGATGAATCATGCTGTCTCCTGTTTGGCCCTCGATCGCGCGCTGGCACGCGAGGTGGGCCGAAAAGCTGCCGTCGCGCCGCGCGTCACCAAGCCAAAGGCAGCGTCTCATCGTGCGACGCAACTTGGCGTTCGCAGAGAACGCTTGCGTTCACAAGCTTGAGCGGCACACGTCAACCAGTTTAGGAACGGGGTGCGTGCCGCCTATCAGGGCGAATCAGGAGCCTCGCGCGCACGCCAGTTGCCACGCGGATCGGGGGCTTGGTTGGCTGCCAGCGCAGCATGCCAACGGCAGTCCCGGTTCCGTGAGGGCCGACGCGATCAATGCGAGGGCGACGCGGCTCTTGCTACGATGCAACCGACTCCGGCGGCCTGGACCTAGAGGGTGGGAACCGTGACGTGAGCGTTGCCGCGTTCGGGATGGGCGGCTGGTGGATGTGGATGGCGGGGCGACGACATCTTGTCCAGGAGCTCGAACAAGATAGCCGCCTCGCCTTGCGTCAGGCGTCCGAGCAGTCCGCTTTCCATGGTAGAGGCGATCGCATCGGCTTCCCGGACGAGCTTCTTGCCCTGTCTTGAGAGGCGCAGCAGGGAGGAACGCCGGTCGTTGTCGTTGGGCACTCGGGTCAGCAGCCCTTTTGCGGACAGCTTGTCCAAAGTGACGGTCAGATACGGCATCGAGAGGCCCAGGACCCTTGCCAGCTGCCGATTCGTCGTCGCGTGGTTCGCGTCCACCAGAACTAGGATGGTGTAGTCGACTCGACGCAGCGCCAGCGGCTTGCCGAGGCACTCGTCGAAGACCCGGTTCGCGGCGGCGCCGGCTTGCGCAAGTCGGTATCCGACCAGGCTCCGCATGCGGCTGTCGTCGAGCGGAGCAGGGGTGGACTTCATCTGCGCGACGCAGTCTACAACCCACGCGCGACAGCTGAGCTCCCTTGAACGACACCCGCCTGAACGGCCGCGGAAAACTTCGCCCTGTGAAGCGCCCCGAACCGCTCAGATCGCTCGTCTTAGAGATGAGTAGGGGAAAACGTGAACTTGCCATGCCTCAAGTCGTTAAGAAGACTACATACATCAGAGGGCTCTTCGCGGCTGCATGCAGGCTTCGCCGCGCACCTCAACCAGCCCCGCAGCACGGTGCAGCCAGAGGGCAACAAGAGGAGACTTTCGATGAAAGCCAGGTTACTTGCGCTGCTCTTGGGCGCTGCCACGCTCGCTGCGCCGGTGTGTTCAGGGGCCGCGTCGATCTCGGCGAGTTTTCACCAGCTGACCGGCAACCAGTGGAGCGCCGACTTCGTCGTCACCGGCGACGGAGCGCCCCCGGTCATCGGCGACTTCACGCTGTACTTCCCCGAAACTTCCTTTGCAGCGCTCTCGCTGGGAGCCAGTCCGGCCGGCTGGGACAGCCTCATCGTCCAACCTGACGCGGCGTTGCACTCGCCCGGGTTCTTCGACTCGCTGGCTCTGGGGCCGGGCATCGCCAACGGCGCATCGGTCGGTGGCTTCCAGGTGAAGTTCAGCTTCCTGGGCGCGGGCAGTCCGCCCCCGCTGCGCTTCGACATCAACGATGCGAATTTCCACCCCGTCTATTCGGGTCTGACGACGACGGTCGCTGCGGTGCCCGAGCCCGAGACGGCATTGCTGGTCCTCGTCGGGCTTGGTGCCCTTGCAGGCCGTCTGATGCGCCAGCACCGGCAGCAATTCCACTCGGGGAGGACAGCATGAAGCGCTTTTCCTTCAACGCGCCGCTGGCGGTCGCTGCGGCGATGATCCTTGCGGCGTGCGGCGGCGGCGGCGGTGGTAGCGGCGTGGCCGGCTCGGCGGACACGCCGCTGGCGGCAGGAGCGCCGGATGCGACCGCGTTGCAGAGCCTCACCGTTGCCGACTCCGATGCCGTCGTGCAGGTGGCGCTCGGTGAGAAGCTGAGCGAGACCCGCGTCGGCCGCACCGTGTACGAGTACGTGTACCGGCTCTCGGTCATCAACGGGACACCGGCCGTGCAAGGCCTCGTCGTTCGGCTCACGGGTGGCGGAACGGGGCTCAGCGTCGTCCAGGGGACGGTGTTTGCCGGCGACCTCGCGAGCGGAGCGACCGCTGCTCCGCTCGGGACGGTCACCTTCCGCCAGGACCGGACGAACCCGTTCGACGCCAGTGCGCTGACGTGGACGCTGACGCCGTTCCAGCCGGCGAGCGCGGCGACCTGCGCGGCGCTCGCGACCAGCGTCGGCGAGACCTCGCTCTTTCCGCCCACGGTCTCGGTCACGTCGGCGACGTTCACCGCGGCGAGCGGCAACACGCCTGAGCACTGCAACGTCATCGGCATGATCAACCCGCGCGTGGGCGAACAGAGCTCTCTTGGCGTGACGCAGAACTACGCGATCCGCTGGCAAGCGCGCCTGCCGACGACTTGGAACGGGCGCTACCTGCACGAGGGCGGCGGCGGTACCGACGGCAGCATCCCCGGCACGACGAGCCGTCTCGCCGCAGGCTACACGATGGCGGCCGACGACTCGGGGCACAGCAACGGCATCAACAACGACCCGCAGGCGGGCGGCACGGGCGCGTTCGGCACCGACCCGCAGGCGCGCGTCGACTTCGCCTACAACGCGATCGACAAGACGCAGCAGGTCGCGAAGGGACTGATCCAGCTGTACTACAACCAGGTGCAGCAGCGTTCGTACTTCGAAGGCTGCTCGATGGGCGGACGCGAGGCGATGATGGTCACGCAGCGCCTGCCGAACGCGTTCGACGGCGTCGTCGTCGGCGACCCCGCGTTCCGGTTCGGTTCGATGCTCACGCACGCGGTCTACAACTCGCAGGTGCTGGGCGGGCTCGCGTCGCGGATGGGAATCCTGTCGAGGAACGGCGTGCCGCTGGTCAACAACACCTATACCAACCAGGACCTGCAGCTCATCTCCAAGGCAGTGCTCGACGCGTGCGACGCGTTCGACGGGCTCGTCGACGGCATGGTGAACAAGCCTCTGCAGTGCACGACCGACGTGGTGGCGCCGAAGCTGGACGCGGTGAAGTGCACGGCCGGCAAGACGCCGACGTGCCTGACCGCCGACCAGATCGACACCTTCAAGACGATCTACGCCGGGCCAGTCACGCCGAGTGGCGTGCGCCCGTACTTTCCTTGGATGTGGGATCCCGGAATCGCGGGCTGCACGAGCGCGGTCGACTGCAACACCCCGACGGCCACCAACATCTCCACGGGCTGGCGCAGCTGGAAGCTCGGCAACTTCGCCGCCACCCCGAGCACGGCGGAGAACAGCGCGCTCGATTTCAGCGGCGGGACCGGCGGCGCCGCCGGGACGGTGATCGTGCCGACCCCGCCAATCCTGCCGGCCAACGTGAACAACGAGGGCACCGTCTCGATCCTGATGAACATCAACCTCGATCAGTACATCGCGCTCGAGCACGGCACGACGCCGAAGTTCACCGTCTCGGGCTTCGACCTGCTCGAGACGGGACAGACGTCGCTGGCGCCCTTCGCCAGCCACGGCGGCAAGGTCGTGATCTATCAGCCGCAGAGCGGAGGTCCGTTCTCGCCGATGGCGATGGTCGACTGGTATCGCACGCTGAACCTCAACAGCGGCGGTACCGACACGAACTACGCACCAACGCAGCAGTTCGCGCGCCTGTTCCTGATGCCGGGCGCGCAGCACTGCGGCGGCGGGCCGTCGACCAGCACGATCGACGCGTTCGGTGCGGTGGTGAACTGGGTCGAAAACGGCACGCCGCCCGCCAAGATCATCGGCACGGCGCCGGCGGCAACACCCTGGCCGGGCCGGACGCGGCCACTGTGTCCGTTCCCGGCGTACGCCAAGTACACGGGGTCCGGCAGCATCGAGGATCAGGCCAACTTCGTGTGCACGACCGACTGACC
>Ga0105248_10005040_pt1 | contig 14589 bp, 11 predicted proteins | sample KBSS34metaG_FD_81524 | JGI IMG/M metagenome (GOLD analysis project Ga0105248, IMG submission 81524) | Switchgrass rhizosphere microbial communities from Kellogg Biological Station, Michigan, USA - KBS S3-4 metaG | ecosystem: Host-associated > Plants > Roots > Rhizosphere > Soil | place...
AGAGCCGGCGCCCGGCATCAGCGACCGCGGCATCGAGATCACCCGGCGTCTGCATGGCGGGCGATGATCCGGCGAGCGCGGGCAGCAACGCGTCCGCGCCTGCGACTTTCGCGCCGGCGGGCAGCGACACGGGTTTGCCCGTGACGGGATGGTTCTCGAAGAAGACCGGGATGGCGCCATCCGTCAGCGTGCCCATGTCCGCGGCCGGGACCGGCTTGTCGGGCGCCAATATTCCGGCCGCCGGCGGAGTGACCAGCCGGCTCTTCGCCCAGCCCTGGTAATAGTCGGTCGCCATGATGGGAAAGACACGCATCTCGCGAATGCGCCAGATGCCGTCCGTGCCCCTGACCAGGCGGCTCTCGAGGACGTCGAGGCCGAGCGACGCCGTGCCGGTGCCGAAATCACCGAGCATGTTGAGCTCGACCGCGCGCGTGCGCGCCTCGTTCCCGGCGGCCGATATCGACACAAGCAGATTGAAGATCGGCCGGTCGTTGAGCTGGCCGCGCTGGAGACCTGGCGGACCGAAGCGCTCGTAGGAGCGGCGGATGCTCTTGACGCCGGCATAGATGCCGACATCGGCGATTTCGAGCACACCGTCAGCGGTGAACAGATCGCTCGCATCGTCCCACATCTTTCGATCGGTGTAGTAGCCGTAGGCGTTGTGCAGATTGGCGACCTTGTCTTCGTCGTTCATCGACTGGATGCGCCGGTTGAGCACGGCGAGCGCGGCCGCGGGCGCGGCCTTGAGCTCGGGTATCCGCATCCCCGCCGGCAGCGGCGGGATTGGCCTGCCAGCCTCCTCAGACGTGTAGTGAAACGGCAGGAGATCGACCGCGGCGCCGGCCCTGACCCAGCCCGTCTCGTAGGGGCCGGCGGATTCCAGGTAATAGTTGATGCGGGAAATCTTCCAGACTCCCGCTTCCTTCGCGTAGCTGTTCTCGGCGATTCCCTGTTCCCAGCGCGCGCTGCCGCCAAGTCGTCCGGTCAGCCGGAATTCGTGCCAGCGGCCTTCGGCGGTCTGACCGTCAGCCGACAGATTCAGGACCGGCGTGTCTTCGAGCAGTGTGTGCAGACCGCCTGGCGGCAGTCCCTCGCGGCCGCCGCCCCACGTCTCCAGGAAGAACTTCCCGATGGCGGCCCGGCCATTGATGCGGTCGGCGCCGAAGATCGCCTGGGCATTGCCAGCAAAGAGCGAAGCCGCCTGGCCCCACAGGCCGAACTGCACGTAGTGGGCGTAGCTGATCTGGAGGCGCTTGACGGCTCGGAGATCCTCGGCGCGCTGGACCTCCAGCGAGAGGCGGGCGACTTTGACCGCGTCATCCACGGGGTGTGCAGCTGGCGCGCACAAGGTGATCGCGGCCGCACACAGCGCCAGTGCAAGCTCGCGGCGAATTCGAGATCGGTGCAAGATCACGGGACCTCCGTGCATATCCTAGTGTTCCGAGTCGAACATTCGTCGACATTTTGTCAGCGAATCTCTGACTCGGGACGCGGCGCGCTTGCCCATCTGGTGCAGCGCAAGGCTTCAGCCTTGCCGGTGGGATGACGGCAAGCCTGAAGGTCTGCGCTACTTCTCCCGCAGCCCCCCGCAGCACTGACGCAGCTGGCTGTTCGATTACCAGCCGGTCGTCGTTATACAAGCGAGCAGATCGCGCCTTCAAGCGAACCGATTCAGCGATATGCGCCGGCAGCCGCAACGCCGGTCCTGAACTGGGAGGTCATATCGATGCTTACCGACGCCTTGCCAAAGCTGCGCCAATTCGTGCCCGATATCGGCCGCGACTCGTTCTATTCCCCGGGCCGCATGCAGTCGTGGGTCCGCGAGACGATGTGTGCGCTCCAGGGTCACGAGATGATGCTGCATTTCAACCCTGGCCAGCGCGTCTGCCTGCGCTGTGTCACATGTGGTCACGAGACGCCCGGCTGGCACACGAAGTGACAACGCACAGGTCCCGTGTGCGCATGGCTGGAGGCCGTTTCCGCTCGGTGTTCCGCCCCTTTGCAACGTTGTAGGCGGGTCCTGTCGGACCCGCCGGAGAAACCGGGGCGGTTCTCGGCCTCGGCGGTTGGCGTGATTTCATCTCAACCCCTTCAGGCCTGCCGTTCGAAAACCACCACTTCCGCGTTACATGGAAACAGAGTCCGAGGACGAGTTACCGCTGGTCCTCTCGAACGACATCGCGTGAGGAGCACCACATGAACCATATCGCAGCCGCACTCGGTCACGTACCCGGGGTGCGCTTCACCATCCGAACAGTGGTGTTGTTCGGTGCGTGCGTGTGCGGAATGAATGCGCTCCAACTGGTGTGCCGGTTGGCAGTCGCCGATCTCTACCCTGCCTGTCACGTGGTCAGCTGGGTCTGCTGGTTCATCTGGCAGGGGATCGTGTTCCCGAAAGCGCGCGCTCGAGCGATCGCCGTCCACGGCAGCCGCGCCTACGCCTCGGTCTTCTACAAGCAGATCCTGCCGGGTGTGTGCTGGGGGGTGTCGAACATGACGCTGCCGGTCATGACGTTCAAAACGGCGGCGATTGACGGGTCGCTGCGGCTCGGGGTCGGTGTGTTCGTGCTCGCGATTGGCGCGTTGCTGCTCGTCAGCGGGTTCCGCACGATTGGGATGGCCCGAGCCGGGTTCCTGACGGAGTACATGTGCCCCGGGACGCCGATCTCTCGTCAAGGCATCTACAACCTCATGCGGCATCCCCTGTTTGTCGGAGGCGCGCTCATGTCCGTGGGCGGTACGCTGGCCGCTGCACCCGCAGCCCTCGCCATTGCCGGCGTCAACGTCGCTATCCTGCCGCTCTACGCCATGGTCGAAGACCACCGCTTGCGGCGCGTGTTCGGTGCCGAATACCGCCACTATGCGAGATCGGTGGGCGGGATTCTGCCTCACCTCGGCCGTCTGCTCGCCGCGCTTCCTTCCCGAACCACGCCGACTGTGACCAGCGGTTGGTAAACGCGGCGGCATGTCAGATACGGCGGCTTTCCATCCATGACCAATACCCAGCCCCCCTCACCGGGTTTGATGAGCGCGGTTGCCTCGATGAAGCAGCCGCTGACCTTCTTTACGAAGAACCTCGTCCGCTACCCGGAAATATTTCAATCAGGGCTCCTGGGCTTTTCGGCGTTCGTGATTCACCATCCGCCCTACATCCGCCACGTGCTGTCCGACCACGCCCGCAACTACGTCAAGTTCGAGAAGTACCGCTATCTACGGCTCATCGGCGGCAATGGCCTGGTCACGAACGAAGGCGAGTCCTGGCGGCACCAACGACGGCTCATTCAACCGGCGTTTTCCCAGGCGGCGCTCGATCGTGCCATTGCCGTGATGTGGCAGGAAACGGACGCGGTCGTGTGCCGGCTCGAGAGCCGCCGGGAAACGGTACTCGACGTGTCGGAGACCCTCGGCGAGCTGACGATCGCCATCGTCGCGCGCTGCCTGTTCAGCAGTGATGTCGCGGAGCATGTCGCAGAGATCCGCCGCGAACTGGATCTGGCGCAACAGCTCGGCAACGTGCTGCTGCGAATCCCGTTGCCCCTGTACGGGGCCGTTCCCTATCTGCCGGTCTTCAGGCGGATTACCAAGGCGGCGACCCGTTTGCGATCGATGGTGACCGGCCTCATCGCGCGCAGGCGTGCCTGCACGGAGCGGCCGGCGGATCTGCTCGAGGCTCTCATGGCCGCCGCGGAGGACCAATCGCAGGGCGGCATGACCGAGGATCAGCTCGTGGACGAGGTCCTCACGCTCTTGCTGGCGGGACACGAAACGACGCTGCTGGCCCTGAGCTGGGCGTTCCACCTGATCGCCCATCACCCGGTGGCGTTCGAGCGACTGCGCCACGAAGCGGTCACGATCGACGCCAGCCAGGCGGGCGGTCATGGCGCGCTCAACCAACTCGTCTGGGCACGCGCCGTCGCCCGCGAGGCGATGCGATTGTATCCGCCGGCCTATCTCATTGGCCGCACCGCACTCGACGATGACGTGCTCGGCGAGTACGAGGTGCCGGCTGGCACCAACGTCTTGATCAACATCTACGGGCTGCATCGCCACCCCGCCTACTGGCGCGATCCGGACGCATTTCAGCCCGAGCGCATGTTGGACAACTTCTCGAGCGATCCGGCGCGCTTCCTGTTCCTGCCGTTTGGCGCGGGTCCGAGAAGCTGCATCGGCGCTCGCTTCACGATGTGCGAGATGCAAATCATTCTGTCGGCGTTCGCGCGAGCGTTCACGTTGACGCCGCTGGACGCGCGGCCGCTGTACCCCAGTCCGCAAATCACGCTGAAGACAGGCCGCCCGGTGCAGCTGCGGATCGAGCATCACGCGGCGGGTCGCGGGCAAGAAGCCAGCGCGCGGCCGGTTCGTCCGATCCCCGCCTAGACGCGTCTCTCTCTGGTGTAGCGCAAGGCTTCAGCCTTGCCGGGATCACGGCAGACCTAACGTTTGCGCTACTGCTGCCGCGCACCCTCTAGCGCGGTTTACCCGCTTCGACACGTAGGACGGGTCCTTTCGGACCCGCCAGATGAGCCGGATCCATAAGGACCCGGCCTACAAATGTTTGCTGAGAACGTAGACGGCGACCGAGTGTTTCTGCCGCGCAGCTTCCTCGAGGCCAGGGACCGTCACCGGTCACGAGCACGACCGCCCGGCCATCCGGCTGAGACGCCCGGAGTTGGGAACCGGTGCGGGCGGCGTTGATCTAGATACACACCATGACGACTCACAAGGCAACCGCACCATTGCTGGTTTCAGCGTCAGAGCCACACGAGCACACCACTGCTCGGGTTGGCGCGCTCTTGCCTTCGGAGTCACCCGGCTGTCCATAGAGACCATCGCTCCATCATGCGGTCAGGCGCCGGCCGTGCTTTCCGGCGCGATCGCCATTCCCTGGCGCAACCAGAAAGGTTCGCACGCGCTGGATTCACATCGCTTCACGCACGCCCGTGGTCCTGCCGTCAACTCACAGATATTCGCGATGTTCGCCTCACAACCATACGAGGACCGACAATGACAAACGTAATCGGACGAATCGATATTCAGCCCGCCCTGGCACGTCCGGAGAGCCCGTCCGGATCGAAGTGTTCGACGTGGACGACAATTCCCTCGGCGGCAGCACGACAGAGTTATCGATCAACGGCGTGCCGGGTGCCGTGCAGGAACAACAACTAGCCTCATCACCTGCTGGTCAAGGTTCAGGGTGGCGGCCATCGCGCCTGCCACCCTGGCCGTCACCCAGCAACAGCGGTACTTTATCTGGAAAGAGAGGGTTCTCCCATGATTGCGAAGCCAAGCCTCACGCCAACCGTTTATCGGCTCAGTGGTGACAATGCGACGATTGCGTACGACACGACCAGTGTGATTGGCCGCGCCTCGTTCGATTACAAGGCGGGCCACACCCACGTCAAGCGTTCGGGACAGGAGATTCGTGTGGTCGATTCGGAGTTTGGGAAGCTGGTCACGATCACGGTCAACGAGGGCGACGCCGGCGATGCGACGCTGACCTTGCTGCTTCCCAAGATCACGGTGACGCAGAACGAACCCAGAACGACGTTTGATACGAAGGCGATCGTGATGTCGCTCCGCAGGCTGGGTCCCATTCATCAGCTCTACCGGGTACTGAATCTTCACGGCACCGCGGAGGCGATCGACTTCTAGCGATCGACGAAGTCCGCGAACGCGAGGCGGGAGAGCCCGCGAAGGCGTACACTGCCGCTCGTGACCAGGGATCAGCTGCAAACGTGGTTGGGCGGGGCGGCGGTGGCGGCGCTGGCCTGGTCGCTCCTGCTCTGGGTCACGGGCGGAATCGAGTGGGAAACGTCTCTCATCCGATTGACGTCCCGCGATCCGGTGCGACCGCTGGCACTTGCCGCGTTGTGCGGTGTGGCGTGTTGGTGGGTCGCTCCGGAGCGCGCGGCGATCGCGGTCGGGCGCGTGGCCCGTAGGCACTCGCCCCGCCTGGTGTTCTGCATCGCCGCCACCGGCGTCGCGCTGCTGGTCATTCAGTGGGCGGGTGGCCGGCCGCTCTGGCTTGACGAGGAGATGATCGCGCTCAACCTGCGCGATCGCGCGTTGGTCGAGCTGGCACAGCCGTTATCGCTCGGCCAGAGTGGCCCGTTTGGTTGGCTCGCGCTACAGCAGACCGTCTTGAGGACGCTGGGCCCGAGCGAGCTCGCGCTGCGTGTCGTGCCGATGCTCTTCGGGGTCGGCCTGATCGGCCTCTCGATGTGGGTCGGGCGCCGCTGGCTGGGACCCTTCGGCGCCGTGACGCTGACGCTGTGCTGCGCGTTCGGACAGTGGGTCACCTTCTATGCCCTCGAACTGAAGCACTACTCGGCCGACGTGTTCTGGGCGTTCCTGATTCCGGCGCTCGCGGCGTGGGCCGTCGACGCCTCGCCCGATCCTCGGCGCGACCTCGCCAATCGGGCATTGCTCTGGTGGACAGCGGCCGCGATCGGCCTGTGGTTTGGCAACGGCGCGCTGTTTGTCACCCCCGGCTGCGCGTTGATCGTGGTCTACGCGTGCTGGCGGCGCGGCGGCTCGTCCGCGGCGTGGCGCTGCTGCCTGTTCGGCGTTCTCTGGGTGGTCTCCTTCGCCGCGGATTACTGGATCACGCTGCGCCCCGCGTTGGGCAGCACGTTTCTGGCCGACTACTGGGCCTTCGCCTTGCCGCCGCGTCTCTCCGGTGTGGCCGGCACGCTTGGCTGGATCGCGGCGCAGTTGCAGCCGCTGGCAATCAAGCCGGGCGGCGTGCACGGATGGGTGGCCTTCTGGCTCGTCGCCGCCTCGGGACTGGCGTTCCTGATCCGGGCGCAGCCGATCGCCGGTCTCATGTTCATGACCGTGCCGGTGTCGGCGGCCGTCCTTGCCGGCTTGCGTCTCGTGCCGCTGCACGAGCGATTGTCGCTGTGGATCGTGCCGGCACTCTATGTCGGCCTCGCGTACTTCGTCGAGGCGTCCGGCCGGATGGCCCTGTCCGCAAGCCACTCCCCGCGCCGATGGACCCGGCTGGTCACCGCCGCGGGCTTCGTGCTGGTGGGACTTGCGGTCACCATCGACGTCGGGGTGCGCGGAGCCGAAGACATCAACCGCAACCGCCCGCGGACCAGCCACCATCAACTCGACGATCGCGCCGCGGTTCGAGCGCTCGTCCAGACCGCTCACCCGGGTGATGTCGTCGTAACCACGCAGTTCGCCCTTCCCGCGTTGTGGTGGTACGGCGGCATTCCGGTCGCGCGTCCTGGACTGGACGGAAGCCGCCGCAGCGACGGCAGCCCCATCCTTCGCGTCGCATATCTGCCGCCGGGCGCCAACTGCCCGCGCGACGATCTGCGGACGGCCCTCAAGGACCGCCGGCGCGTGCTGGTGTACTTCGGCTTCCGCGTCGATGACGGACCGCAGGGGTTCGACGAACTGCTGCTGGATCAGCTGCGCGAGCTCGGCCGCGTCAGCGACGATCGCGCCTTCGCCGAAACCGGCCGCGTCGTCACCGTCGATCTTGGCGTCGCCGCGCGTGCCGAATCGGACCGGCCGCCGCCAGAAGATGGTCGGGCGGGCACCGCCCTGCGGCCGCCGGGCTGCATGGCTCTCCGGCCGATCGATGGTCAGTAACAGGCGTCTGGAAACGCTTCGCGCGCCGCTCAGAGAGGCTGCATCGGTCGATTCGACTGCGGTCGCGTGCGGTTCACGATCCGTTGCCGCCGAACCACTTGACGTACAGCCGATCGTAGATGCCCGCCTCCTTGATCTTCAGCAGCGCCTCGTTGACCGGTTTTCGTAAACGGCTGTCGGCGGGAAACACGATGCCGTAGTTTTCCCGGCGAAAGATCGATCCGACGGGCTGAACCTTGCCCTTGCCATCGTGGGAGGCGTAGTACAGCAGGACCGGAGCGTCATAGACGATGGCGTCCACACGGCCTTGCTGCAGCGCTCCGAACGCGTCGTCGGCCGTTGAAAATTCCGAGACGTCGATGTGATGCTGCGTCAAGTAATCAACCGACGTGCTGCCCTGCACGCTCGCCACGCGCTTTCCGGCAAGATCGTCGGGACCGTTGATGTCGCCGCGCAGCTGTTGCAGCGTCAGCGACGAGGTCACCGAGGCCGTGAAATACGCGATGAAGACCACGCTCGCGAACATCCACACCACCGCCGTCACCCTGGCCATGGCCGTGCGCGGCATCTGGTCCGCCTGCGTGGCCAGCGTCGACGCCGCCCACCAGCACGCCTCGAGAATGCCCGGATAGTAGGCGGGGTGCGAGAACAGGCCGGCGTGGTTGCGTCTTTCAAAGAACCACACCAGGTGCGCGATCACGACGATGATCACCAGCACGATCGCCAGGATCGGCAGGGCCGTCGAGGATAGCGCGGCGCCGAGAATCGCGGCGAGACGCGCGCTGCGCGAGCCTTTGATCGGCGTCAGGATCTGCAGTCCGGCGTCGAACATCGGCTGCGACAGATCGAGCTCCTGCTCGCGCTCGGCGGTGATGGAAATCGCGGCAATGCCCAGCGCCGCGTCGTGTGACTTCACCCGGTTCAGCAGATCCTGGACCGTGGCGGTGACCACGAACTCGGATTTGATACCCATCTGGCTGCGGATCTCTTCCCACAGCTCGATGCTGAATCCCGTCAGCCGGCCGCGATCCTCGAACACGAACGGTCTGACCTCACGCGTGGCCACGCGCACGACTTCGTTTGGATCCTGAGCGAGCACCGACGCTGGCACCAACAGGATGAGCAGCGCCGAGGCGAGATACTTCATGCTGTCGCGTCCCCCGCTTGCCATAGCTTACCGTTGCCGCGGGCCGTGATGGACGTGAGCCGGCGTCGCTCGCTGCGGATGCGCGTGGAGGCCACGAGAGCGTGTAAAGAAAGAATGAGGCTTGGCGTCGGGGAATGGGCCGCGCGTCAACGCGGCATCGGAAGCCCGCTGAAATGTTTCTGGCTGACACGAAATTCCCTTTCGGTCCTGGCGCCGACCACCACGATCAGGAATTCCTCGTCGCCCTTGGGCCCACGGATCTCACGGAGTGCCTCGAGTGGAAACGTGACGACGATACCTTGATAGGCCATGTCCCGCAGCGCTGGCGACACGATGTCGATGAACGGTGCTTTCGAGAGCGGCTGGATCGCCATGCGCTTGTGCTCGTCTCGCAGCACGATGTGTTCGGCGGGTGACGGCCCGCTCGTGCCGGCGAGCCTGGTCGGCTTGTCCGGGTAGACGACCACGTGGAGCACCGGCTCCAGCATCTCGTCCGTGATGTCGTCGACGACGAAAGGCCGATATTCTTTGGCCGCATTGCTGGCCATCTGCTCCACCCACGTCCGTGGTGTGTAGACGCGCAAGCTGAAGCCCGTCGAGGCATCGCGGTTCGCGGCACTGATCAACGGGTTGCCGAAGACGCGGCCGGCATCAGTCAGCGAGAGTCCGGTTGGTTGGCCCTTTTGCTGGATGCCCACACGCACCGCGTCCGCCTTGTCTTGATCGCTGAGGGTGCGCGGGGGAATCGCCGCCGGCAGGAGGGCCGCTGGCGGAACCAGGCTGGGGGGTGGCGAGGCCACCACGGGCGGGGCCACGGTCCGGGCTTTCACGACCGGTTGATCGACGCGGCGGACGCTCCCGGCTTCGGGTGCGGCGAGCACGATCGGCTCCGAAAGTTCAGGCGCCAGCACGTGAACAAACTTCGTCTGGATGTAGCCGAACCGCCGCTCGTAATCAGGGTCTGAGAACTGCACGTACGTCCACTCCACGGACTGCTCCACCAGGCGCAAGGTCGATCCTGCTTTAATCACTCGGAGCGGCTGGCGCTTCGCGTCCGGGAGCACGAAAATCGGCGCCGCGACCGTCACTTCCACGAGCGTCTGAGACGAGACTTGCGCCGCCGCGGGGCGACCAGCCATCAACGCCGGGATGAACGAGACGGCGACGTATGCAAGGTGACGGAGCTTCATGTGAACAAGGCTTTCGACTGGCCGATGGGTAGCCGGGCACAAACAAGAGGCGCTGGACGGAATCGCAAGGACCCCGCCACCCGCCGCCGGCGCCGGATCGCGGAAACGCTGAGCCATTCGGACGGCCCGCAATCCGGCTGAGGCGGAAGTCGCTCCGGAGACGGAACAATGTCCGGGATGATCGGTAACAGAGGCAGTTTGTGGTTCCTACCGGCTGGCGTGCGCCGCCGCGGCGCAGCGAGGAGGAGGTGCGGGTGGGAGGCTGCGCAGCAGAAGTAGCGCAAATCTTCAGGGTTGCCGTGATCAGATGAAGGGTTGGGGATTAGGGGTTGGGGATGGGCAGGCTGCCAATCCCTACGCCCCAATCCCCAATCCCTGTGCCGTGCCTGCGCTGCACCAAACGAGAAACCGGCCGCCAAGCGCTATTCGACGATCGTGAAAATCTCACGATGACCCGACTCGACCAACGGCGTCATCTTCTGATAGTTCGCTTGCCATTCCGGGTTGCCCATGATCTTCGGCATCGTCTCTTCCAGCTCCGCGAGGTTCTTGATCGTGATCTCCAGCACCAGCGTGTAATGTCGGCCGGTGAGATCGGTGAGCAGACGCATCGGCGTATCGAGACCCGCCCGTTTCTGAATGGCCATGCCCTCCTTCATGACCGCCATGGCTTCGCGAGCCTTGCCAAACTTCAACTGAAACGAATTGCGGACCACCAGCATGAAACGTCCTCCTTACGCCCGCGTGAAGCGGTAGCGCTCCTGAAGCATACGTGAACATGCCATTCCCACGGCGAGACCGCCCGTGAAGGCTGAACGGCTGAGGCGGCTATCCCGAGTGCTGCCACCCGGGCGCGAGCGTGCCAATCAACTCGCGATCTTCGGACGGGTCTTGGCGAAGCCGGTCGCCTGCTCGAACGCGTGCGCCATCTGCAGGACGCTGAAGTCTTCTTTGTTGCGGCCGACGATCTGTATGCCCACCGGCAGTCCTTCCGCGGTGAAGCCCGCAGGCACCGACGCCGCCGGATTTCCGGTCGACGAGATATACCAGCAGGACTTCATCCAGTCGATGTAGCTCTCGAACCTGACGCCGGCAATTTCAGTCGGATAAGGCGTGTCGATCGCAAAGGGCGGCACCTGAGTGGTCGGCAGCACGAAGTATTCGTAGCGCTCAAGAAATGCCTGAAAGCGCCGCCACAATTGGCCGTGGGCGGTTTCGGCGCGGGCCACGTCGCTCGCGGTGAGCCGCAGTCCTTCCTCGATTTCCGCCTTGAGGGTGTCCTTGAAGGCGTCCGGGTGCGCGCGGAAGCGTTCGCCATACGTATTCGCCGTATTCCACGCGCGCAGTATCCGGAACGCGGGCTCGGCCGGCGCGAAATCAGGCTCCGCCTGTTCGACGCTGCAACCGAGGCCCTGAAATGTCTGGCGATGCGCGTCCACCACGGTGCGGACGCGCGAGTCGAACGGCACCCCACCCAGATCGTTGAACCAGGCCACACGCGCGCCCTTGAAGCTGCGGTCGAGCGATCGCGCGAACAGTGCTCCTGGTTCGGCAATCGAGAGCGGCGCGCGAGCATCAGGCCCGGCAATCGTGCTCAGCACAAAGGCCAGGTCAGCGACCGAGCGTCCCAGACATCCCGACGTACTCAACGTGAACCACGCGAACGCAGCCTTGGGGTTGGGCACGCGGCCAATCGACGGCCGGAAGCCAACCACGTTGCAAAAGGCAGCGGGGTTGCGCAGTGAACCGCCGGTATCGGAGCCGCTGGCCACCGGGACCAGTCCGCACGCCAGGGCGACGGCGGCGCCGCCTGACGAGCCGCCACAGGTCTTCGTCAGGTCGTAGGGATTGCGCGTCGCGCCGAAGACGGTGTTGAACGTCTGCGATCCCGACCCGAACTCCGGCGTGTTGGTCTTGCCGATCGTGATGGCGCCGGCGCGGCGCATCCGCTCGACCACGATATCGTCATCAGTGGGGACGAAGTCTTTGTAGAGCGGCGATCCATACGTGGTGCGGATACCGCGCGTTTCCAGCAGGTCCTTGTGCGCGACCGGCAGACCATGCAGCGCACCCAACGGCTCTCCGCGCGCCTGCATCTCATCGGCCCTGGCGGCGTCGGCCGCCGCCATGTCCGGCACCAGCGTCACGATGGCATTGACGAGCGGGTTGACCCGCTCGATCTGCTTCAGATGCGCGGCCAGTGCCTCGCGAGCGGACAGTTTCTTCGCGCGAATCAGCCGCGCCATCTCGATCGCGCTCATGAAGCAGATCGAAGGCGCAGCGGCCTGAGCGTCCAGACTGGACCCGACCAGGGGCATCGCCGCGAGCCCCAGCAGCACGTCGCGGCGGGACGGATGGTTTTCGCTCATGGCTGTGACGCTATCACGCCTCACGGTTCGAGCCACGGGCGTTTTCGCGCCGCTCCTGGCGTAAAACGCGGCCGCGGCAACGCCCGGATCGCAAGGCGCGACGACCGGGCATATCGGGCATATGTGAGTGAGGAGCAACGCAGCGAGACCCGGGGCCCCAGACGCGGCACCCGCGTTGGGGTGGAGAAGGGATGCCCGCCCGGGAGTTATGTGACGCATCTCGTTTCCACGGGACTATGATGCGGACGGGATGAGGGTGCTGCTGGTCGAAGACGAGCCGAGCGCAGCGCATGTGCTCGCCAAGGGACTGCGCGAGCAGGCCTATGCCGTCGATCTGGCGGCCGACGGCGACACCGCGATCTTTCAGGCCGCCACCACCGATTACGACGCCGTCATCCTCGACGTGATGCTGCCGATCAAGGACGGCTTCGCGGTGTGCCGCACGATTCGCGATGCCGGCTGTACGGTGCCCATTCTGATGGTGACGGCGCGCGACGCCGTCGAGGCGCGCATCGAAGGGCTCGACTGCGGCGCCGACGATTACCTGACCAAACCGTTCGACTTCGGCGAGCTGCTCGCCCGGCTTCGCGCCCTCATTCGCCGCGGCCGCCGGCCCATCCTGCCCGAACGGCTCCACGCCGGCGGCCTGGAGATCGATACACGCGCGCGGCGGGTGAGCGCCTTCAACCACGCGATCTCGCTCACCGCCAAAGAGTACGCGCTGCTCGAGTATCTCGTGCGCCGCAGCGGCGATGTGGTGAGCCGATCGGACATCGCCGAGCACGTCTGGGACGAATACTACGATCCGATGTCGAACATCGTCGACGTCTACGTGCAGCGGCTGCGGCGCAAGCTCGATCAGGCCGGCGCGTCGTCTGTGATCCGCACGCGCCGAGGCGAAGGCTACCAGCTGGTGGCCGAGGCAGTCCGGTGACGGTGTGGCCGCTGCGCACCCGCCTGATGTTGGCCTATACCGGCGCGCTGCTCGCCGTGCTCGCGGTATTCTGCGCGCTCGTGCTGTGGCAGCAGGGACGCATCGGTCTGCGCCGCGTCGATCGCGAGCTCGTCGGGCTGAGCGGAACCCTGGCGAACGTCCTGCGAGACGAGCTGACCGAGAAGCCGGGGCCGGCGCAGGCCGCGGAAGAAGCGCGCGATCTGGTGGCGGTGGCCGGACGGGCGATCGCGATCGTCGATGCGCGCGGTTCAGTGCTCGCGGCGCGGTGGAACGGCCTCGAGCTGCCAGCCGGCACGCCGATGACTCGAGCGCAAGTGATGACGGTCGAGACACCGGCGGGCGCGTGGCGTGTGCATCTGACCTCGGAGACGTTGGGCGTGCCGCTGACCCTGCTGGTTGCGAGCCCGCTGACCGACGTCAGGCGCGAGCAGCACGAGGCGGAGGAAGCGATGCTGGTCGCCGTCCCAATCCTGGTCCTGCTCGCCATGGGCGGCGGTGTCTACCTTGCGTCGCAGAGCGTCCGGCCGGTCGCCGAAGCGCTGCGCGTGCAGCAGCAATTCACGGCCGACGCCTCGCACGAGCTCCGTACGCCGGTGTCGATTGTCCGGGCCACGGCGGAAGTGACGCTGAGCCGTGAGCATCGCGACGAGCCGGAGTACCGCGAAGCGCTGGCCATCGTCGGCGGTCAGGCCCGGCGGCTCGGTCACCTGGTTGAAGATCTCCTGGTATTGGCTCGCGCCGATGCCGGCGGATATCCGCTGCGGCGGGTCGATCTGTACTTCGACGAGCTGGTGGCCGAGTGCCGGCGCGCGGTCGACGCCCTCGCCAGGGAGCGCGGCGTCACCATCCGATTGGAACACACACCCGAGCTGCCCTACTGCGGCGACGAGGACCTGCTGCGACAGCTGGTGTTGAACGTGCTGCAAAACGCCGTGCAACATACCCCAGCCGGCGGCTCGGTCGGCATCGCGGTCCGGCGCGAAGCAAGCGGCGTGACCGTGCGCGTGAGCGATAGCGGTCCGGGGATTCCCAGCCACGATCAACTGCGGATCTTCGATCGGTTCGTGCAGCTCGATCCGTCGCGCCGCGATCAGGGCACGGGATTGGGGCTGCCGATCGCGCGCTGGATCGCCGAAGCCCACCACGGCACGCTCGTGCTCGAGCAGAGCGGCCCCGGGGGCACGACGTTCTGCGTCGCACTGCCCATGCCCGCGGCGCCGCCGCGCGGCCTCTGGCGCCCCGCCGGATAAGGACGTGGGCCTGAACAGGCCAACGCTGCCGCGCAGCTGGAGCCCGCGAGTCAGAAGGCGCAACGTTGATAGC
>Ga0105248_10005041_pt1 | contig 14585 bp, 7 predicted proteins | sample KBSS34metaG_FD_81524 | JGI IMG/M metagenome (GOLD analysis project Ga0105248, IMG submission 81524) | Switchgrass rhizosphere microbial communities from Kellogg Biological Station, Michigan, USA - KBS S3-4 metaG | ecosystem: Host-associated > Plants > Roots > Rhizosphere > Soil | place...
GGAATCACAAACCTCTTGCTTCCCGATCGCAACACCATCGCGATTGCTGACCGCGACGAGCTGATTTTTATTGACGCGAGCAATGGCAAACGAACGTCGCGCGTGTCGCATAAGATCGAGCGCCCATCGTTTGGATTGTTGAATGAAAGCGGCGACATCGTTATTGGCGGTCAAAATGAGATCGCTGCTTTCTCGGGTGGACGTGAACTCTGGCGCGCACGCCACACGCCTCCTGGTCGCGGCATTTTGCGCACGATTGGCGCGATCGCCGCGCGGGCGGCCTCGCTGTACTTTCGTTACAGTGGTCCGGGAATGACAGCATTTCGCGCGGCTTCGGCGTTTTCGAACTTACAGGCTCTCGCAACGGCGGCCACTCGAAGTCGCAAGGCGCCATTAGCGCGTTTCAATCGCTACGGGATTGCGTCACGACAACTCGATCGCCTCTCTCGTTACCTCTGGCATCGCGAACGATTGGCGACACTGCGTGGGCAGTGGATGTATTTCTACACGGGTCATGGATTGGTCGGAGTGAACGTGAACAATGGCCGCACCGACCGGGAAGTGCGATTGCCGGATCTCGACGAGCGCTTCATCACGGACGAAGTGCTCGGATCCATGTTCACCGCTTCCGGCGAGAAGTTATTTAGCCACGGATTGAACAGATAGATACAGATCGGTTTTTTTATCCGCGTCATCCGCGGCGCAGTCGCAACGCATTCGCGATCACCGACACTGAGCTGAAGCTCATCGCCGCGGCTGCGATCATCGGGCTCAGCAAGATCCCAAAGAACGGATACAGGACTCCGGCTGCGATCGGCACACCGACTGAGTTGTAGACAAACGCAAAGAAGAGATTCTGTTTGATGTTGCTCATCGTAGAGCGACTCAACGCACGTGCTCGCACAATCCCGCGCAGGTCGCCTTTTACGAGCGTCACGTCAGCGCTCTTCATCGCTACGTCCGTGCCGGTGCCCATCGCGATTCCGACCTGCGACTGGGCGAGTGCGGGTGCGTCGTTGATGCCGTCGCCGGCCATCGCCACGATGCGTCCAGCACTTTGAAGTTTTTTCACCACATCGACTTTCTGATCAGGCAAGACCTCCGCGACGACCTCGTCAATCTCGAGTTTACGAGCTACAGCTTCAGCAGTCGTACGGCTATCGCCCGTCAACATCACAATGCGAATGCCTTCCGCGTGTAGTTGTTTGATTGCTTCCGGTGTTGACTCTTTGATCGGATCGGCAACGCCAATCAGTCCCGCAGGCTTTTCATTGACGAGCACGAACATGATCGTCTGACCATTCGCTCTCAAACTCTCCGCTTGCTTCGTCAATTCATCCGCTGTGACCTGGAACTCTTCGAGCAACGCACGATTCCCCACTGCAACCCGATGACCATCAACTTCTCCAACGACGCCTTTGCCTGTTAGCGAATGAAACCGCAGGGCGTCAGTGAGTTTGACACTACGATCGCGCGCGCCCGAGACGATCGCTGCCGCGAGTGGATGTTCGCTGTTTCGTTCGAGGCTTGCTGCCAATCGCAAAAACGTCTGTTCATCCATCCCCGTGACAACGCTCTCAAGCTTCGGTTTGCCTTCAGTCAACGTCCCGGTCTTGTCAACCACGAGCGTGTCGACCTTGCGCATTACCTCGATTGCTTCAGCGTTTTTGAACAAGATGCCGTTCAGCGCGGCCTTCCCGGTCGCGACCATGATCGACATCGGCGTTGCGAGTCCGAGCGCGCACGGACACGCGATGATCAGCACCGCCACAGCGTTCACGAGACCATGGGCCATTCGCGGCTCAGGTCCCCAAATGCTCCAAACCACGAAAGTGATTGCGGCAATCAAGACGACCGCCGGCACGAAATAGCTGGAAACGACGTCGGCCAGCTTCTGGATCCGCGCGCGGCTACGTTGCGCCTCGGCCACCATCTGTACGATCTGCGATAACAATGTTTCCGAACCGACGCGCTCAGCACGCATTACAAACGAACCGGTGCCGTTGACAGTCGCACCCACGACGCGATCGTTCGCACGTTTTTCAACCGGTATCGGTTCGCCCGTGATCATCGACTCATCGACCGTGCTTGAACCTTCGAGCACCACGCCATCGACCGGCACCTTCTCGCCCGGACGCACGCGCAGTCGATCGCCAACGTGTACCTGGTCCAACGGAACATCTTCCTCTTGTCCGTTATCACGAAGGCGTCGTGCGGTTTTTGGAGCAAGGCCCAATAGTGCTTTGATCGCCATGCCGGTTTGACTGCGCGCGCGCAACTCGAGCACCTGGCCTAACAGCACGAGCGTCACAATCACAGCGGCAGCTTCAAAGTAAACCGGCACGTTGCCTTCATGATCACGAAACGAAGCTGGGAATATGGCAGGCACGACGACTGCAATCACGCTGAACAAGTAACCGACACCGACGCCAAGACCGATCAACGTGAACATGTTCAAACTGCGATTCACGATCGACTGCCACGCGCGTACGAAGAATGGCCAACCGGCCCACAGGACTACCGGCGAAGCGAGCACCAGTTGCAGCCACGCTAACGTGCTCATGGAGAAGATCTGTTGCAGAGGTTTCCCGGGGATCAATTCACTCATTCCCATCGCCAGGACGGGGATCGTGAGTATTACTGCGACCCAAAACCTGCGGGTCATGTCCGTCAGTTCTGTGTTCTCTTCTTCCTCGAGCGAGGCAGTGAGCGGTTCGAGCGCCATGCCGCAGATCGGACAACTGCCTGGACCATCGCGAATGATTTCGGGATGCATCGGGCATGTATATTTCCGAGTTTTTACCGTGAGCTTTGGCGTGGCAGGCTTATTTACAAAATTCTCCGGATCTTTTTTAAAGCGGTGTAGGCAGTGTGTGGCGCAGAAATAGTAAGTCTTTCCTTCGTATTCGAAAGAGCCGGCGGCGTTGTCGGGATCGACAGTCATGCCACATACGGGATCGATTACGCCCGGCGAAGATTGGACCATAGGTAATGAGCGACTCATTTTCTTGCTTTCTTACTCAAGCGCCGTATCGGGTTCGAGTGCGCGAGCTCTGTTTCTTCGATTAGTCCGCAGACGTGGCCATCGAGTTCGCCTGTTTCTTCCCACCTAACGAGCGCTGCTCCGAGTTCTTTACGGTAGCGGCGCATTTCTCTCAGTTTTTCGTCGAGCTCGGCGAGACGATGGCGCACAATCTCGCGCACTTCACGGCACGGGCTGCGACCCGCAGCTTTGTCAGCGATGATCTGTTTGATTTCCTGTAACGAGAAGCCAAGCACCTGCGCGCGTTTAATAAAATCGAGACGTGTTAGCACCTCGGTATCGTAAACGCGATAGCCGCTCTCGGTTCGTCCGGGCCGGCCGAGCAACCCGCTGCGCTCATAGAACCGCAGCGCCTCGATCCCAATCCCGCTCGCCTTCGCCACGTCGCCGATCTTCAGCGGACTTCGTGATGGTTGGATTTTTGGTTTTAACGTCATTGCACGGCTATTCTAAACCCTGTAGTCGCATACAGAGTCAATCACAGCGCCAAAGGCGCGGAATATGATAGCCAGGGGCAAGTCCCGACTTTGTCGGGACGTCGCCCCTGGTTACAAAATAAAAAGGCGCGCAGCCCTGAAAGGGCGTAATACTGCGGTAATTATTTCGGCCTTTCAGGCCTCGGTATCCTCTCGATTTCGTAACCAGGGGCGACGCGCTTCGCGCTTGCCCCTGGCTTTCATATCCCGCGCCTTTGGCGCTCAATCATCTGCCACAAATGTATGGTTGACACCGGCGCCTCGGCCGCGAGGGCGCCGGCGTAATCGTCGGCGACGTCGATATTGAACATCGCCCAACGCGATGCGTCCCCTCGCTCCGCGCGTAATAACGCCGCCGGTTCTCCCGGTGCGAGCGTTACGTCAAACGCGTGGAGCGGCTCGGACAAACCACGCCCGATCGCTTTAATGTACGCTTCCTTCCTGGTCCAACACCTGAAGAACCCCGCCACCTGCTCTTCTTTCTCCAACGCATTAAATGCCGCAACCTCAACGCGCGAAAAGAAACGCCGTGCAACATCCTCATTCGCAAAGTCCGCGCGAACGTGTTCAACGTCAACGCCGAGCTCGCGATCGCGCGACACTGCCAATAGCGCTACCCCGTGTGAGTGCGACATGTTGAAGCGCAGCTCTTCGTTGACCAACGCGGGTTTGCCGTACGCGCCGTACGAAAACCGTAACTCCTCCGGCTTCACCTCGAGGTATCGCGCCAGCACATATCGCAACCCGCCTCGACCCGCCACAAATTGTTTGCGATGCTTCGCAAAATGAAAGCGTCCGGCACGTACAAGTTCATCCGCCTCCAACGTAGCGCGAAACTCAGCCAGGACACTTTCCGGCTGGTCCAACTCAAGACGCCAGACGTGTACCTCACCCGTCGCTAACGTCAGCGACGCAGGCGGTTCAGACCATATCGAGACTTCAGTCATGTTCAAAAACAAGTGTAACAAAAAGAACACTTTCCATCTGCGAGAGGCGCAGGATAGAATCGCACCAGCCCAGGTTCAGTAATAGTCTCCCCCCGAGCTATTCCCCGGCATTCTTTGCGAAAGTTTGCATTAATTTGGTTGGCCTCTAGGAGGGGGTCTGGCAATGTCGCGAACTACCTATTCACTGGTCCGCCTCGCAATGTGTGGACTCTTTCTTTGCTCAGTTGTGATTACGGCAAATGCTCAGTTCCGGGCCGGCGTCCAGGGCACGGTTTCCGACTCCGCCGGCGCACTCGTACCTGAAGCCAAAGTGGTCCTTAAAAACACGGAAACAGAAAAAACTCAGGAATCCACTACGAATGAGGAAGGCTTCTATCGCATCACTGGCCTTGCTCCGGGAAAATATGAAGTAACGGTCGAGAAGGCCGGTTACAAGAAAAGTATCGCGCAGAGCCTGAATGTAAGTGCAGAGAATATTCAGGGCCTGGACGTCATCCTCGAGATCGGCGAGATCACTGCCGTTGTAACCATCACCAACGACACTACTGCACAACTCGAAACTGAAAACGCGAATGTCAACAAAGGAATCACGACCACCGAGGTCAAGCGACTCCCACAAGCCGGGCGCGATCCATACGAACTGATCCGGCTTACGCCGGGAATCTTTGGCGACGCTGGTCGCAGCCCCAATGGAAACGCGTCCGGGTTACCGAATTCCCCGGGACCCGGCGGTTCGGACAACTCAATTTTTCAGGCTGAGAACCAACCACAGATCAGTGCCAATGGCCAACGCATCTCCGCAAACAACTATCAGATCGACGGCGTGAGCGTGAACAGTCTCAGTCACGGCGGCGCGGCTGTCGTCACTCCGAACCAGGAATCGGTAAAAGAGATCCAGATATCATCAACTAGCTATTCCGCTGAGGACGGGAGAAATTCAGGCGCTCAGGTGAAAGTGGTTTCACAGAATGGCACCAACGATTTTCACGGCAGCGCGTTCCTCAAATACAACAGCCCCAAACTCAACGCCTTTAATAAGTATCCAAACGACTTTGGTCGCGGATTTACGGAGAGAGTCGAACGCTTCTTCCGTCAGTTCGGAGGCAGTCTTGGTGGTCCACTCATTCTGCCGCGCTTCGGTGAGGGTGGTCCATCCACTTACAACGGACGCGATCGCGCGTTCTTCTTTCTTTCTTACGAAGGACTGCGGGAAAATTCGACGACGCCCTCGATCACTTACGTCGAGACGCCGCAGTTTCGACAAGCTGTCATCAACGCGCGACCTGGTGGCATTAGTGCTCAAATATTGGGAAGCGATGGTGTTAACCCGCGCATCGGCGGCATCCTGACACCGTCTTGCGCCGATATAAACGGCGGCATTCCGTGTCAGGTAGTTGGCGGTGGTCTCGACGTCGGATCGCTGACCGGCGGGTTGGGCCAGTATGTTTCATTCGGAAATCTCGGTGGCGGCGGTCTCGACGGAATACCCGACATTCAAAAAGTCGTCATCGCTGCGCCCACCACGAACCGGCCCAAGCAATACAACGCGCGCTTCGATGTGTTGCCCAACTCAAACAATCAACTGACATTCAGCACCTATCTCACGCGCTCGTTTCGTATCGGCAGCGATACCGGCAACGGCGCCCGCCCGCAAGGCGACATCACCTCCGCGCCGCACAACACAGCTTATACAGTGCTCTACAACCGCACCTTTTCTCCGCGACTGCTGAACGAAGCGCGATTCAATTTCACAAAGTTTGCTTACAACGAGATTGAGTCGTCCAGTACAACCGACTTCGGCATTCCGCGGGTCGAGATTGAAAGTTTGTTGCGTGACGGCCGCATTCGCTTCGGCGCTAACCAATCTGAAGCGACGCCCGGAGTCTTTTCTGAAAGGACGATGGAGTTTCGCGACGTGGTCAGCAATGTGCACGGTAATCACGGGCTGAAGTTTGGTGGTGAGTTTCGCCGGGAGTTCAACGACAACAACCTGAACGGTGCTGCGCGACCGTTGTTCACGTTCGCGAGTCTGTTCAACTTTGCCAACGATGCGCCGCTTTTCTATCAGATCAACGCCGATCCGGCGACGGGTGGACCAGCAAACGCACAGCGTCACTTCCGCTCGAGCAGTTATGGTTTCTTCTTGCTGGACGACTGGAAGGCGCGTCCGAATCTGACTCTGAATCTCGGTCTGCGTTACGAGTATTTCGGTGTCTTGCAAGAGCAAAACAACGAGGTCTCCAATTTCACTTTTGGACCAGGTGGCGGCCTTGCAGGCTCGCGGGTCGCTCCGACCAGTAAGCTTTACAACGGGGATAAAAATAACTTTGCCCCCCGCTTCGGATTTGCTTACAGCCCGAACCGGTTCAACCTCGACGACAAAGTCGTCATTCGCGGCGGCGCCGGTATCTACTACAACCGCATTCCGGAGGTGGTTTTTTCCAACACGCGCGGCAATCCGCCGTTCTTCGCGCGCTATCAGATCTGCTGCGGCACAGCGGCGACTGACTTTGGTTCTCCATTCGCCGGCGGCCAGATTCTTTACGCGCTCGGCAGTAGCAACTCGCCTTTTAGTTATCCTGCAAATCCGGCGCTTGCAGTCGGTATCGATCCCACAACAGGTGCTCCTCCGAATCGTACCGTTGAAGTCTACGGCGCGCTTCCTGAGACACCAGTGGCTTACGTCTACGCCTATTCGTTGGATATACAAGGCAAGCTGCCGTGGGATCTCGTCGGCACGATCGGTTATCAGGGCAGCTCGAGTCACAAGTTGATTCGTCTCGTTAATCAAAACCTGGTGCAGCCAGTGGTTCCGGCGAATTTCTTCGCTTTTGCCGTGTTCATTCCCACGCCTGACGTGAATGCGAATTACAATGCGATGAATGCACGACTGACACGTCGCTTCACTCAGGGTTTTCAGTTTGACGTTCTCTATCGTTGGGCCAAGAGTATCGACACGCTGTCGAACGAAGGTCCGGGAGCGGAGACTAATCAGACGTTCCCACAGGACCTGCGGCAGGAGCGTGGTCCATCCGACTACGACGTGCGGCACAATCTGAACATTTCCGGTCTGTGGGATCTGCCGTTGTTTCGCAATCGCCGCGATTTCGTCGGCAAAGCGTTGGGTGGCTGGCAGCTCGACGGCATACTGACATGGCACACCGGTTTTCCGTGGACGCCTCATACTGGACAGTGTGTTCGTTCCGCGAATTCCAACAACTTCGTCTGTCCGTCGCGTCCACCGCGATATTTCGGCGGCGCCCTTGAAGACACCAGCAACGATGCCTTCATCAGGCCCGGCGGAAACTTCCCCGGCGGCGGCCTCGCCTTCTTCGATCCAAACAATCCGAACGGACTTTTGCCGCCGGGTATCGGTCGCAATTCGTTTCGTGGTCCAAGATATTTTGCCGTCGATATGAGCCTCGGCAAGCGCACTGGCCTGCCGGCGTTTCTTGGTGAGGGTGCGTTTCTCGAAGTCAAGGCAAATTTCTTTAATATCTTCAACAATCTGAATCTTGCTCCGTTGGAGTTCTTCTCACCGACAGTTGATAGTCGTGACTTTGGTCGGGCGCAGAGTGCACTGGCGGGACGGGTAGTGGAGTTCCAGGCACGGTTCAACTTCTAAGCGTAGATGCCGTTTAGGCCACAAAGAGGCGCAAAAGGCACAAGATTTTTATTCGGTGCCTTTTGTGCTTTTTTGTGGCTAAGTCTTCCAGTTGCCGCTCAACAGAGTTTCATCGAGGATCTACAACAGCGCTCCTTTCGTTATTTCTGGGAACAAGGCGATGCACAAACCGGTCTCGTGCCCGATCGCGCTCGCATGGATGGCTCGTCGCTCCCGGAGAGTCACACTGGTGTTGCCAGCATCGCCGCGACGGGATTTGGTCTAACTTCACTATGCATCGCCGCCGACCGTAATTGGATCGACAGATCTCAGGCGCTCGAACGCGCGCGTAACACATTGCGATTCTTCGACGCGCATGCTTTTCAACAACACGGCTGGTTCTATCACTGGATGGACGCGAAGACAGGTGCGCGTCGTTGGAACAGCGAAGTCTCATCAATCGACACGGCCCTCCTGCTCGCAGGTGTGCTTACAGTGCGCCAGTGTTTTAGTAATGACGCGGAGATTGTTAACCTCGCCGGCAGGATCTACCGCCGAGTCGACTTTCGTTGGATGCTCAACGGTCACCCGTTACTTTTGTCACATGGCTGGAAACCCGAATCGGGTTTTCTGAAGGCGCGTTGGGATACTTACAGCGAAGACACGATTCTTTACCTGCTGGCGATCGCATCGCCCACGCATCCGATCTCGCCCTCATCGTGGTACGCGCTCTGGCGCGATCGTTATCGTTACGAAGGTCACACCTATTTCACCACTATCGGTGTGCCGTTGTTTATGCATCAGTACGCACACGCCTGGATCGATTATCGCAATCGTCGCGAAAACAAAGGCGACCGCATCGACTACTTCCAAAACTCCGTCGCCGCCACGCTCGCGCACCGCGCGTTTTGCATGAACCTGTCGTATGACTTTCCTGCCTATGGACCAGACCTCTGGGGCATCACCGCGTCTGACAGTGCGAAGGGTTATCTCGCTTGGGGTGGTCCACCACGCGATCCGGATATCGACGGCACTGTGGTCCCATCCGCCGCGGGCGGCTCACTGATGTTCACGCCTGAACTCGCAACCAGGGCGCTGCAAACGATGCGCGAAAAGTACGGCGATAAGATTTACGGGAGGTACGGTTTCGTTGACGCCTTTAATCCTAAGACCGGCTGGATTGACACAGACGTCATCGGCATCAACGCCGGCATAATCCTCCTCAGCGCCGAAAACATGCGCACCGGCAACGTGTGGCGCTGGTTCATGCAAAACCGCGAAATGCGGCTTGCGTTGGAGAGAGTTGGGATAATTAGATATTCGACTAAGGCGTCTTTGGAACACACACGAGCCATTCAGAAGAGCGATTCTGCTCTAAATCACGGTAAAAGTAGTATTACTATTCGCCAGAGGTTCGGCCATAACTTGAAATTTTCCTCTCAAGTGAAGGCGTTTGCAAAAGGTTGTAACGAGTACATGCCCAAGCCGATCGACCTGTCGGAACTCGCGCGCGTGGTCAATCGTTATCTCAGCCCCTAACGTCTGAATTTGTGCAGACAAATCTCATTGCCCGCGTTATCATTAGCACGCGATCATGAAAGGAACTCACTATGGTCTCCTCAAGCCGTCGAGCTCTCGCTTGTATTCTCTTCTTAGTCGCTGCGGCTTTTTTGGCACACGCGCAGCAAGATCAAACTGGCAGTATCAGTGGGAAAGTTACATTCAAAAAAAAAGGTCTGGTCTCAGTTCTCGTCATAGCAGTAGACACTAACTACATCGATGGCGAGAAACGCTCGCATGACCGCGCACTCACTGATATTGACGGAAACTACGTTATTAACAACGTTCCCACAGGCGATTATGTAGTCTATCCGGTCGCGCCTGCACTCGTCGTAGAAAATGGCCAGCGAGTGAGCATTACCGGAGGAGAAACTATCCGGGACATTAATTTTGCGATGGTCCATAGCGGAACGATTACAGGAAGAATCACAGACGCTGATGGGCAACCGCTGAAAGAAACCGTAAGTGTGGTCCGCGTCGAACCGGAATCCGTTTACGAGCAGCACAAATTCGCCAGTTTCCGTACCGACGATCGAGGAATTTACCAGGCTTTTGGCTTACGTCCAGGAAAATACAAAGTGTCTGTAGGACAACCGTCGCCCCGACAACTTCCTTTGTCAAGTTATCCGGGAATCGTGCGAAAGATCTTCAGGGAAACCTTCTATCCATCGGTAACTGATCCTGATAAAGCAACAATTCTCGAAGTAACTGAGTCAAGCGAGATTAAAGATATCGATATTGTGGCGAGTGCGGCTTCCACCTTCAAGCTCACGGGCCGAATCATCGACCGTGAAACCAGCAAGCCACTTCCCAACGTCCGCGTCGTCGTCCAGCTAAGCAACTTTTCTGCCTCATCAGCATCATTCAGTTCCGACAGTAACGGAGAATTCACGTTAGAGGGTGCCACTCCCGGAAGATACAAGCTCTTCATTTTGTCGCACAGTGACTGGGGAGCCGATCCTTTGATCGTTGATGTCATCGACAAAGATCTAACGGGACTCGAGATCAAAGCCACGAGGGGGGCCAGTCTGGCAGGTGTGATAGTCCTGGAGAACTCAGACGATAAAGTCGCTGCACCGAAGCTGAGCGACTTGCTTGTTTTTGCCTCCGTTCCGAACCTCTCCACCACACCGGATTACACTCCGATCAACCCGATACAGGTAAATGCGGATGGTAGTTTTAAGATCGCCGGGCTAACGGCAGGGATGATCCAACTTCGTCTGTGGCCGAGAAATAACTCTCCGTTGAACGCGTTGGAGATCGCAAGTGTCGAGCAAAACGGCGTGCGACAATCCGGCGATATCAACTTGAAAGACGGTGAGCAAGTCGCCGGGCTACGCATCGTAGCAAAAGTTGTTGAGTTCACAGGTGCGATACGTGGACAAATAAAGTTTGAAAACGGCGAGCCATCGCGCGCCGCTCGCGTCATAGTCTCAATTAGCCGGCTGAATGAGAATTCGTCAAAATCGCGACTAGGGGGAATGTCATTTCCTGAAGTGGATTCGCGCGGCCGCTTTTTGCTCGAGCGTTTGGTGGCAGGCACTTATGAACTGAGTGTGATGATGGCCCCGCCGGGTGCAGATGCTCCTGATGAGGTGGGGAGACAACAAGTGACTGTGACTGAAAATCGGGTGAGTGAAGTAACTGTGACAGTAAAACTAAAACCATGAACTGCGGAACACAAGCCGTACCAACACCTCACAATGCTAGTATTATGCCCTGCACGAAACGATTCGCAGCATCGTATTGATATTTTTGCCGACTCCTGATCCACCATCCGAGCAATTTCATTTAATGACCGACAAATTTCATTTTATGACCAAACCCACATTATAAGTGTTTTGGGCCATGATCCGATTAACCGCTCGTTCTAGTCCTTGCTCTCCGCGCAGGTCCACGCACAATCCCGCAAGTTAGTTATTGCTCACTCATCCGAGCCGGCGAGCGTTGACCATAGTCTGATTTTCTTTCATAATCCGGCCATGAAAAAATCAAAGACAACCAAATCTAAAACAGCGCGTCCTCCCCGCGTTCAGCTCACCAAAGAGGAAGTCTTGAAGCGAATGAAAACGTTTTCTGAACGAAAGGAGCGGTTCCTTGCCACTGCTCGAACGGGTAAGAGTTGAAGTTTATATTCCGGATCCTTCCATAGCCGATTACGAAAACTTACTGCTGTCATTTGAAGCGGAATTCACCTACGCTTTTGGTGGCTGTACAATCTTGCGCGGACTGGAAGGTTGCTATCTCGCGCGACTTGGAAATCGCATCATGACCGGATTAATGTGATCTATTCAGATATTCCTTTGGCCTTGTCAATTGAGTTTGCTGCCGTAGCCGGATATGTCAGGGAAGTGAAACGAGCGGCTACTGAAGCATTGGCAGAGGAAGCCGTCATGGTTGCGGTTACGCGGGTCTATCATTCGGTGTAGGTCTCGGCCTTCTTAAAAGTCTTGCCGAAGCGCATTCTCGTAAGCCGGTGTGGGCCAGGTGTGAGAAAATGACTGCCGAAGGAGTGTGAGATGCGAAAGAAAACTTTTTGGGCCTTATTCCTGATTGCCGCCACTTTTTACCTCGCTCTTCAACTCTCTGGGACGCAGACTGTTTACTCGCAGGGTGGGCGGGCATTCACGCCGGAGGAAAGACCCAAGCGGATAGCCGTCGAGAATGAGCTACAGTCGATCGCGATCGTCGAACGTAAACTGATGATTCCCATGCGCGATGGGACGCGAATCGCCACTGACGTCTATCGCCCAAAAGACACGTCCAGGAAATATCCCACTATCTTTGTCCGCACTCCTTACAACTTTAACTTCTGGGACATTCGCAATGGCGTGCCGCGCGATTTAACAAACGAGCTCGAAGCGGTCAAACGCGGTTATGCGTTCGTCGAGATGAACGAGCGTGGCCGTTTCTTCTCCGAAGGTAATTACGACATCCTTGGTCCACCACTGACCGACGGCGACGATGAGTTCAAATGGATCTCCACGCAACCATGGTCCAACGGCAAAGTCGGCACGATTGGTTGCTCCTCAACTGCGGAGTGGCAGTTGGCTGTCGCGGCTCGAGGCAATTCGGGTTACACGACCATGATTGCGCAGGGTTTCGGCGCCGGTGTCGGTCGCATCGCTCCTTACTACGAGCAAGGCAACTGGTATCGTGGTGGCGCAGTGCAGATGTTGTTCATCGCCTGGCTTTACGGCCAACAGAACCAGGTGCGCCCGATGTTTCCGCGAAACACCTCGCAGAAAGATCTAATTGACGCCTCGAGGGCGTTCGATCTCGCCGCGCAGTTGCCTCCTGTCGACTGGTCCAAGGCTTTGACTCACCTGCCGGTAAAGGACATTATGCAAGCTGCGGGTGGACCAACCGGCATCTTCGCCGATCGCATGCCTGTCGATACCGGCGGCGCGATGATCCAGCGCGAGCCAAACGATCCAGCCTGGTACAAAGGCGGCTTGTGGCATGACAACATGCGAATCAACATTCCCGGATTTTGGTTTATGTCGTGGTACGACGTGTCGGTTGGTCCAAACCTTGCCGCTTTCAATCACGTTCGCAAGACTGCCTCACCTGAGATAGCGAACCAACAATACGCGGTAATCGCGCCGACGTTGCACTGTAGCTTCAAACGCGCGACCGAGAACACGATTGTTGGTGAGCGAAGTGTTGGCGATGCACGTTTGAATTATGATGAACTGACGTACGCGTGGTTCGACCACTTCCTCAAAGGCGAGAACAACGGCATTCTCGAAAAGATGCCGCGCGTGCGTTATTACACGATGGGTTTGAACAAGTGGCAATCCTCTGACACGTGGCCGCCGCGTGGCGCGCAGCCGTTGCGCTTCTTTCTCACGAGCGGCGGCAAAGCTAACACTCTCAATGGCGATGGCGTTCTCGTCGCAGCAGCGCCCGCCGCCGACAAGCCTGACAGCTTCGAGTACGATCCGATGAATCCTTTGCCGTCGTACGGCGGCAATGTTTGCTGCACCGGCAACGCGATCACAGGGGGCGCTTTTGATCAGCGTAAGAACGAAACGCGATCCGACGTGCTGGTCTACAGCACTGAGCCGCTGCACGAGGGCGTCGAAGTCAGTGGTCCAATCGAAGTCAAGCTGTATGTATCGTCAGATGCGAAGGACACGGACTTCACGGTGAAGCTGATTGACGTTCATCCTGATGGCCGTGCGTTTAATCTGGACGAAACAATTCAGCGCATGCGCTATCGCAATGGTTACGACAAGCCAAACGTCTGGATGGAGCGCGGCAAGGTTTACAAAGTCACCTTGCAGCCGATGACCACCAGTAATTACTTTGAAGCCGGTCATCGCATCCGGATCGAAATCTCAAGCAGCAATTTCCCGCGTTTCGACCGCAATCTGAACACCGGCGGTCGCAATTACGACGAAACTAAAGGCGTTGTCGCTCGTAATGCAGTTCATCACTCGCAGCAATATCCGTCGGAGATCAAGCTGACGGTCGTTCGCAAAAGCTCAGTAAGTTCCGTAACTCGTTAGAAGAGTCAGTACCACCTGCGGTAGCGGGTGGGTGGAGGCTCGGCGTCCGATATTACTATTGATTTTGACCTCGTATGGTTGACCCACCCGCTACCGCAGGTGGTACTGGCCCGGTCCAACAAGGAGAAAAATTGATGCGCGGTGGACTCGCCGGCGTTATCGTTGCCGTTGTGATTGCAGTGTGCGTTTTCATCTGGTTACAAAAGCGTAAGGGTCTATGAAAACAATGAAGCCAGACAACACTCTGAAACCCAAAGAACTCACCATACGCGGCCTGATCCTCGGCGCGCTCATCACGACGATCTTTACCGCAGCGAATGTGTATCTCGGTCTCAAGGTTGGTCTCACTTTCGCTTCGTCCATCCCGGCAGCGGTGATCTCGATGGCAATTCTGAGCGTCGTGAAAGATTCGTCTATTCTCGAAAACAACATCGTTCAGAC
>Ga0105248_10005044_pt1 | contig 14577 bp, 13 predicted proteins | sample KBSS34metaG_FD_81524 | JGI IMG/M metagenome (GOLD analysis project Ga0105248, IMG submission 81524) | Switchgrass rhizosphere microbial communities from Kellogg Biological Station, Michigan, USA - KBS S3-4 metaG | ecosystem: Host-associated > Plants > Roots > Rhizosphere > Soil | place...
ACCCTGGGAATATGTCTCGCCTCGCCAGACTCAACTCCGAAGGAGTTGGCCAACTCTTTCAGAGTTGGTCTTGTTACTTTCTTGCTAACCCAGGGTTCGGAAACCCTGGGCTGAAATTAGTAAACGCCTTCGGCGTTGAAAGAGGGCCATCGGCGATACAAGTAAACGCGCCTTCGGCGTTGAGAGGGCCACCGGCGATACAAGTAAACGCGCCTTCGGCGTTGAGAGGGCCACCGGCGATACAAGTAAACGCCTTCGGCGTTGAAAGAGGGCCATCGGCGAGTTCGTAAAACGCCTTCGGCGTTACGCGGTTCGCTAACCCGTGAACACAAAAAGAAAAGGCCGCGATGTTTTTACGCATCGCGGCCGTGGTGTTTGTGATTGACGATTAGCCGGCCCTTTCCTTCAGGGCTTTTTCTCGTTCCTTGTTGGAGCGTTCATTCGCACCCACCTGGTAACCTTCCCGGTATCCACGAGAGAAACCAGTGCGGTATACCTCAGCGAAGTTTCCAAACCCTGACTCCTTGAAGTAATGAGAGCGCTCGGGACTGAAGCTCTTCGCTTTCTTCCCATCGTCCCTGCCGGTCTTGAAGCCGTCTTTATAGGCCTGACCTACAGCCTCTTCGCTGTTATCAAATACGTACCTGCTGTAGTAGCTTCCGTATGGCGACCAGGGATCGTATCCCCAACCATACGGACTTCTCCAGCCGTACGGATAGCCCCACCAGCTTCGACCAAACGGACGATAGATTCGATAAGGTGAAGGACGAACGATGACGACCCTACGGCGACTCTGCGCTTGAACGTCGCTCGGGGAAACGAAAGCGACGCCCGTAACCAGCAAGAGCGCTGTGAGGATCAGACCGCCAATTCGTCGTAAATATTTTCCTTTCATCTAACCTCCTTGTTCTTCAACTGCAACAACCGCACTTAGCCAATGCGCGTGCGGCTGAGTAACCGTGTATCAGTTCGGCCGTTCGAGAAGTACGTCACAGCGTACGTCTCACGATAGACTCGACGGCCATAGCGCACGATACGTGACCGTGTCACCGTACGCGCGCGGCGCCGGTCATAACGTCCATCTCGATAACGCTGCCATTGCGGTGCAACGCTCGCCGAAACTGTTGCATTTTCATGCGAATTTTCCGACGCTTTCGCCTCCGCCGGAACAGTGAAACCCAAAGTAAGCAACGCGAATGTGATTCCGAGTATTTTCTTCATCTTTCTTCCCCTTTTTCTCAAAAAAATAGGCGGGCTCTCCCTGTTTTTTCGAGGAGAGCCGCGACCTATTGTTAAGACACTCGAAGGTGGGATTTGGTTACATTATTTTGGCCTCAATCAGTCTGATCGCGGGTTCGCTAACAAACACTTTTGCGTGAAACTGCCGCCCCCATTCCACCGGGGTTACGTTGCGGTATTCATACGTGTTTTCCACGTCGTAACGCGGCCCGTAACCGGGGTGCAGCTTCTTGCGTAACGACGCGCGGATGCTCGGGTCGGCCCCGTGATCGAGCAACAATTCGGTGAAGGGGGCGGCCTCGGGTTGCTTCGTGTAGTTCATCCAGAAGTTTGGCTGTGAAACTACAGTGCAGAAGAGCGCTGTGTGTCCGCCGAAGCCATCCGCATCTACCGCCGCGCGTACGTTCGGATCCATTCCCTGTTCCAGCAGCCACCGGGCGATCTCGATTTCGTCGTAATCGACGCAGAGATGCAGCAGGGTTGTTCCTTTCAGCGGTGTGCCCTGAGTGGCGAGGACTTCATCGTGACAGCCGAGATCGGGTGGGTAGATTTCTTCGTGGGTGAAGGTGCGTTGCAGCAGTTGTGGATCGCGGCGCAGATGATCGGCGAGTAGATCGATGCGGCCGCGATGGAGCGCCATCACGGGCGTGTCGGGAAGTGTGAGACCGTGTTGCACGTAGAGTTCGAGGATTCGGTGTTTCGCTTCGGGTTTGCGGCTGTCGGTTTCGAGCACGACGTCGACCGGCGCGAGCCGCTTTCCGTTTTTGTCGACGACTCTGATGCCGAGTTCGAGTGCGAGCTCGGTCGCGGTGGCGCTCAAAGTGTAGGCTGGTCCACCGAGTACGTCATCAGGAAGCGGCGGCGACCCCATCATTTCGTGAAGCATTCGTGCGGTGTCGAGCTTGCTTTGCAGGAGGGCGCGATCGATTGCGCGTTCGAGATCGCGCGCGCCGAGGTCGTAAAGCATTTTGATGATCTCGTTGCGACCGAGATTCGCGGCGTAGCTCAGCGGCGGTCCCCAGTTGTTGTTGCGAATGCCGGCGTTTTCGTGGAGGAGGTTTGGATGTTTAGTGACGAGGTCGCGGACTTGTTCGAGATCGTCGCGCCAGATGGCGTCGATCAGTTCGCAGCTCTGGACCAGGCGCGGCCAGCTTGAAGCGCCGTAGCTGCGTGCGAGTGCGAGCTGAACGTGTGAGAGTTTGATCTGTGAGGGATCGTGCGGGGGCTGTGGATGAAACGAATTGAATTCTGCGAGCGCTGCCGCATCGTTGTTGCGGATGCGGTGTAGCAGGTCTTTCGCCTGGTGTTTGAGTTGGTCCTGGTTGGGACGAACGGGGAGAAAACGATCTGAATCTTTAGCAGTGGACATACGAGCCTCCTTTGCCATGCCCGCTGTCCGCTGTTTCGGGCGAAAAGGAGGTTCGCGATCGAACCTGTTATCGAACTGAAATGTTCAGGTGGACTCAGTCCTGCCCGCGGACGGGAGGCGCCCTTGTGCGCCGCGGGCAGAATAGCCGTTTAGTTCAGTAATGGGCAAGACGGCGGGAACCTCGCTCTAGCGGTCTTACTGCGCCCGATCGAAAGCGCCTTCGAAATAGACCGGTTCGAGGCCCGTGGCCCAATACTCAATACTCTGCCGGTTTGGCTGCGACGTTTCCTGGCCCGTGACGAGCACCTCGCGAACATCGCCAGCCGTGGGCTCAAACGCCAGCCAGCCGGCCCATGTCCCGTCAGCTCTTTCCTCGCCATAACTCAGCACGTTGTACGTTGTCCCATCCGGTCCAACCACCTGGGTGGAATATTCCTGTAGCAGCACTGCCATCTGCGTCACTCCTGAAACTCTTGAAAAGTTTGCTGCACATGCTTGCAGGATCGTGTTGCACTGATGTCATGATTGCCGCTCGAAATGAGCACAATGAACGACAAGCTTTCTACAAAAAAAGCTGCCATAGTGTCGATCCGTCGGCCCCCTTATTCGACTAACAAGTGAAAGTCCAGCAAATCATCTTTACGAGGAGATATCAAGATGGCAGCAACTAATCCAGTGACCCACCCCCGCAAGCAAAAGATCACGACATTTCTTTGGTTTGACAACAATGCCGAAGAGGCGGCGAATTTCTACGTCTCGGTGTTCAAGAACTCCCGCATTCTCGAAACATCGCATTACACGAAAGTCGGCCCCGGACCAAAAGGATCGGTGATGACCATTTCTTTCGAGCTCGACGGACAGCAGTTCACCGCGCTCAACGGTGGTCCACAGTTCAAGTTCACCGAAGCGATCTCCCTGGTCGTTAACTGCCAGTCGCAGGAAGAAGTCGATTACTACTGGAACAAGCTTTCCGGAGACGGCGGCCAGGAAGTCGAATGCGGGTGGGTGAAAGACAAGTACGGTTTGTTTTGGCAGATCGTGCCCGAGAAGCTGATGCAGTTTTTGACTGACGGCGATCCAGCGCTGGTGAACCGCGTGATGCAGGCGATGATGCAGATGAAAAAGCTCGATATCAAAAAGCTCGAGCAGGCCGCCAACGCCTGACCTTGCCGCAACCGGCCGCGAAGTGATTGACAGTGATTCGCGGCATCTGACCTGGCGCAGCGTTGGCGAGGTAAAGCACCTTCGCTTTCGCTGCGCTGCCCGGCCGCAGTGAAGCACAGTCGTCCTCGACCACACTGCCGAAATCCTGAATGACGCGCATGCGTCCGTTCTGAAAGCTCACGAGCGCCGCCATCTCGACCACCTCGCCCTGGTGCATGTCACCACTGGTCATCAACAACTCGTCGATCCCGTCCTTATCGAGATCCGTTTTGAGCACAATGCTGCTTTTGAAGTCGACGTCCATCTCCGCGACCATTCGCGGGCCGGAAAAGATCGCGAGGCGCTTTGAACCGAAGTTGTCAGCGTGAGACGCGTTGCACTCGTTGACGAAGATCAGGTACGCGGTTTCAGTCTGACCGGCGGCGGTGAAACTTCCGGTCTCCACTTGAACCACGTCCGGAACGATCTGCCCGGCGCGACGCGCGCCTGCCAGGTACTCCTCGCCCGCGTCGAAGTCTGCTTTGCAGCGATTCGGATTGACCAGGTAACGGCGAAAAACTTTCGACAACACGTCTCGTTCGACAGCGGGTGAGATCTTTTGCGGCTGCGCGGCCGGTTCGTTACGAAAATCGTAGAACACCTGGCGCGGCGGCTGTCTCTGCAAAAAAGGAGTGAACGCCAGCAGCACGATAAGGAGAGTTTTCATATTCAGAGATTACACTGTTAGAATCGGCGCCGCTATGAATAAATTATTGCTTGCCCTCCTCCTGACGACGTTTATTTCCGGTGAAGAATGGTCGCAGTTTCGCGGACCAAACGGCACCGGTGTTTCCGCCACGACCGGTTTGCCTGACGCGTTTGGACCTTCCAAAAACGTCATCTGGAAAACCGCTTTGCCGTCGGGACATTCCTCGCCGGTGTTGACCGAGGATCGACTGTTCGTGACCGCGCACACGACTGACAAGCTGCTGGTGATCTGTCTCGATCGCAAGACGGGAAAGATCTTGTGGCAGCGTGAAGCGCCGCGCGCGCAGCAGGGACGTTTGCAGAACGTGAACGGTCCGGCGTCGCCGAGTCCGGTGACTGATGGCTCGAACGTTTACGTGTTCTTCCAGGACTTCGGCATGCTGTCGTACGACCGCGACGGCAAGGAGCGTTGGAAACTTCCGCTTGGTCCATTCAATATGTTCTACGGCTTTGGCGCGTCGCCGATCCTCGTTGACGACAAGGTGATCCTGCCGGTCGATCAGGATTACCCGACGTCGTATCTCATCGCGGTTGACAAAAACAGCGGGAAGCTTCGTTGGAAGGTCGAGCGGCCGATCGTGATCTCGGGTTATTCGACGCCGATCGTTTACCAGCCGAAGCAGGGGCCGAAACAGATCGTGGTCCCGGAATCGTTTCAGCTCTCGGCATACTCGGTGGCGGACGGCAAACGCGTTTGGTGGGTGCGCGGCCTGGCGTGTGAGATGAAATCGATCGCGAGCCAGGACGGTGAATATCTCTACATCAACGGTTGGGGTTTTCCGCAGAACCAGCCCGGCCGGCAAGTGCCGACCATTCCTTTCGAAGAAGCGCTGGCGCGCTACGACAAAGACAAAGACCGTCATATCACGAAGGCCGAAGCGAGCGGCACGGACCAGATGGACAAGATGGTGAACGGGGCGTTTGAAGCGTTTGACATGAATCGCGATGAGAATCTGGACGCGAAGGACTGGGAAGTGTTTCGCGCGATGATGGCTTCGGAAAACGGACTGCTCGCGATCAAGATGGGCGGCGAAGGTGACCAGACCGCGACGGCGATTCGCTGGCGTTACCAGAAGCCGGTGCCGCAGGTGCCCTCGACGTTGCTCTACAAAGGCGTGCTTTACATGATCAACGACAGCGGGATTTTGATCTCGTTCAATCCCGCGACCGGAGAGGTGATCAAACAGGGACGGCTGCATGGAGCGATCGACAAGTATTTCTCATCGCCGGTCGCGGCAGACGACAAGGTGTTTTTGATCGGACAGGGCGGTCAGGTATCCGTGTTGAAGGCGGGGGGCGATTGGGAGGTTCTGGCCGTGAACGAGTTGGACGACGAATGCTTCGCCACGCCCGCGATCGCCGACGGCCGCATTTACATCCGCACGCGCAGCGCGTTGTACGCGTTCGGCAAAGAAAAAAGCTAGCGATAATTTTCCTGTCACAAAGATTCGGCCGAGGGTGTTTATTCCTTTGAGCGCCAAAAACCACTGATTTTGAGCGGAAATCAGTTGCGATTTAAGCCAAAGGAAAGACATGAGAACTCTCGGCAGCATCACTGTGCTGTGCGCGTTTGTGTTGTGTGCAAACGCGCTGCCGCTAGCAGCACAAACACCACCAGCACAAACTCCAGGTCCCGCTTCTCCGGTCTCTGATTCAGCCATAACTGCACTCAGCGTGATGGGCGTCGTGTCTGAGCTCAAGTCAGATACGCGACAGGTCGTCGTCACGACTGCCGCGGGCAACGTGGTCACGGTCACGTTCAGCGATCGCACTGTCTACATGCGCATCCCGCCCGGGGAAAAAACCAAAGACAAGTTCATCAAGATCAGTCCGACGGATTTCGGCGTCGGCGACAGCGTCTTTGCGCGCGGCCGGATGTCCGACGATCGCAAGAACATGCCCGCGCTCGAGTTTTACGTGATGAGCAAAGGCGACATCGCGCAACAGCGCGAACGCGAACGTGACGAGTGGCGCAAGCGCGGCGTCGCCGGAACAGTCAGCGCGATCAACGCCGACACCAAAGAGATCACGATCGACGCGCGTACCGCGGAAGGCCCGAAGCCCGTTGTGCTTACCACGACTGCGGAAACGAAGTTTCGCCGCTACGCGCCCGACTCCGTCCGCTTCAGCGACGCGAAGCCCAGCGCGATCGGCGAGCTCAAACCCGGCGATCAGCTGCGCGCGCTCGGGACCAAGAGCACCGACGGCGCTCGTTTTAGCGCCGACGAGATCGTGACCGGCTCGTTTCAAACGATTGGCGGCGCGATTACCGAAGTCAACGCCGAGAAGCAGGAGATCAAGATCAACGATCTCCAGAGCAAACAAGCGGTGACGATCGTCGTGAGCAAAGACTCGCAGATGAAACGTCTCACGCCGGAGCTGTTGACGGCGCTGTCGCCGCCGAAGCCCGGCGCGCCCGCGAATGCAGCGCCGCCGGCGAAGGGCAGTGGTGATTTGCAGGAGATGTTCGATCAACTGCCGGCAGTGACGTTGCATGAGTTGAAACCCGGCGAGTCGATTCTTATCTCGAGCACGAAAGGCGCCGATCCGGCGCGTGTGACCGCCATCGCCGTGGTTAGCGGGGTTGGTCCGTTGCTGCAGAACAGTCAAGGTGGTCGTCCGGCAGCAGTCTCGTTGGGCGCGATGAGTCTCGGGGGGCCCTGACGGGCCCGATTTCACGAATACCAAAACAGGATTTCCAAAAGAAAAGGTAAGCTGATGTTTTTGAAGAGTCTCTGCATAGCTATTTGTCTGCTCGGTCTGTTTGTTTCCACCAACGCGCAGCAGCGCGCGGGTTCATTGCGTGGCCAGGTTACTGATGAGCTCGGCGCACTCGTCGTGGGCGCGACGGTGACGCTCGTCGCCGCCGACGGAACGCAACGGACCGCGACGACCAACAACGAAGGTTTCTACACGTTCAACTCGGTCGCGCCGGGCGCGTACACGTTGCGTGTTGCTTCGCCTGGTTTCACCACTTACGAAAAACCCGATCTCGCTGTCGCCGGTGGACCACGCACGACTCACGACGTCCGTCTCGTGGTGACACTCGAGAAACAGGTGATCACCGTCACGGAAGATCAGGCGCTGAACACGGATCCGGCAAACAACGCGGACGCGGTCGTGCTGAGGGGCCAGGATCTCGACGTGTTACCCGACGATCCCGACGCGCTCTCCGCGGCGGTGCAAGCGATGGCGGGACCTTCCGCTGGTCCAAACGGCGGACAGATCTTCATCGACGGTTTCACCGGCGGCCGGATGCCGCCGAAGGAATCGATCCGCGAAGTACGCATCAATTCGAATCCGTTCAACGCCGAGAACAGCGGCATCGGTTTCGGCCAGATCGAGATCTTTACCAAGCCCGGCGCCGACAAGCTTCACGGCAGCACGTTCTACAACTTCAGCGACGAGAGTTTGAACTCCCGAAATCCCTTCGCGCCGAGCCGCGCGCCGTTTCAAGTGCGTTACTTCGGCGGCAGTCTCAGTGGACCGGTGACGAAAGGCAAGTCGTCATTCTTTATCGATTTTCAGCGGCGTGAAATCGACGACAACGCGATCATCAACGCGCAGATTCTCAATTCAAACCTGGTACCGGGCTTTTTCAACGTCGCGCTTTTAACTCCACAGCGCTTCTTCTCGTTCAGCCCGCGTTTCGATTATCAAATCAATCAGGGCAACACGCTGATCATGCGCTACTCCTACACGCGCACGAACGCAGACAACGTCGGCGCGTCAGACTTCTCGTTGCCCGAGCGCGCCTTCAGCCGTTCAAACACGTTCCAGACGTTCCAGATAACCGAAACGAACATCATCAACCCGACGTTGATGAACGAGACGCGCTTTCAGTACCAGAGAAACCGCGGGCAGCAGGACGGCAACAACGCGATTCCGACGATCATCGTGCAGGATGCTTTCATTGCCGGCGGCTCGCAGGTCGGACTCGCCCACAACGACGAAGACCGTTGGGAGTTGCAGAACTATTCGACGTGGACCGCGGGCCGGCACATCCTGCGTTTCGGCGCGCGATTGCGCGGCGTGCACATTACCGACTTCTCGCCGCAGAACTTCGGCGGCACGTTTACGTTCTCCGGCGGCGACGCGCCGCAGCTCGACGCGAACAACCAGATCGTGCGCGACACAAACAACAACCCCGTGCTCGTTCCGATAACGAGCCTCGAGCGCTATCGTCGCACGCTGCTTTTCCAGGGCAATCCGGACATGCGTCTGCTCGGCGGCGGTGTGACGCAGTTTTCGCTGGCGGGTGGTAATCCCGAAGCAAGCGTGAGTCAGGTCGATCTCGGCGCGTTCGTGCAGGACGAGTGGCGCATTCGGCCCAACCTGACGTTCACGATGGGCTTTCGCTACGAACGACAGACGAACATCAGCAGCAATTACAACTTTGCGCCGCGACTGTTCTTCGCGTGGGCGCCGGGTGGAACGAGCGTCGGCGGTGGTCCAGGCGCGCCGGCGTCGAGCTCTTCGCCGAAGATGGTGATTCGCGGCGGTATGGGCATGTTCTACGACCGCTTCGGTGAGCGTGCGACGCTGCTGGCGAACCGCTTCAACGGTTCGAATCAGATCGACTTTCGCGTGTTTGACCAGGAGCGACTGGATGAAACAGTGTTCTCGCTAAACGGCGCCACGAACGTGCCGACGGTCGAATCGTTAGCGGCGTTTGCGTCGCCCCAGATCGTCCGTCGCATCGCACCCGATTTTCAGGCGCCGACGTTCGTGATGACGGCAATCAATCTCGAACGCCAGTTGCCGTCGAAGTTCACGCTCTTTCTCGTAGCTTTCAACTACCGTGGCAAGCACCTTTTGCGCGTGCGCAACACGAACGCGCCCTTGCCCGGGACCTACGATCCTGCGAACCCAGGCGCTGCTGTGCGGCCGTTCGGCAACGTCGGCGACATTTACTATTACGAGTCGAGCGCGAAATTTAACGATTATCGATTTTTCGGCGGTGTGAGACGGCAGATGAGTAAGGGCTTCTCGTTGTTTGCGAACTTCGGCACGGGGAAGGGCAAGACCGACACGGATTGCATCTTCGGATCGATCGCGAGTTGTTTCCCGGCGGACAGTTACGACGCGAGCGATGAATACTCGCGCGTGGCATTCATTCCGAGCGCGAATTTCTTCCTCGGCGGCACGCTCATACTGCCGAAATTGAAAGTGAACCTGAATCCGTTCATCGTTTATTCCACCGGGCGTCCTTTCAACATCATCACGGGTCGCGACACAAACGGTGACGGGCTGTTTACCGAACGCCCCGCCTTCGCGACCGCGAAAACCGATCCGGCGAACCTCAGAAGGACAAGTTTCGGAGACTTCGATCTCGATCCCAAACCAGGTCAGGAACTGATTCCGCGAAACTACGGAATGGGACCAACCTTCTTTTCGATCAACCTCGGGATCAGCCGCTCGATCACGTTTGGTAACGTTCCTGCTCCCGCCGCCGCGGCCGCTCCGCCTGCGGGCGCTACGCCGGCGCCGGCCCAGGGCCAGGCAGCAGGCGCGAAACCTTCCGGCGGCGGTGGTCCAGCGGCTGAAAAGCGGTACACGTTGACGTTCTCCGTTAACATTCTGAACCTGCTGAACTCCACCAACCTGTCCAACCCGATTGGCAACCTGAGCTCACCTCGATTTGGTGAATCGACGTCAACCTCAGGCAGCTTCGGGTTTGGACCAAGTGGCAGTGCCGCGGCCGGTAATCGACGAATACAATTCCAGGTTCGCTGGGGTTTTTAGTTCTGACCTTCATTCAGCTTTGCGGCTTCGGCGCGAATTCTGTCTTCCTGTTCGCGCAGCTCGGGCGTGAATTCGTCGCCGAAGTCTTCCGCTTCGAATATCCGGCGAATCTCGAGTTCGGCACCCCCATCAAACGGCGCGCGCTTGAGCCATTCCACCGCTTCCTCCATCGACTTCACCTTCCACAACCAGAACCCGGCGATGAGCTCGCGCGTCTCCGCGAATGGACCATCGGTAACGATCCGCTGGCTGCCGTTGAATTTGATCCGCTTGCCTTTCGACGACGGATGCAGACCCTCGCCCGCCAGCATGATTCCGGCTTTCACCAACTCTTCGTTGTATTTGCCCATTTCCGTCAGGATTTCCTGGCTCGGCATGATTCCGGCTTCCGAATCCTCATTCGCTTTTACAATCACCATTACTCGCATTTTCTCTTCTCCTTTATGATTTCGAACTTCACTGGTTAATCGAACGGGCGACAGCCATATCGACAGTTCAGCAGAAATTTTTTAAGCTGCCTGCAGGAGTCTTAATAATGACTGCAAAAACAATGATCTTCCGATTTCCCGCCGTAGTGTGCATTCTGTTAACTCTTTATGTCGCTCAAGGCCTGGGCCAGGAGACGAAGCTAAAGTGGCTGGGCCATGCGGCGTTTTCCATCACCACGCCGCGGGGCAAAGTGCTGCTGATCGATCCGTGGCTGACAAATCCCTCCAACCCCGAAGCAAAAGAAGGCAAAGATCCGTTCGCGAGTTTGACGAAGGTGGATTACATCCTGATTACGCACGGACATCGCGATCACGTCGGTGAAGCGGTTGAGATCGCGAAACGAACGGGCGCGATGCTGATCGCGAATCCTGAACTGGCGGCGAATCTGGTTAAGCTCGTCGACTTTCCGACAGCATCGGCGGAGGGCGACGGCATCATGGGAATTGGAGGTGAGATCCGCATTGCTGACGGTGAAGTCACGGTCGCCATGACGCCTGCGATTCACTCGAGCAGCGTCTTCAATCCGAAAGCCGGCCCTAACGAAGCCGAACGTGCTTATGGTGGAAATCCGGCGGGGTTCGTCGTCATGATTAATAATGGACCAATCATCTATCACTCAGGCGATACCGCTTACTTCAAAGACATGGAAACGATCGGCGAGATGTACGCGATCGACGTAGCGCTACTGAACATCGGCGGACACTTCGGTATGGAACCGAAGATGGCCGCGCGCGCCGCGCAGTCGCTCCGTGCGAAACTAGCGATTCCACATCACTTCGCCACATTTCCGGGTATCACCCAAAACGCGACTGAGTTTGCGGCTGCTCTCAAGACTCACCGTATCGCGTTTCGGGAAATGAAACCGGGAGAGACACTCACGTTTCAGGGAAATCGTATCAAATGATTGTTCACCTGCTCGATGGTACGTACGAGCTGTTTCGACACTTTTACGGAATCCGTCGTTTCAAAAAAACTGATCCACCATTCGGCGCCGTCTCCGGTGTGTTGGCGACTGTGGCGCAGATGCTCGACGAAGGCGCGACGCACATCGGCGTGGCTACCGATCACGTCATCGAATCGTTTCGTAACACTCTTTGGCCCGGTTACAAGACCAGCGCCGGTATGGAGCCGGCCTTGCTGAAACAGTTTGTGCCGCTCGAAGAATCGTTGTTAGCGATGGGCGTGACGGTTTGGCCCATGATCGACCTCGAGGCTGACGACGCGCTCGCATCGGCGGCTTTCCTCGCCGAGCAGGACGACCGCGTCGAAAAAGTTTGTATCTGGACTCCCGACAAGGATCTGTCGCAGTGCGTGGTTGACGATCGCGTGGTCCAGATCGACCGGCGCAGCGGCGTGATTCGCAATGCGGAAGGAGTGCGCGCGAAGTTTGGCGTCGAGCCGCAGTTCATCCCGGATTATCTCGCGCTCGTGGGAGATTCGGCCGACGGTTATCCGGGCATTTCCGGTTGTGGTCCGAAGACCGCGGCGCAACTGATCAACCGTCACGGCGCACTCGAAGATTTTCCCGCGCAAGTTCTGAGCGAACAGAACCGCCCACTCGCGTTGCTCTTCAAAGAGCTGGCAATTTTGAAAACAGACGCGCCGTTGTTTGAGGACGTTGACGAGCTGCGCTGGCGCGGCGCGACTCCGGAGTTTGCAGCGGTCGCGGAGAAGATCGGCAATCCACGTTTGTTGACGAAAGTACGCAAGCTTGAAAGAAGTCTCCAGTAAACCACGGTTCGATCGTTCGGTCGTCGAGGGACCGTTGCGTCCGGCAGTCTGGAAGATCGCGTGGCCGACGATGCTGACGAATGCGATCGGCGGTTTGCAGGGCATGGTAGACCATGCGCTCGTCGGACACCTCGTGGGTTATCGGGCGAACGCGGCGATCGGCGTCAGTTGGCAGATCTTTATCGTCGTCATCGTGTTTATCTCGTCGTTGTTCACCGGGATGAGTGTGCTGGTGGCGCGCTTCGCGGGGGCGGGCGATGAAGAGAAGGTAAATCGCACCGTTTACCAGGCGTTTCTCACGGCGATCTTTATCGCGTTCGGCGTGATGGCGCCGATTGGTTATTTCGTCTCGCCGAGTTTGCTCAATCTCGTAAACGCCGCGCCGGAAGTTAAAGCCGAGGCGTTGCCGTTTCTGCGCGTCATGTTCGTTTTCAGTTTGGGCATGATGATCTTCTTTGCGCTCAGCACTGCGCTTCGCTCCGCGGGCGACGCGCGCACGCCAATGATGCTCGGCATTTCCATGACTGTGCTGAACGTCGTTTTTAACATCGTGCTGATTCGTGGGCTTGGTCCGATCCCGGCGTTTGGCACGATGGGCGCGGCGATGGGGACGTGCATCGCTTCGGGAGCCGTAGCTTTGTACGCGCTGGGAAAAATGTGGAGCGGCGCGTGGGTCGTAAGGTTTCCCCGCAGCCAGTTCGGTCCGGATTGGGCCATCATCAAGGCGATCTTTCGTTTTGGTTTGCCCACGGGTATTCAGGGGATCGCGATGAACATTGGCGGCGTGTTCATGCTGGCGTTCATCGGCTCACTCGCACAGAGCGCGGCGGCACAGGCGGCGTTTGCGGTTTCGTACACCGAACTGTTTTCGCTCGTGACGTGGACGTCCGTCGGACTGATGGGCGCGGCCGCTGCGGTTGCGGGACAGAACCTCGGCGCCGGCCAGCCGGATCGCGCTGATGCGGCAGTGCACGTCGCAGCGCGTTTCGGATTTGCGGGCGCCACGTTTGTTGGCCTCTTCTTTCTGTTGTTTCCGCGGCAACTGCTGGCGATATTCGGTATGAACGAGCCGAACGTCGTGGAGATCGGCGTGCAACTGCTGCGGGTGCTGAGTCTTTCAGGCTTGTTTATCGCCGTGGCGCTGACGTACACGGGCGGATTGCAGGGAACGGGTGACACACGGAGTCCGCTCTACATTTCAATCATTTCGCAGATCGTCGTGCCGCTGGGAACGTGTTTCGTGATCAAGCAGACGAGCACGCTGGATCCGATCGATATCTGGATCGCCATCCTCGCCGGCCATGCGACGCGTTGTTTGTTGAGTGTGCTGCGATTCAAACAGGGAAGGTGGCGGATGATCGCCGTGGGTATCGACTCGAAGTGAGTCGACTCGCGACGCGCTTCGCCGCGCCTCTCGCGCTGACGTTTATTTCTTCGCGCCGAGACTCTTCTTGAGAATCGCCACCAGATCAACCACTTTGTGATCCGATTCACCCTCGGTTTCGACGCGCACCACGTTGCCGCGCTGTTTCTCTTTCTTCTTCACCAGCTTCAACAGATCGTCGGTTTGCTTGTCCGCCAGTTTTGTGGGCGAGAACTGCTTCTTCGTTTTGGAGCCGATGAGTTTCTCAAACTTGCGCACTGTCGCTGCCGGCGCCGCTGTTTTCTTTGGCAGACCGACGTCCGCGGGGGAGCGGATCTCGTCCGGGAAACGCATTGTTTCGGCTCGCAAGATTCCTTTTTCGGAGAAGATCGCGACGAGATACTCTTTGCCGCGCATGACGAACGTGGCAATGCCCGCGAGATCGCTTTGTTCCATCGTTTCCGCGAGCAGCTTGTAAGCCTTTTGCGAACCTGCGGCGGGCGTCAGGAAGTAGCCGCGTTCGAAATAGAGTGGTGGAATGGAATCGGCGGGAACAAACTGCGTGAGGTTGATGTCGCGTGTTTTCTCCGGCTCGAGGCGCTCGAGCTCTTCGTCGGTGATCACGACGAACTTGTCCTTCTTGATCTCATAGCCGCGAATCACTTCGTCTACATCGAGATCTTTGCCGGATTTTTCCGCGTAGTAGCGACGCGCGAGTGGCTGTCCGTCG
>Ga0105248_10005045_pt1 | contig 14576 bp, 11 predicted proteins | sample KBSS34metaG_FD_81524 | JGI IMG/M metagenome (GOLD analysis project Ga0105248, IMG submission 81524) | Switchgrass rhizosphere microbial communities from Kellogg Biological Station, Michigan, USA - KBS S3-4 metaG | ecosystem: Host-associated > Plants > Roots > Rhizosphere > Soil | place...
CGCCGGCCTGACCCTGACGTTCTCGCCGATCACCAGCGCGGGCAGCATCACCTGGAACTGCAAGAGCACCGTCCTGAAGCAGAAGTGGTGCGCCAGCAGCTGCAATTGCAGCGGCTGATCTCAACATCCACCGCAACGATGCTTGTACAGGGAAGGGCCGCCTCGCGCGGCCCTTTTCTTGCAGCCTGCTTTGTGAGCCAATGACGGCATGCTGACCTTCCTGCGTCGCCACTGGCCGTGGCTCGGCCTGGCGACCATCGCGTTCGTGGCGTGGATCGCCTATCACCCCGGACTGTCCGGCGGATTCCTGTTCGACGATTTCGTCAACCTCGACGCGCTGGGCAACAGCGGCCCGGTGGATAACTGGCGTACGTTCTGGCGCTTCATCACCTCGGGCACGGCCGATCCGACCGGCCGCCCACTGGCGCTGCTCAGCTTCCTGGTCGACGCCCACGACTGGCCGGCCGATCCCGCGCCGTTCCTGCGCACCAACTTGCTGCTGCATCTGCTCAACGGCGGCTTGCTGTTCGCGTTGTTGCGACGGCTCGGGCGTGCGCTCGACGCCGACGAAGCTCGCAGCGATGCCGCAGCGTTGCTCGCATCCGGACTGTGGCTGCTGCACCCGCTGTTCGTGTCGACCACGCTGTACATCGTGCAGCGCGAAGCGATGTTGCCAACCACCTTTACCCTGCTCGGCCTGCTGGCTTACGGCAAGGGACGCATGTGTTTCGCGCGATCCGATGGCCGCAGCGGCATGTCGTGGATGATCGGTGGCATCGGCCTGGGTACGCTGCTGGCGATCCTGTGCAAGGCCAACGGCATCCTGCTGCCGTTGCTGGCGTGGGTGCTCGAGGCGACCGTATTCCGTCGCGCCGACGTCGTGCATGGCATGGATGCGACGACAGCAAAACGCCTGTTCCGAATAAAGGCGTTGCTGCTCATCGTGCCCAGCCTGTGCCTGATCGCCTACGTCGCCCATTTCCTGGTGCTGTGGAACGCGCCCATGGAGGCGCGCCCATGGACCGTCGCACAACGCACCCTCACCGAGCCGCGCGTGCTGCTCGATTACCTGTACCTGCTGGTGGCGCCACGCTCGCTGTCCACGGGGCTGTACAACGATGGTTACGTCGTTGCGCAAGGCTTCTGGCAACCGGCCAGTACCTTGCCGGCGCTATTGCTGGTCGCGGGACTCGTCGCACTGGGCTTTTCCGTTCGTCGCACCGCGCCGGCGCTGTCGGCCGCCTTGCTGTTTTTCTTCGCGGGGCACCTGCTCGAATCGTCCACGATTCCGCTGGAGCTGTATTTCGAGCATCGCAATTACCTGCCGGCGATGCTGCTGTTCTGGCCGCTGGCGCGTGCGCTCTGCGCTTGGAAGGCATCCAGGGGACTGCGCATCGCGATCGCCTCGGGCATGCTCGCGCTGTGCGCGGTCATCACCTGGCAGCGCACCGAACTGTGGGGCAAACCCGAATTGCTCGCAGCGCTGTGGGCGAAACAGAATCCCGATTCCTCGCGCGCGCAGGCCACCGCCGCGATCGCGGACCTCAATGCGAACCGCCCTGCGCAGGCGCTCACGCAACTGATGCCGTTGTGGCGGCAGCGGCCCTACGACCTGCAGATCGCCTTCAACGCCATCGATGCCGCCTGCGCGACGCGCGGACTCACCGACGACGACAAGCACGCACTCGGCGAAGCACTGCGCCACACGCCAAAGGGCGTGTTGCTGATCTACCAGTGGGTCGGAAACGCGATCGACGTCGCGGCTTCCGGACAATGCCAGGGCCTTGCTCTCGCCGACGTGGAGGCGTGGATCGACGCGGCGCTGGAAAATCCCGCGATCAACAACGCGCACATCCGCGGCCAGGACGTGGAGCCGCTGCTCGCGCAGATCGCGCTGAAAAAGCACCAGCCGGATATCGCCCTGCAACACTTCGATCGCGCGCTGATCGCGTACCCAAAGCCCGACGTGGCGGCGCGGCAGGCCGACATGCTGGCCAATAGCGAGTATTACGAGCAGGCACTGGCGCACCTGGACACCTACGAGCACCTGCCGGTCCGTGCGAACCGTCCTTCTCTCGATATGTCGTGGCTGCACGCCAAGGTGCAGGAATGGGAAGGCTATTGGCCGTACGAGATGGCCTTGCTGCGCAAGGATCTGCGCGAAGCGATCGCCAAGCGCGATGCGAAAGCAAACAAGCCCCCGTAGGGCACTGCGCCCCGGGCAGCCGTCGGGCTGCCACGAGCCGTTATAGTCGAAGCCATTCCATACCATCCGAGCCGGCCACAGCACGATGCCCGCAACTCCCAGCCATGGCCCGGTCGTAGCCGGATACAACCCTGCCTCTCCATGGCTGCGCCTGGCATCGCTGGTCGCGTTGACGGTCGTCGTCGCTTTGGTCTATTGGCCCGGACTCGGCGGCGGATACACGTTTGACGATTACCCGAACATCGTCGACAACGCCGCGTTGCACGTCGCCAGCCTGCGCTGGGACGACTGGATGGCCGCGATCCTGTCCTCGCCCGCCAGCTCCTTCCAGCGACCGCTGGCGATGCTGACTTTCGCGATCAACCATTATTTCACCGGCCTGGATCCGCAGCCGATGAAACTCACCAACCTCGCGATCCACCTGCTCAATGCCTTGCTGGTTTTCGGCCTGGTCCGCAGCATCCTGCGGGCGGCGTTGTCGCCCGCGCACGGGCAGTCCCGGCGGATCGAGTGGATCGCGCTGTTCGTTTGCGCCAGCTGGGCGCTGCTCCCCATCAACCTGATGGGCGTGCTGTACATCGTGCAGCGAATGGAAAGCCTGTGCCATGTCTTCGTGTTCGCCGGGTTGTGGATGTACGTCGCCGGGCGCATGCGTCAACGCGATGGACGGCGCGGATGGGGACTGATCGTGTGCGGACTGGTCGCCTGCACGGCGCTGGGCATCCTGTCGAAGGAATCCGCCGCATTGCTGCCTTTGTATGCGCTGTGCGTGGAGTCTTGCGTGTTCGGCTTTCGCGGCGATGCGGGGCGTCGCGATCCGCGGCTGTTCGGCCTGTTCGCCATCGTGCTGGTGCTGCCGGGCATCGTCGGATTGGCGTGGCTGCTGCCGGGATTGCTCGATCCATCCACGTACCGCGGCCGCGATTTCACCCTCGCGCAACGCCTGCTGACCGAGCCGCGCGTCGTCCTCGACTACCTGCGTTGGACGTTGCTGCCCGACCTTGGACAGTTGAGCTTGAACCACGACGACTATGCGATTTCGCGCGACCTCTGGAGTCCACCCACCACCCTGCCTGCGCTGCTGGGCATTCCGGCACTGCTCGTCGTCGCCTGGTGCTGCCGCAATCGACGACCGTTGATCAGCCTCGGCCTGCTGTGGTTTCTCGCCGCGCAATTGCTCACGGCCACGATCATCCCGCTGGAACTGGTGTTCGAACACCGCAATTATTTCGCCTCGCTCGGCATCTGCCTCGCGCTCGCGGATCTTCTTCTGGTCGCCCCGACCACGCGCTCCACGCAACGCGCGGGAACCATGCTCGCGGTCTTGTTCGTGTTGTTCTGCGCGGGCCTCACGGACCTGCGCGCGCGCGAGTGGAGCGACCCGATGCGGTTCTCCAGCAGCGAGGCTTCGAAACATCCGCTATCGCCGCGCGCCACCTACGACCTGGCGCGGACGCTGGTGATCATGACCGACTACCGCGCGAATTCGCCGCTGGTCGACGAAACATTCCGGGCGATCGAACACGCGCGAATGGCAACCCACAGCACTGTCCTTCCCGATCAGGCCGGCCTGATCTTCGCAGCGCGCATTGGCGCACCCTCGCGGGACGTCTGGTGGACCGACATGCAGGAAAAACTTCGGCGTAACCCGATCGGGCCACAGGAACTGTCGTCGATCGCGGCGCTCACCGACTGCGCGTTGGATCGGAAATGCCAGTTCCCGACCGCGGCGATGCTCGCGACCTTCGATGCCGCCGCAAGCCACGGCCCCAATACCGAGGTGCTGAGCATGCGCGGCAACTACGTGCTGAACGTGCTCGGCGACAGCACGCTCGCCTTGCAGTTGTGGCAGCAGGCCAGCGCGTTGCGACCGACCGAACCGCAGTACCACATCAGCCTGGCGAAATTGCTGATGGCCATGGGCCGTTACGACGAAGCGCGAGTCCAGATCGCGCAACTGCGCAAACTTGGCCGATTCGGGCAGAATGAAGCCATGGCGCAATCGCTCGAAACCAGGCTGCGCTCGACTATCCTGCACGACGCCGCGCCCACGCCCAACCTGTCGACGATGCATCCATCACAGCCCAACATCCGATGAAAACACCTGCCCAACCGACCGACAAGAAGTCACCATGAAGCGCGCCCTGATTACCGGCGTCACCGGCCAGGACGGCGCTTACCTCGCCGAATTCCTGCTGGGGAAGGGATATGAAGTGCACGGCATCAAGCGCCGTGCGTCGTCGTTCAATACCGAACGCGTGGACCACCTGTACCAGGACCCGCACGAAACCGGTCGTCGCTTCGTATTGCATTACGGCGACCTCACCGACGCCACCAACCTGATCCGCATCATCCAGCAGGTGCAGCCGGACGAAATCTACAACCTCGGCGCGCAGAGCCACGTGCAGGTGTCGTTCGAGACGCCCGAATACACCGCCAATGCCGATGCGATGGGCACGCTGCGACTGCTCGAAGCGATCCGCATCCTCGGGCTCGAAAGCAAGACCCGTTTCTACCAGGCATCCACGTCGGAACTGTTCGGCAAGGTGCAGGAAACGCCGCAGAGCGAAACCACGCCGTTCTATCCGCGCTCGCCCTACGGCGTCGCCAAGCTGTATGCCTACTGGATCACCGTGAACTACCGCGAGGCCTACGGGCTGTACGCCTGCAACGGCATCCTGTTCAACCACGAATCGCCGATCCGCGGCGAGACCTTCGTCACCCGCAAGATCACCCGAGCGCTCGCGCGCATCCACCTCGGCCTGCAGGATTGCCTGTACCTCGGCAACCTCGATGCGCGTCGCGACTGGGGCCACGCGCGCGATTTCGTCGAGGCGCAGTGGCTGATGTTGCAGCAACCCGAGGCCGAGGATTTCGTCATCGCCACCGGCACGCAGCATTCCGTTCGCGAGTTCGTCAATGCCGCAGCGACCGAGCTCGGCTTGACGCTCGCGTGGCAAGGCAGCGGCACAGCGGAACATGCGGTGGTCGGCGCGATCGCGAACGAATCGGCCGTGAAGACCGGGCAGCGCATCGTCTCCATCGACCCGCGCTACCACCGTCCCGCCGAGGTGGAAACCCTGCTCGGCGACGCCAGCAAGGCGCGCGACAAACTCGGATGGACGGCGCGCACGTCGTTCGCCGAACTGGTGCGCGAGATGATGCAGTCCGACCTCCATCTCGCCCGGCGCGATGCGCTGGTCAGCGGCGCGGGCTACGCCTCGCCCACCCGGCACGAATAAGCCAGGCATGGACATCAGGGCACGCATCCACGTGGCTGGCCATCGCGGACTCGTGGGCTCGGCGATCGTGCGCCGGCTGCTGGCCGAAGGCGCCGACAACCTGATCCTGCGCACGCACGACGAACTGGACCTGACCGAGCAGGCGCAGGTCGATGCATTCTTCGCGACCGAAAAACCCGAATACGTCTTCCTCGCCGCGGCCAGGGTCGGCGGCATCCACGCCAACGAGACCTATCCGGCCGAGTTCATCCGCGACAACCTCGCGATCCAGACCAACGTGATCCACAGCGCCTGGAAACATGGCGTCAAGAAGCTGCTGTTCCTCGGCTCGTCGTGCATCTACCCACGCGATTGCCCGCAACCGATCAAGGAAGAGTACTTGTTGACCGGGCCGCTGGAATCGACCAATGCGTGGTACGCGGTCGCGAAGATCGCCGGGTTGAAGATGTGCCAGGCCTATCGGAAGCAATACGGATTCGATGCGATCTGCGCGATGCCGACCAACCTTTACGGTCCGGGCGACAATTTCGACGCCGAAAACTCGCATGTCGTGCCGGCATTGATCCGCCGCCTGCACGAAGCGAAGGTTCGCGGCGACCGGCAAGTCGTCATCTGGGGAAGCGGCAAGCCATTGCGCGAATTCCTGTACGTGGACGACCTCGCCGACGCATTGCTGCACCTGATGCGCCATTACGACGGGGACGGCATCGTGAATATCGGATCCGGCGATGAAGTGAGCGTCGCCGAGCTTGCGCGCATCATTGCCGAAGCGGTCGGATATCGCGGCGATTTCGTGTTCGACGGCAGCAAGCCCGATGGAACGCCGCGCAAGCTGCTCGATGCCTCGCGGCTACTCGCGCAAGGCTGGATGCCGAAGACCGGATTGGTGGCTGGCATTGCAAGAACCCATGGCTGGTTCCGCGAACACTGCGACGCCGACAAGAGCCTCGAAGGCGGTATGCAATGAATCTTGAACCGATCGTCGGTGGCTACCGCAGGATCAGGGCGTGGGTCCAGGGTGTCGATTCGCATGAACGTGCACTCGAGCTGCTCGGCAGGATGCTCGCCAACCAGGTCGCATCCAGGTCCGTGGTTTCATCGCTTCATGAAGTCGAATTTCGGGTCTACTCGCAATTCGGGGACGACGGGATCATCCAGTGGCTCGTCGCCAGGCTGCCATCCCTGCCGAAACAATTCGTGGAATTCGGCGTCGAGGACTACTCGGAATCGAACACGCGCTTCCTGATGGTCAACAACAATTGGCGTGGCCTTGTGATGGATGGCTCCAGCGACAAGATCGCCCGGTTGCGTGGCAGGAAGTGGTTCTGGCGATACGGACTGACCGCGATTCCACGCTTCCTGACGCGGGACAACGTGGACGCGATGATCTCCGGCTGGGCGGATGGCAGCGAGATCGGCTTGCTTCACATCGACGTCGACGGCAACGATTACTGGCTGTGGGACGCGGTCAAATGCACGTCGCCGGGCATCGTCATCATGGAATACAACGCGTTGTTTGGCGGCGAACGAGAGATCACCATCCCGTACGCACCCGACTTCCAGCGGCGTGCAGCGCATTATTCGGGACAGTACGCAGGCGCTTCCCTCGCGGCCCTCGCGCATCTTGCAGCAGCGAAAGGTTACGCACTGGTCGGCTCGAACAGCGCGGGCAACAACGCCTATTTCGTACGGACGAACCTGCTCGGTGACGGATTGCGGGAAGTGTCGGTAGCCGACGCGTTCGTGAAGCCGAACTTTCGCGAAAGCCGCGACCAGCGAGGTCGCCTGGATTATCTCTCCTACGAACAACGCCAGGCATCGATCCGCGGCATGCCCGTCGTCAACGTCCGGACCGGTCAGACCGAGCCGTTTTGATGGCGGAGCGAACGCCGCGCAGGCTCGTCATCCCGCGGCTTTCATCGCTGATGGGGCATCGCGGACGCGCCATCGCCAACACCGCCGCATGGTCGCTGGCGGCCAAGCTGGCCTCCGCGGCAAACCTGTTCGTCGCCGTTCCCTTCGTGCTGCGCGCGCTCGACCCGAAGCAGTTCGGCGCCTGGGCGACGCTGGTCTCGCTGGTGTATTTCGCCGGTTTCCTCGACTTCGGTTTCGGCAACGGCACCATGAACCTCGTCGCCGCGGCCCACGGTCGCAGCGCCACCGATGAGATCGCCGTGATCCTGCGCGAAAGCCGGCGCACGCTGGCGAAGGTTGCTGCAGGTCTCGCGCTGGCGGTTTTGGTCGCGTTGCCGCTGGTGCCCTGGTATCGGCTGCTCGGCCTGCCAGCGGACATGGCGGATCCATGCCGCTACGCCGCCGCGGCGGTCCTGTTCTCGATCGTGCTCGCGGTGCCGCTCAACCTGGCCAACCGCGTGCAGCTCGGGCTGGGACGCGGGGAACGCGCGTTCCGCTGGCAGGCCGCAGGCCAGCTGTTCGCCCTCGTCGCCGTGGTCGCGATGGCTTTCATGGACGCGTCGCTGCCGCTGCTGACACTGGCCGCGGTGAGCACGCCGCTGCTGGCATCGGCATGCAATACCCTCTCGCTGTGGCGCGACCCGGAATTGCGGCTCCCCAGGGGATCGCCGCGACACGCCGGCATCGCCACGCGCATCCGCCACGAAGGATTTCTGTTCTTCGTGATGCAGCTAGCGGCAGCGTTGGCTTTTTCGGCCGACCTGCCGCTGATCTCGGCGTTGCAGGATCCAGCCCAGGCCGGCGTCTACGCCATCGTGCAGCGCCTATTCTCGGTGATACCGCTCGGCCTGAGCCTGGTATGGGCGCCGCTCTGGCCGACTTACCGGCACGCGCTGGCGGGCGGGCACCACCAGTGGGTAGCGCGAACGGTGCGGCGCTCGATCATCATGGCGATGTGCATCGCCCTCGCTCTGGGTTCGATGATGGTCATCGGATTCGACTGGATCACCGGTTTCTGGGTGCACCGCGCACTCGCTGTCAGCACCCAGCTGCTGGTCGGCTTCGCGGCCTGGAGCGTGCTCGAAGCGGCCGGCACCGCGCTGGCGACCTTCCTCAACGCAGCGAGCGTGATGCGCATCCAGGTGATGGCGGCCTGCGCGTTCGCGACCGCGTGCCTCATCGGCAAATACTGGGCGATCCGCCATTGGGGCATCGCGTGGATGCCGTGGGTCACGGTCGCCACCTACAGCCTCACGGCGTTGCTGCCGTTCGCCTGGAACTGGAAGCGGATCTTCGCCGAAGCCGTAGCGAAGAAGTACTGACCCCGATCGGCATTCGGCACTGACGTAGAATCGTGCCACGAGCGCAGCGACCAAGCCCATGACCGCAACCTATGTCCAACGCATCAAGACGCGCCTGAAGAAGGTTCCCTGGTTGTCGCGTTTGCGATGGCGCATCCACGTCCTGCGCGACTGGTGGTCGACCAGGATCTGGAAGCGCACCACGGACGCAGTGACGCCGTTCGGATTCAAGCTGGCCACCCGCCTCCACCCCGCCTACGAACAGATGCGCACCGGCCAGTTCGAGCGCGAGGAAATGCGCATCTTCGGGCACCTGCTCGAATGGGCCGACGGCTTCATCGACGTTGGCGCCAACCTCGGCTACTACACCTGTTTCGCCCTGCAGAAAAACAAGCCGACCGTCGCCTTCGAACCGCAGGCGCAAAACCTCGAGTGCCTGTACCGCAACCTCGAGGCCAATGGCTGGAGCGATGCCGTCGAGGTCATCCCGGTGGCCTTGAGCACGAAGCCCGGCTTGCTGTCGTTATACGGCGCGTCGGGTCCGTCGGCATCGCTGGTGAAGGATTGGGCCGGGTATTCGCCGCGCTTCCGCCAGATGGTTCCGGTCAACACGATGGACAACATCCTCGCCGGGCGGTTTCCGGGACAGCGCCTGGTCGTGAAGATCGACGTCGAGGGCGCGGAGTTCCAGGTCCTGCAGGGAGCCATGGCGACGGTCGCGCGGTCGCCGCGGCCGTTCTGGCTGGTCGAAATCTGCTTCCGCGAATACCACCCGGGCGGAATCAATCCGGACTTCCTCAAGACTTTCGCGCTGTTCTGGGACCACGGTTACGACTGTTATTGCGCCGACGAAACCTGCGCGCCGGTATCACGCGCGGATGTCGAGCGATGGCTGGCGACGGGCGTGCGCGACGTGCAGACCTTCAACTACGTGTTCGTCGACCAGGCGCTGCGCCTGAATCCCGACCAGACCGTCAGCGCGCGCCAGCCGACGGCGTGACGAGGCGCGAACCGGACGCGCTGCTCAATCCCTGCGTTGATCTTCGCGCGCCAGCGCGCCGTCGACGAGCAGCCGCACCATCTGCGCGAAGTCGACGCTCGGGGCCCAGCCCGTCGCACGACGCAACCGCGAGGCATCGCCGCACAGCTGTTGCGGGCCACGCTTGAGCAACCTTGACGTTTCGACCACGCGTTCCTGCCATTCCACGCCGAGGTAGTCGGCGGCGATCGCGACCATGTCGCGAACGCTGTGCATGATGCCGCTGGCGACGACGAAGTTGCCGGCATTCGGCGCGTCGAGGAGCAACTGCATCGCGTGCGTGTAGTCGGGAGCGTAGCCCCAGTCGACGCGCGCATCGAGCGTGCCGATTTCAAGCCGGTCGGCGCGCCCGTCCCTGAGCGCCAGCAGGCCATCGACGCCCCGGCGCGACACGAACTGCACGCCGCGCAAGGGCGACTCGTGGTTGAACAGGATGCCGCAGGAAACGCTCAGGCCGCGTTCGCGCACGTAGTAGTCGGCAAGCATCATCCCGGCAGCCTTGGTGACGCCATACGGACAGGCGGGACGCCGCGGCGTGTCTTCGTCCTGCGGGCTCGTTTCGGCGTCGCCGAAGATGCGCGATGACGATGCGTAGAAGATCCTGGCCTGCGGGCAGTAGTCGGCGACGGCGGCGAGGACGTGGCCGAACGCGTGGACGTGCACCTCCCAGCTGCCCCGCCACAGTTCGGCATCGTCGCCGCGCAACTGCTCCGAACTATGGTGGTGCGCGGCGAGGTAGTAAACCTGGTCGGGGTTGAAGCGCTCGATCAGGCGTCGCACGCACGCGAGATCGGTGATGTCGACGATCCCGTCCCATGGCTCTGCATGCGTGCGAGTTTCATGCCGGGAGATGCCGATCAGCGAAAAATCGCGCGCGACGAGCTGGTCCCAGAGGATGCGTCCATCCTGGCCGCCGTGGCCGATGATCAACGCGCGCGGCATCAATCGCCTACGATCTCGATCTCGGGAAGCGGGAAAATAAGTTTTCCACCGCCGGCCAGGTACTCCTTCTCGCGCTGCACGATCGCAGACTTGAAGTGCCATGGCAGCACGAGGAAATAATCCGGGCGCATCGCCCTGGCTTCCTCTTCGGAGATGATCGGGATCAGCGTTCCCGGGGTGAAAGCGCCGAACTTCTCCGCGTTCACTTCGGCGATCGCGGGGATCTGCTTGGGCCCGAACTGGCAGAACTGCAGGAGCACGTTGCCCTTGGTCGAAGCACCATAACCGAGGATGAGCTTACCGTCGGCGGCGAGCGTATGGATCAACCGTTGCAGGTCCGCGCGATGCTTGAACACGCGGTCCTCGAATTGCCGGTACGGCTTGGCCGAATTGAGCCCCCAGTTTTCCTCCTGCTGCAGCATCCAGTCGATGATCGGCCGCGCGCTGGCGATGTCCGCCTTCTCGTGGCAGGCAGTGACCGCAACGCTGCCGCCGTTGACGCTGTTCATCTGCACGTTGGAAATGCGCAAGCCATGGCGCGCGAGGAGATCGTGGATGACGCGCAGCGAATAATATTCGAGGTGCTCGTGGCAGACCGTATCGTAGGCATTGGTCCGCAACATCGACGGCATGTAACTTTGCTCGAAATGCCAGACGCCATCCGGCGCCAGCGCCCGGGCGATGTCACCCACGAATGCATTGGGGTCTTCCAGGTCGTAGAACATGGCGATCGAGGTGATGACCTTTGCGCGGCGGCCGCCGGAAACTTCCAGGAACCTGTCACCGGCGAAAAATTCCGTCACCACGTCGATGTCCGCGGGATAGAAATCGCGGAATTTGTTCGCCGTGGGATCCATGCCCACCCGACGGATGCCCGCTGCGGAATACGCCTTCAGCAGGGTGCCGTCGTTGCTGCCGATGTCCAAGACCCAATCACCCGCCGCGAGCGGGTACTGCCGCTCGAGCCCGCGCACCTTGCCGCCCAAGTGCGCGACCATGGAAGAATTCAACCCCGACCGATAGCCGTAATTGTCGCCGTACATTTCCGTCAGGCTGTAGGAATGCTTGAGCTGCAGCAATCCGCTATCCGGGCACCAGACCAGCTCGAGCGGCCCCTTGGTGACGGCCTGTTCCCGGCTGCGCGGAAAGACGCCCGTCAGGTATTGCTCGCCCAGGTTCAATACGGAAACAAGATGCGAACTGCCGCTGATTCGGCATTTCCGGATCTCCTGGATTGCATCAAGCTCGGAACCTGTGCTCATCATCCTGTCCTTGAAAGTTCTTCTTGCGCCACTGGATCGACTCGGGCCTACGGCTTCTTGAACCAGTTCCTGAAATAGAACCGGCTTGCCTCCATGTCGAGCAGGTGGATGTTGGAATCGCGGTAATCGAGGCGGCAGTAGGCAAGTCCGATGAGGTTGGCGATCACGCCGGGGAAACAGGCCAGTCCCAGGGCCTTGGCCTTGTCCCAGCGCGAAACCAGGCGCGGCCTGACCCACCTCCGGTAATCGCCCAGGTCGTAGGTTCCCTTGGCCCGGTAAAACAGCAAGCTCTTCATGCTACGCCATGGCTCGTTGCGGTAGCACTTGTCCTTCACCGCCGCCGGAATCGCAGCAAGCGACCCGATGAGTTCCGTCCAGCGGATCATTCGTATCTCGAATTCCTTCGGCCTCCACTGCGCGTTGCCGAACCTGATCGAAATCAGCGGCTCGGAAAGAACCAGCGTTTCTCCGGGCAAGCGCTCCTGGAAAATGACGCCCACGTGGATGAAGTAGGATCCGAAATAGGGCTCCCTCTGGCGCGACAGCCAGATGTCCCGGCGGATCACAACTGCGCCGATGTAGCTCAGGTAGGCGGATGTCTCTTCGAACAGCCGCTCGAATTCCGCGGGCGAGTACGAGCGATCGGCCGGGAATCGCAACCTGCTGGGGTCGAGCAGCTCGGAGAAATCGAAATTCCTCACCTCGGAATTCACGACGATCAGGCTGTATTGCCGCTCGATGGCCCGCAACACCGCGGCTATCGCGCCGGGCTTGAGCAAGTCATCGTCGGACATCAGCCAGCAATATTCCCCCGTCGCCAGTCCAACCGCCGCGTCGTAATCGCGATCCACCCCGCCGTTCTTTTCCTGCCTGACATAGCGAAGGCCGGGATTGCCATCCTGCAAGCGACGCACGACCTGTTCGGTGTTGTCGGTGGACGCGCCATCGAGAACGACGATTTCGACGGCATCGCCGCCCTGTGCGGTAATACTCTGGATGGTTTCGCCGATGAAGTCGCCACGATTGCGCGTGGCGATGCAGACGGAGAGGCTAATGCCCATCATTTTTGACGGGCATCAAATCGACCACCGCGGGTGGGATTGTCGACGGCATCGGGCTTGTGGCCCAAGTTGACGCGTCCGCGCACGAAGTTAGCGAAAAGAGAGCCAACAATCATTTCCCCGAAAACGGAAGCATCTCTTTCGGACGCCAATCCCGACGCGCCGCAAAACGCGGCCGGGACCATGCCCTTCAATGCATTGCGACAGCCAAGCCGCCACGAATATACGATGCGGCCAATGCAGTCGCAAGCGGCGCCCGCCCATCGCGCGGGTATGCCCTGAGAAAGCCGCGGCGTACCATGCAGCATGAAAGAGTGGCGGGCTTCGAGGACTCCATAGTCCCGGGAAGCATGGGCGATTCATGGCGCGGGTCTTCGGGGTGGGCAAGGCATTGCGAATTTATTTCCTTGGCAAGCGCCATCCCCAACAGCGCGATCTGATCGAACGCCCGTATGGGCGTTTCCACTATTTGCCGGTCGCGCTGGCAGCAGCGGGCCACGACGTGCGCGTGATGTTGTGCAGCCATCGCGCCTTGCCGGCAATCGAACACGACGCCGATGGCGTGCATTGGAGCAGCCGCGACGTGCGCACGATTGGACCATTGCGCCTGCTGGACGAACTGACGCGACAAGCACGCGCATTTCGCCCCGACTGGGTCGTCGGCATGTCCGATGCGCACTACGGATGGCTGGCCCATCGGTTGTCGCGCCGCTGCGAAGCGCGGTTGGCCATCGATGCCTACGACAATTACGAAGCCTACATGCCGTGGAACGTGCCGCTCCATTGGCTCTGGCGACGCGCGTTGGGCGCCGCGGACCTGGTGACTGCTGCCGGTCCGCAACTGGCGGAACTCCTGCAGTCGCATCGCCGGCGTGGCAGGCCGGTCGAGGTGCTGCCGATGGCCGCCGATCCGGAGTTCCGCCCACGCGACAAACAGGAATGCCGCGCCGGACTAGGATTGCCGCAGGATGCCCCGCTGCTCGGCTATGTCGGCAGCTGGACGAAGAGCCGCGGCACGCACCTGATCGTGGATGCGTTCGAACGCGTTCGCGCGGCGCAGCCGGAGGCGCGGTTGGTGCTCAGTGGTCGCCCGCCCGGGGAGGTGCTGCATCTGCCTGGCGTCATCGGCCTTGGTTACCTGCCTGACGCGCAGTTGCCGCTGCTGGTCAGCTCACTGGACGTTGCATGCATCGTCACTGCCGACACCGCGTTCGGCAAATTCAGTTATCCGGCGAAACTTTGCGAAGCGATGGCGTGCAAGGTGCCGGTCGTCGCCAGCGCAACCGCTGCGGTGCGCTGGATGCTCGATGATCGTGCAGGGCATCTCGCGCGGCTCGACGATCCGGCCGACTTCGCCGAACGCGCGCTGGCATTGCTTGCGACACCCGTCGCCGAGTATGGCGACAGGCCAGGCTGGGATGCGATCGGTACACGGTTGAATGCCATGTTGGGGTGATGCGATGTGCAGGACGCGAACGAAAGGAGATCGTCGTGGCTATTTCCCGCGCGCGGCCCGGCTTGCAAGCAACGTGGCGAGCAGTTCTCGCAATCGCGCGCCGAACGCATCCCAGGCAAAACCCTGCGCATAGCGCCTGCGTCCGGCTTGCAC
>Ga0105248_10005046_pt1 | contig 14576 bp, 10 predicted proteins | sample KBSS34metaG_FD_81524 | JGI IMG/M metagenome (GOLD analysis project Ga0105248, IMG submission 81524) | Switchgrass rhizosphere microbial communities from Kellogg Biological Station, Michigan, USA - KBS S3-4 metaG | ecosystem: Host-associated > Plants > Roots > Rhizosphere > Soil | place...
ACCACACTCGCGGAAGTGAAAGGCAAAGCCCGAGAAGTTCCGCAGCCCAGAGAGCGTTCGAATGGGAGTTCCCGCGCCTCAAACGAACGCGAAAGAGAACCACGCGCCGCGCAACAGCACGTGCCGGTCCAGGTTAAAAAGAGAATTCCGCCTCCCAACGAAACCAACGCTGAGATCTTTTATTACAAGAAACAGATCGACGCGCACACACCGATGGTGATTGTTCTACTGGATGGCGAAGAGATTGAAGGCACGATTGAGTGGTATGATCGTGGCGCCCTGAAGGTAAACCGAAAGGGTGCGCCCAATCTTCTGATTCTCAAAAGGAACATCAAGTACATCTACAAGGCCGACGAACGCGTTGAAACAGCCAGCGCCTAAGGGGAATTAAATAGCGAAGTCAACATAGCCTCGCCCTGACTTCTCGCTAGAACAGTGCGTCGCCTCAAGCAATGCGACTCTCAGACCAAAGTCCAACTAACCCGGGACCTCGACCCAGGAGAGTTTTGCCGCGCATCGGCATTACCATGGGGGACCCTGCCGGGATTGGTCCTGAAGTTGTCCTCAAAGCAGTTGCTGAGGATGAAGTCAAACGAGTTTGCGTGCCCGTGATCATCGGCGATGCACAGTTGCTCGCTCACACGGCACGCACTCTCGATCTGCAATCCGGTTACGACATCATTCGCACTGGAGAGTCTTTTCCGGAACTGCTTGCCGAACCCGTCATTTATCATCTCGACAACATCAGCGGTCTTATCGAGCCTGGCATCGAGTCGGGCGTGGCCGGTAAAGCTGCGGGTGGTTACATCGAAGCGGCGGTGGAGTTGTGCGCGGCGGGCAGCATCGACGCGATTGCCACTGCGCCGATTAACAAACGCGCGCTGTTTCTCGGTGGGTATAGTTTTCCCGGACATACGGAGTTTCTTGCTCATCTGACGGGCGCCGAGGAATATGCGATGGCGTTTGTGGCTGCCAACCTGCGCATTGTTTTACTCTCAACGCATGTTCCGCTTTCAGAGGCGATCCGCATGGTTAAGAGTGATCGGCTGGTGAAAGTGATTAGTCTGACGCATCGTGAGCTGCAACGCTGGGGCATCGAACGTCCGCGTCTCGCAGTGGCGGCACTCAATCCGCATGGAGCTGAAGGCGGATTATTTGGTGTTGAGGAAGCTTCCGAGATCATGCCGGCCATCGAGGCGTCGCGGCGGATCGACGATATCAACGTGCAGGGACCATTCTCAGCGGATACAGTTTTTCTAAGAGCTTCGCGTGGGGAGTTTGACGCGGTCGTCGCCTGTTATCACGATCAGGCCATGATTCCGGTAAAGTGTTTGTCGTTTGGCGAGGCCGTCAACGTCACATTGGGGTTGCCTTTTATCAGGACTTCGGTGGACCATGGTACTGCCTTCGATATCGCCGGAAAAGGACTGGCGGAACATTCGAGCATGGTAGCGGCGATCAAACTCGCAGCTGAGCTATCCACACAGGCGGGCGAGAGTTGCCGCTCAGTGGAAGTTTAAGAGAGAAGCCCACTCACATGGACAACAACCTTACGAATGAAACAGAAAACCGGCGCATGCTGGTGGCCGATGACGATCCGGCTATCCTGCGCCTGATTGCTACGATTCTCGAGAAAGAAAATTTCACGGTCGTAACGGCGCGCGACGGGCGCGAGGCTTACAGGATTTTGCAGAGTGATTCTGATTTTACTGCTGCAATCCTCGACGTTGTGATGCCGCACATCTCCGGTCCGGAACTGGTCCGCTTCATGAAGTCGGAAGAACGTTTGAAGCGTATTCCGGTAATGATGATGACGGCCGAACAGGATCCGAAACTTTCCTCTGACAGCTTCGCCGCCGGCGCCATCGTGTTCTTGCCGAAGCCTTTCACCACTGCGCAACTACAGATCATGTTGCAGATGTTGATTGGTAAAAAGACCGCCGATTCCTAAATGAGAGTGCTCCTGCTTTTTATGCTTCTTTGTGGCGTGCCCATTCACGCGCGCGCTGATCTCAGTCAAAAGCAGGCTCGCAAAGTGATTCAGACAATGGGTGGGTGGTCTCTGCCGAGTGATTCCGTGCGTGTTCGATCAGTGAACTCGAGTGCAGAGGGTGCCGAAGTCAGTGCTGAGATCGAGGTAGTGTTTCGACTGCGACTATTTGAAGAGCACTGGCAGTTACAGGAGATCAGAGTTGCGCCGGATCGCTGGGAGCGGTTGCAAGTGATTGCGCGTGCGGCAAACGTTGAAACGCCTGTTGCAGAGTGTGATATACCCGCGCAGATCGCTACAAAACTCACGACTAGACTCGCGCGCTGTATGGTTGCGGCGCTGTTTGGTGTCAGGCTTCCGTCCGATGACGTGCGGATCAAAGAGATCTCACCGTTTGGCTTATCGATTGGTAAGGAGTCGGCAGCGCTCGTCACCGCATTTGTTCGCGCGGACTTCCGCCTGGCACAAGATGCAAACGCATGGCGTATCACTGCATTCAAGAGCGGCACACGCGACTGGTTCAACGTCTCGACTCTTCCACTCGCGATCGATCAAGTCAAACGCTCAGCCGCGAGTGACGAACTTTCAACAATTGCGAAGGCGCTCAGCGACTACCGCCGTGACCGCGGCTACTTCGTTGTTGCGGATAAAGAATCCGTCCTGATCGATCACCTCAGTCCCAAGTATCTAATCCGTATCATCCGCGTAGATCCGTGGCACCGTCCCTATCAATACGACGGCCAACAAGACCACTACGCCCTCCGCTCCCTCGGCCCCGACGGCAAACCCAACACCCCGGACGACGTGGTCGTGTCTTCTCCATAACGTTTGTTGAATTCGTTGACTTTTCGCCTCTGCACCAATACGATGAGCCGGTCCAATTTAATTTGAATCCCACAGTTTAGACTAAGCGTACAGCCCTCATTGTGCGTTCGACTCGATCCCCAAATAGTTTCCGTCTCCCCCGGGTGTAACCATCAACCATTGATCAAGCGGGCAGGTTCCAAGATCTCATTGGAGGACTCGCTATGTCTTCTCACGCTCTGCATTCTGCAATCCGAATTGCGTTGGCATTAATTGTCTCTGCTGCACTGCTGCCATTCCCGTGCATATCACTTATCAGAAGCGCGATAGCGCAGGGCCAGAAGGCTGAACACTTACCGCGGCCTGGACCTGGGAAGCCCGAAGGTACATTGCCAAACCTGGATGAGTTACGAAACGAGTCAAAACTCGAACGCGAGCCGCCCGCGCCGATTCCTTCAACAGTTCGTTCATCGAAGATTCCGCAGCAGCCCTGGAATGGCCGACGCGTCGGTGATCCTCCCGCTGAAGAGAAATTGGACCAACGGATCGAACCCCGACAGACGCACCGCGCCCATGCGCGCCGGCGCATGAGCTCGCCGCCGCCGCTGCTCGATGATCAGTTTGTACAGAACTTTCTCACCTGGGCCATACTGCGTTTACCGTCTAGTAGTGAAGCGACTTTTTGGAATGATCAATTGCGAGTTGCTTACGCGCAGGGGCAAACGTCAGTGAAGCTCGCGGCAGTGGCGCTTGGAAAGACGCTGTTTGAATCGGCTGAATACTTGGGCCGAAATCGAGATAATCACTGGTACGTCTACGACCTTTATAAGACTTTTCTAATGCGCGATCCGGATGCTTCCGGTTGGGCGTATTGGGAAAGCGTAGTGCCGGCTAATGGACGAGAGAACGTCCGGCGCGCCTTCGAAGAAGCACCTGAATTCGCCGGCATTCTGGCGAGTATTGTGCCCAATGGTTCAGCTACGCCGGCTGCTGCTTCGTTGATCTCTGCTCGTGTTGAGCCTCGCAATCAGCCTGGTCATGGCATGCTGGCGCGCGATGCAACCTGGAGTGTGCCGCTGCTGAGTTTGCCGGGACGCAACGGACTCGATCTTGGACTCGCGCTTTCCTACTCTTCGCAGGTCTGGACGCGCTCTGGTCCATACTTACATTTCGACGAAGACAACGGCTTTCCAAGTCCTGGATTTCGTTTAGGCTTCCCGGTCATTCAGCGCAAGGTCTTCGATGCGCAACTTGCGAAGAACTCATTTCTGCTGATCAACGCCACCGGTCAGCGCGTCCAACTGCGACAAGTCGGTTCGTCGAACATTTATGAAGCGGCCGATTCATCTTATCTGCAATTGACTGACAACAGCCCCAGCCTCGTATTGCGATCCACCGATGGTACTCAGTTCAGTTTTATAGAGATCCAAAACGAGTTCCGTTGCTGGCAGATCAAGGATCGCAACGGGAATTATCTCGCTATTGCCAACAATCCTCTGGGACAAATGACGAATATCACTGACACCCTCGGCCGCGTCATCACGTTTAACTACGACAGCAACGCAAACTTGATCTCGATCACACAATCGTGGAATGGGCAACCCTCGCACCAGTGGGTCAGTTTCGGCTGGGGCACGCGCACGGTGCAGTCGAGTTTTTCCGATGGCGCGGTGGTGGGAACAGCAAATGGCGCAATCGTGCCGGTGATCACTCAGGTCTCGTTGAACGACACTTCTTACTTCACGTTCGATTACAACAACTCACTGCAAGTCACGGCAATCAAAAACTACTTCACGTGGGAACGTAATGCCACCACGTTCACTTACGAAACACCTGCGAGCGATGTACCGCGTTTGGTGGACAGTCGTGTTTCAGCGCAGAACTGGACGGGTGTAAATGGTGTGCCGTCGCAGGTAATCACGCAGTACAGTGTGGCGGCGGATGGCGCGTGTGTGATGACCGCGCCTGATGGAACGATTTACAAAGAGTATTACGGCACTGGCTGGCAGAAGGGGTTGATGACGCAGAGTGAAATCTGGTCGGGAGGGGTAAAGCAAAAGTGGACCACTACGGCATGGACGCAGGACAACACCTCTCTCAGTTATCAAACGAATCCACGAGTTATCGAGACAAATGTCTACGATGCAGGCGGCAACCGGCGGCGCATGGTAATCGATTACGGACAGTATGCGCAGTATGGTCTGCCTTACTATGTCGCGGAGTATGCCGCTGACGGCGCGACCGTACTCAGGCTGACATTTACTGACTACAACCTGAGTCAGGCGTATCTCGATCGGCGCATCATTGGGCTTGTGTCGGTATTACATGTTAAGAATGGCAGTAGTTTTGAAAGCAAGATCACTTACGACTACGATGATCCCGCGCGGCTTCAAGCGCTGCCGGCGGCGGCTACGCAGCATGACAGTACTGCTTTCGCTGCGCGTGGAAATGTGACCGCAGTCTCGCGTTGGGATGTGAACGACATCAATAATGCGACCAGGAAGTTAACCACCTACACAAACTACTACACAACCGGTACGCCGACTTCGAGCACAGATCCCGCCGGACATCAGAGTAGTATCAGTTACACGGATTCTTTTTCTGATACCGTGAATCGCAATACGTTTGCTTATCCAACTACGATGACTGACGCGGACGGCTTTAGTTCGTACGTCCAATACAACTTCGACCTTGGCGCTACTACCCGCACGCAATCGCCGGCGCCGGCAGGCCAGTCACAGGGTGCGATTCAAACGATGAGTTACAACAGCCTGGGCCAGCTCGAGCTCATCACCACTGTAAACAACGGCGCCTACAAACGTTTCTGGTATGGAGCGAACTATGCCGCCAGCTATACGACGGTTAATAACGTGGCGGATGAACTGTATGCAATTTCGGTTACGGATGGTTTAGGGCGCGTCTTTGGCAGTTTTGGAAATCATCCTGGCAGCACGGGTGGTTATAGGATGGTGCTTACGGTTTATGATCAGATGGGACAGGCTGTTAAGGTCTCTAATCCGACCGAGATCTACGGTAACTGGGCACCGGCTGGAGATGACGCTGCAGGTATTTACTACACCCAGCAGACCTACGATTGGAAAGGGCGCCCGTTAGTGACTACCAATACTGACGGAACGACCAAGGAAGCTAGTTATGGGGGGTGTGGCTGTGCCGGCGGCGAGGTCGTGACTCTTACCGATGAAGGGTCTCAAATAAACTTTGCCGGTACCGTTAAAAAGCGGCAGCAGAAGATCTATTCCGACGTGTTCGGGCGCCCATGGAAAACTGAGGTGCTCAACTGGGATGGTACTGGACCAAATGGAACAGCTCCGAATAACTCCGTATATTCAACGACCATTAACACCTACAATGTGCGCGATCAGCTCACAAACGTAAAGATGTATCAAGGAACTGAGAGCAGTGGCGCATTCCAGGAGACCACGCTGACTTATGATGGTTACGGTCGACTAAAGACGAGGCATACCCCGATACAGAACGCGGGTGCCCCCACCACCTGGAATTACAACGCCGATGACACCCTTCAAAGTATTAGCGATGCTCGCGGAGCCACGGCCACTTTCAGCTATAACAACCGCGACCTCCTCACTGGCATAAGCTACACCGCACCGACTGGCATCACGGTACCTGCTCCCATTAGCTATAGCTACGATGGCGTAGGAAACCGAAGTGGTATGACGGATGGAGCGGGAACCATGTCATATCACTACGACGCTCTGTCGCGAATGGATTGGGAGGAACGAACTTTCACCGGTTTATTCGGTGCGTATCGGCTGAGTTACAGCTACAACCTTGCCGGCTCGATGACTGGTTTGAGTGAACCCGGCCAGTTTGGAATGACAATCAATTACGCCTACGATTCAGCTAATCAGCTTATCTCGGTCAGCGGCTCAGGACCTGGTTCAATGCCGCAATACATGTCGGGAATTCAGTATCGAGCATTTGGCGCAACCAAAACCATTAACTATGGTAGTGGGGCAACGCTTAACGTCTCTTACAACCCGCGCATGCAAGCGTCATATTACGCACTAAGTCCTGTCTACACGTACACGTATCCTTCAGGCTACAGGACGATGGGCACTGAGAATCAGTACCATCCTGATGGCCGTATTCGTTATGCGCGCGATCTCGAGAACGGCACCTTCGATCGAGCTTATTTTTATGATCAGGCTTCGCGTCTGGAAAAAGTCTATACTGGCCGCGAAGCGCGTGGATTCCCGCCGTCAGGGTATGCAGATTGTCCTTTCCAGCAAACTTACAGCTACGACGTTTGGAATAACATGGGTCGCACTGGCCATCATTGGGCCAGGCCCAGAAGTGACAACCCGAGTTATGACAACAATGGCCGTCGTGCTGATTGGACCTATGACGCGTCAGGTAATGTGCTCATCCGAGACGGGGGCTGGAAGATTCATTCTTATAACGCCGCCGGTCAGCAGCACCGCTACGATGAATCAGGACTTGAGCCCACATCCACCGGTTATCTTTATTTCCAAAATATCATCGACCTGACCTATAACGGTGATGGTGAGGCAGGCAAACGTGTGGAGACTCGCTACACCGAGACCGAAGAGGGCTCGCAGAATGATGTCACTACCATTTACTACGTGAGATCAACTGTCCTCGGAGGGGCTGTGATTGTAGGTGTGGATCAATTTGGTGGAAAGAGCGAAGGACACGTTTACGCAGGCGGGCAAAAGATAACGGACCCATCGGGACTTCATAATGTCAATCCAGTGACAGGGGCTTGGGTGAGTACCGCGTATAGCTTAGGAGTCATTTTGGGTACGCGCACCGAGCTGGATCCGCTCGGCGCCGATGTGGGAGTGTGGGATCCATATACAACCAGTACTACGTATGCAGATATCATGGGCCTGCAATCGCTTTACGAAGAGCGAGGCAACCCTTTTGACCTTGCGGGCGGTTGCGCGCTGGATGGGGTGGCGATTCCGTGCAATGAAGCGATGCAGCGGCTGCAGAGCGGCGTAGCCGAGCAGCTAATTCCTGTAAATTACTACGTCACCGCGACGCGCAATGGGCAGACGGTTTTTAGTGGTTTCGCGGGTTCCGGCTATGCTCGTCCAGAAGACATGTTGATGTCGCAAACGACGACACACGGGAGCCTCACTCCTGAGCAGACACAACAATTCGGCAGTCAGTTAGGTAATCAGAGTTTTTGGGCCGGACTGCTCAACGGCAGCACAGACTTCGGTACGACTTACGCGAACACGACGTATTCCGATGATGTGGGCACGCATGATCTCTCAAGTGCATACAATGTGAACATTTTCGGGGGCGCCGGCATGATCGGTCAGAATACCCTGCCTCTACCAACGGATCTAAAAGCGAAAGTCACTAATATAATAAATAATCCTAAGTATGACTGTGCCAACTATATCAAGCAGCTATTGGGGGCGGTAAAGGAAAAAGTCGAGTCAGATGATGCGGTTAAGCTCTATGAACGCGTTGACCGTGAGGGCGGGTTTTCACTAAAGCGACTACAACGAGACCATGCTGGAGAGGCTGACTTCAAAGGGAATAAGAGAATTATTTACGTGAACCCAATTTCTACTCCTGCTACGGCTCGCGAAATACTGCATAGTGAATATGCTTACGCCAATACTGTCTTAAATGAGCTCATGCATCACGCACGCAAAAACGGTACGTTTTCGGACCGCGCTTTAGCAAGAGCGGCGTTTTCTCTCTTGAGCGCAGATGACAAACTCAAACATCCGCTACCGACGACAAGCGATATTGAGACTAACAGCCGATACTTTCATCCTTTATTTAACACACATTGCCGTTCGGTAACTGGAGAGTAAAATGAAAGCACTTAGCTTGGCGTTTACGAGCAGTTTGCTCTTCGGCTTGCTCAGCGTTAGTGGGAATGGCCTCGGACAATCCTGGCGCACCATTACGCCACTGAAATCCACGCGAGCTGAAGTGGAGCGTCAATTCGGGCCGAGCAGTGACCCTTATCTTGCAAGTTATTCACTAAAGGATGGAACTCTGTTTGTGGAATACTCAAGTGGCCCTTGCAGAGCTGAAAGAAAAGGTGGATGGAACGTGAAAGATGGAGTGGTTGTGTCTGTTCGTTTTGAGCCAAAATCAAAGAAGAGATTCACACGTCTCAAATTAGACCTTTCAAAATTCAAGAGAGTTAAGGGCGGAGATGTAGTCGGCATCATTAACTATACGAATGAGGAAGAGGGAGTTACATACGAAGTCCAACGCGGTAGAGTAGACGCGATAGAGTACCTGCCCGGCAAGCGCTATTATTCGCTGAAGTGTGTCGACTAAATCGATTCGTTGCGAGATGGCCTGAAAGTCAATCATCTGCCAGGCAGGGGGGCTGAGGTCCACGCCCCGGATGTTCTGGAAGTTAATGCTCTTTTTGAAAGGTTCGCAGTGTCCCAGGTAAAATCAACAAGTGACATCAGTGGCCGAACCACCACGTAGGATCGTGGGCCTGAGTCGCACAGCACGTCACTTGATCCGTTTACCGAGCGTCACGCGTCCGTTCTGATCAATCTTTATCCCCGTCACCTTCCCATCCGCATCTTTCACAAACGTCAACTTCGCTACGAACGCCCGCGGATAGAACACCGTTTCTGACTCGGGAAAGATTTCAAAACTACCTTGACCGGTCGCTTGAGTCATGAACTTGTCTCCCTCACGGAACACACGCAACACAAACCCTGGTCCAACTTCATACTCGCCTACGTACGTGTCGAATACTTTCGCCTCTACGACGACCGCGGGCTTATCGAGTCGCTTCAACACCTCCGCAGCGTTGGTGTTGTTTGGATTCAATTCGAGTGACTTCTTGTAGTTTTGTATTGCCAACTCGCGCTCGTTGATGCTCGTGTATGCCTCAGCGAGGCTGTCGTAGGTGTTGAATCCCTGCGGGTATGCCTCGACGTTGAGCTTGAGGATCTCAATCGCCTCTCTCGCTTTACCACTTCGCAGTAGTTGATAACCGAGTCGATTCAGTTCGGGCTCGGCGAAGTCGTAGGTCGCGGCTTGTTTCGCTTTCAGATCACGATACTGTGCGATCCCGGCTTCGATTCCTTTTTCGTTGATTGTGTTTTCGAGCACGGAGACAATCGAGATCTTTGGTGGCTCGTATGGCTGGTTGTAGATGATCTTTGCAATCGAGTCGCTCAGGCGATCGAGATACTCGGTGCCGGTGTTGTCCAGCATTACGATCAGGTTCTTCTCTTTTGGAAACCGCACGATGGTAGTGGTGAAGCCGTTGATGCCACCGCCGTGAGTGATTACTGGCACGTCCGCGTTGTTCTGTTTGAACGAGGCATTGCGAACGACCCATCCGTATGCGTAATTGTCGAGAAACGGCGTGTACATCAACGCTTTCGACTGTGCCGTGAGCAGCTTGTCGGTGTAGAGCGCCTGGTCCCAGACATAGAGGTCTTCTACGGTCGAATAGAGTGAGCCCGCAGCGTAGGGAATCGACATGTCGAGATAGAGTGAGTTGGTGTAACCGTTGGGCGTCCTGGTATAACCGGTAGCGCGTTTGGGAATGATCGTGTCGTGATGATCGTAGCCGGTGTTCTTCATGCCGAGTGGGTCGAAGATGTTCTCCTTCAACACCTGCTCGTATGGTTTGCCCATGACGCGTTCGATGATGGCGCCGAGCAGAAAGTAACCGGAGTTGTTATACAGGAACTTCGAACCCGGCTCGAATTCGAGATTGCCGCTCGCATACTTCTTCACAAACTCGTCGACCTTGTAAGGATTCCGGCTCACGTTTTCGGCGAAACCCGGCTGACTCGTATAACTCGGAATGCCGGAGGTATGCGTAAGCAGATGATGAATCGTGACCTTCTCGCCGACGTCTTTACGGTACTCCGGTAAATAATCAGACAGCTTGCCGTCCAGCTTAATCTTCCCCTGTTCGACGAGTTGAAGAATGACTGTCGCGGTAAACTGTTTGGTGATCGAACCGAGGCGAAATTTGGTGTCGGGTGTGTTCGGAATGTCCCACTCCATGTTCGCCATTCCAAACGCTCCTTTGTAGACAACTTTGCCATTCTCCGCGACGAAGGCCGCGCCATTAAACTGCCGGTACTTGTGCGTGACCGCGAGCACCTCCTGAATCTTCGCCGCGTGGTCCTGGGCAAGCGCGGTCTGTTGGAGAAAAACAGCTAAAACGCTGGAGAGTAGTAAACATTTCGTCGCTGAAAGAGTTCGCATAGTTGTAGTTCCTTGGCCCTTACTGGACGTGATTGGGCTATAATACCTCTCATGAGCGCACTCCTCGAAGAACTGACGAAAAAATCGCGTCTCCTCACGGCACAAGAGAAAGCGACCCTGGCCCGCATCCTCATTGAGGGACTAGACGCATCCGCCGATCGCAATGTAGAGCAGTTGTGGGTTGCAGAGTCTCAACGACGTTATCAAGCCTATATCAGAGGTGGGATAGACGCCTATCCCGGCGACGAAGTTATGACTCGAGTCCGCAAGCGGCTTGAATGATTCCATACCGTTTCCTCTCGCCAGCAGAGGAAGAAATGACTGAAGAAGCTTTGTTTTATGAAATCGCTTCCACTGGTCTGGGAAGTGATTTTCTTGATGATGTTTAAAGGGCAGTGAACAGACTATTGAAGCGAACAGCATCGTAATTGTCGCAGTTGCCCACCATGGGCGTGACCCGGAGTACTGGTTGTCACGTGTGAACTAACTTTTACTGCAGGCCTAAAACAAACTCTTGACTGCCGCTTACCGTGGGTGTTAGGTTCTTTTAGGGCCTCTTCCAGAGGCTCGCTTCGTACGACATGCCCGCGCCATCCGTGCATACGCACTTGGCCCCGCCGATGGTGCAATTCAGCTAAAGGGATTAGCTTTGCTAGCTGGACGCAAACTCCTACTTGCCGATGATTCGGCCACCATTCAGAAAGTTATCGACCTTACGTTCGCTGACGAAGGTGTGCGAGTCGTGACTGTCGGCAATGGCCAGGAGGCTATCGAAAAACTCCTGGAGGTTGAACCCGATATAGTTCTGGCAGACGTTTTTATGCCGTCTCCCAACGGTTACGAAGTCTGTGAATATGTCAAAACTAACGAGAAGCTGAAACACATCCCCGTGGTGCTGCTCGTGGGCTCTTTTGAGCCGTTCGACGAAGCGGAGGCGCGCAGAGTTGGCGCGGATGACATCTTGACCAAACCATTTCAATCGATTCGACGCCTGATCGACCGGGTCGGCGCCCTGGTAACAAGCCCGCCGCCGGTCGAGAAAGAGAGGCCGACCGCTGAACTTCCGAAGGTTGAAGAGCCGGAGGACGATGAAGCGTTGATGGACACCTACGAGCTGGAAGTTACAACGGCAGACACGTTGCCGCTCGAACAGGCTCTGACTGAGAACAAATACCAGGTGGAACAGCCGGCTACCGCAACGGAATCGTTACCACGTGAGGAAAAAATGGGAACTGAAACACGAAACGATTCTCAAAGCGATTCAGATGTGCTGCTGGATCTCGGCGAGCCAGTGCACCCCTGGGTTGCGGAGGAAGAAGAGTTTGTTCTGGATCTCGATGACGAGCCCGCTGCACCTGCGTACGTAGCCGCGCCGGCGCGAACGTTTGTCGAGCCGCAAGTGACTGAAGCTGTCGCGGCTGCGGGAGCTTATGAGTCGAGTTATCAACCTGAGGTCCATTCTCCATTTGCAGACACGCAGGAAGTTCCTTATCAGTCGACAGTGTCTGACGTGGATGTCGTCGAGTCGGAACCGGAGCCGATGTTTACGCCGGCGCCGGTAGCGCCCGCTGCACCTTCAACTGGTATGAGTGTCAATCAACTCACACCCGAGATGATCGACGCGATCGCGCGACGTGTAGTCGAGATGATGTCAGACAAAGTGGTACGCGAGATTGCGTGGGAAGTAGTTCCGGATCTGGCCGAGTTGCTTATCAAAGAGCAGTTGGAGAAGACGAAGTAGATAGTACTAAGGTTTGTGATTTGTTGAGCAGGTGACTCTCTTGGGTTACCTGCTTTGTTTTTGAGACAGTTAAAATAGTTCGGACCGTGAGAGTCTTACTTGATATCCATGAAGGCAGCTCTTTCTCAACTTCTTCAATGGAAACACTATCCCCATTATCAAGTTCAGAAAGGCCCTGTCGTACTGCGGCAATGAACTCGAGCTCCCGGGCAATATCCTGAAGTGAGGCATCATCCGGAATGCGCCGCAGTAAGTCTTGAACTATCTCTTTGTTTGTCATAGCCGCAGTTTGCGCTTGATGTTTGTTTTTTTCAAGTGTGCGAGAACGGGCCTTTTTGAACTTTCCGCACGCTCTATCGTAGACTGTTGCCTTTCGTTTTCAAGTCAAACAAAGCACAGAGTTACGCATGGAGATCCCCAAACAGTACGACCCCAAGGAAGCTGAAAAGCACCACTACGAACGCTGGGAGAGGAATGGGTATTTTGCGCCCGAGATAAATCACGATCCGGGTGCGCCGGTGTTCAGTATTGTCATTCCGCCGCCCAACGTTACTGGCTCGCTTCACATGGGCCACGCGTTGCAATACACACTCATGGACGTGATGACGCGGCACAAGCGCATGCGCGGGTATCGTACGCTTTGGCTGCCTGGGATGGACCACGCCGGCATCTCCACACAGTTGATGGTCTCACGCGCCCTCAAGAAGGAAGGAAAGTCGCGACACGATCTGGGGCGTGAAAAGTTTGTCGAACGCGTCTGGCAGTGGAAGCGTGAATCAGGCGGACAGATCACCGTGCAGATGCGTCGCCAGGGTGCTTCGGTCGACTGGTCGCGACAGAAATTTACGCTGGACGAAGATTTGTCGCGCGTCGTGCGTGAAGTCTTCGTGCGTCTCTACGACGAAGGCTGGATTTATCGCGGCAACCGCATTGTTAACTGGTGCCCGCAGGATCAAACAGTGCTCTCCGATCTCGAAGTCGAAAAACTGCCGCAGTCCGGAAAGCTCTACTACCTTCAGTATCCGATCAAGAATAGCGACGCGCGTATAACGGTTGCCACAACGCGACCCGAGACGATGCTCGGTGATACTGCCGTCGCCGTCAATCCCAACGACGATCGTTATAAAAACCTGGTAGGCCAGACCATCCTGCTGCCACTCATGAATCGCGAGATTCCGCTGATCGCTGACGAATACGTCGATCCGGAATTCGGGACTGGCGCCGTGAAGATCACCCCCACTCACGATCCAAACGATTACGAGATGGGTCTGCGTCACGATCTGCCGCAGGTAGTCGTGATCGATGCTCACGCGAAGATGACCGCAGACGCCGGCGCCGGCTTCGCCGGACTCGATCGTTACGAGGCTCGCGAAAAAGTCGTCGCCGACTTCGAAGCGCTCGGACTGCTCGAAAAAGTTGTCGACTACGAATTCTCGATCTCCAAATGCGAGCGTTGCAAAACTGTCATCGAGCCTTTGATCTCGACGCAGTGGTTCATGAAGATGGACGGGCTGCGAGATCTCGCGCTCGATCTGATGGCGCGTGAAGAGAGGCCACACTTCACTCCCGAAACCTACAGAAAGGTCTACACTGACTGGCTCGAAAACTTGCGCGACTGGACCATCTCGCGACAACTCTGGTGGGGCCACCAAATCCCCGCCTGGTACACGTCTGACGGCCAGGTGTTTGTCGCTCGATCTGAAGAAGAGGCTCGCGCAAAGGCCGGCACAAGCGAACTGGCGCAGGACCCGGACGTACTCGATACATGGTTTTCGTCCGCACTATGGCCTTTCTCGACACTCGGCTGGC